>Ga0182015_10000957_pt1 | contig 39841 bp, 33 predicted proteins | sample 712P3MmetaG_FD_120478 | JGI IMG/M metagenome (GOLD analysis project Ga0182015, IMG submission 120478) | Permafrost microbial communities from Stordalen Mire, Sweden - 712P3M metaG | ecosystem: Environmental > Terrestrial > Soil > Wetlands > Permafrost | place: Sweden: Stordalen | collected...
CGCTCGGTCACCGAAACCAGCATGATGTTCATTACGCCTACGCCGCCCACGCCCAACGTCACCGCACCAATCAATCCAAGCACAGCCTGTAAACCGAAAGAAAAACCGTTGATCATCGCCCGGTCTTCAATGGTGTCCCACACCGGCGTTGCTTTTTCATCTTTCGGATTAAAGTGGTGGCGCCGGGCAATGACTTCGCGCACGGCTGCCAGCGCTTTCTTGTTCAGCTCCGGAGCGGTCGGCTGAATGATGAACAGATCGGGATTGCGAATATTTTTCAGATCCCTATAACAGTCGAAGGGAACGAACCCGTCGTTATTGTCCGGACCGTTATAGGACGAGTCCTGAATTTTATTGCGCAAAACTCCGATCACTTCAAAAGCCAAGCCGCCAATACTGACCGACTGCCCTACCGCAGGCGCGCCCTGAAAAACTCGCTGGTTGGCAACATGGCCCAGAATCACCACCCGGCTGTGATCCGCGAAATCGCGATCGATGAAGTAACGGCCATCTTCGATATCAAGCTTGCGCATCTGTCCGTAGGGCAGCTCCACTCCCCGCACCTTCAGCGAGACTACGCGCGTGCCGTATTTGAAAGGAAGGTTTCGATTCACTTCAGCGCTGACCGCCCGCACGATGGGCACTTCTTCGCGCACCGCCTGCACGTCCTCGAGCTCAAACGACACTTTCTTGCCCGCGCGCTGTCCGCCCGCCTGCATGCTGGTTTGTCCAGGCATGACGACAATCACGTTGTCGCCCATGTTCATGAAGGCGTGCAGAACACTGCCGCCCAATCCTTGCCCATAAGCGAGCAAGATCACCACCGAAACCAATCCCCACATGATGCCCAACATCGTAAGCACCGAGCGAAGGCGGTTGCGCATCAGCGCTTGCCAGCTTTGCAAGATCAATTCTCTTAAGAACACGCAGACAGTTAAATTGGCGAGGATGCAATTGTCAATTAAAAATTGATAATTTGGGGGGCCGTCGCCGCAGTTGCTGATTGTCTTTGTAAAGTTCAAATCAGGCATTGGATGCGGAATTGGTGTGGGTCTACAATTTGAATCAAGTGGTGGTCTTGTATGAAACGAATAGTATGCATTTTCCTGATCATGTTCTCGGCGAATTTGTTCGCTCAGACCACGATCCCTCCCGGCACGATTCTTCCCGTTGCTTTGAACTCTTCTCTGAATTCGCGAAAGGTTAATGTTGGCCAAGTCATTACCGCGCGAGTAATGCAGGACGTGCCCCTGCCTCAAGGAACGATTCGTGCCGGCTCTAAAGTGATCGGCCATATAACCAACTTCAAACCAGCGGATGCCACGAGGGGCGCGCAAGTGTCCCTCCGCTTCGACACCCTGGTGACCGGAAAACAGCGCGTCCCGATCATTACCAATTTACGTGCGTTGGCATCGATGATGGCAGTCGAGGCAGCACAAGTTCCCGAGTCTGGTCCCGATCGCGGGACTTCGGAGAATGCGTGGACCACGGATCAGATTGGAGGCGAGGTCGTCTACCGCGGCGGTGGTCCAGTGGCAAGTGGATTAATGCCTGTCGGCGAACCGACAACTAATGGTGTGCTGGTTCGCCTTTCAGCCAAACCGGGCAGCAAATGTCGAGCTGATATCGAAGGCAACGATCGCTTGCAGGCGGCCTGGATCTTTTCTTCCGATGCCTGCGGAGTTTACGACGTACCGAATTTGGAGATTGCCCACGCTGGACGCACTAATCCTGTGGGAGAAATCACTTTGGCGTCAGACAAAGGTGACGTAAATGTGAGAGCGGGCAGCGGAATGCTCTTACGGGTGGACTAAACTCTGCGCTTCCGCCGGTTGGCAGCTGTCGCCTTCCGCGCTGAAGGTCATATTTTGAAAATCGAAGGTATAGTTCTTGAATTGACCGAGAATACGCTGGCCAATGTTTCCATAGAATTTGTCGTCCGGCACGCCCCGTATTTGTGTAATAACGGGAATCTCATTTGCTTGCACGCAGGCTCCGCCCATTTTTATATTCACCTTGTTCGTAAAATACGCGGAATACGTACGCACGCCGCCAGCGCCCGCCAAATCCACTTTACTGATCGGCTCCGATACGAAATCATTCCTGTGCTCGGAATAGTACTGCGAAGTAAAAAACGAGCCTTGCGAGCCAGTGTCTATCACAAATAGCCTTTCCGCGCCTGCGATTGCAGCGGTTACGATAAGCGTTAATCTTTGCAGGAACAGGTTTTCTGCGCTTGGGCTCGCCGCCGCGGCACGTGAGTCCACACCCAGGCGGCCATCGGCAAAGAATGTGATCCTTCCCAGAGCCGATAAAACCGGAAAGCCGATGCTGCCGGGAATGCGATAGTGCAAGCCAGGAATCATCAGGTTTTTATCATCGATCACAATAACCGCAACATTCCTGAATTTTGCCTCCCCGAGTCTCAGCTCTGGAATCACAGCAGTGTGAACCGCCATCCTAGGCCCTGCGATCCCTCTGGATGTGGCCACAGCACTCGAGAGCTTTAGACCAAGCCGCTGTGCCAGGCTAAGGCTTATTGCGGAAAGATTTGCTCCCGTGTCGAGAATGAGCGATTCGCGGACATTGCCGAAATCTACCGTGACTTCCGGAAGTCCAACTTTATCTCTGACGATTGGAACAGTGAAAGGCCGCGCCACTTCGACAGTCTGCGGCGGCGCTGCCCGCAGCAGACTCCAGCGGGCAGCCTCAGTGCGTGCCCTTCGACGCTCGTTCTCGCTCATCGACGATCCGAAGCGCGTCTCCAACTGCGCGTAAGCGTTTGCGGCGTCCGCGTATCGAAAAGCCTTCTCATAATCATCCGCCAGTGTGCTCAGCGCGATTATTGCCCTTTCTTTGCTGGTAATAGATAACGACGGCAACAACGGTTCCAGCGTTCGAACGGATTCAGCCACCCGGTTGCGACGATTTGCCATCACGCCTTCGAAAAAACTACGGTCCAGAGGGTTGAGATCCGATTTCGAGATCAAGGCACGCTCAAGTTCCAGATAATGCCGCTGCTGCAGAAGTTGATCTAAGTCGACCGGATTATCTTGCGTAGTATTGGCGAGCTTGGGTGAGTCCGCGGAAAAAGCCCACACCATGGCTAAGAGCGCGAAAGAGATAGCGCCTGTAATTGCGAATATTCGCCGACAGATGTTCTTAGCCATGCTCGAAGCCATGTCTTTGTTGTTGGATGCAGCAACCGCTCTAAAGAACTCAACGGCTGGCTCGCGCGATGGATATTTGATTCTGGAGCTTGCTGGCGCAAGCCGCGCATCCGTCGATAGCGGAGTTGAATCGGTGGATCCAATCAGCAACGCATTTGATTTACCACGCGCTCTTTACAGACCCAGTAAAGAAACGATAGAAGCTCCGAGCTTCGCGACGAAGCTCACGATTCCTCATTCACCGCGGTTTGCGAAGCTTCTTCGTCTCCGCGGATCAAGCCAAATTTCTTCAGCTTGTAACGCAGCGCGTCGCGACTGATGTCGAGAAGTTTGGCAGCATGGGTCTGATTGCCGTTGGCTTGGCGCATGGCGAGCTCGACCATGGCGTGTTCGACTTCCTCGAGCGAAGTTCCGCCTTCGGGGATATAAAGCCGCGGCAAAGTGCGGCCGTTGGGCAAGGCTTGTCCGCCGTCAGACGGAGACGTTCGCTCGAATACGGTGCGGCCCCCGGATTCACCCACCGAGAATGGCAGATATATGGGTCGCAGGAAAGGTTCGTCTTCGAGAATCATGCCACGCTCGATAACGTTTTTCAGTTCGCGAACATTCCCCGGCCAGTTGTGGCTGAAAATTAAGCGGCGGGTCTCGTCCGTAACGCCGCGGATTGACCTCTTGAATCTGCGATTGTAGCGGTCGATAAAAAAGTCGACTAGAGGCATGATGTCTTCTTTGCGGTCGCGTAGCGGTGGAATGAAGATCGCGATAATCGCAAGGCGGTAATAAAGATCCTGGCGAAACTGGCCCTCGCGTACCGCCTTTTCGAGATCGCGATTAGAGGCAGCGATGACACGCACGTCCACCTGCATATCGCGAATCCCGCCCACGCGCCGGATTACCTGGTCTTCGAGTACGCGTAATAGTTTGGCCTGCAGCAGCGGGGAGAGTTCGCCGATTTCGTCAAGAAACAGCGTACCGCCATCGGCAGCCTCAAACAGGCCCTTCTTCATTTGCTTGGCATCGGTGAATGCGCCCTTCTCGTGGCCGAAGAGTTCCGCTTCCATCAGGGTTTCTGGAATGGCCGAGCAATTTATGGCTACAAAGGGCTTCTGCTGACGAGAGCTTTCGTAGTGGATGGCTTTAGCGATCAGGTCCTTGCCGGTGCCGCTCTCCCCTTGAATCAGAATCGTAGTTGCTTCACTGGACGCAACTTTACGAACGAAATTCATCAGCTCGGTCATCTTAGGCGATGTGCTCACCACGCTGTCGTAGCCGGCCCCGCGACGCACCTCGCTGCGTAAGGTCTGAACTTCGGAGCGCAGGCTGGTGGCCTCCAGAGCATTCTTGATCGTAATATGCAGCTCATCGAAATCGACTGGCTTGCCGACAAAGTCATAAGCGCCGAGCTTGAGCGCGGCCTTCACGTCGTCGAGTTGAGGATCGGCGGTGATCATGATGACGGCGCGAGCGTCGCCACTTTTCTTGAGTTGATCCAACACTTCGATGCCGGAGAGGTCCGGCATACGAACGTCCAGCAGGACGAGATCTGGGTTCTCATGCTGTGCCAGTTTGAGGGCAGGCACGCCGGCTTCGGCCTCGGTCACGTGGTATCCCCATTCCTCACACTTCTGGCGTAGCGACCAGCGCACCAGGCGCTCGTCGTCCACGATCATGATTTTCTCTGCAGGCATGCGTGTTTAATTTACTACGAAATGGAGGGAACTGGTGTGGAGGATGGTTTAGAGCAACTGGTGACGTCAATAGGCAGTCGGAATCCACGCGACGTATGAACAGTTTATTTTGGCGGCTGCCGTCGCGCCCTTTGCTTTGCCGATACTGATCGGATAATGAGTTTTCCTTTGCCCGTCGTCGGCAACGGAGCCTTGGAATGAGCAACCGCAGCCGCGATCAACTCCTCAACTTCCGGTGTCGCGAGTAGCTTTGCCGATTCAATGCGAATGAAACGAGCCTGTTTCCCCGATCCCAGCAGCACTTTGTGGGGATCAGGAAGGCTGGCGCCTCGGATGAAACACAGTCCCACTCCATCGGCTGCGGCAGCGATCGAAAGAATCGAGTCAGTGGGGCGCTCGGTTGGAACGTAACCGATCACGAAGAAATTGTAGTTGTCGTATACCAGTTCGTAGGCTGTAGGCAGCCGCTTTCGCAGTGCTTTGCGCACCGCTCTGATCAACGTCTGATGCTTTGGCTCGAACTTATCGATGAAAGTCTTGAGCTGCTTCTCGGCGTCAGCGGGTGCTGCCGCAGTGACTTTTTTGACCGCCTTCATAGAACTTCCTTCAAACGACTTTGACAGTAACCTGAGATTGCATCAGCAGCCTAGCACAGGAGAAGTGGTTTACGCGGGATTCCTCGCCCCGCTTGTAAAACGCGGGACTTCGGAATGACAAGTAGCGCGATGATCGACAGAAAATCTAAGCAGGGATGGACGCGACCGGAGCGTTAAAGGGCAGCAATACCTCAAACTTACTTCCCTTCCCGACTACACTATTGACCTCGATGCGGCCATGATGATCTTCCACTATGCGGCGGGCGAGGGATAGCCCCAGACCGGTGCCATCGCCTTTAGTGGTGTAGAAAGGCCGGAAAATGTTGGGCAGGTTCTGGGCAGAGATACCTCGACCGGTGTCGCTGACTGCGACGCTGGCGAAACCATCTCGCGTACCAATTTCCACGCGCACTGTGCCCGGTCCTTCCATAGCCTGGACTGCATTCAAAAGTAAATTCAGAAGAACCTGGTGGACTTGGTCGCTGTCATGCTCGACCTCAGGCAGATCCGGCGCCTTCTGCAATTCGATTTTGATTGGCCTTGAGAGCACTTGCTGGCGAGCCAGCATCACCGCGTGTTCGACGGTTGTGTTGAGGTTGCTGCGGCGAACTTCTGGACGGCGAGGGCGTGCGGTTTCGAGAAGATCGGTCAGAGTGCGGCTGATTCGTGTAATTTCCAGGCGAACATCTTTTACCACAGCGCGGGCCGGGCTGGTTTGGGGCAGATCGCGCCCGACAATCTCGATGACGCCTGCGATTCCAGCCAGCGGATTGCGAATTTCGTGGGCGAGACCGGTCGCCAACTCTCCAAGCGTAGCAAAGTGTTCGGCGCGAGACATTTGAGTGCGATGCAGACGCTCGATCTCCTCCCGGCTTTCCCGCAACTGCTGCATCATGTGATTGAAGTTGCGGCCGAGGTCTCCAATTTCGTCATTGCGTTGGGCAAAGCTTACGGCGACATCCAGGTTGCCTTCGCTAACCTGCGCTATTTTTTCCTGCAGCTCGACCATGGGCCGCTGAATAACGTACGCCAACACGACGATTAAGACCGAGCATATGGCGACGGCTCCAGCGCCAGCGACAATCAGCACGGCGTGACGCTCCGGGTCGCGCAAAGATATAGTCGCGAGAATGAATAAAAGTAAGCCCGCGAGGAGCACGAATCCTACCGGCAAGATCGCCTTAAGCTGCCAATTAACCCGGACAGAACTCAATTTGAACTCCTCTGCCTGCATAGAGACTACGGGAACTGCGGGAGCGCTGTCACCGTTCGCAGCAGGTGGCGGCGGAGGTCGCACCGCGTCCCTAGCCTGCCGTTGGGTTCCTAAGCGTCCAGTCGCCAATTGATAGTGATCAAGCATAAGCATGCAATCCGGGCAGCAAATAAGTCACGCCGAAGAACGTGAACATCACTACCGCGAATCCGAGGATGGCGAAGTACGCAGCACGCCGGCCACGCCATCCGCGAGTGACACGCATGTGTAAATATCCGGCATAGACCAGCCATGTAATCGCGGCCCAGGTTTCCTTCGGATCCCAGCTCCAATACGAGCCCCAGGTGCGATTGGCCCAATAGGCTCCGGCGGCGATCATCAGGGTGAGTAATGGAAATGCAACGGCGATGGTCTTGTAAGTGATGCGGTCCAGTTCTTCGGCGCTCGGCAACATGCGCTCAAGATCGGGACGCCGCCAGAGGAGCAGGAGATACATCAGCGACACGAATATCCCGCCAACCAGTCCGGAAAGGATGAAGGGGCTGGCGGCCAGGCTGGTGGAGAACAAGCCGTCCGCATCGAGCGAGCCGTAGCGCCCATCACGCGCCCGCAGCAGGAAGAAAACCAGCGCCAGAACTTGCAGAAGGATACTCACAAATACTGCGCGGTTGGCGATGTCGATAAGATTTTCTTTACCCGTCTTGCGCCACGCAAGATACAGAACTAAGGGAGCGCCGACCGCCGCCAGGACCAGCAGCATGAGCCAGCCAAGATCAGGAATCACTATGAAGAGGCGCACGCCTTTGGCGAGAAATACTTCACCCTTTCGCTCTGGATCCCAAGCAATCACGCTGAGTCCGCCCCACTTCTCAAAACGAGTGAGAACGCCGAGGTAGGTGCCAATCCCAAACAGACTGGTCGCGGCGAGAAAGGTTTCGGTCTTCATTTTGTCCTTGATCAGGAACATGGTGGCAAGCGCGAAGCTGAGGGCGCAAGCCGCGTAGGCGAGCATCGCCAAAGTGACGTGAACGTGCAGCCAGGTCGATTGCAGCGCAGGCACCAGCGGATGAACCTCGGTTCGCAGCAACTGCATCAGCACAACGCCAACAATTGCCACTGGCATTGTGACTGTTCCAATTACTTTCACCCCGAACTTTTTCTCAGCGATCAATGTGAGTGCGGCGAGCGTCCACACGAAGCTCAGTAACATTTCGTAGATGCTTGCGAACGGAGGATGTCCGGCCTCATACCAGCGATGCGCAACCGCACCGGTATTCGCGATCAGGCCAGCCCAGGTCGCCAGTGATGCGAAGCGGACATAAGCGGGAATGCCGGTGACTCCAAAACCAAGATAAAGCGTTCCCGCGCCCGAATAGAAAATCAGCGCCGCGTAAAGCAGGTTGGAATCGTTGAGCAGGTTGCCGCTCTTAACCACATTTAGAAATGCCATGAACAGCAGAAAAGCGACTCCCAGACCGACCATTACGACCAGGGTTGTGCCTGTAGCTGCAGGTTGCTGTTCGGCTCTTGCCATTCGTGCCATATTTGCGTCCTCCAGGGCCGGACTTTATTTCCCGGCAAATGTAGCAACAGGCGTTTCTGCGCCTGCCTTCGATGAAGCTTTCAATTCTGCTTGTAGCTCTTCGACCATATTGCGGAAGCGCAGTTGAAACGCGTCTTTGTTTTTGTTCGCGGTTCCACCGATCCAGAGCATCAGTTGTCCCTTGGCATCGCGCACCGGCGCAGCCCACACTCGCACGTGGACTAAGTAGAAAACTACAGTCAGACCGAGCCCCATGAGAAGAACACCGGCCCAAACCGACCATTGTCCCGGTTCATGTGAAACTTCGAGACCAGTGAAGTACGCCATTTGCAGATCTTTGCCTTCGAAGAAATATGGCGAAGAAGCGTTCTGCTCAAAGCCGGGAATTGCGGGCAGCCAGAAGTTCACCGATTGGCCAGATTTTTTGGATTCCACAACCAGATGCGCTGCCGGATTTTCTACGTCCGCGGAGCGGGCGTAGATTTGACCGTCACGGACCACGTAGTCAGGGATGAATTCTGCGAGACGGACGGTAGTGTCAGGATCGAGCGAAACAATCTGGTCAGGAGCAATTGTGACGTCCTGAGGTGTTCCCCCGTTACGAGGAACAGCGGCCAGCACCAGTTTGTCGAGTTTTCCGGTATTGCCATAGCTCGCTTGATAGAAGCGAATGCCACGATAAACCAACGGGTCGTTGACCACGATCTGCTTCTGCAGGACGGGCTGGCCTTTATCCAGGACCACGAGATCCGACCACCAGCGTTTCGGTGTGCCGTCAGCGTAATTTTCCTGGCCAGCGCCATCACAGCGGACGGCAAAGCCCAGATCGCGTTTGCTGCCATTCTGGGTCTGCACCTGGCTGGATTGCTGCCCGCGGTTCAAAGTAACGAACGCCCGCCATCCGTAGAGCGCGTCGACGATGCCACCGAGAAAAATCAGAAGCAAACTTGCATGGACTATGTAAACCGCCATTTCAGAAAATCGGTTGCGCTCGCCAAAAAGCGAAAAGCTATTCTCGCGGACGATGTGCTCGGGCCGGAAGCCCGCTTTTTTAAATGAGCGTTCTGCGGCGCTCAGCGCTGCCTGCTCATCTTTAATAGGAATCAGTACGTGATTGGGCAGTGCATTGCGGAAGGTTTCATCAGTGCTCTTATAAGGCCGCGAGAAAAATCTCCACGCGTTTGGAAAGCGCTGCACTGAGGCGGCGATAATGCTTAGGCTCACCAGGCTAAGCAGTAGCACGAACCACCATGCGTGGAAAACGTTGGTGAGGCCAATGCCATCGAGCAGGCGAAGCACTTGGGGTGAATAAGCCCGCTGCATTTCGTCGGCTTCGGTCGCGGGACGTTGCAAAATTATCGTTCCCGCCGCCGAAATGATGACCACAAGAATCAGCAGTACGACGCCGGTTTTGATGGCGCCAAGAGTTTGCCAGATTCTTCGCACGGTTTTCCAAGACAATGAGTGCATGGTTGTGGGCATATCGTTCCCCTTCGACGCACTCAACAAAGCACGTTTTGCGCCATTGCCAAAATTCAGCGAAGTTGCTGAAATTCCTCACTCTAGTCGGAGCTGATTAAGAAATTCAGCCCGCCGATTTGAGCCATATCACACAGCAGATTGGACTTCCGCCGAGATTTGGCGCAAGCGGTTGACGACCCAATAGGGCATTCGGTTTTCCAAAGAAAACGCCACCCCAGCTCAGCCCCGTTTTAATGGGCCCGTTCCATGTGACTCAAATCACAGGGGTATGTGGGTGCAGTCACTAGCATGGGACTGCCCCCGTGTAGCAACATTCGGGCATCGACACCATACCAAATTTCAAACTGTTCGCCCGAGCGCTCCCGGCAACAAGCACTTGGTTACTTGCGTCATTTAGACCATGCCACTGTGGGAGAAGCCCCATTGTGATGAAGTTTTCAACAATCGCGATTTCCTATACAGTGGGCTTCGATCCCTAACTTTCATTGTTGCAATCCATTACAACGCTGGCTTAGAAATCTTGCGGGGTCGCGCATTAAGGCGAGAAGCGTGCACAACTAACGCCGGAGGCAAGTAGTGGAAGTGGAACGGGCATCCAAATCGAGTCGTCGAACTTACAAGTTAGGCGCGCTGGGCTGTTTCATTGTCGTGCTCATGTTCGCCGGACCGGCTTCGGCAGCGAAACATCCGGTCCCACTCGATCCCAAAGCTGATTCTTCAACCTGTATCGCCTGCCACGAAGACAAAACCAAAGGCAAAGCGGTCCATTCAGCCATCGCCATGGGGTGCACCAGTTGTCATGAGATCCGCACGACGAAAGACGTCACCCGCATAAAGCTAATCACGACCACTCCCACCGCTCTTTGTCTGACCTGCCACGCCGATAAGGACGCCAGCCAGATAAAAGGAACAGTGCATCCCCCAGCCGTGCGAGATTGCGTGAAATGTCACGATCCTCATTCTTCAGACAATAAGGATCAGCTATTGAAACCCACTTCCGGTGATGAAAAAGAGAATCTTTGCCTGAGCTGCCATAAAACCGGATTGAACGTTCCCGAAAAAGGCAGCCGCCACGCAGCCCTCGATATGGGCTGCGACACCTGCCACCTCACGCATAAAACCGGAGAGATCGGCAAGGCTGAATTCGACTTCCATCTGGCCAAAGCTGTGCCCGAACTTTGCATCGGGTGCCATGACGTAAAAAGCGCGGACCTGCAGAAGGCGCATGAGAACCAGCCATTTGAAACCGCCAATTGCGTGAGCTGCCACGATCCGCACCAGTCGGCCGCTCCAAAGCTAATCGCGAAGTTCACCCATCCGCCATTTGCCGACAAGCAATGTGAGGTTTGCCATGCGCCGGCTAAAGACGGCAAAGTCGTGCTGACGCAGCCTAATGCCAAAGCCCTCTGCGTTACGTGCCACGAAGACAAAGCCAAGCTGATCGAAACGGCGAAGGTGCAGCATCCCGGAGCGGCAGGCGATTGCACTGATTGCCATAGCCCGCACGCCAGCAACCAGCCCGGTCTGCCAAAATCAAACTCGGTCGATATCTGTTTGAGCTGCCACAGCGACATTGCCGAACTGGAGAAGAAGCCCTACCACCACCAACCGGCCTTTGCGCAGGGGTGTGCCACCTGCCACCAGCCGCATGGGGGCGAGAACGATCACTTGCTGCGCACCGCCACCACAAACGCCCTCTGCCTGGAGTGCCATGGTCCAGACCGCCAACCGAAAAAGCTGGAAGCCGAGCATATGCTGACCATCTTCAACGGCAGCGTGAAGCTTCCGGAAGACTACTTCACCAAGAATAAAGTTGTTGTACTACCACTGAAGTACGGTATGGGGCATCCCGTGGACGGCCACCCGGTTTCTGATCTGATGGATCCAGCGACTCCTGGCAAAGTGAAGACTGCAATGAACTGCCTTACGTGCCATCAGCCACACTCGTCGGCTCAACCCGACCTGCTGGTGAAGGATCAACCCAACAACATGGCGTTCTGCCAAACGTGTCACAAGGACTTGAAGGCGAGATAGCAGCTGGAGGTACCACGATGTTTACAAACCTGACTCGCAGTGCGCAAAGATTTCTGACGATACTTCTTCTTTTGAGCTTGGGAATTGTGTCTCCGGCGTCAGGAAAGAAGAAGAAGGATGACCAACCGGTCAAGCCGCCAACAGTCATCGATTATTCCAACATCGTGTGGCCGAACCCACCGGCTATCGCCCGCATTCGGTACCAGGCGTTTTATGCGGCCGAAAAACTTGCTCAAGTAGACAAGCCGAAGACCAAGAAAGATTCCTGGATGGATCGCCTCGCCGGTACCCAACCGGCCACCGAACAGAAGATGCTATTCCAACTGGGTGAGCCTTACGGCATGGCGATCGATTCTAAGGGCAACCTCTATGTCGCCGATCAGAAAGTAGGCGCGATCTTCATTTTCAACACCGAAACTCGCGAAGTCGAACTCATCAAGAATAAAACCCATGGTCACTTCGTTCGCATCATTGGCCTCGCCCTGGACGACGACGATCGCTTGTTCGTCTCCGATCCCGGATTAAGCCATATCCTGGTCTTCAATCCTAAACATCAGGCAATCGATGTGATCACGGATGGTCTCGTCGAACCCGGTGGAATGGCCATCGATACCGAGAACCGGCTTCTCTATGTGGCCGATGTCAATCAGGATCAGGTTCTGGTTTACGATGCTGACACGCTGAAGCTGAAGCGCAGGATGGGCACCGGAGGACAGAAACACGCGCTCACCACTCCTGGTGATTTCGCTCGCCCAGGGGGACTGGCGGTCGACTCGGAGGGCAACCTCTATGTGGCTGACACTCTGAACAACCGCATCGAGATCTTCGATGGCGACGGCAAATTCATCAGCACCTTTGGTAAAGCCGGCGACGGGCCAGGCTACTTCGCACGTCCCAAGGGCGTTGCCATCGATAGCGACAATCACATCTGGGTGGTCGATGGAATGCAGGATCGCGTGCAAGTCTTCAATCAGGAAACGCAATTACTCATCAGCTTCGGCGGACATGGACTGCTTCCCGGCATGTTTCAAGGACTTGTTGGAATCACAATCGACAAGCAGAACCGCGTGTTTACTTCAGAAATTTTCCCCGGCCGGGTGCAACAGTTCCGTTACGTGACCGACGCTGAGGCCGAGCAGATGCGCAAAGAGAAAGAAGCGGCACGAGAAAAAAGGGCTAACGCGTCTAACCCAGCGGCAACACCTGCAATTCAAGCTAAGGCTCCTGATAGCAAATAGAGGGTTGCGTTAGGGATTCAATCCCCGGCTTTACCCACTGCCGTCGATTGCAGCTTTTCGATCTGCACTTTGGCGATGCGGTGGCCTTCCATTTCTTCGACGGTGAAGCGATGGCCGAGGTATTCGAAAGAGTCGCCGACGCGGGGAATTCTCTGCAGCCGCGCCAGCACGAATCCCGCAAGAGTTTCAAAGTTGCCATCACGCGGCAGGGACAACTGATATTGCGATTCCAAATCGCGAATACCAAATGAGCCCTCGAGGACTAGCGCGATCTTGCCTTCGAGCACTGGCTGCTCAGGCGGCGCCGCGTCAAACTCATCCTCGATCTCACCTACCAACTGCTCCAGAATGTCCTCCACGGTGATCACACCGGCAGTGGACCCGAATTCATCGACCACAACCGCGAGGTGCCGTTTACGATCCTTGAATTCCTCCAGCAGTTCAGTGAGCACCTTGGTTTCTGGCACCACCAAAACATCATGCATGATCTGGGCAACCCGGGTCGCCGAGGGTCGCGCCGCCATCGGTTGGGTTAGGCGGAGGCGAGCCCATCGCATCAGGTCCTTAGAATAAAGAACTCCAATAATGTGCTCCGGTCCGCGCTGCGGATCGTAGACCGGAATGCGGGAATGCTGCTCTTCGACCACGCGAGCCAGAGCCTCATCAAGCGACAGGTCGCCTGGCAACGAGAAAATGTCGGGCCGGGGCACCATCACCTCGCGCACCGTGATGCTTTCCAACTCCAGCGCATGATGGATCATTTCTTCCTGGAACTGGGGAATTTGGCCGAATTGACGGCTGGCGGTCACGATGAGCTTAAGCTCGTCCGGAGAATGTATGGGGCCTTGCCGGACTTTGCGCGAGCCGAATATCCGCAACACTGACCCAGCCGCAGCACTCATGGTGAAAATAAAGGGCCGGGTAAGGGTGAGCCAGAATTCCATGGGCGCAGCAACGGCCAGCGCTACCTGCTCGCCGCGCTGCAACGCCAGTGACTTCGGGACCAATTCGCCGAGAATTACGTGCAGGCAGGTGATGAGGATGAAGGCTATGGCTATGGCAATCCCGTGAGCGTAAAGAGTTACATGGCTACTAGCCTGTCCAAGAATCCCCTCGACAATGCGGGCCAGCAACGGTTCGCCGACCCAGCCCAGGGTAAGGCTAACTACCGTGATTCCCAGCTGGACGCCGTTCACCACCTCGTCGAGGTTGCGATGCAGCTTTTGGACAATGCGGGCGCCGATGCGGCGGGCTTCGATGAGTTGCTGGATGCGGGTTTCGCGAATGCTGACCAGGGCAAACTCGGCAGCAGCAAAGAATGCGTTGGCCGCGACCAGGAGCAGGATCAAGAACACCCGGATCAGCACAAAAGCGATCATGAATGGCCTAATTCTAACATTTTAAAGGCAGTATTTCATTCTCAACGCAGTCGAGACGTTGTAACATGGACCATACGGTTTAGTAGGATCTAACAACTCGTACCAAGGCTCGCGTTTTAGGCGACTTGTAAGCAAGATTTTCTCAACTGCGCCTTCAGACGTTTGGGGTTGAGAATGGAAGTTTTTCCGCAAACTGTGTTGCTCACGAGTCTTCGCATCTCCGGTTTCAGATTTTGCGCAACTGAAATTTGACATCGAATAGTTGCTTCCATTTCGGAAGTTTTCCGGTCTAACGCTACAACGTCACGCCGACAAGCGTGATCCGATCAAAATCAGAGGAACAAAATCCTAACCAGTATCGTAATAATCATTAGGTTGAAGCAATTGAGCCAAAGTCGGAGGCGAATGTGAACGGCAACAGTAATGGAAAGAAGAAACGGCGCAAGCGGATCATAATTGTCGCCATTGCGGCAGCGGTTCTTTTGGTGTTTGCCGGTGCCCTTTTCGCCTTTACCCGCGGCGGCACCAAGATTGATCCCTCGAAACTGGCTAAGGTAGAGAAGGGCGATTTGGCCAAAAGCGTAGTCGCGACCGGCAAAGTCACTCCTATTACGAAGGTCGAGGTCAAATCCAAAGCCAGCGGCATCGTAAAAAAGCTTTTGGTCGAATACGGGGACAGAGTGAAAAAAGGCCAACTCCTAGCCCAGTTGGACAAGATCGAAATCGAAGCACAAGTAGATCAGTCGCGCGCGGCACTGCAGGCGGCCCAGGCCAACTACGCGAGTTCCCAAGCCGACTACGAACGCTCCAAGGTGGATGCCGAGGGGCCCGACGTGCCTTTGCTAAAACGGGCCTATGATCGCGCCACGGAGATGGCTAAAGATGGCGTGGTTTCCGAATCGGCGTTAGACGACGCGCAGAAGAACTACCAGATGGCGATGAACAAGCAAAACGTCGCCAAGGCGGAAGTCACGGTTTTGAAGGCAAAGATCGCGCAGGCGCAAGCGGAGATGGCTCGCGATCAGGCGAATCTGAAACAACTGGATGAACAGCTCAGCTATACCGATATCGTTTCCCCGATCGACGGCATTGTGCTCTCGCGCGACGTCGAAATGGGCGATGCCGTCAGCTCGATTCTCGTCTTGGGCTCGTCGGCAACCTTAGTTATGACTTTGGGCGATACCAGCGAAGTCTACGTAAAAGGCAAAGTGGACGAAAGCGACATCGGGAAGGTATATCTGGGACAGCCAGCACGGATTAAGGTGGAATCGTTCAAGGACAAAACCTTCAACGGAAAAGTAACTAAGATCTCGCCCATGGGCGTGGAGAAGGATAACGTGACCACGTTCGAAGTGCGCGTATCCATCAATAACCCAGGCGGGGAGTTGAAGGCAGAGATGACCGCCAACGCCGAAATCATTTTGGAAGAACACAAGAATGTGCTGCAGATTCCGGAAGGCGCGATTATCTACGACAAAGACAAGAAAGCTTCGGTCGAAATTCCCGACCCGAAAGCCAAAGACGGAAAGAAGAAGCTCGCGGTCAACATAGGAATCTCGAACGGCGCCAAGACAGAACTTCTCGGCGGCCTGAAGGAAGGCGATCAGGTCGTCTTGCAGTAAGAGCCGCTATCCCTCGTTCCGCTGAGGATGTCGGCGGTCGACTGTCACAGACAAAACCTCTCACCTGCTGTCATAGCAGAGGAAATGCAGTCCTTCGCGTTGCGAAGGACTGCGCTTGTTCAGGATGACACCGCTTCTTGCCGCACTAACCTCTACCAATCCCAATTCTAAAGTTGTATCCTTCGAAGTATTCCAACCGAGCCCCGACAGTTCATGAATTTTCAGGAAATCGCCCGCCAGACCCTGGCCACGTTCAAAGCCCATAAAATGCGAATGTTCCTCACGATGTTCGGCATCATCTGGGGAATCGCTTCCGTCATCCTGCTGGTCGGGCTGGGACGAGGATTCAGCGCCGACCAGCAGAAGCGTATGGAGACGCTGGGCAAAGACCTGGTAATCGTCTGGGGCGGACGAACCAGTTCGCAGGTAGGAGGCCTGGCGGCGGGACGCGAAATCACGCTCACGGTAGACGACGCCCGCCTGATCCGCGACGAGTGCTACCTGGTGAAAAATGTCAGCCCGGAACTGCGGCGCGCCGTTCCCGAGGTGAGCCAGTTCAACTCGGCAAATCGCGAGGTAGTGGGAATGTGGCCGGCTTTCCAGAATTTCCGCTCTCTGCATCTGAGCGAAGGCCGGTTGATTACAGAAGAAGATGAATCAGAGGGCCGTCGCGTCGTAATACTCGGCGACGCCACCCGCAAGCAACTGTTCAGCGGCAAACCCGCGATCGGCGCCAATCTGGAAATTAAGAGTGTTCCTTACACCGTAATCGGAGTCCTCGAAAAGAAAACGCAAAACAATAATTACAGCGGGCCTGACAACGATTTTCTGTTCGCGCCATATTCATCTGTCGCCCGCGATTTTCCCCGGCCCGAGAAGCCGGGAATCGTGCGCGGCTATGTGAACGATATCGTTTTCGAGGTAGGCAGTCCCGATCAGCACGAAGAAACCGTTCAACAGGTACGCAGTTCTCTAGGACGATTGCATCATTTCGACGCCAAAGATAAAGACGCGCTTTTCATCTGGGACACAATGGACGGAGCCAGGCTGGTCGAGAACATTTTTGCCGTGATTACGATATTTTTCGGCTGCGTAGCCATTATCACTTTGTGCCTGGGTGGCATTGGCGTGATGAATATTATGCTGGTCTCAGTGAGCGAGCGTACCCGCGAAATTGGCGTGCGTAAGGCGCTGGGCGCAACCCGCAGCGACATTTTGCGCCAGTTCTTTGCCGAATCCGCAATTCTGACCGTCGTGAGTGGTTTCCTCGGGCTGACCGCCGGCTTAGCTCTTTGCGCCGCAATGTCGGTGATTCCGTTGCCTGACTTTGTTCCCCATCCCATCGTCTCTGGCGCATCTATTTTGGCGTCGGTGTTAACGCTTTCCGTGATCACGCTTACCGCCGGAATGTATCCCGCGCAACGCGCCGCCGAAATGGCGCCAGTAGACTCGCTGCGTTACGAATGAGCACGCGATCGGAGCCTGCTCATGCCGCTCAGGGCTGTGGCTTCGTCTCGTCTCGCATTTCCCCATACCGCTGCCAACTTCGCCAAAAAATACGCAGACTGGCCATAATCGGAATTGACAGATATACGCCAACCATTCCCCCCAGTCCGGCACCCACCAATACGGCGAAGACAACTGCCAACGGGTGCATCTCCAGGTTGCTCCGCATAAGCTGAGGTGAAATTGATCCAGATATCGATTGGTCCGAACTCGCTCTCGATCTTCTGAGCGGCTCTCTCCACGGCATCGGAATCCGCCACATCAGTGGGAACGGGAATAGCACTCCCACCCATCGACTCAATTTCCCGCCGTGCGGCTTCAAGACCGTCCACGGCGCGAGCGAGCAGACGGACACGGGCGCCGTGCCGCCCAAATTCGCGAGCGATAGCCCGGCCCTAACCCGCCGAAGCGCCGGTTATAACCACCGTTTCATTTTTCATCGAGAATCCTCCAGACACGGGACTTAGTGTCCGATGTCCCTTTCACAAGCGAAGTTGCCGTTGATGTTACTGTCTGCTCTTCCCGGCACTCTGACCGGAGCCGGCATCCGGCGAGTCGGGGTACAGGCCATCACCGGTCTTCATTCCCTTCAAAACATTTAGCTGTGCACTCAAACGCTGTTCGGCGGCATTCGAGGGGACTAATCCCGCGTAGTAGTCGATGATGTTTCGTTTGAGGTCTGCGGGGATGGTTCGGCTCGGCTTGGAGGTTATACGGGCGAGCAATTCAGCATAAGTCTCGTCTGCTAGAGGATAATCTCCCCGCTTGACGCGATTACCAGTATCGAGATCAATGTTAGCGAGCCTGACGGTCCTGCCGTAGTCGGCGGCGATCTTCTGCAGGATAGTGTGGAATGCATCGACTGTTTCGTTGACGCCCCGCAAATACCACTCTTCCGTCGTGGGGTTGGGAATTTTAATTGCCAGATCAGAAGCCGAGCCAATCTTCGGAACAATCAGCACGAGAACTGCTAGCAGATGCGCCCTGACGCCGGGTCCGTGGTATGTGTGCTTCCATCGCCGCTCATAGTTTGTACGAGCCACGCGCTCGGCAAACTCCCGGTACGCCTCGTCGTCGGGATGGGGCGGAAACTGATGGCGATGTAGCACTACTTCTGCCTCCGCGAATGCCGGGATGATGCTGCGTACCGACGTCCGATAGCTTTGCAGAGCCGGATGAGCTCGGCCCAGCACGTCATGAACGTCGAATCCGTAAGTATTCATGAAAGCCTGTTCGAGAAACTTTCTCGGGACTTTGAAACCTATAAAGCGCAAATACGCAGGCGGCGCAAAGGCTGCGTTTGTTAATTCCTCAACGTCGAAAGCAAATTCGGTTCGAATGTGGCCGTGAGGGCTTTCGTCATAGGTAACAGCTGGTCCAAACTTGCGCCTTAGCTTGGGAAATTCGACGGCAGTGGCTGGATTAATAACTTCCGAGTGGCCAATCGAATCGCCCATATAGTGCGACAGAGCGCCAATGGCAAACGCATATTCGTCGATGGTGCCTGAGTTGCGGAAAAGCCATGCGATAAAATCGCCGCTGCGCACGTAATGCGTAAGATTGCTGAAAAATTGTTTGCCGAAGGGATAGTAACCCATGTCCTGGATGGCCGCTCCCCCATAGGCATAGGCGTGTGCTTCGCGCAACTGCTCTTCCGTCGCGCCTGGAAAGCGGGCAAGCAGCATGGGGCGAATGGAATCGTTCCATGCCAGGTCGATCAGCTCTTCGTGCGTGAGAACCGAGTACCCGGGGGAACTCGCTGCACAAAAAATAATTGCTACCAGTAGGCTGAGGGCGCAGCGGCGTGATCGGAACAATCCTGTCATCACCCGCACTTCTAGCCCGGTCCTTCTGGATATGGTGGTAAATCAGGGGGGCGGACCGGCAACTTCTTTGGATGCTCCTGAATTTCTTTCTGCACCATTTCGATCGCCTTTTCCAGTTGAGGATCATGTCCTTCTCTCACCAGATCAGGACGGTTATCCACTTCAATGTCAGGCGCGACGCCGCGATTTTCAATCAGCCAATTGCTTTCCAAACCATAAAGCGAGAATTCCGGACGCGTAATGTAGCCGCCATCGATCAACGGAATCTCACCGCGGATACCGCGAACTCCGCCCCAGGTGCGCTCTCCGATTAGCGGCCCCAGTTTATAAAATTTAAAGTAGTAGCTGAAGAAATCCCCATCTGAAGCCGCATAGTGATTCGTAATGCAGGCCATAGAACCATAGAAGACATTATTTGGTTCGGTATCTGGCGAGAAGTTGCGGGCCGATTCCATCCCGGCAAGAATGCGGCGTAAGCGTTCAAAGATAATCTGATCAACGAATCCGCCTCCGTTATAGCGAACGTCGAAGATCATTCCCTCTTTGCGAATCTGGGGAAAATATTGTTTTACAAATTCGTTGAGCCCTGCGGGCCCCATGTCCGGGAGGTAAACATACCCTATGCGGCCGCCGCTGGCCTGCTCAACTTTGCGGCGGTTAGTTTCAATCCAGTTCAATTCGTGCAGACCGAACTCGCTCGGGATCGGACGCACCACGACATTGTGCGCTCCCTGCTCGCCGGGCCTGCTGTTGATCGAAAGCGTGGTGGTCTGGTTGACGGTGTTGATGAACAATTCGTAGGGGTTCTGCGGAACCCGCAAGGGACGGCCATTCACGGCCAGCAAGTAATCTCCCTCTTTCACCATGACACCAGGCTCGGTAAGCGGGGAGCGCAAATTGCCATTCCAATTTTCACCGGGAAAAATCTTCGTCAAACGATACATCCCGCTTTTGGCGTCGGGCTCCAGATCTGCCCCTAGAAGTCCGACGTTAACGGTATCAATGTCCGGATAGTCTCCGCCTCCGACATAGGTATGAGAGTTGGAAAGTTCGCCGATCAGTTCGCCCAAAACGTAAGTCAGGCTTAGCCGGTCAGCTACGTAAGGCAACAGTTGCGCATATTTGTCATGTTGTTGCTGCCAATCCACACCGTTCATAGCAGGTTCGTAGAAATAATCGCGCTCCTGCCGCCAAACCTCGTTGTAGATTTCCTTCCATTCCGCGGGAGGATCAACTTCCATCCTCATCGCATCGGTTTTTATAGCGCCGTCGCCCGCGTGTACCAAAGGTTTCGATCCACTTTCTTTTGAACTTTCGTCCGTACTCTCAGGCACTTTTGCATCGACGATGCCGTAATCGTGTTCAACGTTCTCTCCATCCTCACCGCCGCCACCTTCGCCCTTGGGCGTTCCGTACAGAATTTTCTTGCCATCAAACGAAAGCGCATACTGATCGGCTCCTTCGAGAAACACATGATCCTTGCGATCTTTCAAGTCGTACGCGTGAATGGACGGAGATTCGCCGGGCAAAGGTCCAGACAAGCCCTGAATGGGAGCGGAAATATAGAAAATGATTCCCTTCGCCGCAGTCAACGTTTGCAAGTTGCCAGGAGGGATCGGCAGCGCCACGATGCGGTTTTGTATTCCGTCCAGATCGATGCGGAAATTGTTTAACGCCGGACGCTTTCCCGGCTTCGTCTCTTTGTCAGCTTCCGCAGCCGATTTTTGTTCGGTTCCCATGGCCTCAGGTTTAGTGGTGCCCGAAGGCCTGGGCTTTTTTGCTGGCGTCTGTGGCGGCTTCTGGCCCGGCGTTTGCGTCCCCGGTGTGGGCGCCAGCAATACATCGGGAGCTTCGGTGGCGCTTACTTCATCGCTCAACACGGGTAAAGGCGAAGGCTCATCTGCGCGCAGGGTCGCGATGTACACGCGCCCTGCCTTCGGATTTGCGAATTCCATGTCATAAACGCCAAGCACCTCGTTGAAATCACGATTGGACAGGAAGTAAAGATACTTCCCTTCCGGATCGAAATATGGCGCCGAACTGTCGCTGGCGTTTGTCGTGACCGCACTGATTTTTTTGTCAGCCAGGCCGTACAGATAAATAACTCCATTATGATTCTCAGCGGCTTTGGAGTATGCCACCCAAGTGCCATCTGGCGACCAGTTGTAATCCGTTAGGTCAGCATATTTACCTTGATCAATTTGCACGGGCTTTTTGTCGTTGATATCGACGTAGAAGAGCCGTGTCTCTTTATCGGCGAACAGCAACTTCTTGCTATCGGGCGCCCACACCGGTGGCAGTCGAAACATTTTTCCATCGTAGGTAATTCTCTGCTCCTGCCCTAAACCGTCTTGCGGAGTGATGTAAAGTTCATCTTCGCCGGTTCGGTCCGACATATACGCGACCCAACGGCCATCCGGCGACCAAGCCGCGTATTTCTCGCGAATACCCGGAGTACGCGTGAGATTGCGAACGCTTCCTTCCTTCGCCGGCACGGTGAAAATATCACCGCGAGCCGAAAAGACAGCGCGTTTCCCATCCGGCGCGATATCGAAGTCCGTGATCAGCTTACTCACAGTCGTCCAATGTTTACGGGCCAGATCGCGATCTCCAGGAAGGTAAATTGTGAGTTTGTGCTCCTTCTGCGTGTTCAAATCGAACAGATACAAATAGCCGCCATTCTCGAATACGATTGCATCCGGACCGAGGCTTGGCCAGTTCACATCAAAATCGGTGAAGTGCGTGAGCTGTTTTATTTCGTGCGTGGACAAACTGTAGCTGTACAGATTCAAGCGGTGTTCCGGCCCGCGATCTGAATCGAAATAAATCGTATCGCCATGCCACATGGGAAACGTGTCGGTCCATTCCGTGTGCGGCATCTGCTCAATGTGGTTCGCCTTGAGATCGTAAATCCAGATGTCCTGCGCCATGCCTCCGGTGTAGCGCTTCCAAGTGCGGAAATTTCGAAAGATGCGGTTATACGCAATGCTGTTTCCGTCGGCCGAATAAGATGTGAGCCCGCCTTTATCCAACGGAAGTGCCTCGGGCAGACCACCGTCGATGCTGACGCTGTAGAGCCGGCCAAACCAGGTATTAAATGTGTCGCGGCGGCTGAGGAAGACGATTCGCTTGCTGTCCGGCGTCCAGGTGATGACCTCGTTGTGAATACCCATGCGCTCGTTGAGGTGTCCGCCGCCGGGATGAAAGGTCAACTGTTTGGGATCCCCACCCTCAGCGGGCATCAGGTACACGTTGTAATTGCCGTCGTATTGGCCGGTGAACGCGATCCACTTTCCGTCGGGAGAAAATTTCGCAAACAGTTCCTGGCCGGGATGGCTGGTGATTCGTTGTGCGGTGCCACCTCCTTTCGAAACTAGCCACAGATCGCCGCCATAACTGAAAGCGATTTTGTCCTTCGAAACGTCCGGGAACCGCAGCAAGCGGCCTTCAGGCAAACTCTGCGCGATCCCCAGCGTGGCTACACTTAAAAGAAGAATCGCAAAGACCGAACGGAATGACATAGGACTTCCTCCGCGAAGATTCTACGCTTCGTTTCGTCGACCCGCTCTACTCAGGCTGCACCACTAGAAACGTCGTTGTACCACCGCGATTGACCAGCAAAACCAGCGTTTGTTTTCCTGCCTGATTAATCAAACGCTGATAGTCTGCCACCGAATTCACTGGCTGCTTGTTGATTTGTTCAATGACGTCGCCGCGTTGCAAGGCGGCATCGGCGGCCGGTGAGGCTTCTGGAACTTCGGTGACCACCACGCCTTTGACGTCGGGCTTCAGGCCCAACTGCTGCCGGATCTCGCTCGTCAAATCATCGACCTGCACGCCGCGCATCGGGCTGTTTTCTGCCGATCCGCCAGGACTATTCGCAGCGCCTTTGCCCGCAGGCGCCTCGCCCAGGGCCAGGCTGACATCACGCGGCTCGCCATTGCGGATCACCTTCACATGCACCGTAGTCCCAGGCGCCATAGTTGCAACCTTGAGGCGCAGATCATTCGGCCCGTTAGTTGGCTGGCCATTCAATTCCGTAATTACGTCGCCGCGCTGCAGCCCGGCTTTTGCGCCAGGACCGTCAGGATCGACATTGCCAACCAACGCACCCGTTTCCGGAGGAACATGAAAAGCCTTCGCCAGATCAGGCGTGACCTCCTGTATCCCGACGCCGATATAACCCCGCACCACTTTGCCGTGTTTCAGAATTTCATCCATGACATACTTCGCCATGTTGATGGGAATGGCAAAACCGATGCCCTGATTTCCGCCCGATCCGCCGGCCAGAATGGCGGTGTTAATGCCAATTACCTCCGCACGAGCATTGATCAGCGCCCCGCCAGAGTTACCGGGATTGATCGCCGCATCAGTCTGGATGAAATCTTCGTAATCCTCGATAGAAAGACCGTTGCGGCCGGTGGCGCTCACGATGCCCATGGTCGCAGTCTCACCTACGCCAAAAGGATTACCGATGGCAAAAGCGTAATCGCCAACTTGGATTTTCGACGAATCAGCCAACGGAATGGTCGGCAAGCCAGTCACTTCAACCTTGAGGACCGCAACGTCCGTCTTGGGGTCGGTACCAATCACCTTGCCAGGAAACTGCCGCTTATCCGGAAGCATCACTTTAATATCGGTGCCTTTATCGACTACGTGATTGTTGGTCAGAATATATCCGTCAGCACTGACAATGACGCCCGAGCCTAAACCCATTTCGCGTTGTTCTTGCGGAGCGCGCGGGCCTTGCCCGCCGAAGAACTGCTGAAAAAAAGGATCATTGAAGAACGGGTTTTGAGGAGTTTTCACCATTCGTGAAGAGGTAATACTCACGACCGCAGGAAGCGCCGATTTGAACAGCGGCGCAAATCCCATGTTGTTTGCCGAAACAGCGCCCTCGGCGCCGCGGGCCTGGGTGATATACACCGGAACATGGTTCGATCCACCAATGACTGGATGCCCAGCCCAAGATGCAACACCCAGACCCATAGCAGCCCCTACCAACAGAACGCTGGCCCCAATAATGACTGCAGCGACAGAATGTAACTGAATAAATCGTGACACGATGATCCTCCTCGCAGCTTACGAAGCCCTGAAAAGATACAGATCAGATTAGTTTTTGCTCACAGCGGTTGCTCAAATATACCGCTAGAAGCAGTTGACGCACGACTTTGGGTTGTCTCCATTGACTTGTTGCGGGCACCCAAGAATAATCAAGCTTGCATGGATATCTACGAGGAAATCGTCAAGCTGCGCAAAGATGGCCGGCGTGGCGCCGTGGCAACCATCGTCAACGTGCGCGGGTCCATTCCTTCTTTCGAAACCGCAAAGATGCTGGTGCGTGACGATGGCTCAATCGCCGGCACTATCGGCGGAGGCTGCGTCGAGGCCGAAGTCTGGCAAGCCGCCCGCGAGGTGATGGAAAACGAAAAGCCTCGCAGCCTGACCTTCAACCTTAATCAGGATCCGAAATACGATACCGGGCTGGTCTGCGGCGGGACGCTCGATATTTTCATCGAACCAGTGCTGCCTCCAGCCTCGCTTTATATCTTCGGAGCCGGTCACGTGTCGGTCAACCTCTACAAGACAGCCAAAAGTGCGGGCTTCGATGTGAGCGTTATCGACGACCGCGAAGCGTACGCCAGCCGGGAACGTTTTCCCGAAGCCAAGGAAGTGATCGCCGAAGATTTTGAGCAAGCCATGGCTCGGATCACTCCGAATGAGTCGTCATACATTGTGATCGTCACGCGCGGACATCGCGACGATATGCGCGTGCTGCGCTGGGCCGTGCAAACCCGCGCGAAGTACATCGGCATGATCGGCTCCAAGCGCAAGACCATTACAATTTTCCGCGAGTTGACAAAAGAAGGTATTCCGGCGGAATTGTTCGAACGTGTTCATGCTCCGGTTGGTCTGGACATCGGTGCCATCACGCCGGAAGAGATTGCGATAGCGATTACGGCTGAGTTGATTGCCGTCCGCCGCCACGCGGAGCGAGCCTTGCCCCACATGAGTTGGTTCAAGAATAGAAAGAATGAACTGAACACCCAAGATGATGTTGTGAGCCAGACTTACGAAGACACCGGCAGCAATCGCTGATTGGAACTTTCTGTCAGCATGCTTTCAATCCTGATCAGAAATTGCCGTCACCATTTGTTTGTTTGTTTCTGCTATCTTCCCCTCATGACTCCCGCGCGCAACCTCTACGCAGTGATCCTTGCCGCCGGCGAGTCCACACGCATGGGCACGGATAAAGCTTTACTCCCGTGGCCGCCGGTTGCCCCGGGCTCTCTGCCGACTGGCCAGACATTTCTTTCGGCTGCAATTCAAGCCCTTGACCCTTTTAGCGAGCGAGTGATTGTGGTAGTTGGAAAGAACGAAGCTAATCTGGCCCCGGTGATATACGCCACCGGTGCATCTGTGGTGAGAAATCCGAATCCCGAATATGGGCAGTTCAGTTCACTGCAAGCAGGTTTGCGTGAAGTTCTGAACCATGGCCGCGATGCCGCAATGATCACCCTCGTCGACCGGCCTCCGGCAATTGCAGCGACTTTAGACGCTCTTTGCTCTGCTTTCGCTGAGATGCCAAGCGAAGTGTGGGCGATTGTTCCAGAATACAAAGGGAAACACGGGCACCCTTTTCTGGCCGGGAGAGAGATGATTGAAGCCTTTCTGAAGGCTCCGCCGACGGGGAATGCTCGGGAGATCGAACATCAAAACCTCCGCCATATTTCCTATGTTGCTGTGGATGATGCGCGGGTGACGATGAATGTCGACACGACCGAGGACTATGCGGCATTATCTCAACAGGCCGTCAAATAAAACTTGGATCACTTAAAAATGGATGGACGTAAGTGACGCCGACTAGCACGCTTAAGTCGGTCGAATTTCTCGAGTCGGTGCTCCGGCTTCAACCTCAACTCGCAGTCTTCGATTGTGATGGAACGCTGTGGGCAGGCGACGCGGGCGAGCGCTTTTTCGATTGGGAACTCAAGCGAGGCCTGCTTCCAGACGACGTCGCCAATTGGGCGCGCTCGCGTTATGCCGACTACAAAAACGGCAACGTCAGCGAAGAAGACATGTGCGGCGAGATGGTCACCCTTCATTGCGGGCTCCGCGAGTCCGATTTGCAAGCCGCTGCCGCGCAGTTCTTTGATGAGAATTTCGTGACCCAGATTTTCCCCGAGATGCAAGATCTTGTGAGCCGCCTGCAGCACTCGGGATGCGATGTTTGGGCAGTCTCATCAACCAACGAGTGGGTCATTCGAGCAGCCATGCAGCACTTCGCCATCGACCAGAACAAGATATTAACTGCGGCAGTCGCAATTGAAAACGAATGCGCCAGCAGACGTTTGATTCGCGTGCCTTCAGGTGAAGGCAAGACGCGGGCGATACGCGAGGTCATTGGGAAAGATCCGGACGCGGTGTTCGGCAACTCCCGCTGGGATGCTCACATGCTCGCGATTGCCAAGCACGGGTACGCAGTAAATCCGAATCCGGATCTGCAGAAAATGGCGCTAGAGCGCGGTTGGACGATCTACTGGCCTGCTGCAACCGCGCTACACGTGCAGCGTTAGGCATTGAGCTTCTTCACCGCGGCCGCAAGCGCATCCATGGCAAGGAAGCTGGCGTGGGTGGAGGCTTCCGGCAAGTCCCCGACCGCCTGCACGAGTTCTTCGCGCCGTAACTGTTGCGCAGCTTCTACAGTTTTCCCTTTCACCAGCTCTGTGAGTGCGGAACCGCAAGCCATGGCGGGAACACATCCTTTCGCGAGAAAACGAATTTCCGCAACGCGCCCATCCGAGATCTTCAGGCTCAATTTCAAAATATCTCCGCAAGCGGGATTTTCGATTTGCACCACCGCGTCAGGATCAGCAACTTCGCCCGCATTGCGGGGGTTCTCGAAGTGATCGAGCAGCTGCGGCGAATACATGTCAGAATTGTAACGTAGCGTTGAGCGGCTTCACTTTGTTGTCGGACGTGAGAAAAGAAACATGATGGAAAACGCGGCCAAAGAGGGCTCACAGTGGGCACCCCTGGCCAAGTCCACAAACTTCAATTACGGAATGACTTCATGGACCACTCCAGGATTGCCAAACCGCCGCGGAGTCGTGCCGTACGCTTTGCTTTCTCGCGGGCGTATTCTGTTCGAGCGCGGATAGTAAGCCGGATTGTGCGATTGTGACCGACTCGCGCAGTAGGCTGTGCTTCGGAGAGATTATGTCGCAGCCATCCATTTTCATAGCAACTCCCTGCTTCAGCGGCTTAGTTTCGCAGAATTATATGCTGTCAGTAATTCGGCTTATGGCGTACGCGAAATCTGCCGGGTTCGAAATCTCGCTATCAATGCTGGGCGATGATGCCTTAATCTCGCGGGCACGCAGCACGCTGCTCGCCGCGTTCCTGGACGATCCGTCGGCAACCCATCTGTTGTTTGTCGACGCCGATATCAGCTTCGAACCTCAACAAGTCGAACGGCTACTTCGCTTCGATAAGGATTTTGTCGGCGCGCTATACCCGCTTAAGTCGATCGATTGGAATCTTATCCCGCAACGCTGTGTCGAGCGCGGAGAAGGCGTGCAACAAGCTGCCTTATCATACGTTGGAACGTTCTCTCCCGCGCCGGAACTTAAACGCGAAGGAGATTTTGCCACGGCAATTTATGTCGGCGGTGGCTTCCAGTTGATCCGCCGCAGCGCGCTCGAGCGAATGATTGCCGCTTATCCGGAAACTCGTTTCAGCCATGTGCATAATCTGCCGAAAACCGGCTTTCGCGACCTGACTCCAAGCTCTAACCTCTATGCTCTTTTCGACTGCATCATAGATCCGGAAACCGGCGCGTACTTGAGTGAGGATTATTCCTTTTGTCTGCGTTGGCGACGCATTGGCGGCGACATTTGGATTGATGTTGCCAGCAAATTAACCCACTCCGGCCACTATGATTTCGCGGGTGATCACGCCTCGCGTTTCTAGGAATGGAATCCTCGCCCGCGGATAATTTGCTCCTGGACTTAAGATTGCTTCCAAAACATGCAAAGCCCTTCGTTTTCTTAAAAAGGGCTAATAAGGCGAACTGAGCACGAACCGTCCTGCACCACACAAACCATCACCATGCGCAATCAACGTTTCACTGCGACGCATCTGGGGTCCTCAGCCATCCAAGCCATGCTGGCGCATGCTCTTCGCGACCATCAAGCCGGCCGCCTTCCCGAAGCCGAACGAATCTATCGGCAGATTCTAGCCATAGATGCCCGTCAGTCAGACGGTTTGCATTTGCTGGGTATGGTCGCGTATCAGGCAGGACGCCACCACGACGCCATCGCGATGATCCGCAAAGCAATTTCGATCAATGGGACACAGGCCGCCTATCACTCCAACCTGGGCACCGTCCTTCAATCCCAAGGCACATTGGATGAAGCTGCCACGTGTTACGAGCGCGCACTCGCTCTGCAGCCGGATTTAGCCGAAGTGCACACCAACCTCGGCAATATTTTTCAAGCTCTGGACAAGTTGGACCAAGCCATCGCTTCTCATGAACAAGCGCTGGAATTGAAACCCGAACTCCCTGAGGCACACTACAATCTGGGCCTCGCTCAACTGCTCAAAGGTAACTTCTCATCTGGCTGGCCAAACCTGGAATGGCGCTGGCAGACTAAAGACCATGAGACTCCCATGCGAGACTATCCGCAACCGCTCTGGACCGGCGAAGAGCTGGCGTCGGGACGCCTGCTGATCTGGGGCGAGCAGGGCGTAGGCGACGAAATTATGTTCGCGGGGCTTATACCAGAAGTGATTCGCGGCGGCAATCGCTGCGTACTCGAATGCGACCGCCGCTTGCAACCACTTTTCGCGCGCTCTTTTCCGGAAATAGACGTAGTGCCGCGTAATGATCCGACGTACACCCCGGAGCCGGATATTGTTGCCCACTTGCCCAGCGGCAGTCTGCCAAATCTGTTGCGACAAAGCAGTGCAGCTTTTGCCGCAACAAGGTCTCCTTATCTTTTTGCCGATCCGAGTGCACGTCAGCGAATGCGCAGCCGTTATGCCGATGGAAGACGCCTCATAGGCCTGGCATGGCATACAACCAATCGAAAGAGCGGCCGCGACCGATCGCTCGATCTTGCATTCTTCACTCCGCTGTTCGCACGAACGGATATTCGCTGGATCACCCTGCAATATGGCGATCACGACGATTTGGAAAAGCAGGCAGTGTCGGCAAAGTCTCCTATTCTCATCGATCGCGATGTCGATCAATTGTCAGACATCGATGGTTTCGCCGCCCAGGTCGCCGCTATGGACATGGTAATGACGATTGATAATTCCACTGCGCATTTGGCGGGCGCACTCGGCGTTCCCACCTGGGTTATGTTGCCCTTCGCCCGCGACTGGCGTTGGTTTCAAACACGCGAAGATAGTCCGTGGTATCCGACGCTGCGCCTCTTCAGGCAGCCCCAGCGCGGCGACTGGCATTCGGTGCTGCAGCAAATGCAACGGGATTTGTAAGGTGAGATAACCGAGGAGTGCCGATTTTGCCCAGCGTACAAATTATTCCGCGTCCCAGCGGGCAAACTTTTCCGCGTTGCAAACAAGTGTTTGACCATTCCACAATTCGCCGTGTTGTCTCGCTTTCGTGTGGGTGCAACTTGAAACCCGGAGTTTGGCCTGGCTTAAGCCCAATCAGAGATACATTGGTTTGCCCGTTCCGAATCCGCTTGCTTTGTTCGCTTTCCGCTATCGCGCTTGGGTCCATCCTCTGCCTGCTGATTTGGTGGCTTGGCATGTTCCCGTGGTTCCTCATTTGTTCCCACCCTAACCACGCAAGCTTCGCCAGCTTCCCCGGCTAGGACGGAGGCAAACTCTGACAACTTTTTCCTGGTACGTTCAGTCTCTTTCTTGGCTGCGGCTTTTTCTGCCGCATACAAGGCATCAAGTTGAGCGTTCGGGTTGATTTGGCTCGCATGTATATGCATACCGTGATTGTCCCTCCCAGGAAAGCCTGGCTACGGAAAGGCGTCCTCTACTTCATGTGAAGCTATTCGATGTAGTAGGCAATTAACATGCCGAATAGATCTGCGCTCGCCCCTTCGGTGTGTCTACTAAACACAGGAAGGTCTTCGCCGACGTCATCCGATTGCTCCATTGCGAAACAACTGCAATTTGACTGCAAATCGCATTCTCCCGCTAATAACTCACTCAGTTAGATAACCTCCCGTACCTTGTCCCGGAGCACGGCTTTTATGATTTTCGTGCCATCTTTTTCGTCACTTGCCAGCGCCTCGGCCAAGTGCACCGCTTGTTCGGTCTTTATTTTTCCCGGCAGCGGTGGCTCATTTGCATCCACCACAGCCTCGACCACAGCCGGGCCGTCGTGCCGCAGTGCTTGGGAGAGAACGCGTTCTGCGTCTTTGGGATTCTCGAGTGTAAATCCGACCACGCCGCAAGCCTCAGCCACTTTCGCGAAGTCAATTGGCTGCAACTCAACGCCGAATTCGGGATTAGCGTATACGTCGTTTATCAACTTCACGCCCGGGGCTCGGCTAGAGTTATGCCGCCCGAGATGGCCCTTCACACCTGCCTGCAGTTCCACATAAAAGAACTGGAGCGGCAACGCGATCTTCTGCGCAGCTTCTGGTCGTGGTACAGGGATCAGTTACTCGAATCCAAGCTCTTTCCATTTTTTATCTACCAACGCTTTGGTCTTTTCGTCCATGAGAATTTCGTCGGGCCAGGGACGATTAAAGCCTTCGCTGGACCACTTGCGAGTAGCGTCGATGCCCATCTTTGAACCGTAATTTGGCAGGCGGGAGGCATGGTCGAGTGAATCGATAGGGCCAAGGGTGAATTGAATGTCGCGCTCGGGATCGATGTGGTTAAGCACCTTTAGCGCGACTTCGCCAATGTCCTGCACGTTGACGTCTTCATCGACCACGATGATGCACTTGGTGAACATGGCCTGGCCGAGCGACCACACGGCATTCATCACTTTGCGCGCCTGTCCGGGATAGGACTTCTTGATGGAGACGATCATCAGGTTGTGAAAAATGCCTTCGACTGGAAGGTTGATGTCGACGATCTCGGGGATGGTGAGCTTCATTAGCGGGAGAAAAATGCGTTCGACGGCTTTGCCCATCCAGCCATCTTCCATGGGGGGCTTGCCCACGATGGTCGTCGAATAAATCGGATTCTTGCGATGGGTGATACAGCTGAGATGGAAAACCGGATACAGATCTTCGAGCGAGTAGAAGCCGGTGTGATCTCCGAAAGGACCTTCGGTTCTGAGTTCGTCGAGATTAACATGGCCCTCAAGGACGATTTCGGATGAGGCCGGGACTTCGAGATCGACGGTTTCGCACTTCACCAATTCGACTGGTTTCTGACGGAGGAATCCGGCGATGAGATATTCCTCGACATCCGGCGGCGCGGGAACGATGGCGGAAAAAGTGATGGCGGGGTCAGTGCCAATGGCGACGGCGACTTCCATTTTTCCGCCGGGACGGGCGCCGTCCGCCAAGACTGAGCCGCCCGAAGATCGCGCCATTATGTCTACTGCAGCGCTGGAGGCGACTGCCGGGCTTTGCCCGGCCGGACGGGCGAGGGCGCCCGTCCCCACACGATCTTTGTCAACGGCGGCTCGCATGCGTTCGCGATAGTGTTCGGCTGCGACTTTCTGTCTTTGCCAGTGCATGCCGGTGGTTCGCGAGTCGTACACTTGCATGCGATACATGCCTACGTTGCGTTTTCCGGTTCGGGGATCGCGCGTGATCACGCAGGGCAGCGTGATGAAACGGCCGGCGTCTTTGGGCCAGCATTGCAGAATGGGAAACTCATCGAGCGAAAAGTTATCGCGGCGAATTACTTCTTTGCACGGTCCCGTGGAAACTGTTTTCGGAAAGAACTTCCCCATTTCCGCGAGCATGGGCAGCATCTTGACTTTGTCGAGGAAGCCTTGCGGAGACTTAACGTCCATGAACTGGCGGATGCGGTCGGCCACTTCGTCCAGTTTGTCGACTTCCAGCGCGAGATTCATGCGGCGGGGGGAGCCGAATTGGTTGATCAGCACTTGCGCGCCAGAACGGTTCTTGATGTTTTGAAAAAGCAGTGCTGGCCCGCCCGACGAGGACGCCCGGCCTCCATTAACTTTGCTTACGCGATCGGTGATTTCGGCGATCTCGAGAATGGGGTCTACTTCGGTACTGATCTTCTTTAATTCGCCGGCGCGCTCGAGCGCGGCGATCCAATCACGCAGGTCGTCGTAGGCCAAGAGTTTCCTCGTTGCGAAACGCGATTATAAAACACTCTGAGCGAGTCAGAGACTTTGACCACAAAGGACACAAAGGTTCACAGAGGAATGAATGCATTCCTAGCCTCCTGTCTGATTATTTAGGGTATCTTTAAATCAGGCTTTCGAGGTGGGTTTTGAAACGACGAGTCATAATAACCGGAATGGGAGTGGTGAGTCCTAACGGCGTGGGGAATGCTGCTTTTTCTGAAGGCGTTCTCAGCGGACGCAGTGGAGTGCGTCGCATATCGCGTTTCGATTCGGCGGAAGTTCCGGTGCAGATTGCCGGCGAGGTTCCGGATTTTGACGAGTTGGCTTGGGTAGAAAAGCGCGATCGAAAACACGTTTCCCGCGTGCTGCCACTGGCCCTAGCGGCGGCTACCGAGGCTTTGATTGACGCTGGGATCGACACCGCTTCCCTGCCTTTGGAGCAGAAGCGGCGCTTTGGCGTGATCATCGGCTCGGGTGGAGGGTCGCAGGAATTTACTGAGGAGCAGTATCGGCTGTTCTTTCATCAGCAGTACAAGCAGATGAGTTTGTTCTGCGTGCCAACCGGGGTGATGGGTTCGCTTTCGAGTGAGCTGAACGTGCGTTTCGGACTGCGCGGCGCGAGTCATGTAATCACGACCGGCTGTACTTCTTCTACGGACGCGTTCGGGTATTCGCTCCGGCAGATTCAATCGGGGCGCCTCGACATGGTGTTGAGCGGCGGTGCGGATGCTCCTATAGCGCTCGGAATTATCAAAGGGTTCATCCTGATGAAAATTTTGACTGACTCTTGGAACCATGCGCCGGAACGGGGATCGCGTCCGTTCTCGGTTGACCGCGATGGTTTCGTGCTGGCTGAGGGGGCGTGGATGTACGTGCTGGAAGAATACGAACATGCGCGAGCGCGTGGCGCGAAAATGCTGGCGGAAATTTGCGGGTACGGGTCGACATGCGAGGCCTTTCATCGCGTGCGGTTGCAGGAGTGCGGCGAAGAGCCGGCGCGCGCGATTGGCTTGGCGATGAAGGAAGCTGGAATCTCGCCCGGGGATGTGGATTATGTGAATCTGCACGGGACTTCGACGCAGTTGAATGACCGCATCGAAACCCGGGCGCTGAAGCTCGTGCTGGGTGAGCGGGCGCAGCAGGTTCCGATGTCGGCGTTGAAATCGCAAATCGGGCATCCCCAGGGCGCGTGCGGCGCGGCCGGGGTGGCCGCGGCCATTGTCGCGATGCACAGCGGACAGATTCCTCCAACCATCAATTTAGAGCAGCCTGATCCTGAGTGCGATCTGGATTATGTGCCAGACGCCGGGCGGAAAAAATTGGTCGAACATGCAGTATGCAACTGCATCGCTTTCGGATCGAAAAACTCCGCTCTGGTGCTGCGAAAGTGCGCTTAACCAATAAATGGTTTGGCTCAGCGCGCCACCGCCTTACAGAGTCGGATTAATCAGATAAAGGTTGAAGCAATCCGAAAACCTGTGCGACGCCGGAACGCTTGCGCAATTCGGTCAGCAGGGCGTGAGCGGCGTTCTCATAGGTTTTGGTGGAATCCGAGGGATCGGCCCACACCGCGTCGTACACGATCTGTGCCGCTTCCTTCAAATCCATGTGCAGCGCGGCTTCGAGTACGTCCACGCGTTCCTGCATATGGTCGTAACAACCCTGGCATACCGCGGCCGGCTCGGCTCCGCTAAGATGGTTTTCATCGTGGATGCAGCGCATGCTCCCGTTCCCGCTTGTAGGCACTTGAGAAGCAAATACCTGGCTCTTGAACTCGCGCAGAAAACGTTCGCGTTCTTCTTCCAGGGCAATGGGGTCGGGGCAAACTTCGTTCGTTAACATGCTGGAACGCACTGGCGCCGCCGACGGTGAAACCCGCTCTGCCGCTTTGCATACTGGGCATGCTTTCAGATCGGCGGCATAATAAGTTTTGCAATTTGCACAAGGCAAACCGTAACCGGCTTGCTTGGGGACGACCTGAGGCACGGCTGGCGGAGTTGCGGCTGGCGGATTCGCCTTCGGCCGCTCTGTGGTTTGGATATCGTTATTAGACGGGAGGACTGCCGGAGTCACTGGCTTCTTTAGTCCGGCCGGAACTGGTGTTGCAATCATTTTTAAGACTCCATGCGGCTCAAAGCCGTGTATAAGCTAGGACTTCGCCATTTTAGGAGCGCGACCTCAGGCTTTCGACGGCACAGAAGTTCATGTCCGAATGCAGTCCCGCTCTTGTCCTTGCAGTTGGTCAGCCAAACAACCGCACGTAAAATTAAGGACTTAGCAGGAAAAGCCGGTCTTTTTTCGCGACGATCGCCTTCCCAGGCCCTTCAAACTGAGACTAGCGAGAGACTCAGGCTTATTCCCTCCACTGAACGCAGTATCTTCTGCGCGGCGTTACAGACTCTCCGTAGGGACGTCACAGACAGTCGTTCTGGTTGACGTAATAATCTGCTGTGAGTAATGTTAGGAAGAGTAGTTGTGTCTGCGGAGGGTTTTTATGTTTGAAGGTCTCTTTCAGCCCATGCATCTGTTGGTGATTTTCTTCATTGCTTTGCTGGTATTTGGCCCCAAGAAACTACCCGAACTTGGCAAAGGCATCGGAGAGGGTATTCGCGCCCTAAAGGAAGGTATGAAGGATGGTGCTTCTGAGACGCCAAAGAGCGCGAACACCGAAGTGAAGAGTACGGAAATAAAAAGTTAAGCTGGGCGAGCTGATATTGGCGCACAGCGCAACGCCATCTTCATCTCTGGCCCATTCCTCGAACCTCATCCTAAGATTCTGCATACATTGAAACACACCGTATTCTCAGGGTTTTTCCTATGGCGCGGTTTACCGGCTGCGATAATTTAACTCTTGCCGTTTAATTTCCGCGAAAAGAAAGTCGAAACTATGAGACCAAATTTTATGCGTATTGTGCATCTGGGCACGGCTGTGTCCGTGATCGCTTTCTGCTCCGCCCTCTTCGCCGACCAGGTGGTGCTCAAGAATGGTGATCGGCTCAGCGGCACCATTACAAAATCAGATGACAAAACGCTGCTGATTAAAACCGAGTTTGCCGGCGATGTAGAGATTCAATGGCCGGCGGTGCAAGAGATCAATTCGACGCAGCCGCTGCACGTGACCCTGGCCAACGGCACAACTGTCGCTGGCACTGTCATGACCGCTGACGGAAGCATGGTGGTCAACGCTCCCAGCGGTACCGTAACTGTCGTCAAGTCCGATGTGACTGCCTTGCGCAGCGATACCGAACAGACCGCGTATGAGACGTCGCTGCATCCAAAGCTAACCCAAGGCTGGAACGGCGGAGCCAACGTTGGGTTTGCGCTGACCGCTGGCAACAGCGATACCAGAAGCCTAGCCATAGCATTCACCGGTGACCGTAAAACCAACACCGATGAGATCGCGCTTTACGAAAACACTGTTTATGCCACCAACAACGCGGCTGGCGCGAGCCCGAGCACAACCGCGAACTCGACTCAGGGCGGAGCACGATATTCCCACAATCTGATTCCGCGCCTCTTTGCCTATGCGAGCACTGACTTCCAAACCAACGCGCTGCAGGAACTCAATCTGCGCAGCGTGCTTGGGGGCGGCCTGGGATTCCACGCCATCGCGAATGACCGAACCACACTGGATTTCCTGGTTGGGCCGGACTACACGCGAGAAAGTTACATTACTCTTCAGCGGAACTTTCTTGCCATCACTCTGGGCGAAGAACTGAGCCGAAAACTCGGCGCATCAACATTGATCACGGAAAAACTTTATTTTTTCCCCGACCTCAGCGATACCAGCCAGTATCGCGTAACCTTTAACTTCGGCAGCGTGACCAAGCTGAGCAAATGGTTAGGATGGCAAAATGCATTCGGCGATATTTATGTTACCAATCCGCCTCCAGCCTCGCCCGCGCTGAAGAAGAATGATATTGTTCTGACCACCGGGCTGAATGTTACATTCACCCACTGAGAGGATCCAATCAGGCGTTGTTGCAAGAGCACAGAAAAACGAGAGGAAAGTATATGTCGGCACATTCGCCAGAGCCACGCGATCCTGAAGATCGCGAGATTGATGAAAGCAATGCAGTCGAGATAAAAGACAAAATGATGGACAAAACCGTGGCTGATACGTTTCCGGCAAGCGATCCGCCTTCGTCCCTTCCCGACCCCGATGAGGATTCATTCGCTGCCGCTTGAGTTGCTATCAGGTGGCAAGAACCTGTCCATCCCAAGGGGCAGATACCCGCGACCAATCGCTGTATGTACATTTTTTTCGACGCGCACTATGCTCGAAAACTTTTCGACATGAGCGCGCTCGACCAATGGTTGGAGTAACCGGTTTCAGGAAAAACTCGGCAGCCACGAACGTGGAACCATTCCACTCAGCGGCCAATAGACTCATTTGCGTACCAACATCACTCCAGCGTAACCGACTTCACCAGATTGCGCGGACGATCCACATCCAAACCTTTTCTTACTGCCATGTAATAGGCGAATAATTGCAGAGGAATAATCTCAAGTATGGGCGACAGCAGTTCCGGTGTCTGCGGAATAACAATTGTATGATCGGCGAGTCTTCGCATGTCGTCATCGCCTTCGCTGGCAATCGCAATCACACGCGCCGACTGCTGTTTGAAGCCTTTAATATTGGCAACATTCTTTTCGTAACGTAGAACTGATCCATGGTCCTTGCGATCACACGTGGCAACAATGACCACGGGAAGGTTCTCATCGATCATCGCGTTGGGGCCGTGCTTAGTTTCGCCTGTCGGATAACCTTCGGCATGAATGTACGACACTTCCTTCAATTTCAGCGCGCCGTCCATAGCCACGGGATAATGAATAGCGCGTCCGAGAAAAAGAAAATCCGCGACCTGATGGTATTGCTCGGCCAGATCTTTCAACTCCGACGCGGACTCAAGCACAGTTTCCGTCTTAGCTGGAAGCTCAAGCAGTTCGCCAATGACGTTGCGCACTTGCTCTTTTGTAAGCGTGCCCCGTACCTGTCCCAGATAAACCGCAAATAAAAACAACACAGCCATCTGCGCCGTGAACGCCTTCGTGGAGGCGATGCTGATCTCAGGCCCGGCATGAGTGTAGATCACTCCGTCAGCTTCACGCGCGATGGTGGAATCCATCACATTGGAGATGGCAATGGTACGCGAACCTTTCAGCTTGGCTTCGCGCTGGGCCGCAGTTGTGTCAGCAGTTTCGCCGGATTGCGTGATTACAATCGTGAGCTCGTTGCGGCAAATCAGCGGATTGCGATATTCGAACTCGCTGGCGTAATCCACGTCCACCGGGACGTTTGCCAGATCCTGAATCATGAACTGGCCAGCCATGCCGGCGTGACGGCTTGTTCCCGAGGCGACAATATTGATGCGCTGCAAAGAACGAAGCTCGTCCGTGGTGATGCGCACATCATCCAGCCGAACCAGGCCCTCCTCGAGCGAAACGCGAGGCGCGATGGTATCCCGCAACGCCTGCGGCTGCTCGAATATCTCCTTCAACATGTGATGAGGGAATCTTCCCTTGTCGTCCATCCAGTCTCCTCAGATGTCGCTTACGGCTCGCAAATCTCGCCGCGAACGATTGTGTTTCTCACTTCACCACCGGGACTCAACACCACGAAATCCGCCTCGGCTCCGGCTACAAGCTTGCCTCGGTTCGTCAATCCAGCTACGCGCGCCGGGTTAAGCGTGGCAAGACGAAGCGTCTGCTGCAAATCCCAGTGGGCAAACTGCATCACGTTGCGAACCGCGCGATCCATAGTTAACACGCTGCCCGCCAACTTCCCATCCACTTGGCAGCGGCCATTTTTCACCTCTACTTCGAACGTGCCCAGCCGATAACGTCCGTCGGGCATGCCAGTGGCCGAGATCGCGTCGGTAATCAGCACCGCCTGATCCGGTCCCTTGCTTTGCAGAAATAATTGAACGATGGCGGGATCAACATGGATTCCATCAGCAATGATGTCTGCAGAAAGCTGCGGGTCGGTAAGCACTTCGCCGATGATTCCCGGCTGGCGGTGATCCAGCGGCCGCATGGCGTTAAACGTGTGCGTGGCGTGCCGTGCTCCCGCAGCAACCCCGGCCCTCGCGGAGCTCAGATCCCCATCGGAATGTCCCAGGCTTACACAGACGCCGCGCCGCGCCGCCTCGGCGATGACTTCCAACGCTCCATCCAATTCGGGCGCTATCGTCATCATGCGAATGTGCCCACGCGACGCCTGCCACAAGCGGTTGAATGTCTCCAGTGTAGGCGGAAGAAGATTCTCCAGCGGATGCGCGCCGCGACGCACATGACTGAGAAAAGGTCCCTCCAAATGAATACCGAGTGGCCGGGCACGTCCACTGCGGGAGCCGTTATCCAGCGACGCACTCTCAATCGCAGCGGCCAGGTGTTCAAGAGCCGAACAGATTTGATCGAGCGGCGCGGTCACTGTAGTCGGAAAATAACCGGTTACGCCATGATGCGAAAGCCACCGCTCCACCGCGGACAAACCAGAAGCATCAGCAACCATCACGTCGTGCCCCGCGCTTCCGTGAATATGAATATCCACGAAGCCGGGCCCCAGGACGGCATCGCCAAAGTCCACCACCCGAACCCCCGCGGGAATCTCCCGCGAGGTCTGCGAGCCGACTTCGGCAATCACACGGCCTTCCACCAGAAGCAGCGGTTGATCCATCCGATCAAGCGGCGTATACAGGCAATTTGCGGTGAAGGCGATCATCTATTAAAACGTTTGTTTATTGCAGAAGGCGTAACCGTAAAACCAAGGAACGATCTAAATCACATCAGTTATACGACATTTCCGTGGATAGAAGTGGGTTTTCAATTCTCCTGTATATAACCGATATACCGAATGCGATCCGCGAACCGCCAGCGGAATGTCGAATGTTATAATTGCGGATATTCTGAGGTCGGTGCGCCAGCGTGGATTAACACTCTATCGCGCACACACACGAACTCGTCGGGGAGTGGCTCAGCCTGGTAGAGCACCTGGTTCGGGACCAGGGGGTCGGAGGTTCAAATCCTCTCTCCCCGACCATTTTCTTCTTGTGTCCGTTCCGGAGACATAGGTAACAGAACGTTCCGGAGACATGGGTTACACTTTCGGCCCGAAGGGGTTCTGCAAGGGCTGCAAAGTTTTTTCCTCGAGGTCAATATAGCCTAGATCGTAATCCATAAAACTGACCAGCCAGATACCATGGTCCACTTCTTTGACCCCGACAGCCTGGCCGGCGAGGGATACGCTGAGGTTGATCTTTTTGTTGTACAAG
>Ga0182015_10000958_pt1 | contig 39838 bp, 38 predicted proteins | sample 712P3MmetaG_FD_120478 | JGI IMG/M metagenome (GOLD analysis project Ga0182015, IMG submission 120478) | Permafrost microbial communities from Stordalen Mire, Sweden - 712P3M metaG | ecosystem: Environmental > Terrestrial > Soil > Wetlands > Permafrost | place: Sweden: Stordalen | collected...
CCCCCCGACCGCACACTCAATCTGCACAGTGGCGTTCGACGGGATCTCCGGTCCTTCCGAGCCACCCGCATCCGCATAGTTACTCCAGGTGTGAACCACACTCCCAGACGTCTCCGAGTACGTGTCCGGAGTGGGCGTCGGAATCGAAGCTGGAGTGGGCGTGGAAGTCGGGGGTGCGGTCGGCGTCGGGGTCGGAGTCGGAGTTGGCGGGGGGCCGCCCGACCCAGAACTCGCGTTGCCATGCCAGTAGCGAACGCCCCCGTCGAACCTGAGACCGTGCTCCTCCCACGCGAGGCTGTGCCGCTGTACAGGCACGTTGTAGTCGTTGGCGTCCCACATCTCGCCGTTGCCGGCGTAGATCCCGACGTGCACCGCGTGAGCCAGCGATCCGCCCCCGAAGAACACGAGATCCCCGGGTTGGAGATCTGCTTGATTGTGGATGACCTGCCCACCGGCCGTTGCTTCGCTGCTTGCTTTATGAGCGAGACGAACCTCTCGGTCTGTCCCCTGGTACACGGCGTAGAGAGCTAGGCCGCTGCAATCGAAGCCCTTGATCGACGCTGCCTCGCAGCCTGATCCACCGTCGCCATGGGAAGGGCCAGACGTGTTCCCTCCGTCAAAGCAGTACGGCTTGCCGGCCATCGACGCAGCTGCGTCGACGATCGCCTGGCCCTGCGAGGTCGCGGCCTGAGCCTGTCCTCCGAGGTTCGGGCCGACAGCACAAAGCGCCGACACTGCGAGCAGCGCCGCGCAGAACAGCTCCGCCAGCGACACACGAAATAGCAACACGAAGGGGCGGCGAGAAATTTGCGCCACCTCGATCGCGGCGGCGGCGAGCGCCGAATCTTCGTTGAGAGCGGAAATGCTTCGGTTTGACATGGTGTCTCCTGGGTCGTCGTGGCGTCGCCGCCGAGAGTTCCTGACTGTGCACGGCAGTCTCCGCGGCGCAGACGCCCACGTAAAGCCACCCAAGGGTGAGAGTTGACGACCCTTCGTCGCGCTGGATTTCGTGGGTCGGGGTCAGATTTCGCACTCGGCGTTACCTCTCGTCCGAGCCAAGGTCGCCGAGTTCGCCGAGGAGAAGGGGATCACTCCCGCTCAGCTCGCGCTTGCTTGGGTGCTCGCCCGTCAGCGATCCGGTAGGCGAGCGCCCCTAGCGTGCACCGCTTGGCCGCACGGCGCGCGGCGTCCGTCTCGATGTCTACTGTCTCGCATAGTGGCTACGAACGATGCGCCTCCGGTGGTGGCTACGACCAATGTGCCCCCGCCTGTTCGCCACCTGCACTATCTGGCGGCGGTGCACCCAACGCCCGCGAGGATCAAGGCGGCGATGGGTGAGGTCGACGGCGTAAACGCAAAGATCGCCGTGCTCATCACCCGGCTTGTCGGATCGATGTGGTGTGCATATGTGTTCGCGATCATCGCCTTGATCGGGCTAAGGCCGGCGCTCAAACCAGGCGGCGAGGGGATAATCGCGTGGATCGCGCAAACTTTCCTCCAGCTCGTCCTTCTCTCGGTGATCATGGTCGGCCAGGCTGTGCAGTCCGCCGCCTCGGACGCGCGCAGCGAGCAGACCTACGAGGACACGGTGAAGATCATCGACGCGCTCAACGTCCACACGGATGGCGGAATCAAGGATCTGCGTGACGAGCTGCTCGCGGCGATCGCGAAGATCCAGTCGCCGTAACGGCAGCGATCGAGTCGCGCCCCCCGGCTCTCGCCGGTCAGCCCACACCGGGCTCCCAGGCAGCCGGATTTGCTCCTCAGGAACGCAAACCTTGGCCGACTGTGCCGTGGTTTTAGTCTGTCCCTAATCAACTCGAGAAAGGAGACGCTGTGCCACTACAGGGCGAATACGAGCCGAGCTCCGCAGCATGGGCCCGCGACCAGGTCGACGAGTACGAGCGTTCGGGTGGAACGAGCGGGACGACGTTGCGGGGCGTGCCGGTCGTCGTGATCACCTCGGTCGGCGCGAGCTCCGGGAAGCTACGCAAGAACCCGGTTATGCGAATCGAGCACGACGGCGTCTACGCAGCGGTCGCTTCGAAAGGAGGAGCTGCGGAGAACCCGGCGTGGTACCGCAACTTCGTGGAGCATCCGCTCGTGGAATTGCAGGACGGGCCGTCCAAGTCCGACTACACAGTGCGGGAGACTTCCGGCGAGGAGCGTGCCCAGTGGTGGACGCGCGCGCTCGAGGTATGGCCTGACTACGCCGAGTACCAGACGAAGACCGACCGTGAGATCCCGGTACTCGTGCTAGAGCCAGCCAACGCATGAACGACGACGAGCGTCAGTTGATCTCCTCGCTCGAGGCTCAAGAGGAACGGCTGGTGTTCACCCGCTTCGACAACGTAGACGCGTGGCGACTGGGCAGCACGATGGTGGCGGCAGCGACCGAGCGGTCGCTGCCGGTCACGATCGACATCCGCCGCCACGGCCATCAGCTGTTCCACGTCGCTCTACCGGGCACCACCGCTGAGAACGACTCGTGGATCGACCGCAAGGTCAACGTGGTCAACCGTTTCGCTGCTGGGTCCTACCTCGTGGGGCGGCGGCTTGCAGCGCGTGGGACCGAGCTGGACGAGGCGCTCGGGGTCGATCCACGGCTGTTCGCAGCACACGGCGGCGCGTTCCCGATTCGTATCAGCGAGGTCGGCGTGGTCGGCAGCGTTGCGGTCTCAGGCCTGCCCCAGGCCGACGACCATGCCTTCGTCGTCGAGATGCTCGAAGTATTCCTCGGCGTGTGAGCACTGTCGATCTGCCGAAGCCCTGCGCGGTTATTCGGCGTTGACCTGTTCGTAGTGCTCGACCGCTGGGAACGGGTCGTAGAAGTGGTGCAGCAGCGCGCGCCACTTTTCGTACTCCGGCGAGGCACGAAAGCCTTCCGTGTGGTCTTCGAGGCGGGCCCATTCGACGAGCAGCAGGTAGGTGCTGGGGCGTTCGATGCAGCGTGACAGCGTGAGCGACCGAAAGCCGGTCATCTTCGCGATGATCGCTTTCGCATTCTCGAACGCCGCCTCGAACTCGGCTTCCTGACCCGGCCTCACCGGCAAGAGCGCGTGCTCAACGACCATCAGCAGATGATCCCAGGGTCACGCGACGAGCTCTTACTTCGTGGCGACGGAGCTTTGACTCACGTGCCATGTGCCGCCGAGGTCACTCAGGACTGTCGTGCTCGGCGCGTTGGCTCTTTGCATCGCGAATTCTGGGGTCGTGCTGCCCGCGATCGTGATCGCTTCGAACCAGCCGCCGGACGGTGCTTGAAAGTAGTTCAGAGATGTCGGGAGCTGGTCTACTCTGCCCTGCTGGACCCACGCGGAGCCCGACCAGCGATATATCTGGGCGAAGGCGCCCGGTGATTCGTCGCTGCCGGTCGGGGTCTCCTTCACGTACCAGTCGGCGCCGTCCGCGGCGATGACACCGTTCAGGTAGGCGTATCCGATCATCGCCGGCACGGCGATCAGTCGCGCCGTGGAAAGTGCCGGCGCCACGCTCGGCCCGAACCCAGCTGTGAGCTCCCGAAGCAGCGAAAGCGGGATGTCGTAGATCCCGGGGTCGGAGCCGAGGCTGTCTCCGTTATCGACTTCGACCGAGCCCCATCGCCTCCCGTCAGCTTCGAACAGGCCGACGAGCTGAGTGGTGTAGCCGGCACCAGTGCCGAGCGCCATCGCCCAGCCGTCCGCGCAGGCCACCTTCGAGAACTCGAACACCTCGAGTTGTGCGTCGCCAGCGGCAGACTCCAGGGCTGAGCGGCTGCACGGTAAGAGCCGGCCTGGGGGCGCGGCCGGCCTAAACACGCCGTCCCGGTAGGTCTCATACAGCGAGGTGGTCGGTCCACCGGCAGCGCTACTCGCGTCGACCTCCGTTGCCACGCCACCGTGCTCGACCTCGCCGTTCACGACAGTCGTGTCCGAGTAGCCGTAGTCGAACGGGACGGCATGCCAGCGCCCGCCGACATCAGACACCACCGCAAGCCAGTTGGTGTCGGCCGCGCCTCCCGCGGCGAGCGCGAAGTCCGGGTCGGCGGAACCGGTCACCGCCACAGCGGTGATCCCGCAGCAACCCCCGATCGGTCCGAACCAGCCCCGCACGCTCGCCTGCTCGGACCAGCCGCGCGTGGTCCAGCGGTAGATCAGCACCGTGCCGTCGGGATAGGGTGAGGCGGTCACCCGGGGATTCAAAGCACTCGCAGCGTCGGCGCCCTCCAAAACGAGCCAACTGCGCCCGTCTACGGTCAGAACCGGACTGGCCTGATAGGCGCCCGACGCCTTCAGCGACACCTCCCGCGCCGCAAAGCTCTTCACAAGCGCCCGGGCCTCCGCGGTCTGCCGCGCAGATGCCAGAGCGCTCGCCGAGAAGCCGAACGAAGCAGTCACGACCACCAACACGACGACCAACCGGCTGACCCCCAGGCGCCTCACAACTCCAGTACACCACGGCGCTCCCGCCACTGTCAGCTCTGCTGTCACCGACGGCCCGTCGTCCTCCGGAGATCTACGAAGACCCCGGCGGCAGCAGGGGAGTTATGCGCGCGGTCATGCTGGCGCGACGACGAGTCGCAGGGAGCCGTCGAGCTCCGGTTGGGTTCGTAGCGCGCCGTAGCGTTCGTCCCAGGCGCCAGAGGCGAGGTCGGCATCGAGGCGAGCTATGGCGCGTGCCTGCACTGCCGGCTCGACAAAACTCCAAGACGACTGCGATCGGCGGACGGCCTCGTCGAGGAAGCACTCTGGTCGCGCGTAATACGCCTCCTTGAAGCCGTCGAGGCAGTCCGCGGGCACCGGTATCGACCGCACCTCGGTTCCCGCTCCGAGCCTGCTCACAAGGTCTCTGATGGGCGGTTGCCGCCGCCGCTCCGCGGCGATGACCTCGGGCGCGTAGTCGGCTAGCCAAAACCGATCCAGAGTGGCTGGGTCGAAGGTCAAGATCACGATCGGTCCCCGGGTTACGCGGCGCAGCTCCGCCAAGCCTTGAGTTAGGTCTGACCACTGGTGCACGGTTACCGTGGCCATCGCGGCATCGAACGCGTCGTCGTCGAACGGCAGGTCCTCGGCTGTCGCGTTGATCGCGGGAACACGCTCGGCCGGACGCTGCGCACGCATCGCCGCCGACGGCTCGACAGCCACGACGTAGCGGTCCTCCGGCTCGTAGGAGCCAGCACCCGCACCAACGTTCAAGACCGTGCAGGCAGATCCGAGCGCGGCGTGTATGGCGTCAGCGATCCGTGGATCGCCGCGGCGTTGAACGGCGTAGCCGTGACCGTGAGCCTCGTAGTCAACGTCCCCAGCAGGCGTCCGCCGCACACCTCGATGCTATACAGCCTCTCGTCGCGAGCGGGTACGGGTAACCTCATCGTTCGTGTCTGACAGTCGCGTTACGGCCGTCCTTGGAGCGGGTGCACTTGGTGCGGCGATGGCGGCTCGCCTCGGCGAAACAAGCCACGAGGTTCGGTTGTGGAACCGCACGCCGGAGCGAGCTCGCGCGGCTGCGGCGCAGGCGCAGGGCGTTACGGCGGTGGCTACGGCGGCTGAGGCCGTCAGCGCTGCGTCGGTTGTGATCACGGTGCTTCGCGATGGCGACGCCGTCGCCGAGGTGATGACCGACGCGATCGCTGGGGTCGATAAGGATGCGGTTTGGGTCCAGGCGAGCACGGTCGGCCCGCGTAGCGCCCGCGCTCTCGCCGACCTGGCCCGGGACCACGGCGTCGCCTATCTCGATGCGCCGGTCTCTGGCAGCACAACGCCGGCCCGCGAGGGAAAGCTCGTGTGGCTGGTGGCAGGCGATGATGACGCGCTGAGCCGTGCACGGCCTGTGCTTGACGCTCTCGGGTCCGCGGTGCTCCATGCCGGGACCGGGGTCGAGGGCAGTTCGCTCAAGCTCGCCGTCAATGCTTGGATGACAGCGGCGACTGTCGCGATGAGCGACGTGCTCGCACTCTGTGACGCGCTCGGGATCGACCATGCGACATTCGTGACGGCGCTCGAGGACGGCCCGTTGGCCATGCCCTACGAGCTGCAGAAGATCACCTCGATGGACGCCGGCACCTACCCGGCCGGATTCGCTGTGCAACTCGCGTTGAAGGACATCGATCTGGCTGCGGACCTGGCTGCCCCAAGTCCCCTCCTACAAGTCGTCCACGACCGACTCGAGCGCACGGTCGCCGCTGGACATGGCAACGATGACCTTGCCGCGGTCGACTACCTCCGGAACGAGGAAGGGTCAGCTAACGGCGTCTAGGACGTCGCCGGTCCGTCAGATCTCCTCGTGGACGCCGATTGCCTCTTCGAGGTCGCGTTCGGAGGCCGCCTCGTCACCGCCACGCTTGTCCTGCAGCAACGAACTCGCGATCGCATCGAGCTTCTGCTGGATCGCGCGCTCAGACCGAAGCTCGGCGTTCTTGAGCAGTGCCACAAGCACCAACGTGAGCACTGAAACCAGACCACTCGCCGCGACCTCGAAACGATCGCTTGCTCCGACGATCAAGCCGATCGCCCACACCAGGATCACGACTAGACAAATCGCGAAGAAGAGTGGCGAGCCGGCCAGAAAAGAACCCGATTCCGCCAGTCGCTCAAATCGGCCCCGCTCGGGCCCCGGCGTGCGATCGGCAGGATGCCTGAGCGTGCGCTGCGCCAAGCGCGCCCACCTCGGAACCTTTGAGGCGCGCGCCATATACACATCGTACGCGTCGTCAGTCAGCCACTCGGCGCGTCTTTCCCTCCGCGCGGCAGTCCGTGGGTTAGCGAGCTTCGAGTGGACGAGCACTACGGTGCCGTGCCCAGCCATTGGCGCCGTAACTAAGCATTCGAGCAGCCGCCGAGCCGGCGGGCGTCAGGATCCGTCAAGCTGAGCTTGTGGCCTCTTCCGAACCAAAATGGCTGGCGTGGGTGCGGTCGTTGCAAACGATCGCGCAGTCCGGCCTCAACTACGCCACCGACGACTACGATCGCGCGCGCTACCGGGAGGTACGGCGGATCGCCGCAGAACTCGCGGCGGCACACAGCAACGCACGCCCGGACATCATCGAAGGACTGTTCGCGGCGGAGTCTGGCCACCCCACGCCGAAGATCGACGTGCGAGCCGCGATCGTCGTCTCTGAGCGCATCCTGCTTGTCCGTGAGCGTGAGGACGGCGGCTGGACACTTCCCGGTGGATGGGCCGACCCGGGAGAGTCCGCGAGCGAAGCCGCAGCTCGAGAGACACGCGAGGAGGCCGGCCTTGACGTTCGAGCGACGAAGCTGATCGCTCTCTATGACCGCGCGCGTCGCAACTATCCGCCGCACGTCCACTACATCTACAAGGCGATATTTGCCTGCGATCTGATTGGGGACGCCGTCCCCCATGCCTCAGACGAAACCGACGGCGCTGAGTACTTCGCGGCTGACAAGATCCCCGCCCTTTCAACCGGCCGCACGACTCCCCACCAGATCGAACGCGTCTTCGCCCATCACGAGGACCCGTCGCTCCCCACCGAGTTCGACTGACACGCCGCGGCGCGCCACGGCTCGATCTCGGGCGGCGCTCGCGAGCGCGAACGAGGTGGCGTTGCCGCTCAGCGCGAACTGCGATCGTCTGCGGTCGGATGCGCGTAGCGGCGCTTTACGACATTCACGGGAACCTTCCGGCGCTTCGCGCCGTGTTGGCCGACGTGGCGCGTGAGGGCGTCGACACGGTCGTGGTCGGCGGTGACGTTGCAACCGGGCCGCTTCCTCGCGAGACGATCACCCACCTCATCGCGCTCGGCGACCGCGCGCGCTTTGTCACTGGCAACGCTGACCGTGAGGTCGTCGAGGCCTACGACCAAGGACGCCGCGATATCAACGCAGCGCGAGACCCGGCGAAGCGCGCCGGCGACTACGCGGCAGGACAGATCTCGGAGATCCAGCGGGACTTTCTCGCTGGCTTTGAGCCACGCGTGGGGTTGGACATCGAGGGCCTCGGCATGACGTTGTTCTGCCATGGCTCGCCGCGCGGCGACACGGAGATCATCACGACCGCAACACCGGACGCGCGGCTTCGCGACATCCTGAACGGCGTCAGTGAGCCGGTCGTGGTCTGTGGTCACACGCACCGACAATTCGATCGCCGCCTCAACGGGTGGAGGGTGATCAACGCCGGCAGCGTCGGGATGCCCTACGAAGGTAGGTCCGGCGCATACTGGGCGCTCCTGGGACCAACCGTGGAGCTACGCCGCACCGAATACGACCTTGACGAGGGCCTCAAAGAGCTGCGCGCAGGCGGCTTCCCAGATGTCGACGAAATGCTCCGTGAGAGTCTGCTCGAGCCGATGAACGCCGACGAGGTCGCCGACCTCTTCGAACGCCAAGCCACCGACGAGCACTGACTGCCCCCAGCTAGCCCGGTCGCATCAAGCGGCGATTGGCGTCGCTGACGGACGCGACGGGCCAGCCGTATCGAATCGCTGGCGTTCAGAAGGTCGAAAACGCGTGCAACTCCCAGATCGAGACCTTTGGCGTCGCAAGTCCCTCCGGCATCGTCTCCCCGAACGCCACGGCACGGCGTCCATCGCGAAAGCTCTCCCAGGCAGCCGCCGACTCAAACACGTTGAGAACGAAGTAGCCCTCGCTCTCGCTAGCCGCAGCCATGTGAGCCAGGAGACCGTCAGGCGGATTCTCGGACAGTCCTCCCAGCGCGGCATTCGTGGCGTCATAGGTCTCTATCCCCGTGCCCTCGACTTCTACGAGCACTGCAACTGGCATCAGATCTCCTCTCGTCTAGGTCAAGCGATCGCCGGCGCCTCCGGCAGGCGCGCGAGGGCGGCGTTCATATCCTCTTCAGAGAACTCGATGTCCTCGAGCTCGCCGGCGAGGTAGGCGTCATACGCGGACAGATCGAAGTTGCCATGCCCACACAGCCCGAACAGGATCACTCGTGCCTCGCCCGCTTCGCGCGCGTCCTGTGCCTCGTCGATCACCGCCCGGATAGCGTGCGCCGGCTCGGGTGCGGGGATGATCCCCTCGCTGCGCACAAAGCGCACCGCCGCTTCGAACGTCTCGTTCTGGCGGTAGGCCCGCGCCTCGACGACACCGGCGCGTACCAGTCCGCAGAGCATTGGCGCATCGCCGTGGTAGCGCAGTCCTCCCGCGTGTACGGGCGCCGGCACGAAGTCATGCCCTAGCGTGTACATCGCCATCAGCGGCGTCAGGCCGACGGTGTCGCCGAAGTCGTAGCGATAGACCCCACGCGTGAGCGTCGGGCAGGCAGCCGGCTCCACGGCGAGGAAGCGCGTCTTGGCCTCGCCACGCAGGACACGACGCACGAACGGAAACGTCAGCCCGGCGAAGTTCGAACCGCCGCCGACGCAACCGATGATCACATCGGGCTCCTCGCCGGCCATCGCCATCTGCGCCATTGCCTCCTGGCCGATCACCGTCTGGTGCAGGCAGACGTGATTGAGCACCGAGCCGAGCGAGTAGTTGGTGTCCTCGCGCGACGCGGCGACCTCGACCGCCTCGGAGATCGCGATCCCAAGCGATCCGGTCGAGTGCTGGCGCTGGCTGCGCCCCGCCTGCGTGAGCGTGCTCGGCGAGCGGTGCACGGTCGCGCCCCAGGTCTCCATCATCGAGCGGCGGTAGGGCTTCTGGTCATAGCTCGAGCCGACCATGAACACCTCGCACTCCAACCCGAACAGCGAGCAGGCGAACGCGAGCGCCGAGCCCCACTGCCCCGCGCCGGTTTCCGTTGCGAGGCGCTTGACGCCGGCGCGCGCGTTCTCATAGGCCTGCGCGACGGCGGTGTTCGGCTTGTGCGAGCCGGCCGGCGAGACACCCTCGTACTTGAAGTAGATGTGCGCCGGCGTGTCGAGCTCACGCTCCAGCCGACGCGCCCGGAATAGGGGCGTCGGGCGCCACAGCTTGTAGGCCTCGCGGACCTCCTCCGGGATCTCGACCTGCGGCTCCCCGGAGACCTCCTGGAGGATCAACCCCATCGGGAAGATGGGCGTCAGGTCATCGGGTCCGGCGGGCGCGAGCGTCCCCGGGTGGAGCGGCGGCAGCGGCTCGCCCGGCAGGTCCGGCAGGAGGTTGATCCAATGCGTCGGGATCTCCCGCTCAGACAGCAGATACTTGACCGTCTCCTCACTCATGGCTCCTCCTCAGGCCGTATCTGGAACGCAGCCTAGACCCTCGGCGGCCCCTCGGCGGCCCCTCAGCGAGCATCGGCGAGATTTTGGGGCGGTCTGTGTGGGTACAGGGCGGACTCTTCACGGCGAATCCGGCTTTCGCGCGATCAAGCGCGCTCGCTGTCGAGGCTCGCCATCCCCGCAGCCGGGTAGCGATCCCCTAGCACCGCAGCGGCCGGCAGTGCACGCTCGAGCTCTGAGATGTCATCGGCGCTCAGCTCGACATCGAGACTGCCGAGCGCCTCGAGGAGCCGCGCCGGCGTGCTCGACCCGACGAGCGCGACAATGTCCTCCCCCCTGGCGAGCACCCAGGCGATCGCGACCTGCGCGACGCTCGCTCCCTTCGCATCGGCGATCACGCGCAGCGCGTCGACCAGCGCCAGGTTGTGCGCACGGTTGGCAGGATCAAAGCGCGGAGCGTGCGTGCGAAAGTCGCCCGGTGCGAGCTCACGGTCGGCGGCGAAGTGGCCGCTGATCAACCCGCGGCTCAGAATGCCATAGGCGGTGATTGCGATCCCTAGCTCGCGACACGCCGGCAGGATCGCCGCCTCGATCCCGCGCGAAATCAGCGAGTACTCGATCTGCAGATCACAGATCGGATGGACCGCCGCAGCCCTGCGGATCGTCTCGACCCCGACCTCCGAGAGCCCGATGTGGCGCACATAGCCCGCCTGCACGAGCTCGGCAATTGCGCCGACGGTCTCCTCGATCGGCACCTGCGGATCAAGCCGCGACGGACGGTAGATGTCGACATGCTCGACGCCGAGCCGCACGAGCGAGTAGGCCAGCGAGGTCTTGACCCCTGCGGGGCTGGCGTCAAAGCCGATGAACGCACCGTCGGGTCCGCGGCGCCCACCGAACTTGACGCTCAGCAGGTAGTCATCACGGGGTCGCCCGCGGAGCGCTTCGGCGATCAGCAGCTCGTTATGGCCCATGCCGTAGAAGTCGCCGGTGTCGAGCAGCCTGACGCCGGCCCCGAGGGCGTCGCGGATCGTGGCGATTGCCTCGCCGCGGTCGGCGGGGCCGTAGGCACCGGACATCCCCATGCAGCCGAGACCGAGCGCCGCGACCTCTGGGCCGCGCGTCCCCAGCCGACGCAGATTCACGAGCCCGGCCCCATCAACCAAATATACGCAGGCGCTTCCGGCTCCGATCGTTTCGAAACGCGGCAATCAGGAGGCCTGGCTGAAGTGCTGACGTCGGGTCCCGTTCAGCCTGCGAGCCGGAAACTGTTGAGGATGGTGGTGGCGAGGGCGTGCTCGCGCGCCGGCAACCAGAGCTCGACGCTCGCGTAGCCATAGATGCCGCCGTTGTGTCGCGTGACGATCGAGATCCCGTTAGCGACCCATGGATCGTCGTCAGTGAAGATCTGGAACGAATCCTCCGATGCACTCAGGCGCACCACATGTGTTGCGTACTGCGGCACGCCGGCTTTCGGATTCGGCTTGCCGCCCGTCTCCGCGCACCCGACGCAGCCGCTGAGCACGACCAACATCTTTCGCAGGGCGTTGACGGGATCGAACCAGAGATGCGTTACGTGGTCTGAGGGGTAGCTCGCGTTTGCGAAGCGCCACGTGCTTGGGAGCTCGACGCTGTAGTCGCCACCAGGTGGCGAGACGCGTTTGAGGGCCGAGGTCGAAGCCCAAGCTCCGGCTGCGAAACCAAGGCCGCATGCGAGAACAGCGATCACGACGCGTGTGCGCGCAAGACGCGACTTCACAGTGCGAACGGTACTCCCGAGCCCGGGGTCCAGCGCGCGCGGCAAACGCTCGCTGTTTGGTTACCGGGCCCTGGTCGGGCACTCTGATCCGGCGTAGGCTTCCACCCGTGCGACTCACGCGCAGTGGACGCGCGCCGGCTCGGGGCGGGGGGCTGGTGTCTCGAGGACGAGCGGAGCTTGGGACACGTCCTGTATGCCATGTGGTTCCGCGGGTCCCGGCGTGAGCTCACGTATCGCCCCTCGGGTGGGGCTTGTCGGCTACGGCCTCGGCGGGTCCGTCTTCCACGCGCCGTTCATCGCCGCCGAGCCGCGTCTTGATCTCGCCTGCGTGGTGACCGCGAACGCCGAACGCCAGCGACAGGCTCTCGCCCGCTATCCCGGCGTCACGGTCCTTGCGAGCTTCGAGGAGCTGCTGGGTCAGATCGACGACCTTGAGCTGGTGGTGGTCTCGACGCCTAACGCCACCCACGTCACCTTCGCCGAGGCGGTGCTCAGCCACTCCCGGCCGGTCGTGGTCGACAAGCCGGTCGCACCGAGCGCCGAGGAGGTGGCACGCCTGTCCGGGCTCGCTGCGGCGGCCAACACGGTCGTGGTGCCGTTCCACAACCGGCGCTGGGACGGGGACTTTCGGACTGTCGTGTCGCTGCTCGACGCTGGCGAACTCGGCACGCTCCACGCGTTCGAGTCGCGGTTCGAACGCTGGCAGCCCCAGGTTTCTACCGATCCTGACCGCGCCTGGAAGCGCGACACCTCCCCGAGCGCTGCGGCGGGCATCGTCCACGATCTCGGGACCCATCTCGTTGATCAGGCGGTCGTACTCTTCGGCAGGCCCGACGCGGTGTACGCGGAGGTTGCACGCCGTCGTCCTGCTGCCGAAGTCAACGACGACGCGTTCATCGCTCTGCGCTATGTGAACGGACCACGCGTACACCTCTGGGCAAGCGCGGTTGCTGCCGACCAGGGGCCTCGGTTTCGACTGCTGGGAAGTGCCGGGGCCTATACGAAGTCAGGAATGGACGTTCAGGAAGCGGCGCTGATCGCAGGCGGCTTGCCAACTGACCCGGGCTGGGGCGAGGAGCCGATGCCGTCATGGGGACGCATCAGTACGGGCCCCGAGCCGCGGGCTGTACCGACCTACGCCGGGGCCTACGGGCTCTTCTACGCCGGAATCGCGGCCTTCCTGCTCGACGGTGCGCCTCCTCCTGTAGATATCGCAGACGCCCTGCTCACGGCCGAGATCATTGACGCCGCCCTGCGCTCAGCGCACACAGGTGCCGTCATTCCCCTCGGCTAGCTTGGCCGCGGCATACACCGCCGCCGGGTTAGATCAGGTCGCGGTGCGACCGTGAGCGCTGGGGCCGCGCTGCGTCAATCGATAGCTTCGTCGAGCGTGTGCTCGCTGAGGACGGACGCCGGCCGCTCAACCACGATGTCCGACCCCGGCCGCGCGTCCGTGTCGCGCCGCTTGATCAGCAGCCACTGCGGCTTATCTCCGGCGCGCGTGCGCTGCAGCGCGAAGCCGCCGTGGAGTTTTTGGCCGTGCAGGACGAAGACGGCGTGGCCGCGGGTGAGGGCTTCGGGCCAGGGGACGCGGCCGCCCTGCTCGTAGGTGCCGCGGTCCCAGACGATTACGCGGCCTTGGTCCTCGAATGTGTTGTGCGCGATCGAGTGGTCGCCGACCTCCACGGCCAAGCGCTTGACCGCGGGGTCGAGCGAGGGCCCTTTGGGCAGTGCCCACGAGCGCATGACCCCGGCCATCTCGAGGCGGAGGTCGAAGTGGTGGGTTGTTGCGACGTGCTCCTGGACGACGAACACGCCCGCCGGGACGCCGCGGATCGCGAACTGCTCGTGGCCTTCGACGGCGGTCTGCTTGATTTCGACGTCCGTGACGTGCGCGCCCGGCGGTCCGCTCCGGAGGTATGCGAGGAGTTCCTCGACAGCTGCCGGCGGGCCCTCGATATGGGCGGCCACGCTGCCGTCGGGGCCGTTGGCGACCCAGCCGAGCAGGGCTAGCTCCTGTGCGCGGCGGGTCGTGGCGTAGCGGAAGCCGACCCCCTGGACTTTGCCGTGGATCGTTGCGCGGAGGGCCGTTTGGTCGTCGGTCATGTCGATTCGCGGGCGACCTAGGGGTTCTTCTCGGCCGCGGCGAGCCAGGGGAAGGTCGCTCGGAGCTGGGCCGCGCTGCGGCGTTCGTTGGCGACGGCGCGGGCGGGCTCGACGAGGCTCCGCTGCACGCGGCGGACGGCGTCGAGATGGTCGCCGGTCCAGATCATGCGCGCGGCGGTGGCGCTGGCGTGCCCGTCCTCGCGACGGAGGTCTTGGCTTACTGCTTCGATCAGGCGGCCGTCGGCGAGCTCATCGCGGTGGAGCGGTTCGGGGACTGTGGCGATGCCGGCGAGGCTCGCCGCGAAGCCCGTGTACCAGTCGAGCATCAGCGCGGCCGAGGCGAGCAGCTGCTCGCGAGTGGCGGCGCGATCGCCGTCGGAGGCGCTGTCGCGCTGCCAGAGGTCGAGCACGGCGTCGCCGGCGAGGCGCAGGCCGGTCACGCCGGTGACGAGGCTCGCTACCTCGGCGAGTGGCACCAGCTTGGGGCCGCGCTCGGCGAGGTAGCCGCGGAAGGTGTCATCGAGCCGGCGGGAGGCAGCTGCCGCGCGCGTCGCCTCGGCCGTCGGCGGCGGCAGAGTCGGGGAGCCGCGGTCGCAGCGGCCCATCCCGTACTCGACCGCACGGGCAAGGTAGTGGGCGCTGTCGGTGTAGGCCCCGGCGAGAGCGGTGCCGAGAGCTGCGCCGGCGCCGCGCGGCCAGAGCAGCAACCCGACGACGAGGCTCACGCCACCACCGAGCGCGACGTCCTCGATGCGGACGAGGCCGACCTGCCAGCCGGCGGGGGCGATGATGTTGTAGAGGATCAGCAGCGTCAGCGTGAAGGCGGCTTGACCGGCGGCGAAAGAGATAGCTGCCGGGGCGAGACCAGCGAGCAGGACCGCGAGCGGCAGCAGCAACCAGAGCACGGTCGTGTTGGTGCCGATCAGCACGACGAGAACGCCGCCGACGGCGAAGCCGACCGCGGTTCCGAGCAATCCACGCAGCACGTTCTGGCCAGTGCTGAGGGCGTTCGAGCGCAGTACCGCCAGGGCGCCGAGGATGACCCAGAAGGAGTGCTGCACGCCGGTGAGCTGGGCGACAAGGACCGCCAGGCCGAGGCCGGCAGCGCCGCGGAGGCTGTTATGCAGCCGGACCGAGTGGCGCTCGACGTGGGCGGCCGCACGCTCGTGCGCAGCGGACAACGTGGTGGTGGCCGATCCCTCGGGTGTTCGTCCGGTGAGTTTGGCGAACCAGCTGCGGCGGTCGGCGGCGGCCGCCACGTCGACGTTGGTGGCGATCTGGGTGACGACGAAGCCCAGCTCGAGCGCCCTGAAGCTCGGATCGAGCGAGCTGATGAACTCGTGGATCCGGGCGTCCAGCGCGCGTTCGTTCGAGCGCCGTGCCGTCCCGTCGGCCGGCAGCTCGAGGGCGTCGCCCTCTTCGAGTGCGCCAACCGAGTCCGCGAGCGCGGAGAGGGCGGCGTTCAGCTCGTCAGAGGTTGCGCGCGGATTCTCGAGGAGGCCTGCGGCGGCGTCGAGCACGGACGCAGCGGCCACCCTTGCCTCGCAGACCGGGCGCGGCGGAACGTTGCCGTCGCGACGGGGTGCGGACTCGAGAACGATCGCGTCGAGCCAGGTCAGCTCGTCGACCAGCCGTACAACCATGCGCGCCGCGGTGGTCAGTCCGGTCGGGCGATACGGGGTGGCAAAGAAGGCTCGGCGGAGCTCGGCGACTGCCGAGCTCGCCTGCGCCACCGCGGTTTCGTGTTGGCGGGCGGTCGGGGCGCCCGGCCCGCCAAGCACGACGCCGGCGTCGGCGCGCAGCCTCGCCGCGAGCGCCCAGCATCCCGCGATCGCCTTGTCGCGCAGCGGGTCGCGCTCCGGTGCCGGCCACAACAGCCCTATCGCGAGCAGCGCGCCAGCCGAGGCGAGACCCCAGCCGGCCAGCCGATCGGGAATCGCCGACGCCGTGGCAGCGCGTGAGACGGGCAGGATGAACGCCAGCAGAAGCGATGTCGTGGCGCCGGCAAGGACGGAGCTGACGACACCTGAGAACAGCACGGCGAAGCCGACGAGGGCCGTCGCGATGACGGCGAGGGCCAGCGAGTGGGAAGCGAGGGTCGCGACAGCGACGAAAACGCCTTCGACCACGGCCAGCAGAGCCTGTGCTCGCAGGCGGTCGCGCATCGGACCGCCGAAGTCGACCAGCAGCAGCATCGCGAACGAGCCAAACGCCGCGAACGTCGCGACCACCGGGTTGCCGATGACCTTGTCGCCGAGGGCGAACATTCCGGGCATGACGATCGCCGCGCGCCCGGCGCGGCGGAGCGCCAAGAGGCCGCGGTCACGGGCGCGCAGCCACGCCAGAGGATGCAGAGAGACTCGCTCGCGTTGCGTCATCAGGCGAAGAGTAGGAGGTCGCGAACGCCGGCTCAGGGCGGATGATCGGCAGCTCGCGTTTGCTGCGTCGTGGGCGAGCGCGTGGTCGTGAAGAGCGACGGTGGCGAGTCACGCTGACCGCCCCGACTGCAGGATGCGGCCTGCGCTACTGCTTGGGGCCTCAGGCCTCTTTGCCGTTGCTCGCGGGCCCGGCGGCTCCGGCGTTTCTGTCGGCTGTTCCGTCGCTGTTGATCGGAGCTGGCTGCTCGCGCATCATGTCGGAGATGACGCCTTCGAGAGAAGGTACTGGGCGGCCGAGCAGACGCTCGAGCTCGCGGCGCGCCACGCGGTCGAGGCTCGCGTTGAAGTCCTTGCCGTAGAGCTTGCCCCCGCTTTCGTGGTGGGCGCGCATCGCTTCAAATGCCCGGTCGGGATCGCGGTCGCGGATCGCCTCATAGACGGCGCGATGGTAGGGAGCCGACGCGGCGACAACCTTCGTGTCGGTCGAGGTTCGCAGGGCGAGCTCGAAGACCAGTGTCGTGATCGACGCAACGGTTGTGTCGATCACCGGGTTGTGGGCCATCCGCGCGACCAGGGCATGAAGCGCAACGTCGCAGCGGACGCGGTCGAGGATGCCGGTCGCGCCTTCGACCTGCTCGACGGCGTCGCGCAGCGCCTCGATCTCGGCGGGGGTTGCGCGGGTCGCAGCCAGCCTTGCGGCGGCGGGCTCGATGATCATACGCGCCTCTATGAGGTTCTCCGGCGTGATCCGTTGGCGTCTGTAGTGGGAGTCGAGCGGGCGCGCGGCCTCAGCGGTGGTCCGATCCCGCACGAAGGCGCCACGGCCCGGGGAGATCTCGATCAGTCCGTGCTCGACGAGACTGCGCAGCGCTTCTCGCAGCAGCGGTCGGCTCACGCCGAGCCGTAGCGCGAGCTCCCGTTCGGAGGGCAGCTTGGTGCCGACTGCATGGTTTCCCGCAAGCAACTCCTCCTCGAGCTGCGTGGCCACTTGGCTGCGCGTCGGGGGTCTCGATGAACTGGTCATACCGGCATTATCGGGGATTGGGGCTGTCTCCAGATCCAGCCAGCCCTGCCAAGCGCAGTTGCGAGCGGTGCGTGGCGAAACTCACGCGGCCTTCTCCTTGCGCCCAAACAGCAGCAGGATGGCGAGGATCGTGACACCGTAGACGATGCTGCGGCCGTACTCGGGCATGTTCTCGGCCTCCAACAGGGTGATCAGCGCGACGAGCGTGATCGCGCCCGCCGCGGCCCCGAAGTAGTGACCGCGTCCGCCGAGAATCGAGACGCCGCCGATGACGGCAGCGGCAATCGACTGGAAGAGGTATGGGTCACCCAGGCCCAGTGATGGCTGTCCGCCATAGGCGACCAGCGCGATCCCGGCGAGCGCGGCAAACATGCCGCTCAACATGTAGAGGGCCACCGTCACGCCGCGAACCCGCACTCCTGAGAGGTATGACGCGAGCGGGTTGTTGCCGGTCGCATAGATCTTTCGCCCGAACGTCGTCATGCTGAGCACGAAGCCCACGAGGAGCGTCACGCCCAGCCATAAGAGCAGGTCGGTCGGGATCCCGACCACCTTGGTGTGGTAGACGTTCTGAATGGCGAGCGGAGCGTAGGAGCCGCACGAGGCGCATGTCAGGCCCTTGGACACGCCGAGCGTAAGCCCTTCCATGATGCCGTTCATCGCGAGGGTCATCACGACCGCGGGCACGGCGAAATAGGCGATCGCGACGCCATTTACGAGGCCGACCGTAAGCCCGAGCCCGAGCGCGAGCAGGATCGCCGGTATTGCCCGGTCGTTGTGACCGAGGGACGAGGTCGCGAGGAGGACCGCTGCCGCGTTGAGTACCCATGGCATTGACAAGTCGATGCCGCCAACGAGGATCACAAACGTCTGGCCGGCGGCCACGAGACCGACAAACGATGCGACCGTGAGAATCGCCTCGATGCTTGCGACGCTCGCGAATCCGTGGTGGAGGAATGCGCCGACGCCGAAGATCAGAATCGCCGCGCCGAAGGCGGCGACGATTCGGAGACGATCGGGCGTTATGCCGTCGCCGAGACGCGCGAACCGCTCCGAGGCAGTGCTGCCGAACCGCGTCACGCGCTCGACCTCCTGATGATCCGGCCAAGCAGCGAGCCGAGGAGTACCGCGATAACCAGGAACAGACCCTGGAAGAACGGTTGGTAGAGCGGGTTGACATTGGCGAAGAAGAGAACGTTGACGAGAATCGTCAGGATGAACGCACCGGCGAGCGCTCCCAGCGCACTCCCCCGTCCGCCCTGGAAGCTAACACCGCCGAGGACCACGGCGGCGATCGAGGTGAGCACGAAGGTGTTGCCTTCCGTCGGGTCCCCGCCGGTCGTCGAGGCGGCGAGGAACAGCCCGCCGGCGGCGGCGAGCAACCCGGAGAGTGCGTAGGTCGCCACCTTGACGCGACGTACGGGGATGCCGTGGGCCCGCGCTGCGTATTCGTCGTTGCCGATCGCGTAAACGTTGACGCCGAGCGAGGTGCGGCGAAAGACGAACCAGAGCAGCGCGACGGCGCCAATCGCGACGAGTCCCCATGGCCTGTTGGGGTTAGCGAGCAGGTTTGTGTATGTGGTGGGGATCGTGCCACCAGGCTGCGGCAGAACCTCGAGTGCAACGCCCTGCCAGATCGACAAGGTGGCTAGAGTCACGAGAATCGGCTGCAGCCGCGCGTAGGCGATCAGTGCTCCGTTGATCGCACCGGCTCCTGCGCCGTAAAGCAAGATGACCAATGTCCAGCCGAGCATGCTTCCGGCCCCGGCGTGGATGTGCGTGGCAGCAAAAGCGTTAGAAACGTCAACGATCCCGCCGACGGAGAGGTCGATCCCGCGTGTCAGGACGACGATGCTCTGCCCGACGGCCACAAGCGCCGTCGGCAGGCCGGTGTTGACCACGGACGTCCATTCGAACAGGCCGGGGAGTCGCCCAAGCTGAGCGTCGAACAGCACGATGTAGAGCACCATCAAGGTCACGAGAATCAGCAGCGCGAGGAGTACTGGCGAGCCCTGCACGAGCGACTGCTTCCAGCGCTTGGTCGGGGGTTGCTCCCATCCGCCGACTGCCCCAGACGCGCTCATGAGTGCCTGTCGCGGATTGCCGCGGCGACGATGCTTTCCGCGTCCGCTGCCTCACCGGCCAGCTCGGCGGCGATGCGACCTTCGCGGATCACGAGGACTCGATGGCAGAGCTTCGCGATCTCCTCCGTCTCGCTCGAGTAGAACAGCACTGCCTTGCCGTCCTCCGCGAGTTGTGCAAGCAGCTTGTAGATGTCGTGTTTTGTCGCGATATCGACGCCGCGTGTGATGTCGAAGAGCAAGAGGATGTCTGGCTCGATGAGCAGCCAGCGGCCGATCAGCACCTTCTGCTGGTTTCCGCCGGAGAGCTCGCCGACCTCTTGAAACGCCGAGTTTCTGGTCCTGATCTGCAGCCGATCGATCACGCCGGTCGCTACGGCGACCTCGCGCGAGCGACGGATCACTCCGCCTCGGGAGATACGAGCGAGCACGGCGAGCGTGAGGTTGTCGCGCACCGACATCCCCAGCATCAGTCCTTCTGTCTTTCTGTCCTCGGGCACGAACGAGATCGCGAGGCCAAGCCGAATGGCGTCGGCCGGCCCTTTCAGCCGTCGGGCCACCCCGCGGACGCGGATCTCGCCGCGGCTCACGCGATTGACACCAAAGAGCGACATGAAAAGCTCGCGCTGGCCCTGGCCGGCAAGGCCCGCGATCCCAACGATCTCGCCACGGTGAAGCGAGAAGGAGACGCCGCGAAGTCTCGGGCCCTCGAGCCGTTCGGCTTCGAGCATCACTTCAGTGCCGCGGGGTGTGGCCGGGCGGTCCGGGTAGAGACGGTCGATCGTGCGCCCGGTCATCAACGTGACGGCCTCGCTCTCGTCGAGCTGGGAGCGCGTGGCCACATCGGTGCCGTTCCTAAGGATCGTGATCCGGTCGGCAAGCGAACTGACCTCTGCCCAGCGGTGCGATGTGAAGATCACGCAACCGTCGCGGTCGCGGAGCGCGCGGACGAGCGCGAAGAGCCACGCCACGTCATGCTCCGCGAGCGCCGAGGTGGGCTCGTCGAGGAGCAATATCTCCGGGTCGTGCAGGAACGCGCTCGTCACCTCAACCATCTGGCGTTGGGCGAGCGTGAGTGAACCGGCGAGCTCGCGTGGATCGATTCCCCGCACAGCGAACTGGTCGAAGACGTCCTGGGCTCGCGCAGCCAGGAGGCGACGACGGATCAGGCGCGTCCGCCCGCGCGGCTCCGTACCAATGAAAAGGTTCTCCGCCACGGTCAGCCAGGGGAAGAGGGTCAGCTCCTGGAACACCGTGCCGATTTTCAGAGCTCGCGCCGCGCTCGGACCGGAGAGCGCGACGTCCTCGCCTCTGACTTTGATCGTGCCGGAGTCCGGACGCGCGACTCCACCGAGGATCTTGATCAGCGTGCTCTTACCTGCCCCGTTCTCACCGACGAGCGCTTGCACTTCGCCGAAGCGAGCGGTTAGGGAGGCACCGGTGAGCGCATGCACACCGCCAAAGGACCGTGAAACGTTGAATGCCTCGATCGCGGTTTGTTCTTTGGTCATTAGCGAGGCTTCCGGACGGTGGCCGTTGGTTGCCACACCGAGGCGCCGCAACCCACTTTGCCTTCGCGGGCCTTAGGTTGACGGATCGCGGCCGTTGGTTGCCGCGCCGAGGCGCGGCAACCAACGTCGCCACCGATCGTTTAGGGGATCCGAATGTTCAGCGAGCCAGGACAGGGCTTCCCGGTGAGTGCCGCCTTAAGACAGATCACCACGGTGGCCTTCGGGCCAGAGTCCGTGAAGTCGTCAAAGAAGCTGGACGGCACGTTGTTGAACACCGTTTGGCCGAGCTTGACGGTCTGGTTGTTCACGATCGGGAACGGCAGCACGACGCTCGACTTCGCGTGCTTGCCCTGCAGGATCTCCAGCGCGAGCTGCATCGAAGCCAGCGAAAGGAACGGTGGCTGGCCGAGCGACTGACCAACGACGCTCTTGCCCTTGTAGCCGCCTGGCAGCAGGTACTGCCTGAACCCGTTCTCGCCCTCGCCCGCCACTACCGGCAGCGGGCTGTAATGCGCGTCGACGAGCGCTTTTATCACGCCGTCGGTGCCGCCTGACACCCAGATGCCGTTGATCTTGGGCAGCGACGGGAGCGCGGCTGCGGTTGCGCTCTCAGCGGTCGCCGAATCCCACATGCCGCTGTACTTAGAGACGACGTGGATGCCCGGGTTGGCCTTGAAGACCTTCATGACGCCGAGGTTCCGCTGTGTGTCACCGAAGGTCCCGGGCACGCCGGTGACCATCACGACGTTGCCCTTCCCGTGCAGTTTGTTGACGAGGAACTGAGCGCCCAGCTCCCCGAACTCGAGCTGATTCGTGTTGACCGTCTGGCCGCACGGCGCCGTGACCACGCTGTCGAACGAGACGACGACTATGCCACGGGCACAAGCCTGAGCCACCTCGGCATTGAGTCCGGTCGGCGAGGCGGCGTCGATGATGATCGCGTTCACGCCCGAGGAGATCAGGTCGGAGAGCTGCTGCTGCTGGGTCGCCACGTCGTTATCGCCCGCGTTGTAAACGGAGCAAGAGATCTCCTTGTTGTATGGCGGCATCTGGCAACCGGCTTTGAAGATGTTCTCCATTTCGAGCCGCCAGGTGTTACCGACGAACGAGTTGGCAAGCGCAATGCGGAACACCTTTGTTGTGCTCGCGCGCGCCTGGTGAGACGAGGCCGACGCAGCAGTGATCGCGATCCCCGCCACTAGCGCGGAGGCCAGCAGCGCCATCAACAAGCGTCTTGTTTTCATCAGTTCATACCCCACTTTTGGTTTTTGGTTTTGGCGATAAACGCGCGCGTCTGCCGCCGCGCAGATGAGCGACGAGCCGTCGTCGCCCGATGGGTGGCCCCGGCACGTAAGCCGTCAGACAACGGGTCAGATGGGCCTTTGTCGGGGCGTTGCAAGTGTGTTACTATCCTCCCTCGGCCTGACTGGTCTGACCAGTAATGCCGCGACCTTACAATGCCCGCCTGGAGAAGTCAACACCCGACTGTCGCCGTCAGCGTGACCACTGCTATCGCTACCCCAGGCACCGACCAAGGCGGCGGACCGCAACGCGTGGTGGTGGTCTTGGCCGCCGCGGTTTATCGATGATCGTCGCTCGGTCCCGGAATCTCTTAGCGCTCGTGGATCTCGACGCGGAGGCGGCGATGGTGGCAACCGGCTTCGCGTTTACGGAAGGGCCAATCTGGATGCCCGATGGGTCCCTGCACTTCTCCGATATGCCGGCTGACAAACGCCGACGCTGGCATCCCGAGGAAGGCGGGAGCGTTCTGCGCGACCCGAGCAACAAATGCAACGGGATGACGCTCGACAACGACGGAAACCTCGTCGTCTGCGAGCACGCGACGAGTCGGGTGATCCGCGAGCGACCCGATGGACGAAGGGAAATCATCGCCTCTCACTACGAGGGCAGGGAGCTGAACAGCCCTAACGACGTGATCGTCGCGCGCAGTGGGGCGATCTACTTCACCGATCCGTGGTACGGGCGAATGCCGGTCTTCGGCATCGAGCGGGACCGTGAGCTTGGTTTCCAGGGCGTGTACCGGATCGCGCCCGAGGACGGGCGGCTCGAGCTCGTGTGCGACGACTTCGAAATGCCCAACGGGCTCTGCCTGACCGCAGACGAGTCTCAGCTTCTCGTCAACGACACGCCGCGGGCTCACATCCGCGTCTTCGATGTCGCCCGGGACGGCTCGCTCTCAGACGGGCGCATCTTCTGCGACAGCATTGGCAGCGGCGACGTCGCCGAAGGCGTCGTCGATGGTATGAAGCTCGACGAGCGCGGCAACGTCTATGTGTCGGGCCCCGGCGGGATCTGGGTGCTCTCGAGCGAGGGAGAGCACCTCGGCACAATCGAGGTACCCGAGGTGGTCGGCAATCTCAACTGGGGCGGGCCGGGCTGGAAGACGCTCTACATCTGCGCGAGCACGTCGGTCTACCGCATCCCCATGACGGTCGCCGGCAACCGGCTTGGCTATATGGTCTGAGGCCTCCGATAGATCGCATCGATCCCCGCCGGACAGCGCTGATCGTTCAAGACCTCCAGAACGACGCGATTAGCGAGGGCGGTGCGTTCGGCGCTTCCGGAGCACCCGCCCACGCGAGGAGCCAGAAGGTGATCGCGAATGTCGCGGCCCTGGCGGAGGTGTGTCGCAAGGCGCGGCTAGCCGTGATCCACGTCTGGTATGTCGTCGAGCCCGGGGCGCCCGAATTGAAGCAGAATGCCCGACTGTTCGTCGACGTCCGCAACGCCGCGGCCAACGTTCGCGGGACGTGGGGCGCCGCGCCGGTAGACGGACTCGAGCCGCTAGAGGGCGATTTCGTCGTCGAGAAGGTCCGCATGAACGCGTTCTACGGAACGAAATTGGACGCGCTGCTCGACGGGCTCGCGATCGACACCGTGATCGTCGCCGGCGCTTGGACGAACATGTCGATCGAGCACACCGCGCGCCACGCGGCAGATGCCGGCTATCGCGTGATCGTGGTCTCCGACGGCACCTCCACCTTGAACGTCGAGTGGCAAGAAGCGGCACTGAAGTACGCGCTCACGCAGGTAGCGACAATCGCTACCTGCGCGGAGGTCGCGTCGTCATTTCCTCCACGTTCCGAACCCTAGCCGCGATAAGCGACTACGACCCACGGACCGGACGTCGCGCGCGCGGCAAGGCGGCCACTGACGCCCACACGCGCAGGACCGCACTGAAGGGGAGCGCCCACGAGGGCGTGGGCGCTCCCCCGCTGCCATGCTCGGAGGCGGAGGGGAGGTTGGTCAGAGGACGCCGCCGATCAGGACAATGGTCTTACCAGTAACACCAGTCCTACCGGATGTGGTATATAGCCCACGCAATCGGAAGTCAAGCGACACGGAGGAGGAAGGAAGCGGCCTTGCCGATAGAGCAGTCCCGAGCCACGAGCCGGCCTGTCAGCGGCATCGACCCCGAGGACGGGAATGCCGACCGGCGGGAAGTCAGCGCGACCCGCTGGGCGGCGATCGGGTGAGCGACCCGACGGAAGAACTACTCGAGCTGCTCGGGCAGGTGCGCGTGCTGCCGGTTACGACAGTCGATGACGCCGACCAGGCCGAGGCCACTGCGCGAGCGTTGCTGGCCGGTGGACTGTCGTGTATCGAGATCGTCTTCCGTAGCAACGGCGCCGCGGGAGCGATCGAGCGCCTCGCATCGATCGACGGCCTCGTTGTCGGTGCTGGCACCCTGCTCACCGTGGCACAGGTCCTGAGCGCGATCGACGCCGGCGCACGCTTCGCCCTATCGCCGGCGCTGGACGAGAACATCATCGTGGCGTGCCGCGAGCACGGACTGCCCTTCATCCCAGGCGTCGCAACCCCATCCGAGATCCAGCGCGCCCGAAGCCTCGGAATGCGCGTACTCAAGCTTTTCCCCGCCGCCGAGCTCGGCGGTCCCGCGTACATAAACGCGGTTTCACCGCTCTTCCCGGACGTACGCTTCGTGCCGACGGGCGGCATCAACGCGGAAACTGCCGCGTCCTACTTCGCGCTTCCCGCGGTGCTCGCGTGCGGAGGGTCGTGGCTCGTCAAGCCCGAGCTCCTCCGCACCGGAAGATTCGACGAGGTCGAGCGGCTCGCGCGAGAGGCGGCGCGGCTCGGCGAATGAGTGTCTTGTCCTTGCGTCCACGTGCGGAGTGCCGCTGGGATCTCGTTTCGCTCGGCGAGATCATGCTCCGCTTCGACCCCGGAGAGGAACGGATCGCGAGCACGCGGTCGTTTCGGGTTTGGGAGGGTGGCGGCGAATACAACGTCGCTCGCGGACTCAAGCGCTGCTTTGGGCTGCGCAGCGCCATCGTGACTGCGCTGGCAGACAACGCAGTCGGCCGACTGATCGATGACCTCATCTCCCAGGGAGGCGTGGAGCGCGCCCAGCTCAACTGGGTGCCCTACGACGGAATCGGTCGTACTGTGCGCAACGGCCTCAACTTCACCGAGCGCGGCCACGGCGTCCGAGCCCCTCTAGGAGTCTCCGACCGAGGTCACAGCGCCGCCTCTCAGCTCAAGCTGGGAGAGCTCGAGTGGGAGCGAATCTTTGGCGAAGGCGTCCGCTGGTTCCACACAGGCGGCATCTTCTGCGCGCTTTCTGAAACGACCGCGGACGTGGCACTCGAGGCGATCGAGACCGCGCGCGCACACGGCGCGGTCGTCTCCTACGACCTCAACTTCCGACCCTCGCTCTGGCAGGCGAGCGGTGGACCCGAACGAGCAGCTGCCGTCAACCGGCGCATCGTCGAGCACGTCGACGTACTGCTCGGAAACGAAGAGGACTACTTCGCCGCGCTCGGCTTCAAAGCCCAAGGACTCGACGAAAACCTGCTTGCCCTCGACCCAGCGACATTCGACGAGCTGCTCGGCCGTGTCCTCGATGCGCTGCCGCAACTGCGAATCGCGGCTGCGACCCTCCGGCAAGCGCGCACCGCGACGATCAACGACTGGAGCGCGGTCTGCCGCACCCGCACGAGCTTCCACACGGGACCCCAGCTGCGCGATCTCGAGATCTATGACCGCGTCGGTGGCGGCGACTCGTTTGCCTCGGGCTTCTTCTACGGTCTGCTGAGCGGGGAAGGGCCCGGGCGGGCGCTCGCCTACGGGGTCGCACACGGAGCGCTCGCAATGACAACCCCGGGCGACAACTCGATGGCGGTTCTCGCGGAGGTCGAGCATCTAATGCGCGGCGCGGGCGCGCGCGCCGAGCGCTGAGCGGCGTCGCACAATCGAGCGTGGCCTTAGCGGCTCGGGGACCTGCGCGCTCGGAGCGATCAGCTGCGGCTGACGTTGAGCTAACCGGAGTATGTGGGTGCGGGCTCGGCTTGAGCAAGCGACGCGAGGAGGCGCAGATGACGACGACACCCTCAGCGAGCGAGCAGATCACAGAGACGGTCACCGCGTGGGACGGTGTCGAGGCAGGTTGGGGGACGCGCGGCGAGCTTGCGTTCAAGGTCGGCCGGCGGGAGATCGGCCACCTGCACGGCGACCATGCGGCCCACTTTGTCTTCCCCAAGAGTGTCTGGGCTGAGCTGATCGCGGCGGGCCGGATCGTCCCCCATCCAGTCTTTCCCGACAGGGAAGGTCCGGCCGCGCAGAGGATCGCAGGCGGGCGCGATGTCCGCGACGTGATCGAGCTGATGCGACTGAACTACGACCGCCTGAGCGAGCGCGTCGGCGCGCAGCAATAGCAGCCGCGCAGGGCGCCGATTTCGCGGGCGCTGACTGGAGCGAGAGGATGTTGTCGTGCGCGCCAGCTCACACCCGTTGCTCACCGTGCCAGATCGCCGCAAGCGACTCGCGCTACTCGCGGCAATCATGGGCTCGTTCGTCACGGGATTGGATGCGACGGCCGTCAACGTCGCGCTGCCCGCGATCCGCGCCGACCTCGGCGGTGGGCTGGCGGGCCAGCAGTGGGTGTCCAACGCCTACCTGCTCTCGCTCGGCTCGTTGATCCTCATCGGCGGCTCGCTCGGCGACGTGTTCGGAGAACGACGCGTGTTCTCACTCGGCGTCGCCGGCTTCGGCGTCGTCTCGCTGCTGTGCGCGATCGCCCCCAGCATCGGGGTGCTGGTTGCCTGCCGCGCGCTACAGGGTGCGTTTGGGGCGCTGCTGACTCCGAGCGCGCTAGCGGTGATCGTGGCGGCATTCCCGCGTCAGGAGCGTGCGGCCGCGGTCGGTTCGTGGACGGCATGGGCTGGGATCGCGACCGTCGTTGGGCCGCTCGCCGGTGGCTATCTCGTTGATGCGGTCTCTTGGCGGCTGATCTTCGCGGTGAACATTCCGTTCGTCCTGATCACGCTGCTGCTGGTGTCGCTCGCCGTACCCGCGCGAACTCGCGGCGCCGCGCACGCCCGCGTTGACTGGCTCGGCGCAGCGCTCACTTTTCTCGGCCTCGCCGGCCCGGTGTTGGCGCTGATCCGCCAGCCAGCCGTCGGCTGGAGCAGCCCCCAGGTTTGGGCGCCTGGGCTCGGCGGACCGCTGCTGCTCGCCGCGTTCGTCGCGCACGAGCGGCGCACGCCGGCGCCAATGCTGCCGCTGGGCCTGTTCAAGCGGCGGAACTTCTCCGTCGGGAACGTGCAGACGTTCGCGATGTACGGAGGCCTCGGCGTCACCTTCTTCCTGTTGGTGCTCTTCCTCCAAGAGGTCGCCGGCTACCGAGCGCTTCAGGCCGGCCTCGCGCTGATGCCCTCGACGATCGTGATGTTCCTGCTCTCCAAGCGCATGGGGCGGATCGCCGACCGCGTCGGGCCGCGGCTCTTCATGGGTCTCGGACCGCTGATCGCGGCGGCCGGCCTCGCGCTGATGCTGCGCGTAAACGCCCACCTCAACTACTTCACCGACCTGCTCCCCGCGCTGGTGCTGTTCTCGATCGGACTCGCCGCGACGGTCGCACCACTCACCGCCGCAGTGCTCTCTGACGCCGACGAATCGAACGCCGGTATCGCCTCCGGCGTCAACAACGCGATCGCGCGCATCGCCAGTCTGCTCGCGATCGCCGCAGTCGGAGCCGTCATCTCCGCCCAGTTCAGCGCAACGCTTAGCCGGGGTCTCGACCATGTCCGACTGTCTGCGCTGGCCCGCAGCGCGCTCGCTGGGGCCCGCACGCAGACGCTCGCCCGCGTCGACCCCGCGCGTGCCGGCGCCCAGGTCGCGCGCGCCGTGCAGGCGGCATCGGTGCACGCGTTCCACGTCGGGATCGCCATCGCCGTGGTGCTCGTCGCACTCGGCGGGCTGCTCGGCCTTGCCGGAATCCGAAACCCCCAGCGCCGCGTGCGCAGCGAGGACTGCGCCGGCGGGGCACTTGCCGGCCGGCCACTGGACAGCTTGCAGGCCGATGCGCGTCCGCCCGTAGCCGCGTGAATCCGCGATGGCGCCATCGCGGCGGTGGCAAGCTCAGCTCAGCGCCGCGTACGCCGCCGCCTGAATGTCACGGTGCACCTGTGGCGCCTGGTGGGTCTCGAACATGCGCTGCGTCAGCACGATCATCGTCAGGTCCTGCGCGGGATCCATCAGCCAGGAGCTGCCGAATCCCCCGTCCCAGCCGAAGGCCCCGCTGTCCAGCACCGCTTGGCCAAATGCCCAGGAGCGGCCGACGAAGAAGTCGAAGCCGAGGCCGCCGTGCGCCTTCTGCTCGGCCGTGAGCTGATCGGTCGTCATTTCGCGCGCGGCCTGCGGCGAGAGCACCGGGGCGCCATCAGCGAGCAGCATGCGCGAGAACGCGAGCAGGTCATCGACGGTCGAAACGAGCCCCGCGCCGCCATCGCAGAACGCCGGCGGCCGGCTCCAGGTGCCGTCGGGCCGATCCCAGACGACGAGCCCGTCGGGCGTCGGTTGGTAGGCCGTTGCCAGGCGGTCGGTGTCTGTGGTCCAAAAGGCCGTGTCGCGCATCCCGAGTGGCTCGAAGATCCGCGTGTGCAGCACATCGGCGAAGGGCTGGCCGGTGGCACGCGCGAGCAACACGCCGAGCACCGCGGAGCCGGTGTTGTAAAGCCAGCGCTCACCTGGCTGGGCCAACAGGGGCAGCGTGCCGAAGCGCGCGATCCAGGTGTCGGGGTCGGGCTGTACGGCGGGGTTCGGCGGTCCCACGGTGGCGAGGCCGAGCTCCTCATCAGCTACGACGACGGGCCAAGGCGTGGGTGCCATGAACATCCGCATCAGCATGCCGAAGCCGAAGGTGAAGGTCAGCAGATCGCGCGTCGTGATCGCCCGGGTCGCCGGGACGGTGTCCTCGAGCGGCCCGTCCATCCGCCGCAGCACGCGACGCTCGGCGAGCTCGGGAAGCAGTCGGTCGACCGGCTCGTCGAGCCCGAGCAGCCCTTCGGCGATGACGGCGAGCGTGGCCGCCGCCGTGATCGGCTTGGTCATCGATGAGATACGAAAGATCGAGTCGCGGATCACCGGCTGCCCACCGACGGCAAGGCTCCCGAGCGTTTCGACGTGGACCTGGTCGCTGCGCGCCACGAGCGCTACGAGTCCCGGAACGCCGGTTGCGCCGACATGCCGCTCAGCCGCAGCGTGCAGCCGCTCGATCCCGGCGCCCCTCAGCCCATCAGACATCAGAACGCTCCACAGCAGCCTTACCTACCACTTTCGCGGCGCTCAGACCGGTGCGCTGACCACAGCGCTTGCTGAGCGCCGCGCAACCTCGGCCCGCACAACGGGCGCGACCTCATTACCGAAGAGCTCCATCGAGCGCAGGACGTCGCGGTGGTCGACTGCCCCAACGCTCATCTGCGCGATATAACGCTGGTGGCCGAACACCGCGTGCTCGGCAAGGATCTTCTCGGCGACCTGCTCGGGTGTGCCGACAGCGAGCGCACCCGCAGGGGAGCGCAGCGACTCGTACTCGCGCTGACCGGAAGGCGGCCAGCCGCGCTCGCGCCCGATGCGGTTCATCATCGCCAGATAGGAGGAGGCAAAGGCGCTGTCGGCCTTGGCCGAGGTCTCGGCGAGGAAGGCGTGGGTGTTGATCGCGAGCTTCGCCTCGGCCGGGTCGTGGCCGGCGGCCGTGAAGGCCTCGCGATAGAGCTCCACGAGTGGAGCGAAGCGCGCGTAGGGGCCGCCGATGATGGCGATCGCCAGCGGCAGCCCGAGGGTCCCGGCGCGCACTACCGAGCTCGGTGAGCCACCGACTGCAACCCACACCGGCAGCAGGTCCTGCAGAGGTCGCGGCCAGACTCCGGCGTCGGTCAGCGGCGCGCGGTGGCGCCCCGACCAGGTCACGTGCTCGCTCTCGCGGATCTTCAGCAGCAGATCGAGCTTCTCGGCGTACAGCTCGTCGTAGTCGTCGAGGTCGTAGCCGAAGAGCGGGAAGGATTCGATGAACGAGCCGCGGCCGGCGATGATCTCCGCGCGTCCGCCGGAGAGCAGGTCGACGTGGGCGAACTGTTGGAAGACGCGCACCGGGTCATCGGAGCTCAGCACCGTGACGGCGCTCGCGAGGCGGATGCGCTCTGTGCGCACCGCCGCGGCGGCGAGGACGGTGGCCGGTGAGGAAACGAGGAAGTCCGGCCTATGGTGCTCACCGATCGCGAAAACGTCGAGCCCGAGTTGGTCGGCTAGCTCGACCTCCTCGATCAGCTCGCGCATGCGCTGGGTTGGGCTGACACCCGAGGCCAGATCCGCGAAGGTGGCGATTCCAAGTTCCATACGCTCAGTATAGCAAATACTTGCGCGCGCAAGTATCTGCTTTGATTGCGTCACGCGCCCGACTCGTGAGCGCAAGCGAACGCTAATCAAGTGGCGCGCCTGGGCGACCGAGCCGGAGGGCGTTTGGGATGTAATGCTGCCCCCGTGGGACTACTGCGTATGGGTGGTTGAGCGTGGAGAACGCTGCCAAAGTGGCGGTTGAGGGGTCCGCGCCCGCGCCGATGCGCCGCCACCAGGTCGAGCGCGCAACCCGCCACGAGACGCGTCATCTGCGCCGATCGATGCTAAAGCTGGCGGGGTACCTGGTGCTCGCCTACCTGGTGCTCAAGCTTGTGCCGAGCCTGAAGGAGGCGCTGTCGAGCCTCGAGCATGTGCGTTGGGAATGGCTAGTCGGAGCGATCGCGCTCGAGGTGATCTCGGAGATCGGCTTCGTCGTCTCCTGGCACGCGATCATTGACCCCGACGATTTGTTGGAGCGCGATGGGGGCAGTCGCCGGACCTACGAGCGTGTCGCTTGGACACAGCTCGGCGGCGGCCTGCTCGTCCCCGGTGGCGCCTGGGGCGGCGCGGGCGTGGGAGCCTGGATCCTGCACCGGTTCGGCATGCCTACCAAGCTCATCGCTGAGCGCCAGCTCAACCTCAGCTTCCTCAATACCGCCATCGATGGGCTCGCGCTCATCTTCTTCGGCCTCGCGCTGGCGGCCGGGATCCTGCCGGGTACACGAAATCCGCTGCTGACGCTGCTGCCGGCGCTCGTGGCCGCGGCTGGACTCGCGGCGACCCCCGCGGTCGCCCGCCACATCGCAAGGAATGCCACGCGCAGACCAGCCAAGCACGCGCGGATCACCGGCGCGATCGTCGCACTCGCCCAAGCGGTCGAGGACACGAAACGGTTGTTGTTTGACCGCGGCAACTACCGCGCCGTGCTCGGCGTCATGGCCTACCTCTTCATCGACGTGCTCGTTCTGTGGAGCGCCTTCCTGGCCGTCCACACCCATCCGCTTCCCGAGTTTGGCGTCGTCGTACTGGCCTACATCATCGGCGCGCTCGGTGGCTCGATTCCGCTACCCGCCGCGCTCGGCACGATCGGCGGCATGGTGGGGATGCTGATTCTCTACGGCGTCGCTCACAACCCGGCGGTCGCCGCTGTGCTGCTCCATCAGGCGATCGGACTGCTCGTACCGGTGGTCGGCGGCGGCGCGTCATATCTGATGCTGCGCCGAACCCTCAGGGCGATCTCGAGAGACCCTCGGGAGACGAAGCCGTGATCGCGCGGTCAATGTCTCGCTCGCCGTGGCTGACCTGGGGCGCTCGCAGTCCCCAATTGCAGGCTTCGTGCGAACCGCTCCAGACTCCCTTCGTGGGCGTCGGTATGGGTGGCGCTAGCGCGCCCGGAAAAGTCGCGACTTGACCAGCGCACTGACTCCGAGCAACGCCAGCACGATGAATGCGAACAGCGAGATGACCCACAGGACTTCGAGGATGTGCAGAGACGTCCCAGTGGCGTTGAAGGCAAGAAAGTCAGGTCCCTGAGAATCGGCGACCAGCCAGACCACGACGTCCGCAAGGACGAGCGCAATCCAGGTCCGCGTGCTCAGCATCCAGACACCTTTACTCCCGGCGTGACCGCGATCGAGCGTTTCGGCATTCATGTTCGTTCCTCTCTGAAGCGTGGCTTGATGTCGTGGCGGCACCGTACGGCGGCAGGCGCGCGCTGTCGTCGGCCGCGCGGACGATCGGACGTCGGCCACGAGAACGATTTGGATTGGACCCGGGTCCTCCGCGGGGATGAGCGCGGATCGTCCGCGGTGAGGACGCCGTAGCACGGCGCCGGCGCTAGGTTCCCGTGCATGCTGCAAGGCCGAAGGTGGTTCGCGGGATGGCGTGAGATCGATCGGGTTCGCGTCGATGAGCTGGTTGGACTGCTGCTGTTCGTGGAGATCGAACTCCAGGTCTGGCTCGACGCGTCGATCCACGGTCGCCTGCCGGGCGCGCTGGCCGGCCTGATCGTGTCCGTCGCGGTCGCTCGCCGTCGCCGCTGGCCGCTCGAAGGGATACTCGCCGTGCTGGTGTGCATGACTATGCTGGCCGCGTCCGGCGCCCGCCTGGAGCACCAGGACCAGGTGGCAGTGATCCCGGGCCTGCTGCTGGTGTTCTACGGTCTCGGCGCGTTTGCAAGCGAGCGGCGCTCACTGTGGGGGCTCGGCCTCGCGCTGGTAGTCATTTCGATCAACGCCGGGACGAAGGCTCGCTCGGGGGTCCCGAATGTGATCGGCACCGCCGTTTTTGCGGTCCTGATGCCGTGGGCGCTCGGGCGGATGTTGCGCGGGCGCGCAGCACGCGAGCACGAGTACCGGGAAATCGCCGAGCGGCTCGACGCCGGGCGCGAACTCCACACGCAACAGGCGGCCTACGCTGAGCGCGCGCGCATCGCGCGAGAGCTGCACGACGTGATCGCGCACAGCGTATCGGTGATGGTGATCCAGGCCGGCGCCGCTCGCATGGTGATGGACAGCGAGCCGGAACGAGCAGAGGCTTCGCTGCGGTCGGTCGAGCGTGCGGGCCGCGAGGCGCTGGCGGAGATGCGCCGGCTACTTGGAGTCCTCGACGCTGACCAGGACCCGCGCGCTCTGGCACCGCAACCAGGGCTAGCCGACCTCGGCGACCTGCTCTCGCGAACGCGCGCGTCAGGCCTAGCGACCTATTTGCTGGTCGACGGCGAGCCGGCGGCGGTTTCCCCCGCGCTCGATCTGTGCGCGTACCGGATCGTGCAGGAGGCGCTGACGAACGCGATCAAACATGCCGGCCCGGCGAGTGCCGAGGTTCGTCTGCGCTGGGCAGAGGACGCGCTCGAGCTCGAGATCTCAGACGACGGTCGCGGCCCGGGCACAGACGGCAGCGCCCAGGACGGGCACGGGATCGCCGGCATGAACGAGCGCGCGGCACTCCACGGCGGCAGCATTTACGCCGGCGCCAGCGCCCGGGGCGGCGGCTTCACAGTTCGCGCCCGCCTCCCGCTGGCCCGCGAGCTCGTGGCATGAGCGCGCTGCGCCAGCGCCTCGCCGCCCTCGACCCGATGCGCGCCGATGCGATCTTCGCGCTGGCGATGATCATCGAGCTCGAGCTCGAGGCGTGGCTGAGCAGCTCCGTCCCTGAGTCCCATCGGCTCGCGACCGCCGTCGCATCGGTGTTCTTCGCCGCACCGATCGCCGTCCGCCGTCGATTCCCGAGCTTCGCGTTGGTGTTCTGCGTTTCAGTAGCGGCGATCCAGACGCTGCCCGGCGGGGAGATCCTCCACTACCTGGGCGGCGCCGTCGTGCCGGTGCTGGCGCTCGGCTACTCGGCCGGTGCCTGGCTCGACGTCCGCCGTAGCGTCATCGCATTGCTACTCGCGCTGCCCCCGCTGGTGGGGGTCGCCCTGCTCCCGGGTGTTGGGGGACCACCAAGCGGGATCAACGCGATCAGCTACGCCCTGTTCTACGTCAGCCTGCTGATCTTCCCCGCCTGGATCGCCGGGCGTGTGATCGGCGAGCGCAGTCGGCGTGTCGCGGCGTTTGGCGAGCTCGCGGCACGAACCGCGATCGAGCAGGAGGCGCGTGAGGCCGCCGCGATCATCGAGGAGCGCTCGCGGATCGGCGGCGAGCTGCAGGACATCATCGCCCACAGCGTCAGCGTGATGGTTGTCCAGGCGAGCGGCGCACGGCTGATGCTGGCCAGCGATCCTGACCGAGCACGCGAATCGATTCTCAACGTCGAGCACACGGGCCGCGAGGCGCTCGCCGACCTGCGGCGCCTGCTCGGGATCCTGCGCAAGGACGACGATCCGCGGGCGCTCGCGCCCCAACCCGGACTCGGCCAGCTGCCGGCGCTGGTCGAGTCGATCGCCGGCGACGGCTTCGCCTGCGAGCTTCACACGCTGGGCGATCCGATCGACCTGACGCCCGGCGTCGACCTCGTCGCCTACCGCGTGATCGAGACGGTCCTGCTCCGGGCGACGCTTCATCACTGCAGCAACGGCGTCGTGACCGTTCGCTACGAGCCGACCGAGCTCGCGCTCGAGATCAGCGGTGACGGACCGATCGGCAACCTCGACGAGGAGCTGCAGGCGATCGCCGACCGGGTCGGGCTCTACGACGGCAGCCTGCGCACCTCGCGCGGTGACGGTTACGCGTTCTCGTTGGAAGCCCGGTTACCACTCAGAGCGACGGTCCCGGTATGAGTGTCCGCGTACTGGTAGCCGACGACCAGGCGCTCGTGCGGACCGGCTTTCGCATGGTCCTCGACACCGACCCCGACCTGCAGGTCGTCGCAGAGGCCAAGGACGGCGCGGACGCCGTCGAGGCGACTCGCCGCAGCCGGCCGGACATCGTCCTGATGGACATCCGGATGCCCGTGATGGACGGTCTCGAGGCAACGCGACAGATCGTGGCCACGAAGGATCCGCCGCGCGTGTTGGTGCTCACGACCTACGACCTCGACGAGTACGTCTTCGACGCACTGCTTGCCGGTGCCAGCGGCTTCCTGCTCAAGGACGTCGCGCCCGAAGAGCTCCTCGCAGCAATCCACGTAATCGCGCACGGCGACTCGCTGCTCTCCCCGTCGGTCACCCGCCGACTGATCGAATCGTTCGTCCGCGACCATCCGAGCACGCCGCAGCCACCGCCGGGCCTTGACGAGCTCACCGCGCGCGAGCTCGAGATCCTCCGGCTGATCGCCCGCGGTCTATCGAACGCCGAGATCGCCGAGCAGCTCGTCGTCTCGCCCACCACGATCAAGACGCACGTGGGGCGAGTCCTCGACAAGCTCGGGCTGCGCGACCGCGTGCAGGCTGTGGTACTGGCCTACGAAACCGGGGTTATCCGCCCAGGCAGCGAGTCGAGCGCTTAGGCGGCGCCGCCAGGTAGCGCGGAGACCACGCGCCGGATCGAGCATGGCGAGCGCATCGCCCAGAGGTTGCCGCCGCTGGTCCGTGTCGCCCGCCCGCTCAGGCCGAGCGGCCGAAGTCCACGTCCTTGCTCGCGGCCGTCCCGGTAGTCCGCCCCGGCGCCGCCTGGTGGGTCCAGTACAGGTTCGTGTGCGCGATGACCTGGTCCGGCGGCGGCGCACCCCATGCCGTCCGGTCCGTGGTGGTGTGGGCGTCGCTGACGAGAGTCGCGTCGTAGCCCCTGGCGAACGCGCCGTGGAGAGTCGAGCGGATGCAGGCATCGGCCTGAGCGCCGACGACGACTAGTCGGCCAACCTCGAGCTGTGAGAGTGCGATCTCGAGCGCAGTGTCCTCGAAGGCGTCGCCGTAGTGCTTCTCGACGAGCGGCTCGGCGTCCCCGGAGTCAGCTCGTCGACGATCTGCCAATCGTCGCTCCCCGTGGCGAGCTGCTCGTCTGAGTGTTGAACCCAGACGACGGGAACGCCTTCCCGCCGTGCTTTCGCGACAAGGTCGCCGACGTTCGCAACGACAGCGGCGCGCTCATGAGCTCCTTTGACAACGCCACGTTGCACGTCGACGACGAGGAGTGCGGTGTTGGGACGGTTTTCGAGTGTGGTCATGGCTTCCGTCTACCCACGGCGAGTCTGTACAAGTTCGGGCCCACATACGGTCGCACAGAAGGCGCTATCTATCTGGCAAGCCTGGCGCTGCTGTCACTCGCTGGCGAGTTGGCGGAGGTTCGTCTTCGCCAGCTCGATGACCTCGTCGGCTCCTCCGGAGAGAATCGTCCTCGTGGCGTAGAGCGTGAACCCCTTGGCCTGCTCGAGCTCGATCTTCGGCGGCATTGCGAGCTCTTGGCGCGCAGTGTGGACGTCAACGAGCGCAGGGCCCTCGTGGGCGAGCGCCGCTCGTAGTGCCCCCTCGAGCTCGTCCGCTCGCTTCACTGTCTCGCCGAATAGGCCGATTGATTTAGCCAGAGCTGCGAAGTCGGGGTTGTCGAGATCAGTGCCGTAGTTCACGATGCCCGCGGCCTTCATCTCCAGCTCAACGAAAGCAAGCGCTTGGTTGTTGAACACCACGACCTTGACCGGGAGATGTTGCTGGCGAAGCGTGATCAGCTCACCGAGCAACATGGCGAGCCCGCCGTCACCCGAGAACGTCACGACCTGACGTCCGGGCTGACTCGCCTGTGCGCCAATCGCCTGAGGCAGCGCATTGGCCATCGTTCCGTGGTTGAACGAGCCAAGCAGTCGGCGTTTGCCGTTCATATGGAGGTAGCGGGCCGCCCAGATCGTTGGCGTACCGACGTCGGCGGTGAAGATCGCGTCATCGCTGGCGAGTCGGTCGATCGTCGCCGCCACCAGTTGGGGATGCAGGGGCGAGCCTTTGCGGCCTTCGCTGGCGAGACGATCGAGATGAGCTCGTGCCCGGCGGTAGTGGGCCGTCATTCGGTCGAGGTGCTCCGAATCGGATTTCACCGCCAAAAGGGGGAGCATTGCGTCGATCGTGTCCTTGACGGTGCCCACGAGCGAGACGTCGACCGGCACCCGGCGGCCGATCTGCTCGCCTCGGATGTCGACCTGGACCACCGGGACGCCTTCTGGGTAGAACTGCCGGTAGGGGAAGTCCGTGCCGAGCATGAGCAGCGCGTCGCAGTGCTCCATCGCTCGGTAGCCCGAGCTGAAGCCAAGCAGCCCCGTCATGCCGACGTCGTAGGGGTTGTCGTACTCGACGAACTCCTTACCCCGCATCGCATGGACCACGGGCGCCTTGAGCGCTGCCGCGATCTTGATTAGCTGGTCGTGCGCGCCGGCACACCCGGCGCCGGCCAGAATCGTCACGCGGCTTGACGGGTTGAGGATCTCGGCCGCCGCCGCGAGCGAGCGGTCATCGGGCCGGACCAGCGACTCCGACTTCAGAATGGGGCGCGCCTTCCACGCGGCCGGACTCTCGCTGAGGAACACCTCGCCAGGGATGACGACGACGGCGACGCCTCGACGCTCGAGTGCTGTGCGAAGCGCGATCTCAAGGACCCGAGGCAACTGCTCCGGAATGCTCACCAGCTCGCAGTAGAGGCTGCACTCCCGGAAAAGATCCTGAGGATGGGTTTCCTGGAAGTAGCCGCTGCCGATCTCGTCTCTGGGGATGTGGGCCGCGATCGCGAGGACCGGAACCCGACTGCGGTTCGCATCGAATAGGCCGTTGATGAGGTGGAGATTGCCCGGCCCGCAGCTGCCCGCGGCGACCGCGACCTCGCCGGTGATCGCAGCCTCTCCAGCCGCGGCAAACGCCGCAGCCTCCTCGTGGCGGACGTGTTCCCACGCGATAGTGCCGTCACGGCGCAGCGCGTCGGTGAAGCCGTTCAGCGAGTCGCCAGGCAGCCCATAGATGCGGCGGACCCCGGACAACTTGAGAGTTTCGACGATGTTGTCGGCAACGGTCGGCATGACCTACTGCTCCTCTTGATCGGGAGGGCCCGCGCCCAAAAGTCGGCGCCGCTCGCTCGAGCTGATTGATAGCGCCTACCGGACCAGGATGCGGGCTCGGTTCGGGAGACGGCTTCGATATGGCCTTTCCCCGCTGAGCCCGCCGGTAAACGGACCTCGCGAGCGTCGCGAAGGCTGTCGATCGGATCCGAGCAAATCCCTCCTCTCAGCACACGGGAAATCGCACTGTATGCTCTAAGCATGATACTTTGATCCGAGTACCTGCCCTGGAGGACATTCAGTGGTAGTCCGCAGACGTAATAATCCGCTCGCTCTAGCAGTGCTGGTATGCCTCTACGAACGACCGATGCACCCCTACGAGGTAGCAGCCACATTGCGCCGGCGCCACAAGGACGAGAGCGTACGGCTCAACTACGGCTCGCTCTACTCGGTTGTCGGATCGCTTCAGAAGCGGGGCCTGATCGAGACCAGTGACGTTGAGCGTGACGGCCGGCTACCGGAGCGGACCGTCTACCGGATCAGCGAGGCCGGCCGCATCGAGGCGCACGACTGGCTCGCTGAGCTGCTCGCCCGGCCGTTGAGGGAGTACCCGGCATTCGAGGCGGCGTTGTCTTTCCTGCCCGCGCTTCCTCCCGACGAGGCGCTCGCGTTACTCAGCGAACGATCGCTCGAGCTCGAGAAGACAGGACTCGCGAGCGCGTACGGGCTCCGCGAGCTCGTGGAACGTCGCGGCCTACCGCGCCTGCTGTTGGTGGAGGCGGAGTACGCCTTGAGAATTCGAGAGGCCGAACTCGCCTACGTCAAGCAACTGATCGCCGACATCGCCTCGGGCGAGCTCGGCGGCCTCGAATGGTGGCGCACGATCCATGCCGGCGATCTGGCAGACGCGCCGCCGCCCGGAACGCCATGGACCGAGCCTGACGACCAGCCGGTCGTCAAAGCAGAAAGGAGAAGTAGATGACCAATGTCATCGACGCGCACGACCTGCGCAAGCAGTTCGCGTCGCGCGGCGGGCCGATCGAAGCCGTGCGCGGCGTCAGCTTCGCGGTCTCGGAGGGCGAGATCTTTGGCTTCCTCGGCCCGAACGGCGCCGGCAAGACGACCACCTTGCGAATGCTCACGACGCTGCTGCCGATCGACTCCGGCAGCGCGACGGTCGCCGGCCTGGACGTCGCTGGCGAGCCGGAGAACGTCCGCAAGCGCATTGGCTACGTCAGCCAACTTGGCGGCGCCGACAATCTGGCCACAGGCCGCGAGAACCTGCAGCTCCAGGGCCGCCTCTATGGCCGCGAAAACTCGTATGTCGCCGCGCGGGTTGACGAGCTCCTGACCCTGCTGGATCTCTCAGGTTTCGCCGATCGCCGCGTGAAGACCTATTCCGGCGGCCAGCGGCGGCGGCTGGACGTCGGGCTCGGCATCGTCCACGACCCAGAGGTGCTGTTTCTCGACGAACCGACCACCGGGCTGGATCCGCAGAATCGGGCGAACCTATGGGAACACCTGCGCCGGCTGCGCGAGCGAGGCACGACCATCTTGCTCACGACGCATTACCTCGAGGAAGCCGACGCGCTATGCGACCGCGTGATGATCATCGATCATGGCCAGATCGTGGCCGAGGGCAGCCCCCGCGAGCTAAAGCGCGACGTGGTCGGTGACTCCGTCGTTCTTCGTGTCGCCGACGAGGAAGGCGGACGCGAGCGGGCCCGCGCGCTGCTCACAGCCGCACCCTTCGTCAGCAGCGTGACGCAGGCTGATGACGATCAGCTGCGCTGCTATGTCGAAGACGGCGCCTCCGCACTTCCCGAACTCCTTCGCCTGCTCGACGCCGAACGGGTCGGCCTGCGATCGA
>Ga0182015_10000959_pt1 | contig 39815 bp, 41 predicted proteins | sample 712P3MmetaG_FD_120478 | JGI IMG/M metagenome (GOLD analysis project Ga0182015, IMG submission 120478) | Permafrost microbial communities from Stordalen Mire, Sweden - 712P3M metaG | ecosystem: Environmental > Terrestrial > Soil > Wetlands > Permafrost | place: Sweden: Stordalen | collected...
CAGCAGGGAGGATCTCGAGGTCCCCGCCGGGGCCGTTGACGAGCGTGAACGGCCCCCGGTTCGACACCACGACAAGGTCGAAGCTGCTCACGCGATCTGCACCCCTGCCCGGCTGAGGGCGATGGCGAGCACGTCGCGCGCCTGGGGGGCGAGCTCGCTAAGGGGCCGGTTCCGATGCACCCGGACCTCGAGATCGACCTGCGCGATCGAGCCCGGCCCGTAGCGGCGCGAGATGTCGATGAGCATCCCCATCTCCACGCCATAGCCCTGTGCGAGCTCGATGTGATCGAGGGCCTCGCGCCGCACGGCCGCTTCGCCTGCGAGCGGCTGGACCACGCCGCAAAGCTCCGGGAAAAGCAGCGACAGCAGGGGACGGGCCACCAGCTCGGTGACGCGACCGCCGCCGGTCGGGCTGTCGCCGAGGGGGCGGCGGTAGCAAGCCTTCACCAGCATCGTCTCGGGATGCGACAGCACCGGGCCGAGCAGGCCGGTGACAAAGTGCGCCCGGAAGCTCTCGACGTCGCCGTCGAGGAACACGACGATGTCGCCTTGGGTCTCGGCGAGCCCGAGGCGCATCGCGTGGCCCTTGCCGGCACCCGGACCGCCAAAGCTCGGCACCGGTACCACGCGGGCGCCCGCGCCGGCGGCGACGGCGGCGGTGGCGTCGACCGAGCCGTCGTCGATGACGACGAGCTCGTCGACTAGCCCCGTCATGTCCACGAGCTCACGGCGCACGCACTCGACGATGGGGCCGATCGTCGCCTGCTCGTTCCTCGCGGGGATGCAGACCGAGACCCGGGTGTCCCCCTTCAGCGCCCGCAGCCACGAGGCCTGAAAATCCGCGTGGTGGTACGAGGCGATTGGAGTGGTGACATCGGAAAGGGCGGCCATGATCGAAAGCCACGTTAGGGCGTGCGGCCGTGCGGGTGTCCCGCCACGGGAACCTTCTCGAAGGGAAGTCTTTGACGCGAGCCGCGCTGTGGTACACACTTGGAGCCAATCATCCAGAGCGGCCGAGGGATCGGGCCTGACGAAGCCGCGACAACCAGCACGAGCCTTGCGCAGTGCCAGGTGCCAATGCCCGAACGATGAGGAGGATCTCTTGAGCTCTGTCGTCGGACTTCGCTGCCGGGAGTGCGCGCGCACCTACCCCGCCGAGGCACTCCATGTGTGCGAGTTCTGCTTCGGGCCGCTCGAGGTCGCCTATGACCTCGACGCCCTGCGCAACAAAGTGACGCGCCGGTCCATCGAGGCCGGCCCGGCCAGCATGTGGCGGTACGCGGACCTCCTTCCTGTCTCTTCACAGGCGCCCGTGAACCTCGGGACCGGCATGACGCCCTTGATCCTGGCCGACCGCCTCGCGGCAGAGCTGGGCCTCGGCGAGCTGTGGGTGAAAGACGACACCCGCAACCCGACGGGCTCGTTCAAAGACAGGGTCGTCGGAGTGGCCCTGACAAAGGCCCGTGAGCTCGGCTTCAAGGTGGTCGCCTGCGCCTCGACAGGCAATCTCGCCAACTCGGTCGCCGCGCACGCCGCCCGGGCGGGCATGGAGTCGTTCGTGTTCGTGCCCCATGACCTCGAGGCCGTGAAGATCATCACGACCGCCGTCTTCGGCGGTCACCTGGTCGCGGTCGACGGCAGCTACGACGACGTCAACCGGCTCTGCGCCGAGCTGGCGAGCGAGTTCCCGAGCTGGGCCTTCGTCAATGTCAACGTGCGGCCCTACTACGCCGAGGGCTCGAAGACCTTGGCCTACGAGGTCGCCGAACAGCTCGGCTGGAAGCTCCCCGACCATGTCGTCGTCCCCATCGCGTCGGGCAGCCAGCTCACCAAGATCGACAAGGGGTTCCGCGAGCTGGCCGATCTCGGCCTCGTAGAAGCCGGCGACGGGGTGAGGATCTCCGGCGCCCAGGCACAGGGCTGCGCGCCGGTGGCGACGGCCTTTGCCGAGGGTGCCGACCACGTGCGTCCGGTCAAGCCGTCCGGAATCGCGAAGTCACTGGCCATCGGCAATCCCGCCGACGGCTGGTACGCCCTCGAGGTCGTCCGCCGCACCAAGGGCGCGGTGGCGGCGGTCACCGACGCCGAGATCATCGAGGGCATCCGCCTCCTGGCGCGCACCGAGGGCGTCTTCGCCGAGACCGCCGGCGGTGTGACTGTTGCCACCCTCGCCAAGCTTGCCGCCGCCGGAGTCATCACCCCCGACGAGCGTGTCGTCATCTACATCACCGGCAACGGCCTCAAGACGGTCGAGGCGATCGCGGGCGCCGTCGGCCCGTCGGTGACGATCCCGCCGACGCTCGAAGCCGTTGCCGAGTTGGTCGATGCCGAAGGGCACCTGAGGAGGCGAGCGTCATGAGCGTCACCGTCCGTATCCCGACCCAGCTGCGGCCTCTCACCGCGGGGGCGGGCGAGGTGGAGGTGGAGGCGGCAACGGTGCGGGAGGCCATCGCGGTCCTCGAGATCGGCCATCCGGGCATCGAGGCACGCCTGCTCGACGACAACGGCGGCCTAAGGCGCTTCGTGAACCTGTTCGTCGCCGACGAGGACGTCCGCTTCCTCCAGGGCCTCGACACCGGCCTTCCCGCCGGGACGACGCTCTCGATCATCCCGGCGGTCGCCGGCGGCTGATCGCGGCCCGAAAAACTCGCCTCCGGGACGCTTCCCCCGGGCGCCCCCGATCGCCGCCAGCGCAAAGGTCGCGCCGGCGGCAACAAAAACCGTCCCCTGAGCTGGAGATGTAGGGGCGCAGTTGCGCACTTGTCCTCCGCGTGGTTTGCTGTTAGCACTCGAACCATGAGAGTGCTAACGGTTACGGATCCGTGAGCCCAAGGAGGACATCCCCAAAATGCCGAAGTTGATCGCCTTCGACGAGCAGGCCCGCCGGGCCCTCGAGAGTGGCATGAACCAGCTCGTAGACGCCGTGAAGGTCACGCTTGGCCCGAAGGGTCGCAACGTCGTGCTGGAGAAGAAGTGGGGCGCTCCGACGATCACCAACGACGGCGTCTCCATTGCTAAGGAGATCGACCTCGAAGACCCGTGGGAGAAGGTCGGAGCCGACCTCGTCAAGGAAGTCGCGAAGAAGACAGATGACGTCGCAGGTGACGGCACCACGACTGCGACCGTGCTCGCGGGCGCCATGGTCCGCGAGGGGCTGCGCAACGTCGCCGCCGGAGCCAACCCGATGTCGCTCAAGCGTGGCATCGAGATCGGTGTCGAGACGGCTGTCGCCCGCCTGAAGGAAGTCTCCAAGGAGATCGACGCCAAGGATCAGATCGCCCAGGTCGCGTCCATCTCGTCCGCCGACGACGAGATCGGCTCCATGATCGCCGAGGCCATCGACAAGGTGGGCAAAGACGGCGTCATCACCGTCGAGGAGTCGCAGACCTTCGGCATGGAGATGGAGCTGGTCGAGGGCATGCGCTTCGACAAGGGCTATATCTCGCCGTACTTTGTCACCGACCCCGACAGGATGGAGGCGGTCCTGGAGGACCCGTACATCCTACTCGTGGGCTCCAAGATCTCGGCCGTTCGCGACCTGCTCCCGGTCCTCGAGAAGGTCATGCAGACTGGCAAGCCGCTCATGATCGTGGCCGAGGACGTCGAAGGCGAGGCTCTCGCCACCCTCGTCGTCAACAAGATCCGCGGCACCTTCCGCAGCACGGCCGTCAAGGCCCCCGGCTTCGGCGAGCGTCGCAAGGCCATGCTCCAGGACATCGCGATCCTCACTGGTGCCCAGGTCATCACCGAAGAGGTCGGCCTCAAGCTCGAGAACGTCGCTTTGGACCTGCTCGGCCGGGCCCGCAAGGTCGTCGTCACCAAGGACGAGACGACCGTGGTCGAGGGCGCAGGTGACGACTCCGACATCAAGGGTCGCATCAGCCAGATCAAGGCCGAGATCGAGAACACCGACTCCGACTACGACCGGGAGAAGCTGCAAGAACGCCTTGCCAAGCTCTCCGGAGGCGTCGCGGTGATAAAGGTCGGAGCTGCCACAGAGGTGGAGCTCAAGGAGAAGAAGCACCGCATCGAGGATGCGGTCTCGACCACCAAGGCTGCCATCGAAGAAGGTGTCGTCCCTGGAGGCGGCGTCGCCCTGCTGCGCGCCCAGCAGGGCATCTTGGACGCGGCCGAGAAGCTGGACGACGACGAGGCGACCGGCGCCAGGATCGTCGCTCGCGCAGTCGAAGAGCCGCTCAAGCAAATTGCGGTGAACGCGGGCCTCGAAGGCGGCGTCGTGGTCGAAAAGGTCAAGAGCCTCAAGGGTGCCCACGGCCTGAACGCAGCGACGGGTGAGTACGAGGACCTCTTCAAAGCCGGTGTCATCGACGCGGCCAAGGTGACCCGGTCCGCCCTGCAGAATGCGGCCTCGATCGCGGCCCTGTTCCTCACGACCGAGGCGGTCGTCGTGGACAAGCCCGAGGAGAAGTCTCCCGCCATGGCTCCGGGCGGCGGGATGGACGACTATTGATCAAGACGCCTAGGCGTCGAGCAGCAAAGTAAGCACCGGGGACGCCAAGGCGTCCCCGGTGGCGCGTCAGGGAACCGACGAGGCCGCCACGCCCTTGCCCGTGCACCGGGACCGCCGCGACCGTGGCCGGTCCGTAGACTCCCCCCATGATCGACGGGACCGCTCGTGAGTGAACCCACGCCATTGCGCCCTGAGACGGGCTGGGGCGTGCTGCACCTGTTCTGCAAGCCCCGCCCCGACGCCAGCGCGCCCTCGCTGCTGAACGCCATCGAGGATGCCCGCAAGGACGACTGCCAGGTCGTGACCGCGTCCATGCTCGGGCACAAGGCCGACATCTGCGTTCTCGCCCTCGCCTTGGACCTGCGACGGCTCCGGCGATTGCAGACCGAGCTGCAGTCGGGCGGCCTCGATGTCGTCGACTCCTACGTCTCTTTGACCGAAGTGTCCGAGTACGCCGCCGGGGTGCCGGAGGAGATCAAGCAGGCTCGTCTTTATCCGCGGCTTCCTCCGGAGAACATGGAGGCCATCTGCTTCTACCCGATGTCGAAGCGCCGCGCCCCTGGGGCGGAGAACTGGTACGCGCTCGATTTCGAGGACAGGCTCGAGCTCATGAAGGGCCACGGGACGGCCGGGCGGGCGTTTCGCGGCCGGGTCCTCCAGCTCGTCACGGGCTCGACCGGCCTCGACGACTTTGAATGGGGCGTCACGCTGTTCGCGGTGCACCCCGACGACCTGAAGGACTGCGTCTACGCGATGCGCTTCGACCCTGCTTCGACACGCTACGGCGATTTCGGTCCTTTCTACACCGGGATGGTCGCCGAGGCCGAAGACGTGCTCATCGCCGTCGGCGTCCGCTGACAGTGCCGCGAGCAGGGCACACCAACCTCGCCGAAGAGCCGCTCGCGCGGCTGAGCTCGGTCCTCGGCGATCTCGGACCGGTTGTCGTCGCCTTCTCGGGCGGCGCGGATTCCGCCCTCGTGGCGGCGGTCGCGACGAGGGTGCTCGGTGCGGGTCGGGTCCTTTGCGCAACGGCCGTGTCGGCCTCCCTTGCGCCCGAGGACCGGGACAACTGCGCTGCGCTCGCCACTGAGTGGGGCTTACGCTGGGTGACTGTAGAGACCCACGAGCTCGAGGATCCCGCCTATGTGCGCAACGATCTCGACCGCTGCTATCACTGCAAGCGCGAGCTTATGGACGTGCTCGCACCCCTGGCCGCTTCAGAGCAGGCGACGGTGGTGCTCGGGGTCAACCTCGACGACCTCGCCGACCACAGGCCGGGCCAGCGGGCGGCATCAGAACGGGGAGCGGTCTTCCCCCTCGTTAATGCCGGCCTCGACAAAGCGACCGTCCGCGAGGTCTCGAGAACGATCGGTCTGCGTACCTGGGACCGCCCCGCGGCGGCCTGCCTCGCCTCGAGAGTGCCGCATGGGACCCCGGTTACCTTTGCCGTCCTCGAGCGTGTCGCCAAAGCCGAGTCGTCCCTGCGCAAGCTCGGCTTCGCCGCCCTGCGCGTCCGCCATTACGGCGATGCCGCCCGGATTGAGCTCCCGCTCGATGACCTCGCTCGCGCCCTCGAGGTCCGTACGGAGATCGTCGCAGCCGTGCGCAGTGCCGGCTACCGGTACGTAACTGTGGATCTCGAAGGCCTGCGCTCGGGCAACCTTTCCCGGGCGGCCCTAGCCTCAACCCAGGAGCTGCAATGAGCACCCGCGTCAGGCTGACCTTTCCCGAGGAGCTTGTCCGTGAGCCGGTCGTAGCCCAGCTCGTCCGGCGCTTTGACGTCGAGCCGAACATCCGCCGCGCGAGCGTGGAGGCTCACGAGGGCTGGGTCATCTGCGAGCTGGACGGAGACCCGGCCGCCATCGAGGGCGCCGTGGCATGGCTCAAGGAGATCGGTGTCAGCGTCGACCGACTTGGCGACGTCGTGGAGGGCTGAGTCCTCCCGACTGGAGGCAGCCTCAGAGCCCTGTCGGAGGCGGGCCCTCGTGGCGCCGCGCCCGCACCTGCCAGCCGCTCGTCGCAGTCTTGCGGGCCTCGTAGAAGACGCAGCCGTCCTGGCAGGAGAAGGGAACGGTCTCGGCAACACCGAGCCGGCAGCGTTCGGTCCGCTCGCCTGCCCGCACGGTCTGCATGACGTAGTGCCGGCAGTCCTCCTTGACGCTCACGCCGGACATGATCGCGCAAAGCGTTCCCGGTCGCCCCGCGTGGCTCCTCAGCGTTAGGGTCAGGCGCGTGGATGACGTGTCGGCGTCGACTGCGGACCTCGTGCGGTGGGGCGAGACCCTGGCCGCGATCGCGAAGACTGGTCTCGCATTCACGAAGAATCTCTTCGACGCCGAACGCTACGAAGAGGTCCTGAACGTCGCCGGGGACATCCGGGCCGCCGCCGCGCTGGCACTTTCCGCTGAGGGCCAGCCGTTGGCGACTGCGAGCAATGCCGAGGACATCGTCATCGAATGGATGCGGGAGGTCCACCAGGGCGTGCGCGGCTACGTGACGCCGAAGGTCGCCGTCGGCGCCATAGTCGGCAACGACAAGGACGAGATCCTGCTCGTCAAGCGCTCCGACTCGGGTGTCTGGCTCTACCCGACCGGATGGGCTGACGTCGGCTACTCGGCCACAGAAGTGGCAGTGAAAGAGGTCCACGAGGAAACCGGGATCGAGGCCGAGCCCGTCAGGCTCGTAATGGTCCTCGACGGCCTCCGGCTCGGTTTCACCCAGGTGCCGCTCTACTCGGTTGTCTTCCACCTCCGCCACCTCGGCGGGACGCTCAAGGCTCATCCCCTCGAGTGCGCCGACGTGGGATGGTTCCCAGAGGACTCGCTGCCCGCCCCGCTCGCGAACTCCGGCATCTGGACCGCGCACGCCTTCGCGGCCATCCGGGGCGAGCCGGTCGAGGTCCTCTTCGACTGGCCCCGCAACCCCATCTGGCGGCGCGACGACTCGCCCGAGCATGCCGACTGAGGCCCCTGAGAGCTCGGCGGCTGCTGGATACACTCGCCCCATGAGCACTGACGGCGTCACGATCGAGCGCGTCGCGGCGGTCACCGACGAACTCGTCGATGTCATGACACGGTTGCTGCCGCAACTTTCCACGACGGCCGTGGGCCCTGATCGGGCTGCCCTCGAGGAGATCGTCGCCTCGCCGACGAGCTCGATGTTCGTCGCCCGCCTCGCTTCGCAAGGCGACGCCATCGTCGGCAGCATCACGTTACTGATCTACCGGATCCCCTCCGGAGTGCACGCCGTCGTCGAAGACGTCGTGGTCGACGAGGCCGCCCGCGGCCACGGCGTTGGCGCCGCCCTGCTCGATGAAGTGATCGCCGTCGCCCGCAACCGCGGCGCCCGCCACGTCAATTTGACCTCGCGCACCTCGCGACAAGCCGCCAACCGGCTTTACAAGAGAGCCGGCTTCGTGATTCGCGAGACGAACGTCTACCGGCTGAACTTGAGCTGACCCTGACCCCTCTGCCGACGGGGGGCCGTCGTCGGACGGGCTTGCTTTGGGCACTTGGGTCTTCTCCCCCGCGGCGGCAAGGGTGACGAGGCCGGCCACGACGCCGGCAAAGCCGGCGATGCGAAGCCCGAGGGGACCCGGCGAGCTCGGCAGGTGCTCGTTGAACAGCACCGTCCCGACAGCGATCACATAGGTGGTCGAAGTCACGATGTTCACAGGGGACACGACCGAGGCCGCGCACCTTTGCAACCCGGTCTGGAACAGCACGAGGCCCATCGCCATGGAGATCGCCAGCAGATACAAATCGGGCGAGACGACCAGGTGGCGGATCGAGCCGACGAGCCCGTAGCGCTGCACAAAGGTCGCCGCCGACTTGAGCCCGAGCCCGGCCACGCCGTAGAGAAGCCCGGCGGCCAGACCGAACAACGGGGCCCGCAGCTGTCTGAGCCGCCCCGAGCCGTGGGCCCGGTCCGCCACCTCGAACACGGTGAGGCCGACGACCGCCGTCGGGATGGCGGCGAGCAAGAGGTCAGTCAGGTTGGCCGGGCCGCCCGCGTGGTCGACCCGCGCGTCGATCGACATGCCCAAAAGCACGAGGGCGACAACGATGAGCGCGAGAGCGAACCACTCGACCGAACGCAGGCGGTCGTGGAGGACGAAATGCGACAAGACGAGCAGCAGGACGATCCCCGAGGCGAATATCGGCTGCACCACAGAGATCGGTGCCAGCGTCAAGGCGAGGCCCTGGCAGACAAGGCCGCCAAGCAGCAGCGCGCATCCCCAGAGCCACTGCGAGGAGGCGCACAGGGTGCGGATCATCGCCCAAAAGCGCCTGGCATGGATGTCAGGCAGCTTTTGCAGGGCGATCTTCTCGACGACCGTACCGGTGCCGGTGAGCACGGCCGACAGCCCGGCGATGGCGATCCCGGCGCCGGTGTGGGTGCTCGCGATCACGACGGCCTCCGGGCAGTTGCGAGAAGGATGGACGCTAGGCCCGGTACGCGGCAAAAGGCACGGTCGACCGGGCGCAGCGGCCGGGGGACGTCGTGGTAGGGGGCGCCGGTGATGTCGATGTCGATGAACCCGCGCGCCGACAGCAATTGCTCGAGGGAGCGGCGGGTGAAGATTCTCAGGTGACCGGCCACGACGTGTCCGGGCCGTCCGTAGATGCCCCGGAGGCTGACCTCGCTGAACAGAGGCTGCACGCCGACAGCGAGCAGGACACGGTTGTACCAGGCGGCCAGGTTGGGCGTGGACAAAAGCAGCGTCCCGCCGGGAACGAGGACTCTCGCGGCTTCCTCGAGCGCGGCGTCGGTGTCTACGAGGTGCTCGATCAGCTCGCTCATGACGACGACGTCCACGCTTGCGCCTGCCAAGGGGAGCCCCGCGCCGGCCAGGTCGGCCCGAGCTACACGAAGCCCTCGGTCTCTGGCCAGCTCGAGCGCAGCTACAGACCAGTCGAGACCGATGAAGCTGACTTCGGCTCCCGCGGTGAGCTTGCACCGGGCCATCGCGACCACGGTCGCCCGGCCGTCGCCGCAGCCGACGTCGAGCGCGACGAGGGGCCGGCCAGAGGCCGAAGCGGTCCTCGCGAGGACGCTTCCCTGCAGCTCAGCACGCTCGAGGCCCGAGCTCAACGGGGTGCGTGGGTCTTCGTAGAGCCTGCGCAAGGAGGACCCAGCCGCCACGGCTGGGCTGACAGGCAAGGGCCTCGCGCTCGAGCCGGCGTACCGTGTACCGTGCCAGCGATGCCGAGTCTTGCTTTCGCGTTCGCGTTGCAACCGGCGGACTCCTCCAACGGAGTTTGGGCAGGGGGATGTTCACGCCCCATGGAGGGCCGCGCCAAACGTTACTAGCCGGGCCCCGAAGGTGACCAGCAGGCGGGGTCGCCAGGGGCGGCGCGGGTCCCGCGGAATAGCTCGCACCGGCGCAGTCGTAGGATGTCGCGACGCCGGCGCGAGCCGGAGCATCAAACGTAAGCCTGGGTGCCAACGACGTCAGCCTGGCAGGAGCCGACAGGAGGTGGAGGTCGTGGTAGACAGCGTGACGATCACGGATAACCGCAACGGTCAGACGATCGAGATCCCGATCGTCGACGGCGGAGTGTCGGCAGAGGAGTGGAGCAAACTCCTGCCCGGCATCTGGTTCTACGATCCGGCCTTCATGACAACGGCCGCAGCCGAGAGCTCGATCACCTTTGTCGACGGCGACAACGGGATCCTCCAGTACCGCGGTTACCCGATCGAGCAGCTGACCCAGCAGTCGAGCTACCTCGAGGTCGCCTACCTCGTCTTGAACGGAGAGCTCCCGAATGCCGAGCAACTCGACCACTGGGTCGAGGAGATCACCTACCACACCTTTATTCACGAGAACATGCGCAAGCGTTTCCTCGAGGGTTTCCACTACGACGCCCATCCCATGGGGATGCTCGTCTCGGCCATCGCGGCGCTGTCCACCTTCTACCCCGAGGCCAAGGAGATCTTCGATCCGGACATCCGCCACAAGCAGATTGTCCGGCTGATCGCGAAAATGCCGACGCTCGCGGCCGCGGCCCACCGCTTCAGCGTGGGGATGCCTTTTGTCTACCCGGACAACTCCCTCAGCTTCTCCTCCAACTTCTTGTCGATGATGTGGAAAACGGCCGAGCCCCGCTTTGACGCCAACCCCATTCTCGCAAGGGCAATGGACGCTCTTTTCATCTTGCATGCCGACCACGAGCAGAACTGCTCCACGGCGGCCATGCGGGTCGTCGGCTCGGCGCACGTCGACCCCTACTCGGCTTCCGCCGCGGCTTGTGCCGCCCTGTACGGCCCTCTGCACGGTGGCGCCAACGAGGCTGTGATCCGCATGCTCACCGAGATCGGCTCGCTCGAGAACGTCCCGGACTTCGTCCGCTCCGTAAAGGAAGGCCATGGCCGGCTGCAGGGATTCGGCCACCGCGTCTACAAGAACTACGACCCCCGCGCCAAGCTCATTCGCAACATCGCCTACGAGGTCTTCGAGGTGACCGGCAAGAACCCGCTCCTCGACATCGCCCTCGGCCTCGAAGAGGTGGCGCTCGCGGACGAGTACTTCATCTCGCGCAAGCTCTACCCGAACGTCGACTTCTACTCCGGGCTCATCTATCAGGCCATGGGCTTCCCGCTCGAGATGTTCCCCGTGCTCTTCGCGATCCCCCGCGTCACGGGTTGGCTCGCCCACTGGGTCGAGATGCTCGAGCACAACACGAAGATCGCGCGACCACGTCAGCTCTTCGTCGGCAGCCCGCGGCGCGACTACGTGCCGATTTCAAAGCGCTAACTCTTCTCCGTCTTAGAGCCAGTTTGCGCACGGTGTTCCAGATCCTGGCTAAGAGCCCGGCCTCTCCATCTGTGCGATCCGGCCCAGGGCGGAGTACCCCGCCGGACACCAGAGATGGGCTTGCGCGCCCCGGTTCCAAACGCGGTCGTCACTTGAGGGATCGGACTCGACAGCAAGGGCCATGTCGCGATCCGCGACGGCCGACAAGAACGCCACGAAGTAGCGCGCCGGATTGTCAAACTCAGCTTGCATGGGGTGCCCGGCGACGATCTCGTCCAGGTCCGTGGCACTGCGGACCAGCACCTTTACCTCGAGCCTGAGGCCGGACGAGACGGCGTTCTCGACTCTGCCGGCCAGCGAGTCTGCCTCGCAGGCCGGGACACCGACGATGCTTGCCGCTTTGCAAGTAAGTGCTCTCACCAGCAAGGCCCGCGGCAGCGAGCACTTCGCGCAGCTCGCCCATGACGATGCGAGCATGGCCCGCCGCGTTGATCCCCCGGAAAAGCACGCGACACAGCGCCCATCGAGACCCGTCGCGCTCATGCCTGGAATCCTTTCTTCGGCTCCCGGAGCTGGGACCTGGCGAGCCGGGCCGGAGCTGATCGCTCGCCATCAGGGTCCGATCAGGCTAGGACCCGATAGCACATAAGACGATCCCTCGGCACCATTGACAACGTGTTGGGCTGGGGAACTGGGTCGCGTTCTTGAGAGACGGGCGCCTCATCAACAAGACCTCGCCGCGAGCGCGCCCAAGGTCTCCTGGGCGGACCCGGCGAATAGGCCACCGCCTGGCTGGCTGCCCAGCCCGCGGTGGGGTGCTTAGCCCGGCTCCACCGAGCGCTGGCGCACGACCTCGAACATCGCGACTGCCCCGGCCGCGGCCACGTTGAGGGAGTCGATGGCGCCGTGCAAGGGGATCCGGGCGAGGACGTCGCAGCGTTGGCGCGCAAGGGGGGCGAGGCCCCTGCCCTCTGCTCCGATGACGAGTGCGATCGGCCTGTCCCCGAGAGACAGCCCGAACAGCGTTTCGGAGCCCCGCTCATCGAGACCGACCGTCCAGACCCCAAGGCGCTCCAGTTCCTGCAGCGCCCCCGGCACGCCGGGGACCACCGCGATCGGGACGTGCTCGAGCGCCCCCGCCGCGACCTTGGTGACAGTCGGAGTCACGTGCGCGCTGCGGTGGCGAGGCAGCACGATGCCGGTCACGCCTGCGCACTCGGCACTGCGCAACAGGGCACCGAGGTTCTGGGGGTCGGTGACGCCGTCGACGACGACGAGAAAGGCCGTCTTTGTTGCCCTCGGAGCTCGGGACCCATCTTCGCTCTTGCCGGCGCCTTCGGCCAGCTCCTCGCCGGAGAGACCGGGCTGGTCGTCGGAGCCAGCAAGCTCGTGCAAAACCGTCGCCTTCTCCGCGGTCAGGGCCGGGTGAGCCGGCTTCTCCTTGCCGGGAGCCAGGCCGACCAGATCGGTGAGGTCCGCTTCGCTCAACGGTTCGGCAAAGGCGATGACACCCTGCGGCGCCTCGGAGCCCTGTGCCTGTTGGATCTGGCGTTGCGTCACGAGCCTCACCGGGACATGGCTCGCCCGGGCCAGGGACTGGATCTCCCGCAGGATCGCAGCCGGATCGGAGCCCTCCATCATCCAGACTTCGTGCACGACCCGCCGGCGCGCCGCCAACAGCTCCCGTACAGCCTGGCGACCCTCTACCTGATCGCCGCCGAGTTCGCGGCGGACCTTGGCCGATCCGCGGACCGCGGACGCTTGGGCGATTCGACCGCCCCGGCCGAGGGGCATCCCCGCGGCGCCGGGGCCGCGGCGAAGCGGCGACGGAGACGGTCGGTCGTGGTCGGCGGAGCCTGAAGAGCGCCGTCCAGCAGGCAGCCTCGGCGCGGACGAAGAGCGCGACGCCCCCGGACGCGCTGGCTCGGACCTGGGCGCCCGAGGCGTGCGGGGCCACAGGTTGCGCCCCGTTGTCGCCGCTCGGCCGATCGAGCTCGGCAAACGGCCGACCTCGGACCCCTCGTCGTCGCTGTGGCGGGGTTCGGCTGGCCGGTCGCGCCGGGAGGCTGCCGGCCCGTCCCGCCTTGGCCCCGGGCGGTCCCATCCCCCCTTCGGCGCGTCGCGACGCCCGTCGCGTTGCGATGCAGGCTTGAAGGGCGGCCTCCGGCTCGAAGACGCGCCGGTCCCGGCAGAAGAGGAGCCGGCGCGGTACGAACCGGTCCCCCTCGTAGCCGCAGGGCCCGCGCCCGCGCCGCGGTAGCCGGTGCCTGAGCCCGCGCCGCGGTAGCCGGTGCCTGAGCCCGCGCCGCGGTAGCCGGTGCCTGAGCCCGCGCCAGCGCCGCGGTAGCCGGTGCCTGAGCCCGCGCCAGCGCCGCGGTAGCCGGTGCCTGACGCGGCACCCGGACCCCGATAACCGGGTCGCGGGCGGCTCGCGGAGCCAGTGAAACCTCTGTCGTCATCGGAGGCCCGGGGCACGCCAGCGCCCGAACGGTCGCGGGGAACGCGGGAGCCGACCGATCGCGAGCCCACCGTACCGGGCCTACCTCCGCTCGACCGCTCCCGGTCGCCGTGCGCCGCGTCTGGGTCACGCCCGGCCCGGCTTGCGCCCGTGCCACGGCCCGCTGTCCCACTCGAGCGAGTGACCCGCGGGCCGCGGGCCGCGCCATCTCCTTTGTTGCTTGCTGGCATTGCTAACCGATCTCTTCGAGGAGCGCGACAGCCAGGCAGGCAATGCCCTCTACGCGCCCCAGGCTCCCGAGCCCTTCGGGCCGGGTCGCCTTCACGTGCACGGGACCCTCCGCCGCCGCGCTGAGCCTTTCCATCATGATCTCACGTACAGCTGCGATCCGTGGCACCTCGCACACGAGCGTGCAGTCGGCGTTCACGAGCCGCAGCCCGGCACCGCGGACGACCACCACCACCTGCGCCAAGATGGCGAGGCTGTCGGCTCCCTCCCACTGCGGGTCGGTGTCTGGAAAATAGGCCCCGAGATCGCCGAGGCCCGCGGCGCCGAGCATGGCATCGGAGACGGCGTGCGCCACGACATCGGCGTCGCTGTGGCCCATCAGGCCCGGCTCTGTGTCGAATCGGACCCCTCCGAGAACCAGGGGCCTTTCCGTGGGGGACCCCTCCGGGAAACGGTGCTGGTCGAAGCCGATCCCCACGCGCAGGGCGCTCACCGGTTGCTCCATCGCTCGGCGATCGCGAGGTCCTCAGGGGAGGTGAGCTTGAGATTGTGGTACTCACCTGGGACCACCGCCACGCTCAGGCCGAGGGCCTCGAGAAGACCGGCGTCGTCGGTCGCCTCGGGTGCGCCCGCATGCGCCTGCCTGAGAGCGGCCGCGCGGAAGGCTTGCGGGGTCTGCACTGCTACGAGCTCGCTGCGATCGAGCGTCTCTGCGACGTAGCCGTTGCGGACGCGCTTGACTGTGTCGGCAACGGCGATGCCCGGTATTGCCCCGTCCGCGCCGGCGAGCACGGCATCGACAACGGCCCGGAACAGCTCACGCGAAGCCAGAGGCCGGGCGGCATCGTGGACCAGCACTACCTCGGCGTTGTCCGGCACGGCCGCAAGCCCCCGGCGGACAGAAGAGGCCCTGGTCGGGCCCCCGGCCATCACGCGGTCGGCGCCTTTTCCCAAGCCCGGGCTACCAACGAACGACTCGGGGAGGACTGCGACAACCCCCCGGGCAACCGAGCGTGAGGCCTCGAGGCTCCACTCGATGACGGGTCGCCCGCCTAGAAGGGCGAACTGCTTGGGCTGACCGAAGCGTCGTCCTTCGCCGGCGGCGACGACGATCGCCCAGATCTCGACGCTCACGCGTCGGCCGCACACCCTGCTCTAGGGCAGAGCGGCGTTGAGGCGCTCCTCCGCCTCGGCCTCGCTGACGCCGATCGCGAACGTCAGCTCGGAAACGAGAATCTGTCTCGCCCTTGTGAGCATCCGCTTCTCGCCGGCGGAAAGGCCTCGGTCCTTGTCGCGGATGGAAAGGTTCCGCACGACTTCGGCCACCTGGTAGATGTCGCCCGACTTCAGCTTTTCGACGTGGTTCTTATACCGGCGCGACCAGTTGGTGGGCATCCGCGCCTCTTTCTTGCCGAGAACAGCGAAGACCTCCTCCACCTCCTCGTCGTTTATGACCTCGCGTAGACCGACCTCGGCGGTGTTATCGGACGGCACCATCAGCGTGAGATCTCCGTAGGCGAGCCGGAGCACGAGGTACTCACGCTTCTCGCCGAAGGCTTCTCGGATCTCTCGCCGCTCAACGACAGCGGCACCATGATGGGGATAGACGACTTTGTCCCCGACGTCAAACAATGGAGCTCCTCACGAAACAAGGGAGGGTGGTGTCCTCACCAGGGTACGGACGTCGCGCCCGTCGCTCAACTCGCGACCACCGCCCGAACCGGCCCGCGGGCCTGAACTGGCGGCAGGCACCACGCCGAGCAACAGCCGGACTGCCTCAAGAAGGGTACCTGCTCGGAGCAGCTCCAACGCCGCAGGACCCTCCGGCGACGATTGCGGCACCACGGCCCGGCGGAATCCGAGCCTCGCAGCCTCAGCCAAGCGGCGCTCGGTTGCCGGAACCTGGCGCAGCTCGCCGGCCAAGCCGACCTCGCCACAGGCGACGACGTCCTCGCCGATGGCAACATCGGTCACGGCCGATACCAGGGCCAGGGCGATGCCGAGGTCGGCAGCCGGCTCGTTCACGCGCAGCCCACCCACGGTCGAGACGAACACGTCGGAGCCTGCCAGGGCCACTTGGCAGCGGCGCTCGAGCACGGCGAGAAGCAGGGCGAGCCGCCCACCGACGATTCCCTGGGCGACCCGCCGCGGGGCGGCGGCGCTAGGCGGCCCGACCAGCCCCTGTATCTCGAGGATGATCGGCCGGCGCCCTTCCAGAACGGGCACGGCGATGCTCCCTGGCACCCCCGGGCGGCGGTCCCCGAGGAGCAGGGCGCTCGGGTCCGCGAGGCCTTCGAGCCCGGCCTCTGTCATCTCGAACAGGCCGATCTCTCCGGTCGGTCCGTAGCGGTGCTTGGAAGCAGAGAGCAGGCGGAGCGAGTGGTGCCGGTCGCCGTCGAAAGAGAGCACCGTGTCGACGAGGTGCTCGAGCGTGCGCGGCCCGGCAAGGCCCCCGTCTTTGGTCACGTGGCCGACGAGCACCGTGGCGACACGGAGGTTCTTCGCGAACCGGACCAGCCGGCCTGCACACTCGCGCACCTGCGAGGGGGACCCGGCCTGGGACGAACCGGCAGTGTCCGAGACCGCCTGGATCGAGTCGACCACGAGGATCGACGGCTCGAGCTGACCAGCAGCGCTGATCACGACATCAAGGTCGGTCGTCGCGAGCACGTAGCACCCGTCCACAGCCGCTCCGAGGCGGCCTGCGCGGCGCCTGACCTGCTCGCCTGACTCCTCCGCCGCGACCAGCAACGAGATCCTGCCATGCGCTGCCGCGCTCGCCAGCATCTGGAGCACGAGCGTCGACTTGCCGACACCAGGCTCGCCACCGAGCACTGTCACCGATCCGGCGACGAGACCCCCACCGAGCACGCGGTCGAGCTCCTCGATCCCGGTGGGCGCAGCTACGGCGCCGTCAGGGCTGATGTCGGGCAGGGCGAGAGGTGTCACACCAGGCCCGCACTCGAACGCCCCGGCCGAGCTCCGGGCGCGCCAGGGGCCCTTGCCGGCCTGAGCCGCTACGGCCAGCTCCTCGACGAGGCTGTTCCACTCCCCGCAGGCCGGGCAACGGCCGGACCAACGAGGCGATCCATGCCCACAGGCTTGGCAACGGTGCACCGACTTTGGTCGCGACATGGCCCCGAGGCTAGGAGGCGGGTGTCTCAGTCCTTGGCGGTGCTGCTCCGGCGACTGCTGCTGCCGGCCGGTTCCCCCGAGCTCCTAGGAGTCGGCGCCGGCGCCGGCGAATTCGACCGACGGGGGCTCGAAGCCCTCGACGGCGCGGAAGATCAGGGCACCGTCCTCCTCGTCGACGATCACCGTCTCGCCCACCCGGAATTCCTTCCAGAGGATCTTCTCCGACAGCGGGTCTTCGACCAGCTGCTGGATCGCACGCCGCAAAGGCCGAGCGCCGAGCTCGGGCTCATAGCCCCTGGCGGCGACGAACCTCTTCGCCGCGAGTGTCAGCTCGAGACCGATGCCCTGGCCTTCCAGCTGATCGCGCACCCTGCGGATGAGGAGCTCGACGATCTCGACGACCTCCTCCATGGTGAGCTCGTGGAAGACGATCACCTCATCGATCCGGTTCAAGAACTCGGGCCGGAAGTGGTTCTTCAACGCCTCTTGGACACGCTGCTTCATGCGCTCGTAGGTCACCGACTCGCTCGACTTCTGGAAGCCCAACGACAGCTTGCGCAGGTCCGAGGTCCCGAGGTTCGAGGTCATGATGAGCACGGTGTTCTTGAAGTCGACCGTACGGCCCTGGGCGTCGGTGAGACGGCCGTCCTCGAGGATCTGAAGGAGCGTGTTGAAGATGTCCGGGTGCGCCTTTTCGATCTCGTCGAAGAGCACGACCGCGAACGGCTTGCGCCGGACCGCTTCGGTGAGCTGACCGCCCTCTTCGTAGCCGACGTAGCCGGGCGGGGACCCGACGAGGCGGCTTACGGTGTGCTTTTCCATGTACTCGCTCATGTCGAGCTGGATCAGGGAGCCCTCGTCGCCGAAAAGAAGCTCGGCGAGAGTCTTCGCGAGCTCTGTCTTGCCCACGCCGGTCGGGCCGAGGAAGATGAACGAGCCGCTCGGGCGCTTCGGGTCCTTGAGGCCGGCACGGGTTCGGCGGATCGCCCGGGAAAGGGCGTTGATGGCGTCCTCCTGGCCGACGACTCGCTTGTGGAGCTCCTCTTCGAGGCGGAGCAGGCGGGCCGTCTCCTCCTCGGTGAGCTTGTAGACCGGGATCCCGGTCCAGTTCGCGAGCACTTCGGCGATGACGTCCTCGTCAACGACGTCGAAAAGCTCTTCACCGGCCGAGCGCCACGAGACGCTCAGAGCAGCCTTGCGCTCGAGGGCGTCGCTCTCCTTGTCGGCGAGCTTCTTGGCCTCTTCGAAATTCGACCGTCCGATGGCGGCGTCCTTTTCGTGGCGAATGGCGGAGAGCTCGGCGTCGATCTTCTTGTGCTCCGGCGGCGTCGACATGCGGCGGATGCGAAGGCGCGAACCGGCCTCGTCGATGAGGTCGATCGCCTTGTCGGGCAGGAAACGGTCCGAGATGTAGCGGTCGGCGAGGTTCGCGGCGGCGACGAGCGCCTGGTCGGTGATGGTCACCTGGTGGTGCTTCTCGTAGCGGTCGCGAAGACCTCTAAGGATCTCGATCGTGTGCGCGAGGGACGGCTCTTCGACCTTGATCGGCTGGAAGCGTCGCTCGAGCGCAGCGTCCTTTTCTAGGTGCTTGCGGTACTCATCGAGCGTCGTGGCGCCGATCGTCTGCAGCTCGCCGCGGGCGAGCATTGGCTTGAGGATCGAGGCGGCGTCGATGGCGCCCTCGGCTGCTCCCGCCCCGACAAGGGTGTGGAGCTCGTCGATGAACAAGATGATGTCGCCGCGGGTCCGGATCTCCTTCAGGACCTTCTTGAGACGCTCCTCGAAGTCTCCGCGGTAGCGGCTCCCGGCAACGAGCGCTCCGAGGTCGAGGGTGTACAGCTGCTTGCCCTTCAAGGTCTCGGGGACGTCGTCTTCGACAATCTGCTGAGACAGGCCTTCGACGATGGCGGTCTTGCCGACACCGGGCTCGCCGATCAACACGGGATTGTTCTTCGTGCGGCGAGAAAGGACCTGCATCACGCGCTCTATCTCACGATCACGGCCGATGACCGGGTCGAGCTTGTGCTCGCGCGCCAGCTGGGTCAGGTTCCGGCCGAACTGGTCGAGCAAAGGCGAGCCGGCAGGGCTGTCGGAGCTCGCCGCCCCGGGGGCAGTGGTCGCACCCTCGCGGCCCTGGTAACCGGACAAGAGCTGGATTACCTGTTGGCGGACGCGGGGCAGGTCGGCGCCGAGGCTGACGAGCACCTGGGCGGCCACGCCCTCGCCCTCGCGGACCAGTCCCAGGAGCATGTGCTCGGTGCCGATGTAGTTGTGTCCGAGCTGGAGCGCCTCGCGAAGAGACAGCTCGAGAACCTTCTTGGCACGGGGCGTGAACGGCGGTGACCCGGTCGGCGCGGACCCGGCCGGACCGATGGTCTCCTCAACTTTCTCGCGGACGGCCTCGAGCGAGATACCAAGAGACTCGAGCGCTTTGGCCGCGAGTCCCTCGCCCTCGTGAATAAGGCCGAGCAGGATGTGTTCGGTCCCGATGAAGCTGTGGTTCAGAAGACGTGCTTCCTCCTGAGCCAGGACCAATACCCTGCGTGCCCGATCGGTGAATCGCTCGAACAACTCAGACTCCCTTGTGGTCTTCCCTTGTGGGGAAGTCTACCGGTCCGGTGCGCGAAAACCCGCCGCCACGGATATCAACCCTCCCACTTAGCATCGGACTGTGATCGCCGAACCCTTAGCAAAACGAACCGAGCTGAGCGGAGGGGGACATTCTTACGCGGATTCGCGGCCCGTACCGACCGGACCGAGGCCGCGATCGGGCACAATTGGGTGTGTGGGAAGGGGCAATGACGTGCTAGTGATCGATGGGGTGGGGCCCAGGCTGTCGGCCTGGTGCCCCTTGGCGTAAGGTGGCGGACTTGGTGAGCAGCCCGGACCCCTTCGACCTCCCTATCCGCGAGCACGATCTCGCTCGACTCGAGCTGTCCCTGCGGGACTCGGTGAGAGGCGACGACGCCTTTTTGAACGAGGTGGCCAGTCACCTGATCCAAGCGGGCGGAAAGCGCCTTCGCCCGGCGCTCACCATCGCGGCGGCCTACCTGCAAGACGACGAGGTCACCGAGGACACCCTGCTCGGAGGCGTGTCGGTCGAGCTCGTCCACCTGGCTTCGCTCTACCACGACGACGTCATGGACGAAGCCACGCGACGCAGGAGCGTAGAGAGCGTGAACGCCCGCTGGGGCAATCTCGTCGCGATCGTGGCCGGGGACTTCCTCCTCGCCCGGGCAGCCGAGATCGCCGCGGGACTCGGCACCGAGATCGCCGGTCTGCTCGCAGCGACGCTCGCCCGGCTCTGCCAGGGCCAGGTGGCCGAGGTGCGGGCAGCCTTCCAGATCGAGCGGGACGAGGCCGACTACCTGCGGGGCATATCGGACAAGACCGCAGCCTTGATGTCGACCGCGTGCCGAATCGGTGCGCTCACCGCTGGCCTCGACAGGACCCAGATCGACAACCTCTCGGCCTTCGGCGAGGCGTTCGGAATGGTCTTTCAGATCCGCGACGACGTCTTGGACGTCGTCGCCACCGAGAGCGAGCTCGGCAAGGCACCGGGCCAGGACCTCGCGGAAGGGATCTACACCCTCCCTGTCCAGCGGGCCCTTCTCGACCCCGGCGTCGGGCCGAGGCTGCGCGACCTGCTCGGTCACCCGCTCAGCCATGCCGAGCGGGAGGAGGCGAGGGCTCTCGTGGCTTTGTCACCCGGCATAGCGGCGGCCTACGAGGTCGCCCAGGACTACGCGAAGACTGCGGCCGCGGCCGCGATGCGCCTCGGCGAGGGCACGATCGCGAAGGCGTTCGTCGAGTTCGCCTACAACGTCGTCGAGGACCTCGAGCGGTCAGCGGCGAAGGTGCTCGCGCCCAGCTGAGAGATCGGCCGGGCCGGAGGCTCAGCTTCCGGGCTCTCGGGGCCCTGGCTCGCTGGAGGTCTCCGTGACCCGTTCCTCGGCACGAAGGGCGGGGAACAAGATCACCTCCCGGATGTTGGGCACATCGGCGTACAGCATCACGAGCCGGTCGATCCCTAGGCCGAGCCCGCCGGTCGGGGGGAGGCCGAGCTCGAGCGCGCGCAGGTAGTCCCAGTCGATCGACATCGCCTCGTCGTCGCCGAGAGCCCGCTCGCGCTCTTGGTCCTCGAAACGGGCCCGCTGATCATCAGGGTCGTTGAGCTCGCTGAAGGCGTTGCCGAGCTCGCGCCCGGCGATGATCGGCTCGAAGCGCTCGACCCAGCCCGGCTTGGAGCGGTGAGCCCGGGCGAGCGGCGAGACCTCCTCGGGATAGTCGCAGACGAACACGGGCCCCCACAGCTCGGACTCGGTGGTCTTCTCGTAGATCTCCAAGATGAGCTTGCCTGGGCCGTACCACGGCTCGAAGGGCACGCCGAGACTCGAGGCGACTGATTGGAGACCCTCCACTCCCATCGACAAGTCGAGCTCGACGCCTGCGTGCTCAGCGATCAGCTCGACGAGCGTGGCCCGCCGCCACGGGGGCGTGAGGTCGATCTCGCGGCCTTGGTAGGGAAGCACCGTCGTGCCGAAGAGCTCCTCGGCCGTGCCGCCGACTATCTCCTCGAAAATGCTCATCATGTCGGTGTAGTCCGCATATGCCTGGTAAAGCTCGAGCATCGTGAACTCAGGGTTGTGCCGCGGCGAGATTCCCTCATTGCGGAAGGTCCGCCCGATCTCGAAGACGCGCTCCAGTCCGCCGACGACGCACCGCTTTAGGTAGAGCTCGGTCGCGATCCGCAAGTAGACATCCGCGTGAAGCGCGTTGTAGTGGGTGATGAAGGGCCGTGCTGTCGCACCGCCCAGGATCGGGTGCAGCACGGGCGTCTCCACCTCGACGAATCCGGCCACGCCGAGGCGACTCCGGATCGAGGCGACGACCTTCGAGCGCAGCAGGAAGATGTCGCGCACCCCGTCGTTGGCCCACAGGTCGAGCTCGCGCTGGCGATAGCGGATGTCCGGGTCGCTCACGCCGTGCCACTTGTCGCCGAAGCCACGTCTGGCGTGCGCGAGCAGCTCCCAGGACGACACCTTGACCGACAGCTCGCCGCGGCGCGTCCTCACGACCTCGCCCCTGACCCCGATCCAGTCGCCGAGCGACAGCCGGCAGAACTCCTCGAACCTCGGTGTCAGCTCGGCGAGTCCGAAGAGCTGGATGCTCCCGGTCCAGTCCCGCAGCTCGGCAAAAGCGAGCTTGCCCTGGGGGCGGGACCGCATGATGCGCCCGGCCGCGGCGACCGTGACGCCAGAATCCTCGTTGGGCTCGAGATGGGCGTACGAGCTGGCGAGATCCCCGGCGCCTGCCGTCGTCTCGAACCGGTACGGGAACTGCGTCACGTATCCCTCTCACTTTCGTCTCGCGTCACATTGCGGTCGAACACGAGGCGCAGTCCGTGCAAGGTGAGCCAGGGCTCATGATGCTGGATCATCTCCGACAACGGCGTGATGAGCCCGGCAAGCCCGCCCGTGGCGATGATCGTCGACGGCCCGAGCTCGGCCGAGATGCGGCGGCACATGGAATCGACCAACCCCGTGTAGCCGTAGATCACGCCTGACTGGATCGACTCGACCGTCGATTTGCCGATCACGTTGCGGGGTGCGACGAGCTCCACGCGCCGCAATGCCGCCGCGTGTTCGAAGAGCGCGTCCATGCTGATCTCGATGCCCGGGGTGATGGCGCCCCCGGCGTAGTCTCCTGCCGCCGAGATGGCGTCGAATGTTGTCGCAGTCCCCATGTCGACGACGATCGCCGGGCTCCCGTAAAGATCGAGGGCGCCGACGGCATTGGCGACGCGGTCGGCGCCGACGTCTTTAGGGTTGTCGTAAAGAATCGGCATGCCCGTGCGGATGCCCGGCTCGATGACAACAAGGGGGACGGCGAACCAGGTACGGGCCATCTCTCGGACCGCAGATGTCACGTCCGGCACCGACGAGGACACGACGATCCCGTCGACACCGTCTTCGACGGACACGGGCGTGAACTCGATACCGACGAGGCGCAGCAGCTCTGTCACCAAAAGCGCGTACTCGTCCGCGGTCCGCTCGGCCACGGTTGCAAGGCGCCAGTGGTGCACGAGATCGGCCAGCTCCCCTGGTTTGCGCTCCGCCGGGCCCGCCAAGGGGGCGGAACCCGCGTCGACGCCGCCGTCGCGGCCATCTGACCCGGTCTGGTGGGCGGCAGCCGAGGCGAACAGACCGATGACCGTCTGGGTGTTTCCCACGTCTAGAGCTAGCAGCATGACGTCTCTGTCTACCTCACCACGAGACCGCCGTACGTTCCGGATCCCTCGGGCGCACCCAGCAGGCGGCCGAAGGTGCCGACGAAGTGGTACTGCGCACGGGTCCTCCGCCAGGCGAGGGACGGGACCGGCCGCGACCTCGCTGAGCCGGTCGGCGTTTTGCCCTGCCGTAGCGGCCGGATGCTCGCGAGCGCAGTTCATCCGGGCATTTCGCGCCGCTGCCGGCGAGAGCCCTGGGCGCAGCAGACCTCCGGCGGATGAGCGTCGCTACACCAGCACTGCGCAACGGCTGAGAAGCCGAGCCGAGGGGGGCGATTGGGCTAGACAAACGACCGTGCGATCCAAGCCGTCTCGCGGCGACATCCGCCTTTTCGCCGCCGGTGCCCTTTTGACGGCAGGATCGGCAGCCACCCGCTACAGCCACGTAGGAAACGTCGTCCCCTTCGTCGTATCGGCGATCGCCCTCGGGCTGCTAGCCGCCATCGTCGGAAGGAGCGTCGACCGGCTCGGAGACAGGCTCGGCTCGGGAATGACGGGCGTCGTCCAGTCCGCGCTGGGCAACCTTCCCGAGCTCTTTTTCGGCATCTTCGCCCTTAGGGCGGGACTCGTCGGTGTCGTCCAGGCCGCCCTCATCGGCTCGATACTCGCCAACGTGCTGCTGGTGCTGGGACTGGCCTTCATCGTTGGAGGGCTCAAGCACGGCACGCAGCGCTTTTCGGCCGACAGTGCCCGGATAGTCGTCGTCTTGCTGGTGCTCGCGGTGTCGGTGCTCATGATCCCCACACTCGGCGTCCACCTCGACGCGTCGGTCAGGGACCACAAGGCCGCCCTGTCCGACATCGCCGCCGTCGTGCTGCTGGTGGTCTTCGTCCTTTCTGCTCCGAGATCGGTGCGCCGTGAAGCCGACGAACAGGGCGCCCTCGCCCTGGACCCGACGATCGAAGCAGACCCGGCTCTTCGCGCGAAGAGCAGTGGCTCGGTCGTGAGCTGGTCGATCCCGCTCGTCGTCATGGCGCTGTTGGCTTCGAGCGTCGCCGCGGCCTTCGTCTCGGACTGGTTCGTCGCCGCTTTGAGCCCGGCCCTGTCGGCAATGCACATGTCCGAGGCCTTTGCCGGCCTCGTGGTCGTGGCGATCGCCGGCAACGCGGTCGAGAACGTCGTCGGAGTGCAACTCGCGGCGCGCAACCGCAGTGACTACGCCCTGTCGGTGATACTGCAAAGCCCGGTCCAGATCGCCCTCGTTCTCATACCGGCTCTGGTGCTCCTCTCTCCTGTCATAGGTGGCGCCCAGCTCACCTTGGTGCTCTCGCCATTTCTCGCCGTCGTCTTGGCGCTCACGACCTTGATCGCGGCAGTCGTCGTGCTCGACGGGGAATCGACCTGGCTCGAGGGAGCCTGCCTCGTCGGCCTCTACGTTGTCATCGCCGCTTCCTTCTGGTGGGGTTAGCCGGCTTTTCACCTGTCGCAGTCGCCTTCCGAGAACCTCCACCGCACGGCCAGCGAGTGCCGTTTCAGCGAAGCTTCGCGATGGTGCTTGCCGACGCCACTGCCACCTTGAAGGCGGGAGGAGGCGCAAAGCCGGCTGTTTGACGCCGACCTCACGCATGAACACCGCGTGCGGCCAGCGTGAGCTCGCAGGCCAGCGTTGCAAGACGCGGCACTAGGACTTCCATCAGTGCTTGGCACTCTCGGATCAAGACGACCCAGCCACCGCCGTCGCGCGCTCCCGAGTTCGCGCCAGAGCTCAGCCTCGTCGCAGATCTGAGCGGGCGCGTCGTCGGCCATGTGATGATCAGCTACGCCGCCATTCGCGAGGGCGAGCTCTTGAGCCGGGTTGCAGTCCCCGGGCATTTGGCGGTCGCACCCGAGTTCCAGGGCCGCGGAATCGGCTCCGCCTTGGTCCGCCGCGTGGTGGCACTTGCCGACGACCGGGGCGGCCCGGTCGTTGTGCTCCAGGGCAGCCCGGGGTTCTACGGACGCCTCGGCTTCGAGGCTGAGGAGGCGGCCCAGGTGCTCAGGCTCAGCAACTGCATCTCGAGGTCCGCGGAGAGACCGACCCGCGTTCGAGATAGCGACCGGGGACTTACACATCATCTGTAGCTTGAGGCTATGGACTCTCCCTCATGGTCTGACCTCGCTGACGCGCTCATAGCCAGTCTCGAGCTGACAACGCCGCCGATAGCGATCACGTTCTCCGACGAGGTCCCCGAAGGCGTCGCCCCCTACACCGGGCCGAAGCCGCCGCCTGCGCCGGACGGGAGGACGGGCCCGGTCCCGGCCGGCTGCGTCTTTTGGACAAAGGCGATCGACCGGACCTTCTCCACGGTGGCGAGCGACCACGCCAACTGCAGCGTCGGCACACTCACGCACGGTTTCGCCGGACTCGACGAGGTGGCGGGCAACGCGGACGTCGCTGCGCTGGTTGAGTCGGGCTGGGTCACAATGGACCAAGTCCCGAAGATCCCCGTCGTGCGCACGCGGACCGGGTCGGTGACCTACGGGCCCCTCAGGGAGGCATCTGGCACACCGGACGTGGTTCTCATCCGGATCAAGGCCGGACAGCTCATGTTGCTCGCCGACGCCGTGCCCGGGCTGCAGATCGGTGGCAAGCCGCAATGCCGCGTCGTGGCCCTGGCCAAGGAACACGATGAAGTGGCGGCCAGCCTCGGCTGCACCCTCAGCCGGACCCGCACCGGCCAGCCGGACGACGAGATGACCTGCGCCGTCCCGGGCGGGCGCCTTGCCGAGGTCGTACGCCGAGTCCGCGAGACGGCCGGCATCGACGCCGTCGCCGAGTCCTACGCCACCGCGGACATCGCCCGCTTCGACGCGATCTGAAAGAGCCAAGGGTCTGCGAGGGCGAACCCGGCCCTGTGCCAATCCCTACTTCTTCGCGGGCTCGAAGTAGGGATTGGTGCCCGAGGCGTGGTCGGTCACGTCGACGATGTTGACAATCTCGGGCACGCCGTCGCGGATCGCCACCTCGATGCCCTGGCTGAGCGTCACCGCCGCCAGGCCACAGCCGGCACAGCCGCCCGACAGGCGCAGGTAGGCCGTGTCCTCCTCGACTGCGACCAGGTCCGCGCGGCCACCGTGCGCCGCGATGGCGGGATTGATCTGCTCTTCGAGGATTTGCACGAGGCGCTGGGCGACGTCCCCGCTCAGATCCGGAGGCGGGCCGGTCATAGCGGGGCTGCGGCGGGCCGGGGGCGGCCGGTTGGGGTTGCGGATGACCATCCCGCCCCCTTCCTCGGCCGGGGCCAGGTCCAGGACCGAGCCTCGCAGGCGGTCCACGCTCGGTCCGGGCACGATCAAGCTGAGGCCGCTCACCTGGTCGATCCAGTCGTCCGGCGCCGACTCCGAGGTGGCCTGGAAGTACATGTCGTAGGTGTAGGCGTCGTCCTGTTCCCCGCTTATCTCCACGCTGAGGCCGAGCGACTCGGGGGCGGCCTCACCGGCTCTTAGCTCGAGGATCTCGGCCAGGGCCGGCGCCGTCAGGCGAAGGACCGGGACGCCGTCACTGCCGCTGTTGCCGCTGTTTCCACTGTCGCTCATAGAAGTCCTCAAGGAAGATTGGCTGAACCCATGTTAAGGGTTTGGACCGACGGTGCTGGCCCTGAGCGGGCGCGAGGCGCTCCGGCTATAGCGTGCCCTAGTGCGCGTCCTGTTGGTTTCGACCTACGAGCTCGGCCACCAGCCCGTCCATGTGGCCTCTCCGGCGGCGGCGCTGCGGTCAAGAGGCCACGAAGTGCGCGCCGTCGACGTGTCTGTGCAGCCCTGGGACCGGGCCCTTGTGGAATGGGCGGACCGCGTCGCCTTTTCGGTCCCGATGCACACCGCCATGCGCATGGCGCTGCCCCTGGCCGCGTCGGTGCGAGCGCAGCGCCCGGAGCTTCCCATCTGCCTCTATGGGCTCTACGCGGCCATGGGCCGCCGCTCGGCCAGCGCGGCCGTGGCCGACAGGGTCATTGTCGGCGAGTACGAGCCTGGTCTGCTCGCCTTCGCTGAGGAGTCCGGTCCGGCCGCACCCGGTGCCGACGGCGTCGTGGTGCATCTCGGCCGCAGCAGCTTCACGACCCCGGCGCGCGACCTCCTGCCACCGCTGACGAGCTATGCCCGACTCGTGCTCGGCGGCAAGGAGCGGCTCGCCGCAGCTGTGGAGGCGAGCCATGGCTGCTCGCACCGTTGCCGGCACTGCCCCCTTCCGGTCGTCTACGACGGGCGCCTACGCGTGGTCCCCGAGGACGTCGTGGTCGCGGACGTGGCCCAGGTCGTGGCCATGGGCGCGAAGCACGTCAGCTTCGGGGACCCCGACTTTTTGAACGGGCCGAAGCACGCCGTACGGGTGGCACAGGCCGTCCACGCGTCGTTTCCTGAGCTGAGCTTCGATTGCACGACCAAGGTCGAGCACGTGCTGGCACAAGAGGGTCTCTGGCCGAGCCTCGCGAGCGCGGGATGCCTGTTCGTCGTCTCGGCCTTCGAGTCGGTCGAGGACCGGACGCTCCGCATCTTGGACAAGGGACACACGGCCGCTGACGAGAGCAAGGCGGTGAGCATGCTGCGGCGCCACGGCATCGAGGTCCGCCCCTCGTGGCTTCCTTTCACGCCCTGGACCACCGCGTCGGAGCTGGTCGCCCTTTTTGACTTCGTCTCTGCGCACGACCTCGTCGGCAACGTCGACGCGGTTCAGTACACGATCCGGCTCCTCGTTCCCGAGGGCTCGCTCCTGCTCTCGGCCCCGGAGGTCAAGGCGCGCCTTGGTCGTTACGACGATGCCCGCCTCAGCTGGGCATGGACAGCCGAAGAGGCCGGCCTCGACGTGCTTCAGGCCGACCTGGCGGAGTACGTCGAGAGCACCGCCGCCGACACGGGGGCACCTAGCGCCGAGGAGATCTTCGCCGAGGTGCGAGACCGTGTCGCGTCCTACGCCGCTAGACGCGGTGACGGCACCCGCGACACCGGCGCAGCTGTCGCCAGCGTGTCCAAAGGGACGAGCGGGCCGAGGCCGAGGCTCAGCGAGCCGTGGTTCTGCTGCAGCGAGCCCACCTCGAACCAGCGAGAAGCGGTCGGCGCCGGCGAGGGCTAGCCGCTGGACGCCGAGGCGGCTGCGAACCGGCAGAGCGCCAACCGAGATTTGGGACCGCTCGAAAAAGTAGCTAAAGAGCGCGCTCCGCTAGAGGCCGCTTTAGGACCCCACCCTCTTTCGACACAAGTTCGCTCACTACAAGCAACCCATTACGCGGCAGGTAACATCCCTCGGCCTACAAAGGCGAGAGCCACAGGCGCACCGCCAGCCCGATCCCTAGCAGAGCAACGAGCCAGCGGAGCACGTGGCTGGGGATCCGCCTCGCGACTATGGGTCCGATAGTGCTGCCGAGGAACGATCCGAAGCCGAGCGGGCCGGCCGCGGCCCAGTCGACGTGCCCGAACCCTACGAGGGTCACCGCCGAGACGACCGTGGCCACGCCGACGAGCATGTTCTTGAGGGCGTTCGCCGTCGCCAGGTCCGGCTCGAAGGTGAACGTCAAAAGGGCGAGCATCATGATCCCCGAGCCCGCCCCGAAATAGCCGTTGTAGGCCGAGGCGAAAAGGAGCCCGGCCGGCAGCACGAGCCGGTTCGTGCGGGTGTGGCGGCGTTGTTTCCACATCGAGAGCCGCGGCTGGACAAGGAGGGTGACGGCGGCGAACACGAGCAGGTAGGGCACGATCACCACGTAGGCGCCCGGCGGCGTGGAGAGCAGCAACGCCGAGCCGGCGAGACCGCCCGCGGCGGCCACGAGCGCCCAGCGCCGAAGCCACGGCCCTCTCCCGGCGAGTTCAGGGCGCGAGGTCAAGGCCGAGCCGGGCCAGCAGGCTGCGAGCGAGACGATGTTGGTCATGCTCGCCGGCACGGCGCCGAGCCCGACAGCGAGCAGAGCTGGGTAGGAGACGAGCGAAGTGATGCCGCCTGCGGTGCCGACGACGCCGGCGAGCACTCCCGCGCCGAAAAGGAAGGCCGCGTCAAGGGGCGAGATCACGACCGCGTCGCCAGCTGCGGCACGCTCGGGCACCCCAGGACCGCACCTGGTGGCGTGAGCGGCGGGCCCACGCGCCGGGCGCTCACCCGCCGGTGGTCACGGCCTCGAGATCGAGCCCGATGTCAAGCGCCGTGACCGAGTGGGTGAGGGCCCCGACTGAGATCACGTCTGCACCGGCCACGGCGTAGGCGGCGACGTTGGCGAGATTGACGCCACCGGAGGCCTCGACGAGAACCGAGCCGCTGACTCCCCGGGGATGGGCGCGCACGAGCTGCACGCAGGCGTGCACCTCCTCGGGGGTCATGTTGTCGCACATGACGAGCGTCGCCCCAGCGTCGAGAGCCTCTTGCACCTGCTCGATGCGGTCGCATTCGACCTCGACCATGCGGCCGGGCCAGCGCTCAAGCGCGGTCCGGACTGCCTCTTCGATCGTGAGACCGACCAGGTGGTTGTCCTTGATCAGCACCCCTTCGGAAAGGCTGCCCCGGTGGTTGTTCGCGCCCCCGGCCCTGACGGCGGCCTTCTCGAGCGCCCGCAGGCCGGGCGTGGTCTTACGCGTGTCCCAGACCCTCACCGACCCGTTGGCCTGGCCGGCCGCCTCGACATAGCGCTGCGTAGCGGTCGCGATGCCGGAGAGGTGGCAGAGAAAGTTGAGCGCGGTCCTCTCTGCGGTGAGCAGCGAGCGCAGCGGCCCATTGACCCGGCCGATCACGCCCCCGGGCGCGACCTCGCCACCGTCGGCGACTAGCCAGCGCACCTGGAGAGACGGGTCGATCTGGGCAAAGGCCTCCTCGGCACAGCGGGTACCAGCCACGACGCCGGCCGCGCGGGCGACAAAGGCCGCGCGGCCGTAGGCGGAGGCGGGCAGGAGGCCCGCCGACAAGTCCCCGATTGGGAGCAGGTCCTCTTTGATCGCAGCTGCCACGGCCTCGCGAACAGCCGCCAGCGGCGGCTCGAGGTCCTCGGGCAACCAGCGCTTTGTCATGGCCCGGCCGCCGGCGTGGCATCCTTTGCGCCACCGGGTGCGGGTCCACGCCCGGTCCCGTGCAAGAGCCGGCAGCGGAACTTCCCCGAGGTCTCGGGGAAGTCGCTCCTCGCGTGCGAGCCGCGGGTCTCTTCCCGCGCTGTCGCGGCTTCGAGGAGGGCCCTGGCGACGTCTGTCAGGTTGCGCACCTCGGCCGTGGCCAGGTCGACACCGGTTCCGAGGTCCGCCACGACGTCTTCGACAGCGGCCGAGGCCCGCTCCAGCGAGGAGGCGTCACGGACCACGCCCGCCCCCCTCGTCATCGCACTCTGGAGCGCGCTTCGCTGGGAAGCCGCCTTGGCGTCGTCGCCCTTTGCAACACCGATGCGCCACGAGGACACCTCGAGGTGCTCCGACCCGCACCCACAACCGGCGACGGCTCGCACCGGGATCGGCGCGTCCGCGCCTGGGCCGTCCTCCTCGCCGAGGCCGGCGAGGGCGCCCGTTGCCTCGGGGCCCTCTCGGCCCGCCAAGATCGCGTCGACACAGCGGGCCCCGAAAACCATGCCCTCGAGGAGGGAGTTCGAGGCGAGGCGGTTGGCCCCGTGCACCCCGGTGCACGCGACCTCGCCCGCGGCCCAAAGTCCGGGGAGGGCCGTGGCCCCGTCGAGGTCGGCGAGCACACCGCCGGAGAGATAGTGCGCCGCGGGCGCGACCGGCAGCAGGTCTTTGCATGGGTCGAAGCCGGCCTCGGCCAAGGAGGCGGCGATGGTCGGGAACCTCTTCGCGAAATCTTCGAGACCCGTCGCGTCGAGCCAGACATGGTCGCTGCCCTCCTCGGCCATCTTTAAGGCGATCGCCCTGCTCACGAGGTCCCGGGGCAACAGCTCGTCGACGAAGCGCTCGCCCGCGTCGTCACGCAACAGGGCACCGTGGCCCCGCAGCGCTTCTGAGATGAGGGGCCGGGGCATGCTGGGGTGGTGGAGCGCGGTGGGATGGAACTGGACGAACTCGACGTCAGCTACAGGAACCCCGGCGCGCAGCGCCATCGCGATGCCGTCGCCGGTCGCCTCGGTCGGATTGGTCGTGACGGCGTACATCTGGCCCGCGCCACCGCACGCGAGCACGACATGGCTGGCCTCTATGCGCAATAGGTCGCCGGAGGGGTCGAGCGCCACGACACCGGTGCAGCGCGAGCCCTCGACGACGAGGTCGAGAGCGAACCAGTTCTCCAAGATCGCGGCGGCACTGTCCCGGACCGCCTCCACGAGAGCCCGCTCCACCTCGGCACCTGTGGCGGTTCCACCCGCGTGCAGGACGCGAGCAGTCGAGTGACCGCCCTCCCTCGCCCTCGACAGCCGGCCGCCCGGGACCCTGTCGAAGACGGCCCCGAGGGCGATGAGCTCGTGAACCCGCTCGGAGCCCTCGTCGACGAGCACACGGACCGCGGCCTCGTCGCACAGCCCCGCCCCGGCGCGCAGCGTGTCGGCGAGGTGGAGGTCGGTGGAGTCCTCGTCGCCGGGCAGGACTGCGGCGATCCCTCCCTGGGCCCAGCGGGTGGTCGACTGCTCGAGCTCGCCCTTTGTGATGACGCCGACACGGGTGCGGCCTTGCTGGGCGAGGCGTACCGCGGCAGAGAGCCCTGCCACGCCGCTGCCGACGACGAGAACGTCGAGGCGCCGGAGGGGGATCACGCCGCGTGGCGCGCGACGCTGCACAAAGCGGGCCGCGGCGGCCCTGTTGTCATTGCTCGACTCCCATGTTGTCGATCAGGCGGACGGCCCCGACCTCGGCCGAGATGAGCAAGCGAGGCCCACCGCCGAGGTCGGGCGGCGATTCCAGGGTGTAAGGATCCACAACCTTTGCATAGTCCAATTTGGCCCGCGGTTCGGTCCGCACGACAGCCGCCATCGCCTCTTCGACTTGAGCGGCGTCTCGAGTCCCGCCGACGGCGACGGCCCGCCCTTGCGTGAGAGCCCTGAAGAGAACAGTTGCCGCTTGGCGGTCTTCGGACGCGAGGCGCCGGTTGCGGCTCGAGCAGGCGAGGCCGTCGGCTTCGCGAACCGTCGGGCAGCCGACGACCTCGGCGTCGATGTCGAGGTCGCCGACAACCCGGCGCACGATCACGAGCTGCTGGAAGTCCTTTTCGCCGAAATAAGCGCGACAGGGTCCCGAAAGTGACAGGAGCTTCGTCACGACCGTCGCCACGCCGGAGAAGTGCCCGGGTCGGGAGGCGCCCTCGAGGCGGTCCGCGATCGGCCCGGGCTCGACACGCGTCTCCGGCTCGCCGTGCGGGTACATCTCGGCCACCGACGGGGCGAACACGACGGCGACACCCGCCCCGCGAGCGAGCTCGAGATCGCGCTCGAGATCGGAGGGATAGCGCGCCAGGTCCTCAGACGAGGTGAACTGGATCGGGTTCACGAATATGGTCAGCGCCACCGCCTCGCACTGCGACACGGCCTGCTGTAGGAGCGACAGGTGCCCCGCGTGCAGCGAGCCCATCGTCGGGACGAGCCCGAGCCGGCCACCGGCGGCCCGCGCCGCCGATGCCGCCTTGGCGAAACCCTCCCGGGTGCTGACTAACTCCACGGGCGGCCCACGGCCAGAAGGTCCTCGAAACCGGTGCCCTCCGCGGGGCGCTCAGCCCCAGGTTGCAGGGCTTGTCCGGGCCCGGGCGGCCCCGCGGTGACAAGCCGGCGGGCGAGGGCGACCCCGGCGTCGTAGCCGTCGAGCTCAGAGGGATCGAGTCCCCGGCGGTGCCGTTCGATCGTGACGAGGTCCCCACGCGCCGCGGGGCCCGTGAGAGCCGCCGCCGGGCCGAGCAGGGCGACGTCCTCGAGGGCCCCCCTGGCGAGCGGCAAGAAGGCCTCGAAAGGAACCCCGGCGCCTTCGGCGACGCGCTGGACCTGCCCGAGGAGCGCTACGAGGTGGTTCGAGGCCATGCAGGCGGCGGCATGGTACGCGGCTTTCGACCGGGCCGGAACGGCGAGGGCGCGCCCGCCGAGGGCGCGGACGAGATCGCTCGCGAGCGCGTCGCCTTCGACGCAGAACCACCCACCGGCGCAAAGGCGTGCCGAGCCGATAACGGGATCGGGGAGAGTCACGAGCGGGTGGAGCAGGGCCGCGCGCTCGTGGCCGCCGAGCACCTCGAGGCCGAGCGAGCCGGAGCAGTGGGCGACGACGGTGGAGCGGACCGGCCCGATCCTGGCGGCGACGTCGCCAATCGCCCGGTCGGGAACTGCGATCAGCACGAGGTCGACGGCCACCGCGGCCAGGCTGAGGTCGTCGGCACGCCCGAGGAGGTCCTTGACCTCCACACCGGCGCCGGCGAGCGCGCCCTCGAACGAGCGCCCCGCGCGCCCAGGGCCGATGATGCGGACCGTTGTCATCTCGAGCTCTTTTCGTTCCAGCCCCGTTGCCGGGTGCCGTTCGTGTCTCAGCTGCTGGCGAGCCTACCAACCGCCCGCAGGTCCAAAGACGCCGGATCGGTCTCGCGAAGACGTTCCCGCCAGCCCTCCGGCACCCGTGAGGGGTCGATGTCCTCGAGCGGCGCGAGCACGAATCCGCGCTCGTACATCCTCGGATGCGGCACGACGAGACCTGGCTCGTCGATGGGCTGGTCTCCTAGGAGCAACACGTCGACGTCGAGGGTACGCGGCCCGTTGCGCACGGTGCGGACCCTACCCGCCTGCTCCTCGAGCCGGTGCGCCAGTGCCAAGAGCTCGTGCGCGTCGAGGGAGGTCTCGAGCCGGACGACGCAATTGAGGAAGCGCTCTTGGCCTGCGGGCCCACCGAGCGGGGCGGTCTCGTACACCGGCGAGACGACAAGGCGCGGATCGAGGGCTGAAAGCGCCGCCACGGCCAGCTCGAGATGGCCCCGGCGGTCGCCCATGTTCGAGCCGAGGCCCAAGAAGGCTTCCGTGCCCCCTCCTAAGCGCGCGATCGCTCGCGCCGCAGGCGCACGCCGGCCGAAGCCATGTCGGCGGCGACGGGCGGCCTCAGCTTTCGGACTGCGACCGTCACGGCCTGCACCGAGGGCAGCTCGAGGATCCCGGCCGCTATGGCCTCGGCGAGAGACTCGAGCAGGCGGTAACGGTGCTGGCCGACGATTGCCATCGCCCGGTCGACCACGAGGGAGTAGTCGACGGTCTTTGTCAGGTCGTCGTCGCGCGCCGCCTCGCCGAGCTCAGCCTCGACCTCCAGATCGACCTCGAAAGGTTGCGCCGTGTCCTGTTCGCCTTCGAGGGCGCCGTGCCTGCCGAGCACGCGCAGACCGCGAAGCTCAATCCTGTCGGTCATCTGAGAGCGCCGGGCACCTAGGAGAGCCCGGCTGCTAGCCCTTCGCCACCGGCTGGTTCGGACTGCGCGGGCTCGCCAGCGACGGCCGGGGGCTCTGGCTCTGTGACGGCTTGGTCGTCCGGCCCGGGCTCTTTCTCCTCTGGCTGGGCTGGCAGGGGCTCGCTCACGTCCGGTCCGGCGGGCTCGTCGGCGGGCACCGCGGGCCCGCCAGCAAAGCCCGCGACCTCAAGCACCGGCCCGCCAACCTCCTCAGAGGCGTCATCTGTTGCCGCCCCCAACTCACCGGGCACACTGCCAAGCCCGAGCGACCTGACGGGAGGTACCTCGTCCACGGCCGCGACGATCATGCGTCCGACCGTGCCCATCTGGCGCCGCAGCAGCTGTTCCATGGCCGTGATCGCCCGCGGGCCGTCGGGGAGGATCTCGCTCCAGAGCAGATAGCCCGCCGCGACGCCCATCACGCAGTCCCCGAGCTCTTCTTGGTGAAACAAGATGCGCTCGCCGCCGCGCATCCATCCGTGCAGGGCGGGGTAGAGCTTGGCGAGCACGAGGCGGGTCTCAGAAGGCGCCGGCATAGCAAATCGGGACCACTCGAGGCCGAGCTCCTCGTAGGCGTGGAGGTTGTGCGTCGAGCTGAGCAGCGAGACGACACGCGTGAAGCCCTGGGCGCGCAGCCACAACAGCTCCTCTTGGCGCCGGACCTTGCGGTGGTTGGGCGCGTAGCCCCCGGGTCGCTCGCTCACCGCAAGGTGGTCCTTGATGATCCAGCAGAAGTTCCTCGGGACGATCCCCGCTGCCCATCGCCCTCTCATGCCGCAGTATCGCGAATCAGACGTAGTGCTTGCACTGTGGCCGCCACATCGTGCACCCGGACCACGGCCACCCCGCAGGCCATGGCCCAGACAGCCGACGCGAGGGAGCCGGCGAGGCGCTCGTCGGCCCCGAGAGGCGCGATGTCGCCGACTCGGCCGTCGGCGGACCCGCCCGCGCCGAGATGGCCTATGAAGCTCTTGCGGCTGGTCCCGACGAGCACCGGGACACCGGTCGCCACGAGCTCTGGGAGGGCACCGAGGAGCTGGAGATTGTTTCGGACGGTCTTGCCGAAGCCGATCCCGGGATCTATGTAGAGCTCGGTCACGCCGGCCGCCTTGGCCTCGTCGGCGCGCTCGGCGAGGAAGTCGCGGACCTCGCCGACGACGTCGTCATAGTGCGGGTCGAGCTGCATTTCGGCGGGCATCCCCTTGCGGTGCATGGCGACAAAGCCGGCGCCGTACTCGGCCGCGACCGAAGCGAGGCTGGCCGAGACGTCGTTCAACAGCGTGGCTCCGCAAGACAATGCGGCGTGGGCGACAGAGGCCTTGGTCGTGTCGATCGACACCCTGACCTCGTCCGCGAGCGCTTCGACGACAGGCACGACCCGGCGTAGCTCCTCGTCGGCCGGCACGGCGCCGGCACCAGGCCGGGTCGACTCGCCCCCGACGTCAACGATGTCTGCGCCCTCGGCCAGCATCTCGCGCCCGCGGCGCAATGCGGCCTCGTAGTCGAGGTAGAGGCCACCGTCGGAGAAGGAATCGGATGTGACGTTCAGCACGCCCATCACGAGGGGGGACACACCGCCAGCCTAGAGGTTCAGATGGCTCTGCCTCGCACGTGCTCCATGGCTTCTGCCCTGGTCCTCGGGTCGGTCCGAAACAGACCGCGCACCGCTGAGGTGACCGTGACCGTTCCTGGCTTGCGTACGCCTCGCATCGACATGCACAGGTGCTCGGCCTCGATCACGACGAGCACGCCCCGGGGTGTGAGAGCCGTCTCGATGGCATCCGCGATCTGGGTCGTCATGCGCTCTTGGACCTGCAGGCGGCCGGCGACGGCGTCGACGACGCGAGCAAGCTTGGAAAGTCCCGTGATGCGGCCGTCCTTGCTCGGTATGTAGGCGACGTGCGCCCGGCCGAGGAAGGGGACGAGGTGGTGCTCGCACAAAGAGGCGAAAGCGATGTCACGCACCATGACCATCTCGTCGTGCTCGGCAGCAAAGGTGACCGTCAAAAAGCGCGCCGGGTCCTCGCCGGCGTTGTCGAACAGCTCCGCATACATCGCCGCCATCCGCTCCGGCGTCCGCACGAGGCCGTCCCGGTCGGGGTCCTCCCCGATGGCGGCCAACAGCTCGCGCACAGCGAGGGTCACGCGATCACGGTCGACCGCCCCCCGCCTTTGGGCGTCGGGCTCGTCGTCGGCGCCGGTCACGAACAGCACGGGCGTCGCCCGGACGGCACCGTCGGCGACGCGGTCATTCGGGCTCTCCGGCGAGATAGACACGAATGTCCGGGAGGTTGCGGTAGCGCTCGGCGACATCGAGGCCGTAGCCGACGACGAACTCCGGCTCGATGTCGAAGCCGACGTAGGCCACCTCGAGGTTTGGCCGCGGCTCCACGGCGCGCTTTACGAGCAGCGAGCAGACCGCGAGGCTTTCGGGCCCGCGGGCGAGCAGGCTGTTGCGCAAATACGAGAGGGTCAGCCCGCTGTCGAGGATGTCCTCGACGATGATGACGTGGCGACCGGCGAGGTCGATGTCGAGGTCCTTCAAGATCCGCACGACGCCGCTAGTCTTCGTCGCCCTGCCGTAGGACGACACGGCCATGAAGTCGAGCTCCAAAGGAAGCTGGATCTGCCGGGCGATGTCGGCGAGGAAGATGAAGGCCCCCTTGAGCACCCCTACCAAAAGGGGCGGCCTGTCGGCATAGTCCGCGGTGATCGCCTTGCCGAGCTCGGCGACACGCGCCGCGATCTGGTCGACCGACAGGACCACTCTTCCGAGCGCCCGGTCCTTGTCCCAAAAGCTCAAGGCGCTCGGAGCCTCGCCCAGCGGGCCTGGTTCTGGCCCGTCACCCAGCGCACCTGCCAGATCGCCCATGGAGCCGAGACTAATGGCTAGCGGCTGGGCGAGTCAGAGAGCTCACCAGGCGCTTGCTCACAGCAGGTCACCTCCCGCGCCGGTGGCTCGAGGCTCAACCTGTTCTGCGAGCGGCGGACGGTCCTGCCCGAGCCGACGTCGGCCGCGAGCGTCCTCCCGGCCGCGACCGCAAGCACCCGCTCGACCGTGGCGAGGTCCGGGGGATGGTCGCCTCGCAGCCATTCGCGCACGGCCCGGCGCGCCAAAGGCGCCGGCGCGCCCGCGACGGCTTTGGCGTCGCTCGGATCGAGCGACGCGGCCAGGTCCGCGAGCAGAGCGGCATCGTCGGCGAGCAGCCTCGCCTGGCGGGCGAGGATGGGCACGACGTCGCGGCCGGCGAGCTCGCACAGCACCGGCATCAGCTCGTGACGGACACGGTTGCGAAGGTGCGCCGGGTCGAAGTTGGTCGGATCGCTCACGGCCACGAGCCCGAGTTCGGCGCAAAGCCCATGCGTCTCGGCACGCCGGAGGCCAAGGATCGGGTGCCGCGGTCCGGGGCGCATCGCCGCCAGGCCGTCGGTGGCCGCCCCGCGGAGCAGGTTCAGCACGACCGTCTCGGCCTGGTCGTCGGCCGTGTGCCCGGTGGCGGCGTCTTTCGGCAAGGCATCGAGGCGGGCCGACCGGGCACGCGCCTCTAGGTTCGGCCCGGCGCCGACATCCACGCTGTGGACGACGACTTCGACGCCGAGAGCCCGGGCGAGCCGGTGGACAACCCCGAGGTCTGTTTCGGAGCCCTCTCGCAAGCGGTGATCGACGTGATGGGCCACGGCCTCGCAGTCGGCCATGACAGCGAGAACGAGCAAGCTGAGAGAGTCGGCCCCCCCCGACACTGCGCAATCGAGCCGGGACCCGGGATCGGGGAAAGAGCAACGCCCGATGAGCGGGGCGGCTGCTCTAAGGGCCTGTTCCCGCAGCGGGAGCGTCACCCGGGCTCGAGCGCCAGACCTCGCACGCGAGCCACCCACCGCTCCGGCGCCTTTATCTCGGCCATGCTCGGGAGGTTCTCGGGGCGCAGCCAGGCCAGCGCCAGCAGCTCGGGGCCACCGGTGCGCTCGATCTCCCGGACGAAGCTCTCGCCGTCGGCGTACTGGCGCAGCTTGGCCTCGAGACCGATCAGCTGTTGGAAGAACCTTGTTATCCCGCTCGCGGACTCCCGCCTTGATCTCAGCACCTCGGAAAAGCGCGCCGCGCTCGGGATCAGCTCGGCGGCCGCGCGGTCCATGGTCACATCCCCGTGGCCTTCCAGAAGGCTCATCATCCCCTGGATCGAGCGCAGGGTCTCGAGCTGCTCGGGGGAGGCGAGCGCCCCGACGAGCCCCGACTCGGCGAGCGGGTTGCGCCCGGAACGGATCTCCATGGCCATGCGCCCGAGAGCCTCGAGGACCTGGCGCGGATCGGGCGACGCGATGGCGACGCTGTGCTCGACCAGCTCCAAAAAGTGCCCCTTGAGCCAGGAGACCCCTGTGAACTGGGCCCGGTGCGTCAGCTCGTGGAGCGCGATCCAGAGCCGGAACTCGCGGGGGTCAAAACCGTGGCGGCGCTCCAGCGAGACGATGTTCGGACCGACGTAGTAGACGGCGTCTTGCGGCGCGTCGCCCTCGGTGAACAACAGGTCGTACTGGCCGAGCACCCTTCCGGACATCCACCCGAGCACCACGCCCATCTCGGCGCCTGCGGCAACCCTGCCGATGGGGCCGAGCGGGCCGGGAAGGCTGCGCCCGGACTTGCCCGCCCGATCGAGCACGGGACCGAGCAGGCGCCGGAACGACGAGATGTTGGCGTGGATCCACTCCTCCCGGGTGGAGACCTGCGCCCGGGCGGGCCCGACGAGGGACCGCAAGCCCGTCGAAGCCTCGACGAGCGCCTCCGCCTGGGCAGTGACCTCCTGGAAGTCAGTCACGAGGCCCCGAAGCGTGGACCAGTCGACCCGGGTCTCGTTACGCCCCGCCACCCGCCCGGCAACCTGCTCTGCGACATCCCACGCGACAGGATCCGAAGGAGGCTTCATTCCTGCATCGTAGGGCGGCCCGGGCCCCGGTCGGTTGCGCTCAGAGATCGGCGCTCGAGCCGGCGCCGCCGGTCTTAAGCCTCTGCTTGTGTTCGTGGTCGATCGCGGTCGCGATGCGGGTGCGAAGTTCGTCGGGTACAAGGTCACGGCACTTGTCGGCGACGAGCTTTCGCAGTTCGGTCTCGAAGCCGAAAGCCCGCAGGCATGGGGCACAACGGTCCAGGTGCCGCGCGATCTGGTCACGGCGCTCCGGTGTCATCTCGCCGTCGAGGAAG
>Ga0182015_10000960_pt1 | contig 39808 bp, 31 predicted proteins | sample 712P3MmetaG_FD_120478 | JGI IMG/M metagenome (GOLD analysis project Ga0182015, IMG submission 120478) | Permafrost microbial communities from Stordalen Mire, Sweden - 712P3M metaG | ecosystem: Environmental > Terrestrial > Soil > Wetlands > Permafrost | place: Sweden: Stordalen | collected...
ATCCTCGACTGATGTCGGGCACAATGATCAATTCAAGAACGGTGACCCCGGAGAGGTCAAACTGATACTCCTCGACCTCGCGACTTGTGTTGGGGGGACTGAAATTCCACTGCTGGCGCACAATTTCTTGAAACGAGCGTCCGCCATCTGGAGACCATCGCAAGACGAACTCTTGGGTACGCTCTGTCTCGGTTTCTTCGAAGACGAGCGAGATGCGTGCGAGTCTTTGCGGCTCGTCGAAGATTAGCCGGATGGTTTGAGTGCCAGAATCGGCGGCACGCCAGCCCCGCGTTTCTCCTGAGACCAGCGCAGACTCCACCGGATAATCCTTGTTCTCCGATGTGACCTCGACCACGGCCTCACGGTCGAGGTCCAACCATCCTTCGTCGAGAGGCGGGGCGTCCTGCGGAATCGGCGCGATTAAGCTCTTGCGCATAACGCTAGTTTACCTCCGGTATTGCTTCTCGGGACCGCCGATTGGGACGGGTCGGCAACCGCGACTGACTCGGTGATTAACTGGCGCATCGGAGGGCCGAGACTGAGCAGGAGCAGTCGAGTTCTTGACTTGCTGCGTCAACAACCGTTCAAAAAGTAGATGTGGCGCAGCGAGTGGATGAGCTACTTTTCCTGTGTACAAATATACGGCTGCGCCACCAGAGGAACAAAACGACCGTGGGTCGTATAGTTCCTTCACATCTTCCCACAGACTACAACGGTGGCCTATTGCTGACTGCTCACAATTGCTCAGGTTTCGGAGTATGGGTGTCCACACTCCGTGAGGGCTTCAGCGCGACCGAATGGCGATATCCCCGCTTCGACTCAGAATACATGATCAAAATTGACCTGTAGACGGCCCCGGACTCGTGAAATCGTGAGGTGTGGCTAAGAGAAAAACAAAAACAAAAAAGCAATCGGCCAAAGCGACACTCGCCGAAGTTGTCAAAGAAATGGCGAAGCCCAGAGTGGCTATGTCTGCAAGAGAGTAGAGTTCCGTTTTTTCGGAACGAATTTCTAGTCGTGGAGCACGATGTTGAGAAGTGAACTGTGGATCTGTAATTCATCGCCCGCGTGATAATCAATGAAAGAATAGTTGTCGCTTTGGTCTCCAAAATGGATTCCATGACCAACTTGCCCGTTGAATCCATGACTGCGACCACGATGCTTGCTTGATGAACGTCCAGCCCAATATACTTTTCATCGTTCACGAGGGTGCTCCTTTCGTAGGTGGTGATGCGAACGCTCACAACCTACTCCAAAAGGGCGCCCTTTTATAATGCGATTTCGTCAGTTGACGATCTCTAAGTGGACGCGGGCACGGCTGGACGCCGACAACCGCTTATATCAGGGACTATTACCGACGACTTGATCGGTCCCAAGATCAATGAGAAACACGTCGGAATCTTCGGTTAACCGGTCGAATACAATTCGGCTGCCATCGCGAGTGATATCAAAGGTCCTCATTACCGCAGAACTGCTCAAACGAGTCAAACGCCGCGAGCGCATCGTGCTAAGGTCGAGGAGCCAGAAGTCCTGCTCGGCCAGCGTATTCCCCAGCATGTAAACCAGGCTTGTGCCGTCGGGTAGAAAGCGAGCCCGCTCACCCTCGCGCTGGACTTTGATCTCCGGCAGCTTCGCCGGCGTACCATCCGGGTGCACTGCCAACAGAGGTGCCAGCGTGAACGACTGCGGCCCGCTATACACAATCAGGTCCCCACGTGGAGACCAAACAGGATCGAGGTACGGCCCTGTTGCAATCCGAATCGGTGAGCCGCCGTCAACAGGAAGTTTGAATAGGCCCAATCCCTTGCGGTCACTGCCGGCCACGACAATCCATTTGCCGTCGGGAGACCAGGAAGCCGTACCGCGAACATCAACATCGCTCGAGAGAGGGCGGACCCGTGTTCCATCCGCCGCCATTAAATGCATCTGTTGCTTGCCGTCTCGCCTCAGTGCAAATGCAACGCCACTCCCGTCCGCAGACACAGCCGCAGGCGTCTGCAGTGCTCCTTCGGAGCCCTTCCAGATCTCCAGCGCTTTTCCATCGCGGTAGCTCCACACTCCGTCAGCCCCATCTCGCGAAGACAAATAAAATAGAGTTTCGCCCCCGAACCGCGGCCCTTGGGAGCGCGTCGTGGGTAATTGGAAAGGTTTGACATCCCGTTCTTCGACAACGTGACTGGTGATCGGAACGCTCCACAAGTTGACCTGAGGATTCACGACGCTTGCCGCAAGACGCCGGCCATCCGTTGTAGCCGCGAGTGCGCTGTATTGTTCCAACCCCGAACTCACGCGGTCCGTAGTTCGTCTTCTCAGATCGAACGCCCACAACCATGGGCCAGCCCCGTCCTTGTTGTGGGCTACGAACAGAACCGTCCTCTCGTTGATCGGTGTCGGGTACGCAATATCAGTATTGAGATGTGTGATTTGTTCTGCTTCCCCCCCATCCGGCGAAACGCGCCACAGGTCCATCTCACGCGTGGCGGGCCGGCCTCGCACAAAGTAGATCCAGCGTCCGTCCTTCGACCAGACCTGATAGTGGTTGTGTAATCCGGGATCGTTTTGCAGGATCAGGCGTTGATTGGCGCCGTTGTGGTCCGCCACAAATGTCGGATCGCCTGCTTGCCATGTGTGATAAACCAGCCGGGTGCCGTCAGGAGACCAGGCAACCTCAGCGGCGCTTTCCTCCAGAAAATTGTGTGGCGCCCCGCCAATCAGCGGCCACAGCATCAGCCTCTTGCCTTCTGTTCCCGCGCTGCCTTCCGTTCCCGCGCTCCACACTTCTGATCCGTCCCCGGAGAATCCGACCGCACGGAGCGGCGCACGCGCGTCCCCGATCCGTCCTTGGGTAAGGTTTGTCAGGCTGTTCCCGTTCGTTTGAATCAGCCAGATGTCGAACGTGCCACTTCTGTTGGAAATGAACGCAGCGAAGTTCCCATCCGGCGAAATAGCGGGGTCGCTTTTGGCTCCATTGACGTTGGCAAGCCTTGTGAACTGGGCACCGGAAAGTGGATTTTGGACTGCTGCGCGGGCGCGATTGGCGACAAACCACGCGCCCAATCCCGCCACCACCAGCAACGCCACCAAGCTCCACAGCAACCAGGTGTAACGCTTCGGCGCGGACACCATGGAGGGAGTCGTTCGCGCACCGCTGGCATCACTGTCCCGTTTCAGCCGCTGCAAGTCGGTGCGAACATCCGAAGCGTGCTGATAACGCAGGTGCCGGTCTTTCTCCAGACACTTGTTGATAATTTCTTCGAGCTTTAACGGCATATCGGGGTTTAGCCGCACGGCTGGCGTTGGCGTTCCGTCCAAAATGGCTTTGAAGATCACGCCGGAACTCTCCCCGCGAAACGCCAGCGTGCCCGTCGCCATCTCGTAAAGCACCGCACCAAACGAGAACAGATCGGTGCGGGCATCGAGTTCCTTGGCGCGGACTTGTTCCGGCGACATGTAAGCAATGGTGCCAACTGCTTGACCGGGACTAGTCAGGTGTTCTTCGAGTGTCGCTGTCGATGCGGCAGTCGCACCTGCCATGTCACTGAGGACGGCAATGACCTTCGCCAATCCAAAATCCAGCACCTTGACGTGTCCTCGCTTGGTCACAAAGATATTTGCGGGTTTGATGTCGCGATGTACGATGCCAGCGACATGAGCGGCATCGAGGGCATCGGCGATCTCGATGGCGATCGACAGCGCGGTCTCGATTTCCATCGGCTTACCACCAATGCGGTGCTTGAGTGTCAGCCCTTCCAAGAACTCCATGACGATGAATGGCTGACCCTCGTGCTTACCGATTTCATGGATGGTGCAGATGTTCGGGTGGTTGAGGGCGGATGCCGCACGCGCTTCGCGGCGAAAACGTTCCAACGCTTGCGGGTCTTGAGCGACATCTTCGGGAAGAAACTTCAAGGCGACAAAGCGCCCAAGCTCGGTGTCCTCGGCCTTGTACACTACACCCATGCCGCCGCCCCCGAGTTTTTCGAGGATGCGATAGTGCGAGATGGTCTCGCCAATCATTGGGTTGAAATCTTAGGACCGGGGCCAGGGGAAGTCAATGAAGGTGTGGAAGTTGGCGGCGCCCCGGACGTCAGTTGGCGATAAATCGCGATAACGCTCACTGACAGGGGCTTAGAGTGCTATGGCTTGTGGCTGTTGAAAAACTCACTCGCGATTGCACCCATTGACATGCTGTCAAAACGCCTTCCATGAGAAGGCCGGTCGGAGTCAAGTGTTCTTTTGTTTTTCGGTGGACAAGGTTTTTCTCCTGCCGAGTGGCCCACTGTCGCTACCCTTCCATCCGCATCACCGAAAAGCTGATACCCAAACTGCGTAAAGCTTGCCAACCGCCGCTGTCATACTCCGGCACAACGCCTGATGCAGACCGTGCCAGAAGGCCCTCGCTCGCCGAACCATCTGCCGCCAACGAGGAACTGAGTCCCGGAGATCGGGTCGAGGGTTTTGGGCAACTTCGGAAAGCCGACTGGGGAATTCGACACGGTTCTTGCACGTATTCAATGGCGATTCGGATGGATCGTGGCCTTCCCGAACGTCCTTCCAACGAAGCGCATCCTTGCATTTTCGTCGGAGTCTCGATACCTGCGCTGTTCGTCGGCGCGAACGCCAAGGATGCGGAAGGGGTTGCAGTAACTGTCGACGTCGTCGGGCTCCTGTTCATGTTGGTTGGCATTAGCGCAAGGAAGCCAGCAGATGAACTGGCGAACACCCGAGCCGGTAGGGTACCGATGTCGATTCCGAGCCTTGTTGTTCGGGGCGAGCGATTACACGATCCGAGTTCGTTCAGGAATGTGGTGGGTTAGCGAGCTGTTAGTCAGCCCAGCCGCCGCAAATCAGGTAGAATGCAAAACCATGGACCTACTACAACTTGTTAAACTGGAACGTGATCGGCTCAACAAGGTCATCGCTTTGCTTGAGCCTGGAGCCTCAACGAGTAATTCCACACTCAGCACACACGCTAGAGCCTCAGCCAGTAATTCCGCACCCCGCAAACACAAGGTTCACAAATGGACGGACGAGGAGCGGAAGGCGATGAGCATCAAACAGAAGGCGCTGTGGGCAAAGAAGCGGAAGGCGAAGGGCTAAGTTACAAGAGTGCTCCGCTGGAACAAAACGAAGCAAGACCCGATTACGTTGAAGTCATCCCTTACGGGAAACACTTCATCGAAGCGAACATCTACAAACAACCAACTCACTTCAAAGCACCAGGCGGGTGGGGGCCGAAGCAAAAGCCTGGGCGACCTAGTTTCAACAACAACAATAGGCTTTGGTGTCATAGGAAAATTCGACACCAAAGAGCAAGCGGTTGCTGCAACGGTTGCTGAGGGGCAGAAGAGAATTGATGAGCAGATAAGGTTGCAGGAAGCAAAAGCCTCGTAATCGTTGACCGGCCTTTGCAAGTCTTCACTACCACTAGGCTTTCTTCATGATGTTGGGAATGCAGATATTCAACGGCACCACCACGGCGGCCCACTGGTGTCTTCCTCTGGCCCCGGCGCTTGCACGACACCATCAAGGGAGACATATTCGAGCACATTGACTTTTCTCATGACTGAGTTCCTTCGAGTCCTATCTGATTTTGTTTCATTTGAGCCATCAGCCCGGCGCCCGCAGATTTTCTGTCACCGTTTCAAGTAGCGAAGCGCAACACATCCTGATTTAAGAGTCTTTGTCTCAACAAGTTTTAACTGCAATTTCTCCGGCAGGCTGACGCCCTCCATCAATCGTCTGCCTTCTCCAACAATGGTTGGCGTAACGACAAAACGATATTCGTCAATCAGGCCAAGCTCCATCAGTTGTGAAGGAACATCTACACCGCCGACCAAAATATTCTTGCCCTGTTCTTGCTTCAGTTTAAGTATTTCGTCGCGAAGGTTCGTACGAACAATTCTCGTATTTTCATCTTCAGCGCTGGCCAACGATCGTGAAAAAACAATCTTCGTGATGGAGTCAAAGGTTCGCGCAAATTCGTTCTCCGCTTTTGTCATAGACTGGCTTTTTGCAACTTCAGGCCAATAAGGAACCATCAACTGATAGGTTTTACGCCCAAAGACGAGTAGGTCAACACCACGCATGAGGTGCGTAAAATATTCATGTGTTTCCTCATCGGCAATTTGTTTGGTGTGGTCGCAGCAGCCATCCAGGGTAATGTTGATTGCGAAGATTACATTTCTCATTTGATTGTCCTCTTATGTACCTGCGCTTATGTGCGCTTTGCAAAAATCCGGGTTAACGAACTTCGGTTCCATCTGACCACCGTTGCACAGGAATCACGAACTGCGTCAGGTGCTCCATGGGATCAGCAACCGCAATGACGGGCGAACCCGGCAGATTCGCTCCCCAGATTGCGGGGTCTATGTCCGAATAGAAGAACATGAGGTGGGAAGGCCAGTGTGGTGCGCTGTCGCCGCCGTATCCCTGCTTCGACATCATGTAGCACATCGCCCCGGATTCCATCGACGGCAGCTCTTTCTTGGCGATGGCGGCGGCGATGGCCTCGTTAACCTGAGCTAGCGTGTGTCCCGCCAAAGCCAGCTCGGTGATCTTGGTGATGCGCAGAAGGTAGGAACGCGCGGCTGCCGCATTGACACACATGGGGACGCGCACCTTCGGATTCCAAAAGTCAGAATCGGGCGCGGAAGTCCACCCCCGTCCCACGATACACACGAAACCGTTTTTGCCTTTGACCGCCGTTTCGAAACCATGATGTCCAAGAACCAGGACCTCTGCATCGCGTGAAATGGACTCCGGTGCAGCACTTCGCGCCAGGGCTATTTCCGCACCCTGGTCCTTCATGAGGTATTGGTCGATCGGGGCCAGGTTCGGATAAGGTGTCGTGGCACCCTGTGCCATCGCTTGGTTCGCCGTACCGAGGTACGCCGTACCGAGCACGACAAGCAGTGCGAAGCTCTTGATTGCGATTGCGCCAACCTTCTTTTTCCGCATTGTTTTTCCTCCTGAGAATGGGCCAAGTCGGCCTATTGGATCGCTTCTGTTTTGGATTTCACCTCAATAATGCAATAACCACCCACTACTCCTCTGACCTCAGGAAATGGTCCATCCGTGACCACCGGTAATGTTGTCGCTGCCGCTCAGTTGCTTCCGTTGGTCTCCAAACCGCGCGCACCTCGACCGGCGCCCCGACAGGCGACGGCAGCCTTGCGCCCCCACGCCAGTGCCTCGTCCAAATCGCGGCTTCCAGCACCGAAAAACCGCCTATGTGCTCCTTGGTCTCCAGGTATGGCCCGTCGGTGGCGAGCACCTTCCCATCGGGCTGCGCCCGCAGCGACTTCGCCTCGCGGACGGGGGTGAGGCCGCCTACGAAAATCCGGACACCGGCAGCCACCATCTCCTCGTTGAGCGCGTCGATATCGCGGGACATCGCCGCTTCGTCCGCTGCGGACGGGTTGAAGTTGTCGGGCAGGTGAATCGCAACCAAATACTGGCTCATTGGGTTCTCCATTCTTCGTTGGCGGCTACATAGACGTCATACGAGGCGTCGCGAAATCGACAAAGCGCGGAGAGTTTTTTTACTACTGGCGCATCTCAGCGGCGACGTCGTCGCCGAACTTCTTTTGGATCTCCTTCTGCACCTCGGGATCGAAGTCGGTCATGTCAAACATCCGGCGAACTTCGACCATTTCGTTATCCTTTCCGGGGATGCGCGAGGCCCATTCGAGCGCCTCTTCCCGCGACTTCACCTGGATGATCCAGTAGCCGCCGACCACTTCCATCGCTTCGGTAAACGGACCGTCGGTAACTTTCGATTTTCCGCCTTTGAAGGTGACGCGCGCGCTCATCGTCGCGGGCGGGGTCAGCCCGTCGAGCGCGAGCAGCACCCCGGCTTTCCCTAGTTGCTCGTTGTACTTGCCCATTGCCTCCATCTCTTTGAAGTCGGGTACCCAGCCGGGTTTTGCGTTTTCGTAGTCTTTCGGAAACATGATCATCATGAAGCGCATGGTGTTCTCCTTGAGTGTTGTGCGGACACCGTATCAGGGCCGCTACTTTTATATAAGAGCTTGGACCGCGCTGGACCTGTAAAGTTGCGAGGCGCCGGGTGCGCGGTGCGGCTCTACTTACTAGTCGAACGGGGTGATGGGGAATCGACACGCGATTTGCAGATTTTTCGCGTAGCGTATCACCCCGGGAAACACTTTCTGGCGGGCCAGTTGCCCGGCCTTCAACACATAGTCGAATGGTTCCACTGGAATTCGACAAGTCGTCGAGGGTTTTATCTTAGCTGCCGAATCCGCTCTTGCAGGAATTGCCGCTCTGGTTCCTGTTGGGTCAGGGCCAGCGCCTTCTCATAAGAAGCACGAGCCTCAACTGTCCTGCCGAGCCTGCGGTACATATCTGCACGGGCTGAATGCGCCAGGTAATAATTTGCCAACTCGCCATGTTCCAACACCGCGTCGATATGTGCCAGACCGGCCTCTGGACCATCGCGCATGGCAATGGCCACGGCACGATTTAGCTGTACAACTGGCGAAGGCTGAATTCGTACTAATTGATCGTAAAGCGCAACAATCTGCCGCCAGTCGGTCGCAGCGATCGATTCCGCCTCCGCATGAACGGCCGCAATCGCAGCCTGCAGTGTGTAGGAGCCGAAGCGGCGGGACTTCTGCTGGTACAGACTCAAAATCGCCAATGCACTCATTTGAGCTTCGTACAAGCTCAACACTACCGCGTTGCTCTCGAGTCACGAGCCACCCGGAAGTTATGCCCCGGAACAAACTTTCAACGACGCGGGCCAGAGGTCGGCTTGGGGAGGTTTCGTCAGTTGGTACTGGGAGATGTGCTTCTGTGAATTAGGAATGCAGTCGTTTCCTAGTAATCGGCAAACCAGAGAGTAGATTCGAAAGTGGTACCTCGGATCCTTCTTTTCCCCGACTGTTCATAAACCTACACCTTTGTGGCCACCCGAAAACTGCGATTCCACTGCTTTGAAGTCGGTAACTTGGTGATGGTTTTGCCAAAAGCCTTTGTGGCGGGTTTTGCATCTCGTGTCTATGTCACCTCTGGCCATAAAGGCTGCAGAGCAGGAGGTTTGTTAAATACCCTTTGTGGCGAGGGCAGCGACGGCAATTTAGGCTTGGATCGACATTGTGACGAAACAACAGGATCATGCAGAGAGAATTGGAAAAAATTGTCACACCGGCGGTCACAACTCCAGCTACCGTAATTCTAGGTACTCGGAAACAGGACAGCTTGTTGGCAGCCGGACCTGTAAGCCGAATTCTGTCTGCGGGATCGCTCCCGGCAGGACGGTCATTCCTCTGGGCCACGCATTACTGCGCGGCTCAAGCGACCTACCCGGAGGTTGTAACGCGCCGAGCCGGCACGTGCAGGCGAAGCTTTTACTTCGGCCTGGGTCCCTCCCTATTTGGTCTTGCTCCGTGTGGGGTTTGCCCTGCCCGCTGCATTACTGCGGCGGCGGTGCGCTCTTACCGCACCTTTTCACCCTTACCTCGTTGCCGAGGCGGTATGTTCTCTGTGGCACTAGCCGTCAACCGGGCTTGAACCCGGCTTCCCGGACGTTATCCGGCACACTGCTCTGCGGAGTTCGGACTTTCCTCCCCCGTTCCTTGACGAAACAGGAGCGACCGTCCGGTCCGGCTGCCTACCCAGTCATTATATGCGATAGAGCTGAGGGTCGTTGTTCGTTGTCTTACATCCCTTCCTGACGAACCGGGCGCAAGCAGGAACAGCGCGTTTTCGCTAGACTTGGTTGCGACAAGGTTCGGCCTACGACCAACGACGAACGACCAACGACCAACCCATGACCATCCTCGAAGCCATCCGCATCGCCCTGCAATCGCTGTGGGCGAACAAGCTGCGCTCGGCGCTGACGCTGCTCGGCGTGGTTATCGGCGTGGCTGCGGTTATCGCCGTGGTCACGTTCGTGAACGGGATCAATGGCTACGTGGCGGAGAAAATTTTCAACCTCGGCGCGGACGTCTTCATCATCAGCAAAGTTTCGCCGGTGATCACCAACATTGATCAGTTCCTCGAAGGCCAGAAACGCAAAGATCTCACCCTCGACGACTACGAGGCCGTGCTACAGACCTGCCGCCACTGCACGCTGGTGGGCGCATCCGTTACCAACACCAGCGGCCACATTAAGTATGGAGAGCAGTCGCTCAGCGATTCGTGGATACGCGGCATGACGCCGTCCATGGCGCCGATCTTCGATCTCGATTTAACCGCGGGACGCATGCTCAATCGCAACGACGAGAACAATCGTTCAAACGTGGCCGTGATCGGAACCGATGTAGCCGAAAATCTTTTTCCCGGCGTGGATCCCTTGGGCAAGGAAATTCGCGTTGAAGGCCAGATATACACGGTGATTGGAGTAGGGAAAAAGCAGGGTAAAACTCTGGGCCAGAGCCGCGACAATTACGCCGCTATCCCGATCACCACATATCTGAAACAATTCGGCGCGCATACCAGCGTGCGCATTTCCGGCAAGGCCAATGGCGTAGGCAGCCAGTTGGAGTCTGCGATTGATGAAGCCCGCGTGATTCTAAGGTCTCGTCGTCACGACCTTCCCGGCAAGCCCGACAGTTTCGCCGCGGAAACCAACCAGAGTTTCTTGAGCATCTGGTCGAGCCTAAGTGGAACATTTTTTATTGCCATGGTTGCCATCGCGGCGATTTCGCTGGTCGTGGGCGGCATCGTCATCATGAACATCATGCTGGTTTCGGTGACCGAGCGCACGCGCGAAATCGGTATTCGCAAAGCGCTCGGTGCTCGCAGTCAGGATGTGCTGCTGCAATTTCTGATCGAATCAGGAACCATGGCGCTGGTCGGTGGCCTTGTCGGAGTAATGTGCGGCATCGCCTTCGCCAAAGGAATTACCGCGCTGATCGGGATGCCCTCTGCAATCAAGCTATGGGCCGTGATGGCCGGGCTGATCGTTTCGACCAGCGTCGGCGTATTTTTCGGAGTCTATCCCGCAAAACGAGCCGCGCGCCTGGACCCGATCGCCGCGCTGAGGTTTGAACTTTGAACAGTATTGAGAAATTTAGAAATTGTGTAATTGAGTAATTTGAAAGCGCGACGATACAAGAATTCCTCAATTTCCCAATTACCAAATTATTCAATTTTCCCATGATGCGCAAAAGCGATTACGGTGAAATTGTCCGGATGGCGCTGAATACCATCCGCAGCAATAAGCTGCGTTCGGCGCTTACGGTGCTGGGCATCGTAATTGGCGTTGCTGTCGTGATTGGAATTTCTTCTGTGGTTCGAGGACTGAATGACAATGTAACCCAATCCATCACCAGCCTGGGTTCCAACATTATTTTTGCCTTTCACCTGGAGCCATTTCAGTTCGGACGTCCAACCGAAGAGATGCGCAAGCGCCGCGAACTCACCTTCGACGATGCCATGGCCATGAAAGATCTGCCACACGTGAAAGGCGTGACCGCGACCCTGCAGTACATTCAGATGGAATTTGGCGAAGGTACTTACGTGGTCAAATATGGCGAGCGGCGCGCCAAGAACACGATTCTTGAAGGTGACAGCGGTTCGTTGAAGGACGTCTACGATCTGGCTCTGACCTCGGGGCGCTGGTTCAACGATACTGACGACGTGCATCACTCGCCGGTTATTCTTCTAGGTTCCGATACCGCTGACGAATTATTTCCTGACGGCGATCCGCTCGATAAGGAAATCAACATCGACGGCCAGATGTTCACTGTGATCGGCGTAGCCGCGCCAGTGAAGGGAGTTTTTTCCGGCGGAAAAAATCCTAATAACAACATCGTATATTTTCCGCTTAGCACTTTCCGCAAGCTGCATCCGGAGTTAAAGCAATATTGGATCACCATCAAAGCCACGTCTCACGCTGACATGCCCAAGGCGATGGATGAAATGCGCGAAGTACTGCGCCGCCGACGCAAGGTGCCACCAGACAAGCCCGACAACTTCGTCATCCTCACGCAGGATTCGCTTTCCGACGTCTGGAATCAGATTACGGGCGCGGTCTTCATCTTCATGTTCGCAGTTTCGAGCGTGGGCTTGGTCGTAGGCGGCGTCGGTGTAATGAACATCATGCTGGTCTCGGTGACGGAGCGAACGCGAGAAATTGGGGTGCGCAAAGCCATCGGCGCCCGCAAGCGCGATATCCTGCTGCAATTTACTCTGGAGGCGATTACCTTAACGGCGATCGGCGGGATTCTCGGCGTGCTGCTGGGAGCGATGATTACCTGGACCATCCCCGCCATTTGGGACGCATTGCCGGCGCGAATGTCAGTGTTCTGGGCAAGTTTCGGCTTCGGCTCAGCCGCGCTCGAGGGTCTCGTGTTTGGCATTTACCCCGCATGGAAAGCCGCTAATCTGGACCCGATAGAATCCTTGCGCTACGAATAAAGATTTATAAATGGAGAACGGGCGTCTCGCCCGGACGCTGCGATTAGAAAGGCGTTGCCCGCGATTTTGGGTGGCGCAGGGCTTCAGCGCTGCGATAATGACTGCGACTGAAACAGGGCTTTAGCCCCCGAGGCAAGGCCGCTCAGCCCGTTAATGATTCATCCCATTGCCGAGATCATCGAAGCTTTGGCCGTGGCCGCGACGGTCGCCGCCATCGCTTACTACTGCCTCTGCCTACGCAGCGCAGCGCGATTCTTGCGCGATCGCAAGGCAGCGGTCGGGGGCGCCCGCTCCACACAACAACTTGCGCCCGTCACTATTCTGAAACCTCTGCGTGGCACTGATCCTGAAATGTACGGCAGCTTCCGCAGCCATTGTTTGCAGGATTATCCAGAATACGAAATCATCTTCGGCGTCAGTGATGCCAATGATCCCGCAATCCAGTTGGTTGAGCGTTTGAGAAAAGAGTTTCCGCACCACAACATCCAATTGCTGGTCTGCCGCGAAAATCTGGGCGCTAATACCAAAGTCAGCAATCTGGCGCAAATGGTGAATGCGGCCCGTAACGAATATTTCATCGTCAACGACAGCGACATTCGCGTTGCGCCTGATTATTTGCGGTGCGTTGTGTCTCCGCTCAGCAATCCCCAGATTGGCTTAGTGACTTGTCTCTATCGCGGTGTTGCGAATGCGAGCTTGGGCTCACGTCTGGAATCGCTCGGCATCGGCACTGACTTTTCTGCCGGTGTATTGGTCGCACAGTTGGTCGAGCGCGGAATCAGATTCGGACTGGGTTCAACCCTCGCGTTTCGTCGCCGCGACCTGCGGGCTATCGGCGGCTTTGAATCTCTGGTGGACTATCTGGCGGACGACTATCAACTCGGAAGCCGCATCGCCGAGTTGGGACTGAAAGTAAAGTTGTCTGACGTAGTTGTCGACACATTCCTGCCGCAATACACGCTGCGCGGTTTCTGGGATCATCAAGTGCGTTGGGCGCGCACCATCCGCGATTCACGCTTCATGGGCTACGTTGGCCTGGGAGTGACGTTTGGTCTGGCGTGGGCGCTGCTGGCACTGATTTGCGCCCGGGGAGCGGGCTGGGCATGGGCGTTGTTGGCTCTTACCGCAGTGTTGCGCATCGGGGTTTCTGTCGCGGTTGGAAGTTTTGTGCTCGAAGATAGCCAAGTGATCCCTGCACTGGCTCTAGTTCCTATGCGTGACATGATCGCGCTCGCGGTCTGGGTGGCCAGTTTCGCCGGTCATGAGGTGTTATGGCGCGGAGATAAATTCAAGTTGCAAAACGGCAAACTGATAAAAATAAATGGAGGACGGGCGTCCTCGCCCGTCTAGCGAGAATTAATCGTGAGAAGCTCCCGCCAGAACCTCCGCGGAACTCGTCTCCAAAACCTCGCGGACTTTTCGCGCCAGAGTCTTCAATGAAAACGGCTTCTGCAGGAAATGTTTAGTAACGTCAACTTTTCCATGCTGCAGAATAGTTCTCTCCGCATGGCCGGAGACAAATAACACTTTGATGTCCGGCCGAATGTCGGCCAATTTTTCGGCCAACGTCGGCCCGCTCATTCTTGGCATTACCACATCGGTGATCATCAGGTGAATCGGTCCATCGTGCTCCCGCGCCTCGCGCAAAGCGTCTTCCCCGTCGAACGCTTCGAGCACGCTATACCCGCTTCCGATGAGAAATTGACGCGATGCCTGCCGCACCGAAGCTTCGTCCTCCACCAGCAGAACCGTTTCGCGGCCACGCGGAGACGGTTCTGCCGGCTTGGTTACACGTGCCTCGCTGCTTACTGAATGCACCTGTGGCAAATAAATCTTGAAAGAAGTTCCCTGCCCCGGCTCGCTGTAAAGCCAAATAAAGCCGCCATTCTGCTTCACAATGCCATACACCGTAGCCAATCCCAGACCCGTGCCTTTGCCTTCCTTTTTGGTGGTGTAGAAAGGCTCAAAAATATGCGGCAGATGCTTGCTATCGATGCCCTGGCCCGTGTCGGCCACGGTCAGCAATATGTAATCCCCGGGCGGTACGATGGAATGCCGCTGCACGTACGCTTCATCCACTTCAACGGTCGCGGTCTCGATGGTAAGCGTGCCGCCGCTGGGCATGGCATCGCGCGCATTTGCCGCCAGATTCATTACTATCTGCTCGATTTGCACCGGGTCGGCTTTCACCTTTCCTAGATTTTGTTCGGGGAGGAAAATCAAATCGATGTCTTCGCCAATCAAGCGCGGCAGCATGGTATTGATTTCCGTAATCACGGAGTTCAAATCGAGAACTTGCAGCGACTGCATTTGCTTGCGGCCAAAGGCAAGCAATTGGCGTGTCAGATCGGCGGCGCGGCGGGACGCAGTAATAATTTCGTCCACATTTCGTCGCAGAGGATGGTCGGCGGTCAGCGAGTCGAGCATGAGTTCGGCGTAGGCGCTGATCACCAGCAGCAAGTTGTTGAAGTCGTGCGCCACGCCGCCGGCCAACTTGCCGATGGCGTCCATTTTCTGCGCTTGCCGCAGGTCTGATTCGAGTTGACGCCGCTCAGTGATGTCGCGTCCAGTGGATATAAAGTGCGTGATCTCGCCGTTGGCGTCGCGCAGCGGGGTAAGCGCTTTTTCAATAATCAACGTGTCGCCATTTTTCTTTCGGTCCATAACAATTCCGCGAAAAACATTGCCGGAGAGAACCGTGTTCCACATCTCTTCGTAAAGTTCACCTGCCTGCTGCTCAGACTTCAGTATTCCCAGAGTTTGTCCAACCGCTTCCCGACGCGAGTACCCGGTCAGCGCCTCGAATGCCGGATTCACGTATTCCATGACGCCCGATCGATCCATAATGATGACGGAGTCGGTCGACTGCTCAACCAACCGCCAAAGCTTGCGCAGGGTTACCTCGGAATCCGATTTCATTTCCGCGGCGCCGGGCGTGGCAACTTGTGCCGCTCGCCTCGCAACTTCAATTTCACCTTCACTTACTGAATCACCTAGAAAAACGAGCGGAACGCGAGAATGATGTTGGCGAACCTGGCGCAGCAATTGAAAAGCATCGTCATCAGTCGATTCGCCACTGCAAAGTAGAAGGTCATAGCGTCCTTTTCCGTTCTGGTTGAGCATGTCGGCGGGCGAAACAACGTGGTCGAGATGCAAAGCCTGGCTGTTCCCTCGCGTCAACAATTCACGGAGATGAATGAAGTTCTGCTCGCTCCCTCCGACCAGCAGCATGTAGAGTGACCGTGCGACCGTCTTCACAGCTTTCTTCTTTTTCGTGGCGCTGTTCATCGCTGGTGGTTACATCGGACGCTGACCGCGGGAACATCTTGGCTGGCGAGTAGAATTCTGCAAAAGATAAGCTGGCTAAAGTTCCAATTCGGGAAAAACTGAATTCGGCGAATCGCCCCTTTGTGGCTCACGCGCCGAACTCGCCTTTTCACAGCCAGGCGACTTGGGGCACAATAGAACCACGGATGAGGTGAGTTATGCAGCATGGCTTGAGTAGAGTTAGTTGGATTGCCCTTCTGGCACTTTCCGCAACCGCCCTGGGCCAGCAGATTCGCGGCGTTTATGTTGAGACCCGCAGCGCGGACGTGTACACGGGACAGTGTTTCGCCAATGGCGAAGTAAATCTTGCCGGCGACGAAGCCATTCTGGCATGGCACATTCAGGGCGGAAGCTGGGACGGGGTTGCGCTTGACGGCTTGACTGTTGCCGCCGCCGTGCATGCCAACGCCACGCTCGGCGATCCCTACGCAAATCCCTATCCGGCGCGCGCCGTCCTGTTGATAGATGATCAGGCAACTCCGCAGCAAAGTTCTGCGCTGATCGCGTTCGCGCACCAGATGGGCGGTGAACTTCTGCGTAACGCCCGGCAAGTGATTCCTGTTCCCATGGAACTGGCGGTGAGCCCAGAGCACCACGGCGTAGCTCTGCTTCGGGCAGGGCAATTCGCAACCGTGCAGACTCGTCCCATCAACGGCAAAGACCATGTTTGCGGCAACGAGGTAACTTTCTATCCTCCGCTCACGCCACTGGCTCACTCCATGCCGGCGGTAGCCTTAACCGATTCCTATCGCGGCCCAGGTCTTGATGTCGACTGGGAATCGCACGGCAGACGCAGCGCTTTCGTAGGAACCTTCGTGCGCTGACTGGGTCAGCCGCCACCGCATCAGATCGCTGACAGGCCCAAAAGGCCCGCTGCTCGCGGGTTTTGCCCCAGTATTGCCGCTTGTTTCGGCTTGACAGCATCTCCTCATACCAAAGTAACGCTGTGAATTACGAAAGCGCATGCACATGGGACATCTATTAGCTACGGTTCGCGGGTGAGATGTTGAGGTTGCATTTGCTCCCTCAAGAAAGCCGGCGAACCATGGGAAAAGTTGATTTTCTGGACGAGGTTCACGTTCGCATCCTGCGGGTCACGGAAGACCTGCGCGCGATTCAGCAAACCCTGAACTGCGCAGCCATGCAAGCGCCGAGCGATCCCGAACTGATGGAAGCCCTGTGCGAACTGCCGGAGATCGAGTCGCTCAACGTCTTGAAGTCGGCCCTCGACCAGATGCGCCACTTCCTCTGGTTCTACATGCAAGTGATGACCAACGAATCGGAAGACGGCGACCGCCTGCGGCAAAGCATTGGCCAGAAACCATCCGCGGATAGCATGGTCAGCCCCAGAGTAGCAGCCGCCGAAAAGTTCAAACGAGCCGCCGACACCGCGCTGCTGCAATACTTATCTGACGGCAAGGTTCGCAAACCGAACTAGACCTGCTACTTTTCGCATGGCAGGGATGGCAAGAATCGATTGGCTATCTTCAATTCTTTACAGAATCTTTGCTAAACAAAACTCTGCATCTCAGGTCCGCGTAGCCAAATCCAATAGAATATTGATTATCATTTATAGGTCCCGCCGGATGCAGACCGGCAGCGTCGTTAACCGCGTTTTGCATCATACTTACTTGTTATTTACGCCCTTTTGGACTTCTGGCGATTATTGATTCGCCAGCAGTCCAAGTTGTTTGTAAGCCCCAAGGAAGCTTATGTGGATTGTTCGATTAGCGCTGCGCCGGCCTTATACCTTTGTGGTGCTCGCGCTTCTGCTTTTGATACTCGGCCCGATCGTCATTCTTCGCACCCCTACTGACATATTTCCCAACATTAATATTCCGGTGGTTAGCATTCTTTGGAACTACCAGGGTCTCAATCCCGATGATATGTCGAACCGCATTGTCTTCCAGACGGAGCGGGCGCTGACCACCCTGGTGGACGATATCGCGCATATCGAGTCGCAATCGCTGAATGGTATAGCGGTGGTGAAGGTATTTTTCCAGCCCCATGCGGATATTACCAAGGCAATCGCGCAGGTGACGGCGATCTCGCAGACCCAACTGAGGCAATTGCCGCCGGGGACAACGCCGCCGCTTGTAATCACTTACAGCGCGTCCAGCGTGCCGATTATCCAGTTGGCGCTCTCGGGGAAGAGTCTTTCTGAACAGCAATTGTTTGATTATGGCGTGAACTTTATTCGTACCCGTTTGATCACCGTGCCGGGCTGCGCGATTCCGTATCCCTATGGCGGGAAGCAGCGCCAGGTTCAGGTTGACCTGGACACCAACGCGCTGCAATCGAAGGGTCTGTCGCCGCTGGACGTGGTGAATGCAATCAGCGCGCAAAATATCATTCTGCCGTCCGGCACTTCGAAAATCGGTGCGTTTGAGTATGCGGTTGATACCAACAGCGCCCCCCGTACGGTTGCCGAACTGAATCAGTTGCCGATCAAGACGGTGGGGAGCACCACCATCTACATTCGCGATGTGGCGTATGTCCGAGACGGGTTTCCGCCGCAGACAAATATCGTGCGGGTGAATGGGCAGCGCTCGGTTCTGCTGACTGTGCTGAAGAGCGGGCAGACTTCGACTCTCGACATTATTGCCGGCGTCAAGTCGCTGCTGCCACAAATTGCCGCGGGTCTACCGCCGCAGTTGCACATAAATCCGCTGGCCGACCAGTCGCTTTTCGTTCGCGCATCGATTGACGGCGTGATTAAAGAGGCCACCATTGCCGCCTGTCTCACCGGACTAATGATTCTGATTTTTCTGGGTAACTGGCGGAGCACGGTCATCATTGCGGTTTCCATTCCGCTTTCGATTCTGACCTCGATCATCGTGATGAGCGCGCTGGGCGAGACCATCAACATCATGACCCTCGGCGGACTCGCACTGGCGGTCGGCATTCTGGTGGATGACGCCACGGTTGAAATCGAGAACATCAACCGCAACCTGGCGCAAGGGAAAGAAGTTGAACACGCGATTCTCGACGGCGCGCAGCAGATCGCGGTTCCAGCCTTCGTTTCGACGCTGGCCATCTGCATCGTGTTCGTGCCCATGTTTTTTCTGACAGGGGTGGCGCGGTTTCTCTTTGTGCCGCTGGCGGAGGCGGTCGTGTTTGCCATGCTGGCTTCCTACCTTCTGTCGCGGACGCTGGTGCCCACCATGGCGAAGTATCTGCTGCGCGGGCATGAAGCGGAGTCGCTGGCGGCCAGCCAGAGCCGAAATCCGCTGGTGGCGATGCAGATCAAGTTTGAAGAGGCTTTCGAGCGTTTCCGCGAAGGCTACCACCGATTGCTGGAACGCTGTCTGCATCATCAACGCGCTTTTTTGTTGATCTTTCTTGGCTTCTGCCTGGTTTCTGTAATGTTGCTGCTTCCGTGGCTGGGACAGGATTTCTTCCCGGCGGTGGACGCGGGGCAATTCAAACTGCATGTGCGAGCACGCACGGGAACGCGCATCGAGGAGACCGCGCGTCTCTCTGATTTGGTCGAGCAGTCCATCCGCCAGCAGATTCCAGCGAAGGAAGTTGACAGCATCATCGACACTATTGGCCTGCCTTACAGCAGCATCAATCTCTCGTACAGCAACTCCGCTCCGATTGGACCTGCTGATGTGGATATTCTTGTCAGCCTGAAGAAGGATCACCGGCCTACGGCGCAGTACGTTCATGATCTGCGATTGAGACTTCCCGAGGAGTTTCCGGGGGTGACTTTCTCATTCCTGCCGGCAGACATCGTCAGCCAGATTTTGAATTTCGGTCTCCCTGCACCCATTGATATCCAGATTGTGGGCTACAGCGTAGCCGCCAACCGGGCTTTTGCTGACAAGTTGCTGGAGCGGGTCAAGCAAGTTCGCGGGACTGTCGACATGCACATTCAGCAGCCTTTCGATCAGCCTTATTTGCATATCGATGTCGATCGCACCAAAGCTCAAGAGGTTGGTTTCACCCAGCGCGACGTTGCCAATAACCTGCTGGTTTCCCTGAGCGGGAGTTTTCAAACGACTCCTGAATTCTGGCTTGATCCAAAAACGGGCGTGAGCTATTCCATTGCGACACAGACTCCGCAGTATCGGGTTGATTCTTTGCAGGATCTCGAGAACATTCCGGTCACCGGTCCAAGTGGCAGCCGCTACGGGATCCTCGCCAACATGGCTTCGATTCGCCGCGGCGCTGGACTGGCCGTGGTTTCGCATTACGACATCCAGCCGCTGATTGATATTTACGGCGCTGTGCAGGGCCGGGACCTGGGCGGTGTAGCGCGCGACCTGAATAAAATCGTGGAGGCGAGCAAGAAAGAATTGCCGCGCGGCTCGCAATTGATGGTTCGCGGACAGATTCAAACCATGCGTTCTTCGTACACCGGATTATTGAGTGGATTGCTGTTCTCGATCGTGCTGGTTTATCTGCTGATCGTGATCAACTTCCAATCCTGGCTTGATCCGTTCATTATTATTTCGGCGTTACCCGCGGCGCTTGCCGGCATCGTCTGGTTTCTCTTTGTCACTCGCACCACGCTCAGCGTTCCGGCGCTTACTGGCTCGATCATGTGCGTGGGGGTTGCGACCGCGAATAGCATTCTAGTGGTGAGTTTCGCCAAAGAGCAATTGACCGAGGGCAAAGACGCGCTTGCAGCCGCACTCACTGCCGGGTTTACGCGTTTCCGCCCGGTGCTGATGACGGCTCTGGCCATGATCATCGGCATGGTGCCCATGGCGATTGGGCTGGGCGAAGGCGGAGAACAGAATGCTCCACTTGGCCGGGCGGTCATTGGCGGTCTATTATTCGCCACAGTGGCGACGCTGTTTTTCGTGCCGGTTTTCTTCAGCATCCTGCATGGCCGCAGAGAACGCATGGCGAAGAGTGAAGCTAAGCATTGATTGGTTTTTTCATGGAGTCTACGGAGTGTGTTGATGCCGGTTGAACAGCAAAACGAAGTCAAGCAGCCAGTGAGAATCGAAGAGCCGAAAGTTACAGAAGAGCGTCCGCAGGGCCGTTCTGCGCGACGCTGGTGGATTCTCGTGCTAGCTCTGGCAGCCGTGGCGGCGCTTGTGGTTTCTGGAATTCTGCCTCGCATTCACGCCCGCGCGAATCTCGACAAGGAGACCGCGGAGATGGCGATTCCTACTGTGTCCGTTGTGCATCCCACGCGGGGCGCACCGACGCAGGAAGTGGTTCTGCCCGCCAACGTGCAGGCTTACATTGATTCTCCTGTTTATGCGCGGACTAATGGATATCTGAAGCGTTGGTATGTGGATATCGGCGCGCATGTGAAAGCTGGGCAATTATTGGCTGATATCGAAACTCCGGAAGTCGATCAGCAACTGCGGCAGTCGCGAGCCGATCTGGCTACGGTAGAAGCCAACATGAATCTTGCGAAAATAACAGCGATCCGTTATGCCGATCTTTTGAAAACTGATTCAGTTTCCAAGCAAGACGCTGACAATGCCGAGGGCGATTATGCGGCGAAGCAGGCTACGGTTCAATCCGCGCAGGCCAATGTAAAGCGCCTCGAAGAACTGCAGGCTTTCGAGAAAATTTATGCTCCCTTCGATGGCGTGATTACAGCGCGGAATACCGACATCGGCGCCTTGATCGATTCGGGCAGCGCGGGCGGAACGCGGACTGAGCTTTTTCATATCGTGCAACCGGACAAGCTAAGGGTTTACGTCAACGTGCCCGAAGTCTATTCGCAGGCGGCCAGGCCGGGGATCACGGCTCAACTGGTACTGTCAGAATTTCCGGGCAGGCAGTTTCCAGGAACACTGATCAGAACTGCCGATGCTATCGATCAATCGACACGCACTTTGCTGGTGGAAATCCGCGTGAACAATCCGACCGGCACGCTGCTTAGCGGAGCTTACGCGGAAGTGCATCTGAAGCTGCCAGATGCAACCACGGCTTTCATTCTTCCGGTGAACACTCTGCTGTTCCGGTCGGAAGGGTTGCGCGTGGTTTCGGTGAATGACAACCATCGCACCGAACTGAAGCCGATTACGCTGGGGCACGACTTCGGCTCCGAGGTTGAGGTTGTGGCTGGGCTTAGCGGAAATGACTCGATCGTGGTGAACCCGCCGGATTCGATTGTAGCCGGAGAAGAAGTCCGCGTTGCGCAGGCGGCAGCAAACTCGGGAGAAACCCAACGGTGATTAGGTTGCGGCGCAGACGGGCGGCTGACGGACGCAGGCTGCTTTCGCCTTGGGGTGGGGCGCTGTTTGCTGGTCTGATGGTGCTGTCAGGTTGTGCAGTTGGCCCTCGCTATTCGCGGCCGTCCGCTCCGGTGCCGACGGATTACAAAGAGACGCCGCAAAACTGGAAACCTGCTCAACCGGCCGATCAGACGCTGCGCGGAAAATGGTGGGAAATCTATCAGGACCCGCAACTCAACGCGCTGGAAGAGAAAATCAATATTTCAAACCAAAGTCTGAAAGCTGCGCAGGCTCAGTTTGAGCAGGCTCGCGCCACGGTTCGCTACAATCGCGCGGATTACTATCCAACCATAACGGTCGGAGCCTCGGCTACGCGGGAACGTTTTTCTGCGAACCGTCCGCTGAATCCGATTACCGGGCCGAATGGTAAACCCGCGGTTGCGACTACCAATGACCTGGTGATTCCGGTGGATATGTCATACGAGCCTGATGTCTGGGGCAGAGTGCGACGGACGGTTGAGGCCGCGCGAGCGGATGCTCAGGCCACCTTGGCTGACCTTGAATCAGTGAGGCTAAGCATGCATTCTGAATTGGCGGTGGATTATTTTCAAGCGCGTGAGTTGGACGCGGAAGCGGCGTTGCTCGACTCCACCGTCTCCAGTTACACGAAGCAATTGGAGTTGACCAACAATCGATATAACGGAGGCGTCGCCTCGCAGGTGGATGTAGCGCAGGCGCAAACTCAGTTGGAGACAGCGCGAGCACAGGCCATCGACGTCAGGGCGCTGCGCAGCCAGTATGAACACGCGATTGCGGTTCTGATAGGAGTGCCGGCTTCATCCTATACGCTGCCAGCGGTTTCGCTAAACGCAACTCCACCCGTAATTCCACCGGGATTGCCTTCCGAATTATTGGAGCGGCGGCCTGACATTGCTTCGAGCGAGCGGCAAATGGTTTCCGCAAACGCGAGAATCGGAATCGCCAAGGCAGCATATTTTCCCTTGTTCAACCTGGGACCGAGCGCCGGATACGAAAGCACCACCATCGTCAATTGGCTTTCCAGCCCCAGCGCGTTCGCTTACGTAGGAGCTTCGGCGGTAGTCACCGCATTTGATGTTGGCCGGCGCCGTGCGGCCAGCGATCAAGCTCGCGCCTTTTACGATCAGTCGGTGGCGAATTATCGGCAAAACGTGCTCACCGCCTACCAGGAAGTCGAAGACAATCTTGCAGGGTTGCGGTTGCTGGAAGAGGAAGCTAATACCGAAAGCGCGGCCGTCAATGCGGCGGAACATTCGCTGGCTCTATCCAACAATCGCTACAAAGGCGGGGTCACGACTTATCTTGAGGTGATCACGGCGCAGGCTACAGCCCTCGTCGATGAGCGCACTGCGGTTCAGATTTCGGGACGCCGCATGGTGGATAGCGTTCTGCTGATCAAGGCTCTGGGCGGCGGATTTGATGCAGCCAGCCTGACAGCAGTGAAGATGGAATCTCGCGCTCCGGTTCCGCAGGGCCAATAATTTTCAGCTGGCTTTTTTCTTCATCGTGCTGCGGCGTCGCAGAGCCTTTGCCCGCTTTGCCAGTTCCTTCTCTGAATACATGCTCCCCCGACAATTTTTCGACCCACAGAAGCACGGCGACGCATCATCCAAATCGCCGTCGTATAAGTTGTAGTCGTAGGTAAGTTCCTCGCCGGCTTCAATGTCGCGGGCTGCAATAATCCACACGCGACCTTTGATTTCATCCGCCTCGCAATTGGCATCGCAGGAATGATTGATGAAGGCTGCTACGCCTTCGCCATCGATCACGTGCTTGCCATCGCTGAGGCCAAACAAATAGGTACGCGGATGGTCGTCATAAAGCGCGTCCGCTTGCTTGATGGTGATGCGTGGTCCGGTGTACTCCACGATGTACTTGCCTTTCTTTATAGGCGCCGTGGTATGACAACCTTCGGAATCAATTTTGGAGTTGCCGATGACCAGGTGCGCCGGACCAGTATGTTTTCGCCGGGCGTCGCGGTCGAACTTGCGAGGGGGATTCTTGGGCATGGGTGGGTGCGAGGCCTTAGAGTTATTCGAATAACGAGAATAGCCTCTGCAGCAAAAGCCTGGCAAGCGACTATCATGTACTGGCTCAAATAACGCTCTCAGAACGGATTATGCGGGTAGAATGTGCATGTGGAGGAGTGAAATTCTTTTTGCCCTTCGTGGTTTTATCGAAAATCAAAAGCTCGAACCACAGGGAACACGGAGGACACAAAGGAAGGCGGCATGGGCTTATTTTTGATTTTCTACTAACCGATCGTTTTCTCGTACGTCCATAAAACTGGTTTAGGCATCCGCGAGAGACCCCTTTGCAATGCAGGTCCCGCTAAAAGGCCCGGCCAGGCTATCGATGGGGCATAGCTTATGAATTTCCGGTGGGCACGTCCAGCAAGACTTCTCATTATCCCTTTTTTCCTAGCGAGTGGTGCGGCGGCGCAAAGGGGTGGAGTAGGTTCCATGGGAGGGGCGACGCCGGTATCGCCCGGGCCATCTTTGCAAGTGCCGTCGGATGCCAGTCTCACCTCGCAAGGAGGGCTGGTGGTCGACGTGGTAGGCGAGGATCGGCATCCTCTTGACCGGCAAGCCGTGGTCAAGGCCTACAACAAAGAAACTCAGAATGTGGTCTACCAAACCACAGGCGGCAACGCCGAAGCAGGTCTAGGTTCGTTGAGCGCGGGAACGTATCAGATTGAAGTAAGTGCGGTCGGATATCTCACCTCGAACGTCGAAGTGAAAATTCCAGACGCGCATGTGGTTTACAAAGTCCATGTCGATTTGAAGAAAGACCCTTCAGCCATTGATTTGAATGTGTCGACGCGCCAGGAGATCCCGGCAAAAGTCCGCAAGCAAATGAGCCAGGGCGTCGCGGCTCTCAAGTCGGGAAAGTTGAAGCAGGCGCAGAAGCACCTTGAAGCAGCCGACGCGGCGTTTCCCTACAATTCCGAGATTAAATTCCTGTTGGGATATTTGTTCTTCCAAGAAAAAGATTTTAAACAGGCTGAGACTTATCTGGCGGATGCCTGCAAACTTGACTCCCGCAATGTTCAGGCCATAACTCTGTTGGGACGAACTCAGCTTCAGCAGCAGGAGTACGAATCAGCTAGAAAGGCTCTGGAACAGGCAATTGCGGTTGATCCCGAATACTGGATGGCGCATAACCTTCTGGCTGAGACCTATCTGAAACAACAGGAATACGAGAAGGCCCGCGAGCAGGCGCAGATTGCTATTGAGATGGGCAAGGGCGCGGGCAGCTCTGCACAGATCGCTCTCGGACAGGCTCTCGAAAATCTTGGGCACGACCAGGAAGCATTGCAGGCTTACCGAACTTTCTTGAAGGAATCACCGTCGAGTCCCATGGCTGGGGAAGTCCGGACCATGTTTGACGAGCTTCGCCGGCGGATTTTGAATCCGACGACTGTCACGAAGGCCGCTTCGCCATCACGAGGGGCAGACGTACTCCTTGCAGCTAACGAAGCTGGGTTTTCTATAAAAGCATGGGGACCACCTGGCATCGACGATGTGAAGCAGCCGGTCGCTGAAGGTGTCGCCTGTCCGTACGATAAGGTAATCGATGGCGCGGGCGAGCGAATAAAACAGCTGGTGGACGATGTGGGGAAGTTCAACGCCATCGAAGACATGTTGCACGAGGACCTCGATGAACTCGATCATCCCATCACCAGAACGTCGCTCAAATTCAATTACGTCGCATCGATTTCTGAGCCTCACCCCGGTGTCTTTAACGTGGGAGAGTTTCGCGATCAGCGTTCGGGTACGGAGGATTTCCCCGATCAGATTGCCACGCGCGGCCTGCCGGCCTTGGCGCTTATTTTTCATCCCGATGAACGTGACGATTTTAAGATGGCCTGCGAAGGACTGGGCCAGTGGCGGGGGCAAGCGACCTGGCTGGTGCGATTCGAACAGCGTACCGATCATCCGCGGCGCATTCAAGAGTACAGAATTGCCGGTCATTCCTATCCGGTAAGCCTGAAAGGCCGCGCCTGGATTTCCGCTGATTCGTTCCACCTGATACACGTGGAATCGGACCTGGTCGGCCCCATGCCTGAGATCCAACTGTTAAGTGAGCATATGGCGGTCGACTATGCTCCGCAATTGTTCCAGAAAAAAAGCGTGGAGCTGTGGTTGCCCAAGAGCGCGGAGATTTACTTTGATTTCCGTCGGCATCATTATCTGCGCCGCCACAGTTTCGATCACTTCATGCTGTTTTCAGTTGACTCCGAGGAAAAGCGCAACGAACCGAGAGCCAGCAAAGATCTGCTGAACGCGCCCGTGAGCCAATGACCTCAGCCCTCAGGATGAGTTAATCCCGTCAGAAATTAGGCGCACCTCTAGAGGCCGCGCGAAGAAATTGACAACGAAGCCGTTAAGGTTTGAAGGGGCGCGGCTTTCATTGCACGGCAGCCCTTAACACCGGCGGCACTTCAGGGTTGTCCACGAGTTCGCCCTCCCATCGCGCGATGACTGCGCAGGCCAGGCAGTTTCCAATTACATTGACCGAGGTCCGCGCCATATCCATGAGCGCGTCGATGCCGAGGATGATGAAGATCGGTTCTGTCGGCAAATGGAACGTTGCTGCAGTAGCGAGAAGCACCACCAACACCGCGCGGGGCACGCCAGCGACGCCTTTGCTGGTGAGCATTAAGGTGAAGACCATTAACAGTTGCTCGGTCCATCCCATGTGCATGCCGGCAGCCTGGGCAACGAAAATCGAAGCCAATGCCAAGTAGAGAGTCGAGCCGTCGAGGTTGAAGCTGTATCCAGCAGGAATAACGAAAGCAACGATGCGGCGCGGCACGCCGAAGGCCTCCATCGCTTCCATGGCGCGCGGCAGTGCTGCTTCGGACGCACTGGTGGCGAAAGCGATGGTGGCAGGCTCGGCTACGGCCTTGATGAATCGAATCAGCGGCACTCGCGCGATTCGCGAAATCGGCAGAAGGATCAGCAGCAAAAATGCCAGCAGCGCGCAATATCCGGTGAGCAACAACTTCCCGAGCGGTAACAAGACGCCAATCCCCATGTGCCCGACCGTAAACGCAATGGCCGCCCCGACGCCGACTGGTGCGAAGTACATTACCAGGTTGGTGAATGAGAACATCGTTTCCGTGAGCGATTCGCAAAACTTCAGCATGGAAGCGCGCTTCGCCTCGGGCACTCGCGCCAACGCGATCCCGAATAAAACTGCGAACACCGCGACTTGAAGAATCTGATTCTCGGCAACCGACTTGGCGATATTCTCCGGAACGATGTGTAGGAGAAAGTCATCCCAGCGAAGCGGAGCCGTAGCAGGCACCGGGGCTGTAACGGCGGTCTGCGAAATGGCCAGCCCTTCGCCGGCGCGACTTAGGTTGATTGCAGCCACGCCGAGCAGTAGCGCCAGCGTGGTCACGACTTCAAAGTAAATCAGACTCTTGAAACCGATGCGGCCCACGCTGCGCAGATTGCCGTGTCCGGCGATGCCGGTGACGAGCGTTCCGAAGATGAGCGGAGCAACAATTACTTTGATTAGCCGCAAAAAGATTTCGCTAAGCACACGCAGATGCTCGGCGAATTGCGGGCGGTCAATCCCGATTTCGCCGCCCAGCAGCATGGCAAAGAAAATCCAGCGAGTGAGCGATTGCCCCCACAATCCGGTTAAGGCGATGGCAACCAGACCGGTCCAGCGGAGGGCGGCGATCCAAGCATGGCCAGAAAGAAAGGCAGGCAACACCGCGCCGGCTACGAATAGGAGACAACCGAACTTCGAAATTGCGCGTGCTGCCGGCGATTTCTGCAGCGATGGCGACGGATTTATACTTGCGACACTCATGGCAGGTTTTGGAACAGATTAGTGAAGTTCTAATTGAACCACGAATGTCGGCGCGGGCGTCATCGCCCGTGCTTTCTGATCGTGTGAACGCACGGACGATGACGCCCGCGCCTACATTGTTAGAAGTTCATTCAACCGCCAAAAAGCCCAAGCTAAGGCTACCAGGCCAGCCATCCACAACTCGAAGCAAAGCTTTACCACCCATGCCGGCGCTTCTCCCACCCGGCGCAGTACAAACGGCAGAAAATTCCATGTCGTGATGTGAACGTAATCCCACGAGTCTTCGGTCATGGCATGATTGTTGAGTCCCCATGCGTCCATTTTCCCCAATGCAAACGCCACAATATTCTTAAAGCGGAGGGCGACAACAAACGTGGGATGCCCGAGCGTTTCCATCTGATAGATCTCGATTGGCAACCAGAAAGCGAGCGACGCGACTTGAATCGCGGTACTGACGGCGATCAGCCCTACTCCAATCGTCCACACGAACTTGCCTAAGTCGAGGCGATATCGCAACAGTAACGGCACCGAAACAAATGCCGTCATTTCTGCTGCGGTCGAAACATACCGGTCGCCCCAGGCGAAATCGCCACTCCAAACCGTATACTTGGCATAAAAGCAAATGTACGCGAGCAGCAATAGAAATGCGGCTACCAGATATGCCTTGATCTCAGGCCGAAAGCGCTTCCAGCCGAGCACAGTAATCACAATCGTGAGCACAAGCAACGGATCGAAAAGAAAGATGGACTTCTCCGGCGCGAACAGCGCGCCCAGAAACCCAACATGGAACGGAGTTTCGAATGGGTAACTCGCCGGCAACGACGGATCCTGAAGCCTGTGTTCCACGGTGAAGTAATGGAGATAGGTATTGAAGAATGATCCGAAACGGTAAAACTGATATATGCGATCGACGAGGAAAAACCCGGCATAAACCGGCAACGCGGTTTTTGCATAGGCGAGCAATCGCTCCGACAAAACCTGGCCACGCGCTCGCGCAAACCACAAGGCGAAGAACAAAAACGCGGCTGCGGATAGCAGGTCGAGCCCAGTCGTTAATCGCGTCAGCAAATTAAGTCCTAGCGCAGCCGAGCCGAGAAACAATGCCCGGCGGCTTCCTGTTCGCAGCCATTCGTACTGAAAGGCAAATCCTGCTAGCGTTAGGAGCAGGATGTAATTGTTCTCCATCATGTTCTGCGTGTAATGCAGATGAGTGGTGCAGAACAGCAACGCCAGCACACCAGCCACAGCTTGACGCGTATTGAAGTTCAGCAACCGCAACAAGCGCCAGCACACCAGTGCCGTGAGAACGCTGATTAGGATATTCGTGCTATAGCTGACCACAATGTTGCGCACGCTGGGGTCGTCACTGTAATCGGCGAAAATCGGCAGCCGTTCGATAAACGTTCCCGCAATATCCGCTGGCATCATGAGCAATGGTTGCCCTATGCCATACCAGTCGTAAAGCTTGCCTCCGCGGCCATGCACGCCGAATTCGGGATATTCCTGGGCGAAGACTGGCGGCTCCGATGTCCAGAACGAATGGGCCGTCTGCAGGCGGTGCATGGTGTCTGCCGAGCCAAGTTCCCCAGATTGCACGACAAATGCGCCCAGCCCTGCGATCAGGGTGAGCAAGAATAGTGGATTTCCGAACCAGGCGCGGATGCCACCGGGCATCGCTAGCTCTTTCGCGATCTTACGATCGCTTCACGCGCTTCTTTATCGGCAGTCTTACGGCGTTCGGTTTCACGCTTGTCCCAGAGCTGTTTGCCCTTGGCCAGGGCTAACTCAACTTTGACTTTACCGTTCTTGAAATACATCCGCGTGGGAACGAGGGTGAGCCCGCGCTGCTGCGTTTTTCCGATTAGCTTCCGGATTTCCTCTTTATGCATTAACAACTTACGCGTGCGTAACGGCGCGTGATTGAAAATATTGCCATGCTCGTAAGGACCGATGTGACAATTCAGCAGCCACAATTCTCCGTCTTTGACCAACCCATAAGCATCTTTCAGGTTGCTGCGCCCGGCGCGAACCGATTTGACCTCGGTTCCGGTTAGAACCACTCCTACCTCAAATTTTTCCAGCAAGAAGTAGTTATGTGAGGCGATCCTATTAACAGAGGCGTCGCGTTGCCCTGCGGCCGTGGGATCGCGACGCGGATTTTTCTCCGGATTGGGCTTGGTTTGTTGGGTGCGAGGCATGTTCTCTTAGTAGCTTATCTCATGCCAGAGCCGGGGAGCGTTGAGCTGAAAGGCGATGGGGCAAAGTAGGAGTGATTGAGGCGAGGCGGCGCGGAGAACTTTGCGCAGCTTTGAAACCGGTGTCTGCAGCAGCGGATTGGCGAAGACGCTACAGGTCTCATCTTCGGTACTAGAACCAAAGAGTGTAACTGCCGCCATGACAGTAACTTCGGTACCCTCCGAGGCGATGCTATAATCGCGCCAGCCAACACTATCTTCGGTAAATTTAGAGTTTTAGCCCGAGTTCTGGCCGGACGGCGGGACAAAACTGCTTTTAATAAGAGGAATTCTTAATGAAACGCTTGATCCGCGCGGCGGCGATGTTGCTGCTGGTCCTGGCCGTAACCCAAGCTATCGCAGCCGACAAGGCCAAGGCCTTATACAACAAAGGCAAGGATGCGGAGGCTCGCGAAAATTACGAGCAAGCCTACGATTATTACAAGCAGGCTTACGACCTCAAGCCTGCGGAGCTCGTTTACAAGTCGGCATTTGATCGATTGCGCTTTTTGGCTGGGGCATCCATGGTGCATCGCGGGCAATTGCTGAGGGAGGCAGGTCAACTGGATTCTGCGCTGGCCGAATTTCAGAAAGCGGCCGAGATCGATCCTTCAAGCGCCATCGCCCAACAGGAAATCCGCCATACCAAAGAGATGATTGATGCGGCCAAGAACGCCGCGCCCAAGGCGGCTGCACCACCGAGCGCCCTGCAGAAGCGTCTCTCTGAAGCCGGGGGCCCGGTAGAACTGTCCGCCATCTCCAACGTTCCCATCAATCTCAAGATAACCGAAGATTCGAAGGTCATTTACGAAACCGTGGGCAAGCTGGCAGGGATCAATGTCCTGTTCGATCCCGACTACACCTCGCGCCGCATCAAGATCGAACTGAACAATGTCTCTCTCGAAGAAGCGCTGGAAATTATCGCACTGGAATCAAAAACTTTCTGGCGTCCGGTGACGCCGAACACAATTTTCGTCGCTGCTGACAATCCGGCCAAGCGCAAGGATCTGGAACAAAGCGTCATCAAGACTTTCTATCTGGCAAATCTCTCGCAGCCCACCGAATTGCAGGATGTGGTCAACGCGATGCGGCAGATTCTAGAAATTTCGCGTATTCAGCCTCTGCCTTCGCAGGGCGCGATTGTAGTACGGGGAACTCCTGATCAGATTGCCCTGGCGCAAAAATTAGTCGGCGATCTGGATAAAGCCAAGGCTGAAGTCATCGTCGACGTTGCAGTGCTGCAGATTAACCGGGATAAGTCCAAGACTCTCGGTATCAGTCCTCCAACCAGCGCGACGGTGGCCTTGCAGAACAACATTACCAACACCACCACGAACACCGGCAGCACTACGAGTAACCTGACTACTGGCTCGACCGCAAGCACCACGGGCACGCCGAATCAGCTCAATCTCAACCAAATTAATAATTTGAACGCGACCGACTTCACCATTACGATTCCGCAGGCGACTGCCACTGCACTTTTCAGTGATAACAGCACCAAGCTCATTCAGAAGCCGGAGATTCGCGCCGTCGATGGCCAAAAGGCTTCGCTCAAGATTGGCGACCGCGTGCCCGTGGCCACCGGCTCCTTTCAGCCAGGCATCGGGGGCGTCGGTATCAACCCGTTGGTAAACACGCAATTTCAATATCTGGATGTCGGCGTGAACATCGACATCACGCCTAAGGTTCACTCCAACGGGGAAGTCACGCTGAAGGTCGTGATGGACATTTCTTCCGTGACCGGCACCTCGAACATCGGCGGCATCAGTCAGCCGGTGATTGGGCAACGCAAGATCGAGCACGAAGTCCGCCTGAAGGAAGGCGAAGTCAACATGCTGGGCGGTATGCTCGAGGACTCGCAAACCAAGTCGCTGACCGGCATCCCTGGATTGTCGCAAATTCCGATTCTGAAATATCTCTTTGGTCAGACAGCTACCGATCACTCCGAAACCGAAACCGTTTTCGTCCTGATTCCTCACATCGTTCGCAACCACGAATACAACGATTTGAACCAGGAAGCGCTCGACGTAGGCACGGCCAACGCGATCGAATTGCGGCGCATCAGCCATCAGGTCCCTGCTGCTCCCGCAGTGCAGCAGCCGGCGCCGTCGCAACCGCAAGGCGCACCGGCGCCCGCGAATCAACCGCCAGGATCTGCGAACGTAGCTCCGAATGGTCCGGCTGCATTTAGCTTCGATCCGGCCAATGTTTCGCAGGCGAAGGGTTCGACTTTTGCTGTGAATGTACTCCTCAACGGTGCCCAGAATGCGTACTCGGTGCCCTTACAAATAAGCTATGACCCGAAAATGTTACAGGTGGTCAACGTGTCGAACGGAGGTTTCCTTTCGCAAGACGGGCAGGCAGTGGCGCTCGTCCATCGCGATGATGACACGACTGGAACCTTGCAGATCACGGCGACACGGCCGCCGGGCGCCAACGGAATTTCAGGACGCGGCACGGTCCTGACTTTAACTTTGGTAGCCAAAGCTCCCGGACAGTCCACGCTCACCATTGCCAGAGGAGGCGTACGCGATCCTGGCATGCAATCCGCTCCAGCAGCCGGCGCGGCCATGAACGTGACGATCCAATAGTGTTGCATGTAGTGTTGCCATGCGCCGCTGGTTTTGGGAGTAGAGCAGCGCTTCCAGCGCTGCATTGACCACCCCAGAACCATTTAAGGCTTTAGCCGCTGTGGTAGGCCGCACCGGAGCCATCGTTTGAATATGCAGTTAACCGCATCCAGAAGAAAACACGCCCGCGGTTTCACGCTGATCGAATTGATCGTGGCCACCGCGATTCTGTTGATTCTGAGCACGCTGGCGGTGCCGTTGGTGCGAGTGACGATTAAGCGTGAGAAGGAGCGCGAACTTCGCCGCGATTTGTGGCAAATGCGCGACGCCGTCGATCGCTACAAAGATGCCGCCGACGCGGGCAAATTCCAGACGAAGGTAGGCTCGGAAAATTACCCGCCCGATCTGGATACGCTGGTAAAAGGCGTAGATGTGGGAGGCAAGAAACTAAAGTTTCTGCGTAAGATTCCGATTGATCCGATGACGAATAATACGGAGTGGGGCCTGCGCTCCATGCAGGACGATCCGGATTCCGATTCCTGGGGCGAGCAAAATGTTTTCGACGTCTATACCAAATCGCAAGACACGGCGCTCGACGGAACAAAGTACAAAGACTGGTAGATGATAGATGAGAAGATGGTACACGAAGCCCTGGCGGATGAGTTTGGCCCCGATTTCGACGGCGTCATTCCCAAGCCCCGCGCTTTCTCAAGCGGGGCAGGGAATCTCGCGTGAAGCAGATCATACTGGTGGAAAACGGAGCCGTGGTTTCACCCTGATTGAGATGCTGATCGTCATCAGCCTCATCACGATCCTGATTTCGGTCGCTCTGCCGGCTTACAACCAGTCGATCTGGCGCGCCCGCGAGTCGGTGCTCAAACAGAATCTTTTCTCCCTGCGCTCGGTAATCTCCCAGTACACACTCGACAAACAAAAAGCCCCGCAAGCCCTGGATGACCTGGTCACTGCCGGATATTTCAAACAAATTCCCAATGACCCAATGACCGGCCGCAACGACACCTGGACGGTAGAAGAAGAAACTGACACCATCACCACCGTCGACCAGCAAGAACCCGGCATCTACGATGTGCACAGCGGTTCGACGGCCACCGGCAGCGACGGCACCGCCTACAACACCTGGTAAGCAGCACTAGTTTTCAGCCAACAACCTCCAGCCATTAATGGGTTCGCTCCCATTGCGCAATGTTTTACAGTTTGACTCTATGTTATGGCAAGGCCGCCTTTGGGACGCCCTCGGGCCAGACGCGTCCGGATTTGAAGACTTGCCTTCAACGCACTAACATCTAATCATGCCGGTTGAAACTGAAATCACTTCTTCCACCTACACCCCTATTCGCGCGCCTCGCGGCACTACCATTTCCTGCAAAGGCTGGCAGCAGGAAGCGGCCATGCGGATGCTGATGAACAATCTTGACGAAGAGGTCGCGGAGCGTCCACGCGACCTTGTCGTGTACGGTGGAACCGGCCGGGCGGCGCGCAGTTGGGAGGCCTACCATGCAATCGTCGCGTCATTAAAGAGCCTGGAGAACGACGAAACTCTGCTGGTGCAATCCGGCAAACCAGTCGGCGTTTTCAAGACGCACGAATACGCGCCCCGAGTCCTGATCGCAAACTCCAACCTGGTCGGGCATTGGTCTAACTGGGAAAAGTTCAACGAACTGGAGCGCGCGGGCCTGATGATGTATGGGCAGATGACCGCCGGCTCCTGGATCTACATCGGCTCGCAGGGAATTGTGCAGGGCACATTCGAGACTTTTTCAGCCGCGGGAGAAAAACACTTTGGCGGCGATCTTGCCGGCAAACTGATCGTCAGTGGCGGCATGGGCGGCATGGGTGGAGCTCAGCCGCTAGCCGCGACCATGACCGGCGCGGCTTTCTTGGGCATTGACATCGATCCCGAGCGCATCAAGAAACGCCTCAAGACTGGCTACTGCGATTTTATGGTCAGCACGCTCGATGAGGCGCTGCGTATCCTCAAGAATGCCGTGCGAAAAAAGGAAAACATCTCTGTCGGATTGGTGGGAAATTGCGCCGACATAGTTCCGGAACTGGCCGAGCGTGGCGTGGTCCCAGACATTCTTACCGATCAGACTTCAGCCCATGATCCGCTGAACGGATATGTCCCGAACGGCATGACGTTGCAGGCAGCGTTGGAATTGCGCCAGCGCGATCCGCAAAGTTATCAAGAACGTTCGCTGGACGCGATGGCGCAGCATGTTGAAGGCATGTTGCGGCTGCAGAAAATGGGCGCAGTAACTTTTGACTACGGAAATAACATTCGTACGTTCGCGTTTCAGCATGGAGTCAAAAACGCCTACGACTTTCCGGGGTTTGTGCCTGCGTACATTCGTCCGCTGTTCTGCGAAGGCCGCGGACCGTTCCGCTGGGCTGCGCTGTCGGGCGAGCCCTCCGATATTCATGTTACCGATGAATTAGTGCTGGAGCTGTTTCCGGAAAACCAAATTCTGCGCCGCTGGATTGAGTTGGCACGTAAGCGCATAAAGTTTCAGGGGCTGCCAGCACGCATTTGCTGGCTGGGATATGGCGAGCGCGCACAGTTCGGTCTGGCAATCAATGATCTGGTCAAGCAAGGAAAAATCAAGGCGCCGATTGTAATTGGCCGGGATCACCTCGACTGCGGCTCAGTCGCATCTCCATACCGCGAAACCGAAAGCATGAAAGATGGCAGTGACGCCGTCGCCGACTGGCCGCTGCTGAACGCTTTGTTGAACACTGCCGCCGGAGCTTCGTGGGTGTCGATCCACAACGGCGGCGGCGTGGGCATTGGCTACTCGCTGCATGCGGGCCAGGTTACGGTGGCTGACGGAACTGAAATGATGGCGAAACGCATTGAGCGCGTGCTGACCACCGATCCCGGAATGGGCGTGATCCGGCACGTAGACGCGGGGTATGACCAAGCAAAAGAGTTTGCCAAAGCGAAGAACATAAAAGTGCCGGATGTTTAGCTTATGTACCATCGGCCGGCCCTGACGCGAACCCCATGCGCAAGAACTTCTCTTCCAACGAACGACGCGATAAATAGGCGACAGCGATTGCAAGACCGCTCCCTGCTAAAAAGCGAAGCAGCATGGCAGCCGTGGGGTTCCCGGCGGAGAAAAGAGCCAACAATGGCCGTGCGAACAGTATTTCGGCCAGCCTGAATGCCAGCACCTGGATCAAATACAAACCATAGCTTATAAAGCCAAGAAACTTGAGCGCGGGTCGGCCAACCAAAAAACTCCACGAGCTGGTTCCTGTCAACAACGCACAAGACAACAGACCCGCCGAAGCGAGATCGCACGCGGTGTACGAAAAGGCTGCATCGGCGAGAGGATGTTTCAACTCAAGCACAAAAAACATGATTCCGGTAACCAGCAGTGGCAGGGCAACACGCGATAGCTGTTTGCGCTGAAACCACGACTGGCGCAGCCAGATCGCCAGCAGCGCACCGAGCGCCAGTCCATCCACATTGAACCAGGTATAAAGAGTCACGAAATTTGCTGGTGCACCTGTGGCCACAAAATCGATTGCGCGCAGCAGCGGAGTTAGCACGAAGATGATAGCCAGCAAAACCATCAGGCTAACGGACGAGAATTTCCGAATGAGTGCAGGCCAAATCAGGTAGAAATGTTCCTCTACAGCGAGCGACCACAGCGGGCCGTATTGCAAAGGCACGCCCAGCAAGGTTGTCGAATTGGCGAGAAATAAAACACTGAGCACAAGAAAGCGCCAGGAAATCCATCCTCCGACCAATAGAAATAGAACCGTCGCATAAAATGCGGGCAGGATGCGCAAGGAACGGCGAATGTAAAAGCGGCGGAAGTAGCTTTGCCGGTGACGGCTGTCGATGAGGATGCCCGTAATCAAAAATCCGGACAGCACGAAAAATAAATTGACGCCGACCCATCCGTATTGAGAAACCGCCAGTATGAATTTGCCGCTATTCGAGAGCTCCGCATTCAGCGGCGAAGCCATCCCGTGAAAAAATAGAACCAGCAAGATGGCGAGGCCGCGCACCGAATCGAGTTCCGGCATGTAAGGACGGATTAACGGAAACGGAGGACCGGCAGCGTGAATTAGGAATGAGCCTCCAGCAACATCAAGACGTTTACCACGAGGAGAACCGCGAACTTGCCGTCCAGTGCCGGTTGTGCCAATTAGATTGCTGGGCCAGTTCAATCAGGAACCTCGCGCGGTATTATAGGCCGTTGTTTTCAGACATTCTGAAGTAACTTCAATCTCTGCGAAATTCAATCTTCGTTTTTCACCTGCTAAACTCTTTATTGCTTGCGCAAAGCCAAGAAAGAATCGCACATCGACCGTGCATTGCTGCTGATCAACATCGGCCAGCTACTAACCTTGCGGTCTCGTTCGGCTACATCAGGCCCACGCCGCGGTGTCCAACTCAATGAACTGGAGATTATCGAAGACGCTGCCGTGCTGTGCCTGGAAGGGAAGATCGTTTCCGTCGGCAAGAGTAAAGATGCGTTGCGCGATTCGTGGCTGAAAAAGAATCGCAAAAATGTTATCGAGGTCGACTGCGAGCGCCAGGTTGTGCTTCCGGGATTCGTCGATTCCCACACCCATCCCGTATTCGTCGCGCCGCGACTCGTAGATTTCGAAAAGCGCATCGCGGGCGCCACTTATGAGGAAATTGCCGAGGCTGGTGGCGGCATCCGCTCTAGCATTGAAGCCGTACGTAGGGCGCCGAGAAGCCGACTAACCGAAAGCGTGCTGCAAGCGCTGCGCGAAATGGCCGAGCAAGGCACGACCACGATTGAGGCCAAGTCGGGTTACGGGCTGACTCTAGAATCGGAATTAAAGTCACTCGAGGCGATTCGTGATGCTGCCGCTGTCTGGCCGGGCACGGTGGTGGCCACCCTCCTCGGTGCCCACGTTGTTCCCAAAGAATTCGAAGGCCAAGCGGACAAGTACGTGAATGAAGTGTGCGAAAAAATGATTCCCCCGGCGGCAAAGCGAAAGCTCGCGCAGTTTGTGGATGTGTTCACCGAACGCGGAGCCTTCAACGCCGAAGATACCGCAACAATTTTTGCTGCTGCCGAAAAATATGATTTGGGGGTGCGGGCACACGTGTGTCAATTGAGCGAGACTTCTTTACATCCGCTCTTGCGCTTCAACCCGGCGTCATTTGACCACATGGATTACGTGACTGCTGCAGACATTCGAGAACTGGCAACCCGCGATACGATTGTGACGCTGTTGCCCGGAGCAAATTATTTCTTGGGTTTGGAGAAGTTTCCCGCGGCACGAAAATTAATCGACGCAGGCGTGCCCGTGGCATTGGCCACTGACTACAATCCAGGCTCGTCGCCCACGCCCAGCATGCCATTTGTGTTGTCGCTGGCCTGCACGCACATGAAGATGTCGCCGGCTGAAGCAATTTCTGCTGCCACCATCAACGGCGCCTGGGCGCTACGACTCGGCGCGCGCAAGGGTTCCATCGAACCGGGAAAGGACGCCGACTTCGCAGTTTTCGAGGCGGAGGATTATCGCGAGATTCCCTACTGGTTCGCGGCCAATCGATGCGCATTCACCATCTTGAATGGGACGCTCTTTGCGTCTTCTGGCTCTGCGGTATTGGGCTGAACTTTTAATCCGTTCCATGAAATTCCCGATTTAGATTCAACACTGTCCGTTTTTTGTAACACGCGCAAAAAACGCTTGCTTTCCTGTTATCCCGCTGCTAACTTCGCTGGCATCTAACGGGCCAGCAACTGATTCGTGGAATTTGCAGAGAGCTCGGCTCCTTTCCTGGGTGGAGTTTCGCAAGAATAAACTCCGATGTAACGCTGCGCTGCTTTTCTTCACCATCAGCTAGGTCCAACAGAAAAGGAGAACTATGACGTCTACTCCGAAAAAACCGCTTGCAGGTAGTGAGCGCGCTCCGCTGCCGGGGGCGCGAGAAATAGGTCCAGCCAATCCTACAGAAATGGTGGACGTAACCATTCGCTTGCGTTCGCGCGCGGGGAAGAAGCCAATCGTGAGCGCCGATGCATTCACCAAACCAATTGCAAAACGCAAGATCATGACCCGACAAGAATTCGAACAAAGCCACGGGGCCGACCCAGAAAGCATTGCTAAGGTTGAGGCATTTGCCCGCGCGCACAAACTCACAGTAAAGGAAAAGAGCGCGGCACGGCGGACGGTCATTCTTTCCGGAACGGTCGCTGCGATGAACGATGCCTTTGGTGTCCAATTGAAGGAATATCAACATCCGAACGGAAAGTATCGCGGTCGAACGGGGGCTGTCCAGATTCCCACTGACCTGCAGGATGTGATCGAAGGCGTGTTTGGTCTGGACAATCGGCCGCAAGCCAAACCCCATTTTCGTAGGCGGCAGGGACGCGCTGGCGCTCGCGCCCAAGCCGCTGGCATCTCTTACACGCCCACACAAGTTGCCGAGCTCTACAATTATCCAACAGGCGTCGACGGATCCGGAGAATGTATCGCGCTGATCGAACTGGGAGGCGGATACAATCCGACCGACCTCAGCAATTACTGGAGCCAGCTCAGCCTGACCGAGACGCCGACCGTTTCGGCGGTTTCGGTGGGCAACGGCAGCAACAATCCCACCGGCGATCCGAACGGGCCCGATGGCGAAGTGATGCTGGATATCGAAGTTTCCGGAGCGATTGCTCCTGGCGCCAAGATTGTCGCTTATTTTGCCGACAACACCGATGCCGGCTTTCTGAACGCAATCACCACCGCAGTCCACGACAGCACCAACAACCCCTCGGTCGTTTCCATCAGTTGGGGCGGTCCAGAATCCTCGTGGACGCAGCAGGCGATGACATCCATGGATGAAGCATTCCAGGCTGCCGCGGCGATGGGAGTTACCGTTTGCGTTGCGTCCGGAGACGACGGCTCGACCGATGGCGTTACCGACGGATCGAACCACGTCGATTTCCCCGCATCGAGTCCCAATGTGCTGGCTTGTGGAGGCACGACATTGCAGGCCTCAAACGGCGAGATTACGAGCGAAACTGCATGGAACGAACTGGCCAATAATGAAGGCGCAACCGGAGGCGGGGTCAGCGACGTCTTCGGCTTGCCGAGTTGGCAGAGTAGGGCGAATGTGCCTGCTCCGGCCAATTCAAATGGTGGGCGCGGCGTGCCGGACGTTTGTGGAGACGCCGATCCAACCACCGGCTACGTTACGCTAGTCGATGGGCAATCTGGTGTTATCGGAGGCACGAGCGCGGTCGCTCCGCTCTGGGCTGGATTGATCGCG
>Ga0182015_10000961_pt1 | contig 39789 bp, 30 predicted proteins | sample 712P3MmetaG_FD_120478 | JGI IMG/M metagenome (GOLD analysis project Ga0182015, IMG submission 120478) | Permafrost microbial communities from Stordalen Mire, Sweden - 712P3M metaG | ecosystem: Environmental > Terrestrial > Soil > Wetlands > Permafrost | place: Sweden: Stordalen | collected...
CCGGGCTTCGGCGATCGCCGCAAGGCCATCCTGGGCGACATTGCCACCCTCACCGGCGGCAAGGCCATCACCGAGGACCTCGGCATCAAGCTGGAAGGCGTGAAGCTCGAGGATCTGGGTAAGGCAAAGCGCATCACCATCGACAAGGACAACACCACCATCGTCGACGGCGCTGGCAAGTCCAGCGACATCGAAGGCCGTGTCCGCGAGATCCGTGCGCAGATCGAGAAGACCACCTCCGACTACGACAAGGAAAAACTGCAGGAGCGGCTGGCCAAGCTTGTCGGCGGCGTTGCCATCATCAAGGTCGGCGCTGCAACCGAGACCGAGCTGAAGGAGAAGAAGGCTCGCGTTGAGGATGCTCTGCACGCAACCCGTGCGGCAGTCGAGGAAGGCATCGTTCCCGGAGGCGGCGTGGCTCTTGTGCGCGCAATCCCCGCGGTCGACGATCTGATCAAGACGCTTGAAGGCGATGAGAAGATCGGCGCGCAAATCGTTCGCCGCTCGCTCGAAGAGCCACTGCGCCAGATCGTCGCCAATGCCGGCGAAGAGGGTGCGGTTGTCGTGGCCAAGGTGCTCGAGTCCAAGCAGCCGCACTTCGGCTACAACGCGGCCACCGGCCAATTCGAAGACCTGGTCAAGGCCGGCGTCATCGACCCCACCAAGGTAACCCGCACCGCGCTGCAGAACGCAGCCTCGATCGCTGGCCTCTTGCTCACCACCGAAGCTCTGGTGGTCGAGATTCCGGAGCAGAAGGCTGCCCCGGCAGGCGGTCACGGCGGCGGCATGGACGGCATGTACTAATCACCCACTCAATGGGTGCCCCAGGTCCCTCGCATTTAGGGACCTGGGTGCCATTCGCGCACAACAACAAAAGGCCTCTAGCTTCGGCTGGAGGCCTTTTTGTTCCACGCAATTTTAAACCTCGGCAAACGCTGAAGATCTGCTCGCTCGATTGCATCCACCTCGGAGACTCACTTCGCCGTCCCCTTTGGCTACGTCGAGCGCTTTTTATGCAGCCCTGGGTCCCGTGCCCAGGCTGCCCACAGCCACCTGGGAGCGGAGCCCGCGGAGCCAACCGGCTGAAAGCCAGCTTTGCGGAATGGAAAACTCGCCCCAACCGCAATCAAGACAGACAACGACGTCGGGGGAAGGTGTCATGGGAGGGTGGCCTAGCGTGCGGAGAGAGTTGCGGTAGAGTCGAACTTCTGCAGGGATAACAGAAACCGACGAAGACTGACACTTCGGACAGACCATGGATATACCTCGGCCAAACAGGCAAAACAGGCAACGCAGGGAATTCAGCTAACTGGGAAAGATCAAATCTAATCCCACAAAGATGGTGATTTCAATAGCCCAAGCTGGTCATAACGCGTAACTTTGCCGAAATTCTTCACCTGTTCAAAACTTGGCTTTTATGACATCAAAGTCGATTTAACCCGCAAATCGCGACAACATTCGTCCTGGATCCAGCCCACCTGGCCCCAAAAGTCGATTGATCTCCGGTGCAAAACTCGTCCAAAACGCCACCGGGGCCCCAGCAAGGGCCCCGGCAGTCTGCACCCTCCGTCAAGAGGATCAGGGTTAGAAGGTGAGGTGCATTCCCATCGTCATGGCGCGGTTGCCGCCGATGGTGCCGAGGACCGAGCCGAAGGTGGATGCATTGTTGGGGCAGCCTCCAGGGATCGCACCAGATGCCGTGCAGGTGGTGCCGTTGGCGCCGACGGGAATCTGCAGTGGAACCGTCAATCCCTTGCCGGTCCCGTTCGTGTAGGGGATTTGGTCGAGCCGGTTTAAAGCGGACTGCTGGTCTACCGGATTGTTGCTGGTTGCGATCTGGGCGTACTGCAAGAAGTCGGCCTCGCAATTGTCGCCCGATACCGCTTGCGCGGCCGCCGAGCAAGCGCTGTTTTGCCGAATCTGTGCCGTGTCCAGCGGCACATCCAGGCTCGTGGTGTTGGTAACGTTGAACACGTTGAACTCTAACTGAAGGTTCAGTTTTTCCTTAACCACGATGTTCTTGCGGACGGAGACGTCAAGACGCTTCTGAGGCGATTGCCGGAAGAGATTGCGCTGGCCCGGAGCCCACCCGGTTTCGTAGATGTCCTGCGGATCGCTTCCTGTGGAAACCGGTACGCCGTCTGTCCCTGGCGCAATGTAGTTGATAGCGATCTGTGTGGGATCGATGGCGGGGATATAACTGCCACCGCTGCCACGCATTGAGCCATTATTTTTGGTGAGCGCCGTAGCCGGATTGTGGGGATCCTTGATGCCCAGCACAGGATTCATAAGGGTGGGATAGCTGCCGAAGTTGATGCTGCCGACTGCACCGTAGAACTCATAGAGCGAGTACGGCTCGCCGCTTTGCACCACGCCGATCCCGGTCAAGTGCCAATCATTGGCGATATAAGATAGCGCCGAATGGTCCTTGACCAGTACTGGAGAGTTGAGTTGGAAATTGGCGCTGAATACGTTGGTACGGTCAAAGTCCGAAGATGCCCATGAGCTCTTCAGGTTCTTTGGGTCGTTGCCGGTAAAGAAGATGCCGATGTCGCTCTGCTCGTCGAGCGAGTGGCTATAGGTGTAGCTGGCGCCAATCTGATAGTTGTTCGAGAGGCGCTTCTCCACGTGGGATTCAAGGGCGTCGTATGCGGAGTTGCCAACCGTCTTGAAGAGCACCGCATTCGGGCTGAATCCGATATAGGGAGCACGGAAGTCCGTATTGCCGCCATCTTGTGTGTCCCAGGGTTCGCCTGCGATGGCGTTGTAATCGAATGTCTTTGCGTAGTTGGTTGCGTTGAGGACCTCGAATCCGTAGGTTGCGGTTTGTCCCCAGATTGGGTTGGCTGCGGTAGCAATTCCCGGCTCGTTCAAGGGGATAGGAACAACTGCGTGGCGACCGCGATTGCCGGTGTAGCCAACCGTGACGGCCCAGCTGTTGTTCGGCTGGTACTGCACGTTGAAGGTGTAGTTCATGGTGTACGGCAACACATTGCTTTTATCGTAGGCGCCGAAGTTAAGCGTGGCCGGACAGTCGGTGTAATCTTCCTGGCCGTCGACTGCACCGCAGTTCGCTCCGTACTTGGCATGGTAAGTGCCGGTCAAGCCGGTCAGCACACAATTCAAGGCTTGCGCAATGACGGCGGGATTGGAACTTGGCGAGGTGAAGGCCGCACATCCCGTCGGCGCTCCCAGAGGATTCTCCAGGGTGGTGCCGTTCCCAACATCATAACTCGCGAGTGGCGCGGACTCGGTAACACCGAAAGGACCACCGTTGCCGCTGCCGGCCGGCTGCGAGAGATAGCTGAAGAGTTCTCCACGGTCGTAGTAGATGCCGAAACCGCCGCGAACGACCAGTGTTCCGTAATCAACCTTTGGTGACCACGCAAAGCCCAAACGCGGCGAGATGCCCCACTGGCGCCCGGTCAGAGTCGAGTCGCTTACTCCGGCAGTCGCGTCGTACTTGTTGTTCCCCGCGATCACAAAGCCGGCGTTGTTGACTGTCCAGGGCTGATTGGGAACGGCAGTTGTGCCCGTAACGCTGTACAGCGACGGATCGAAGTTGAACATATTGCCGTACTTCTCCGTCATGCCGCCGTGCAGGTCATAACGAACTCCGGCAGTGATGCTGAGGTTGGTGAGCACCTGCCACTTATCCTGAAGGTAGGCACTGGCTTCGTTGGTGCGATAGTAGCGGTCCGCGTTGTTGCGCCCGCTCGCTGGGTCGGTCGATTCAAGCACGCTGGAACCGGAGACAGCCCCAGTAAGGAACTTCTGGAAGGTCTTGGAGGCAATCTGGGCGTCGCCGTCGCGGTTGTTTTCGATGTTCAACTGGGTGTAGCTGTATCCGCCGCCAGCCACGATCGTGTGTTTGCCCATCGCAAAAATTACGTTGGACGAGGGATTAATTCGGTTTTGGTAGTAGCCCATATCGGCAAACGAACTATAGGGACCGACCTTGAGAGCGGGAGAATCGAGCTGGCTGCTGCCGAATGACTTCAAGAGGAGCCCGGGCAACCCTGTGCCAAAAGATCCGGTTGCGCCCATGCCGAAGTTCGATGCGCCGTTGCCATTGGTCAGCGTCTGTGTGTAGTAGCTGTACGAGTACATCCGATCGACACCGAGGCGCTGTTCCCAGTTGAGGCGCGGGCCAATCGCAATGGTGTTATCGAGTGCCGCCACCTGCGAGCCGTTGTCCTGCGAAATAGGAAAACCTCCGGTCTGAGAATATCCGTAAGGTTTTTGCACCGGGTCAGTCTGATAGTAGTACTTCGCCGAAATGCGGTCGGCCTTCGTCATGTCGTAGTCGACCGACGCAGTCGCCTGGTCGGCCGCCAGCATCGAAGTGCCAATCAAGTTCACGTTGGGCACGCCATAGAGATAAGGCGCGGTAGACTGCGCCGACGGAATCAGGAAGCTTCCATCAGGCAGCTTCGCATTCATCAAGGCCATGGCGATTGGATCGATGGTCGAAGTAAAGGCCTTGCCGTTATTCCAGGCGGTAGCCGCATCATCCAAGCCCCCCGTGGAGCGATCGCTAGTCAATCCGGATGGCACGGTCAACTGCGAAATTCCCGTACCCTCGTCCCTGTTTGACCGATGCTGGTATCCCACAAAAAAGAAGACCTTATTCTTCAAGACCGGCCCGCCTGCGGCTGCGCCGGCAGTCCAGCGCTGCAAGTAGGGGTTCGCCATTGATTGTGGAAAGGAGCCGATACCTTCCTGGGCTGTCAGTTGATACTCCTGGTTGTAGAAGAACGGGCTGGCGTTAAGGTCGTTATTCGCGAAGGTTCCATAGACATCGCCATGCCAATTGTTGGTACCGGTTGCGGTGTTGGCGTCAATCTGCGCCCCGCTCGTCGCACCTTGCTGCGCGTCGTACATAGAGGTGTTCACCCGCAATTCCTGCAGGAACTCCGGAGGAGGCGAGGGCAGGCTGTTGCCGTTTGAGTCGTAGACCGAGGTGCCCACCGGCTCTCCGCCACCTACTGTTGGGGTACCCGCCGCGGAACTCTGTGAGGTGCTGCCGCCGCCAGTATTCCAGTTGTAGCGCTGAGAGTTCGCGCCGCTGGAACTCTTGCCGTTAAAAATGTTCGTCGCGTCGACGCCGTTTACCTGGAAGGTGTTCGATGTGTCGCGCTGGCCGTTGGCCCAGATGGGCTGATTGCCCAATCCGCTGTTGCTGTCGAGGTTCGACAACAATTCTGCGTTCACGCCCGGCGAGAGCACAGCCAACTGCGTGAAACTCCCGGTGGCCAGGGGCGTAATTTCGATCTGCTTGGCGTCCAGGGTGTACCCGTTGGTGGTGTCTGTCTCGTTCAGCATGGGGTTGGCAGTGACCTCAACAGCCTCGGTAACCTTGCCGACTTTGAGCGTTACGTTGATCGTCTTTGCTTGTGATTCCTGCACCCCAATTCCGGAGATCTGGGTTGTGTCGAACCCGTCGTGACTGACGCTGACTACATAGGTCCCGATAGGGAGGTTGAATATCTGAAAGAATCCGGTCTTTTGTGTGGTCGTAGTCGCAGTAACGTTAATTGCAGCGTCGGTCACCTTCACCGTCGCCCCCGTCACTGCCGCTCCAGTTGCATCCACTACTGTTCCATTCAGTGATCCCAGGGTTTGTTGCGCGTTTGCCTGCAGCGCACAAAGAATCATGGCCATCGCGAACAGACCACAGCAGACGATACTCCTCCAGAAAGAACGGCTCATCAATGACCTCTCTAGTTGCTTGAAATCGTTGTGGTTTCAATACGCAGACGTGGTGCGATCGGAATCGTATCGCCCAGGTTTTTGGTTTTTAAGAGCCTGCTTGGTAAAGAGTCTAATCAAAATTCGTCAGTTGACAATGAAAATCTCGTAGAAAACAGTAAAGATCGGCGCGGATCCACCAATTGCGACTCTGTGTGAATCACGTGCGCTGTGGAAAAGTAGTCCCTAACCAAGAGTGTGTGGACAGCTTCACCCTACTGGTGGAATCGGCGCCCCGCAGGGTTTTTGGGCGTGGCTTGAGAAATTGCCCGAGATCAAGACGATTAATTGATCAGATAAAAACCGGAAATCCAATTTTGCAGCAGGGCTGGAAAAATGCCCAGTACAACGACGGCCGCAGCGATGGCCAGCAACACGAGTAGCGTTACCGGATGAACGCGAATTGGCGAGTCATCAACAGGCTTCATTACGTACGCGCGCTTGAGCACCTGCAGGTAGTAGTAGAGGCTCACGGCGCTCAAGGCAATGGCCAACGCGACAAGGGCAAACGGCACCGGGCCGGCAGAAACGCCGAGCACGGCGGCGAACAGGTTGAACTTGGCCCAAAATCCCACCAGCGGAGGAATGCCCGCGAGCGAAAGGAACAGAATCAACAGCACTGCCGCAAGCAACGGATTGCGCTTGTGCAGCCCAAGGAATGCGTCGAGCTTGTCGCTGCCCGTAGCGCGCTCTACAACTCCGACGACACCGAATGCCCCGATGGTGGTCAGCCCGTAGGTGAGGATGTAGTAGAGGACAGCGTGTTGGTAGTCGAAGGCGTGCGCTAAGGCTTCAATGCCAACCACCTGCAACTCCGTTCCCGGGGGGACGTTGAAGTGCGGTAAAGGGCACACGCCCAGCAGTATGTAGCCCGCGTGAGCGATTGCCGAATATGCCAGCAATCTGCGGACGCTGGTCTGTGCGAGCGCGGCCAGGTTTCCGACAACCATCGAGGCCGCGGCAACCAGGAGCATAACTTCAATTACATGGGTCCAGGATGCGGAATATCCGCTAAGAAGGTGAATAGCCTCATTTTCGGAAACGTGAATACCGACACGAATCATCACATCTTGTCCGAAGATTGTCAGCAGCAGCGCAAAACTCGCCACCTTGGATACCGAAGCAATGAATGCCGATGCGGGTGCGGGAGCGCCTTCATAAGTGTCCGGCGCCCATAAATGAAACGGCACGGCGGCGATCTTAAATCCTAACCCGGCAATCACCAACGCCCACGCAACATAAAAGAGTGGCGTCGGTCCCGACCGCACGATCGCAGACCGGATCTCAAGCAGGTTCGTCGAACCGGTCAATCCATAGAAGTAACTAAAGCCGAACAGCAAAAACGCCGCCGACATTCCGCCAAAGAGGTAGTACTTCATCGCCGCCTCGGCGCTCTTCGCAGAGCTCTTTGCGAAAGCGGTCAGAATGTAGAGTCCGAGGCTCAGCAACTCCAGCCCAATGAAGATCACCAGCAGGTCCTGTGCAGCAGCAATCAGCAATCCGCCCGTCGCCGACATTAATACCACGGCTACGAATTCGCCAACATGGGTCGTGAAGTCCGAATCGACCAGAAGCAACAGTGTGAGCGCCGTGAGAACCAGAATGCCCGCCTGCGCCGCTGCAGTATAGCCTCCGGTCGCAAGCAGCAAATCGCTGCTGTTGATTGCACTCAGCCCGTTCGGCCCCGGTTGAAACACAGCCCAGATCGCCACGCCGCACCCAGTCACGCCAAGTACTGCGGCCACTGCCGTGCGCACCTTCAGTGATGCCCTGCGCAAGAAACCGACATCAATCACCAGCACCAGCAACGCTGCTATTTCCAGCGCAGTCTCAGGCAGCGTCACGCGGAAAAGGTCTGCGTAGTTCATCGTCCGCCTCCCGCGAGCAACGCTTTCACCGCAGGCTCAATCGCGTCGAGAAGAATGCGCGGATAAACGCCGACCCATAGCGATACCCCTGCCAGCAGCACCACGCCCGAAACCTCAGGCCATGTGATCGGGGCGAACGGGTGCGCGTGCTCAGCCTCGAGCTCGTGGACTGTGGGATGCAGATCGCTGAAGAAAGCCTTCTGAAGGGCTCGCCACGTGTATGCAACACCAACAATGATTCCCACGCCCGCGGCTAGCGTCCACCAGGGCCGCACGCTCCACGCGCCGGCAAGAATCTGAAACTCCGCCAAGAAGCCGGAGAACCCAGGCAGGCCCATTGAGGCCATGCCCGCAATCACGAAGGCCCACGCAGCAAACGGCATCCTTCGCCCCAGGTGCATCTTTTCAAGCTCTCCCAGTTGGCGGGTGTGCGTTCGCTCATACACAATTCGGCCGACAATCGCGAAGAGCAGTCCGGCAATGATGCCATGCGAGAACATCTGCAACACGGCGCCAGTCACGCCAATCTGATTGAGCGTCATCAGTCCCAGCAGCACAAAGCCCATGTGGCTCACGCTCGAGTAGCCGATAACAAACTTGAAGTCGGTCTGCGCCAGCGCTACCAGCGCACCGTACACAATTCCAATGACTGCAAGCACTGCAAACACATCGCGCCACGATCCGATGCCGAGCATCGACCAACCCCACGGATCCAGCCCGTGCGGAAACAGTCCGATGCCCACACGCAGGCAGCCATAAGCCCCCAGCTTCATCACCACACCTGCAAGCAACATCGAAGCAGCCGTTGGCGCGGCCACATGGCCTGTCGGCGCCCAGGTGTGGAACGGCCACATGCCGGCGAGGATCGCAAATCCGACAAAAACCAGCGGGAAGCACCATATCTGGAAGCTGACCGGCAGATTCGCCTGACCAAGTGCAATCAGCCCAGTCGATTGGCTTCCGGCCGTGGCATAGGCTGCAAGCAGCCCGATCAATACCATCGCCGAACCGGCAAAAGAATACAGCGCCAGCTTCATCGCCGCGTATTCGCGCCGCGTCGATCCCCAAATTGCGATCAGAAAGTACTTCGGTACGATCGCAATCTCATAGAACACGAAGAGCAGAAACAGGTCGTAGCTAAGAAAGACGCCGTACACGCCGCCGATGAGCGCGAGAAAAAAAGCAAAGAACTCATTGGTGCGAAGCTCGATGTTCCAGCTGAAGAGCACACCCGCAACCGCTGCCAGCCCCGTAAGCAACACCAATACTCGGCTGATTCCGTCGGCCGCGAGTAGATAATGGATCCCCATCGATGGAACCCAGTTGAGATCAACAAGGACGACCCGGCCCTGGCCAATGTTAGCGAAGAACCCGCGCGCACCGATCGCAAGGCCGGCAATCGCAATCAACAGCGCAAACCAGCGGGCAAAGGCGTTCTTGCCCTTGGGCATCAATGCCTCAAGCAGCGCGCCGGCAAACGAGAGATAAATCGTCCACGCCAACATCTAAAATCTCCAGTGCGCCAGTAGGTTTTGAACCGTTGGGTTCACGCTGTCCACAATTAGCTGCGGCATGATACCGAGCAAAAACATCAGGCCAATCACGGGCGCGAGCGCGAACCGCTCGCCGTGATCGAGATCGGGAAAGTTCGCGCAGTGCTCCGGGGTTGGGCCGGAAAAAACCTTCTGAATCACAGTAAGAATCACCGCAGCTGTCACTAGCAGGCCAAGGATCGAAACCGTCACCGCCACCCAGGCCAGCGGAAAGACGCCGCGGAAAATAAGAAACTCGCCGACAAATCCGTTCAATCCGGGCAGTCCCAGCGAGCTAAAGAGTGCGATGCCCATCAACCCGGCAAGCACAGGTGCCGGCTTGCGAAGACCGCCAAACTGGTCGATGCCGCGATGGCCGCCCGTGCGCATTTGCAGGATGGCCACGAACCAGAAGAGTGCCGCAGCCGTAAGGCCGTGGTTAAACATCTGCAGGATGACGCCGTTAAGTGCAGCCGCCTGGCTGGCATGAGCGCCCGCATCGCCTGCTGCAATCGGCACGGCCAGTGCGAAGATGCCAAGCAGGCAATAGCCCAGGTGGTTCACGCTGGAGTAGGCGAAGACGCGCTTCAGATCCTTCTGCTGTACTGCTGCCCATGCGCCCATCACCACGGTGGCCACGGCCAGCACCAGCAGCGGCGTGCGCATCTCGGCGATCTGCGGGCCAAACAAGGGCACGGCGATTCGTAGCAGCCCGTAGACTCCCATCTTCGACATGGCGCCCGTCAGGAGCATGGTCACCGGCGATGGAGCCTCGGCGTACGCTGCGGGCAGCCATGTGTGGAACGGAAACAGCGGCACCTTGACGGCGAACCCCAGCAGCGCGCCAGCCGCGAGCCACATCATTACAGGGCCGCCAAGCACCACGGAGCCAAGATGGCTCACCACCATCTCTTCAAGCTCTCCCGTCGAAGCCAGCAGCGTCAGATGTTGGAAGTCCATGCTCCCGGTGGCTAGATAAATTGCCAGCATCGACACGAGCAGCGCCACCGAGCCAACCATGGTGTAGACAAAGAATTGCGTAGCCGCCGGGCCGCGTTTTGTTCCGCCCCAAAGCTTGATAAGGAAGAACGCGGGGATCAGGCTCAGTTCCCAAAAAATAAACCAGTGGAAGAAATTGAGCGCAGTAAATGTGCCGAAAAGTCCGGACTCCAGCAGCAGCACCAGCGCAAAGTAGAGTCCCGGCTGGTGATGCACGCGATGCGCCGCGTCAACGCTCATCAGCGTTACGATCGCAGAAAGCACCAGCATCAACGCGCCCAGTCCATCAACGCCGAGATGATACTCAATCCCTATCGAAGGAGCCCATGCGGCGGTCTCCATCATGCCCATCCCGCCGCCCGCCGGCAGATGCATCCAAACGTAGACAGCCAGCGCAAGACAGGCCAGGGTCGCCACCAGAGCTACCAGGCGCGCGTGCTTACCGACAAAGAGAGCTATCGCAGCGGCCACAACGGGCAGCACGGTCAGCACAGTCAATATGTGAAGTCCGCTCATGCCCGGCTGCTCCAGATCAGAATCGCGACCAGCACAACTACCGCCAGTGCTAGCCACCGGAGATAGGCTTGAACCTGACCGTTCTGAATGCGCGACAACAGTCCGCCGCCTGTCGAAAGCTCCTCGCAGCCCTTGTCAAACGTTCCGTCCACAACATTCGTATCGAGCAACTTGTTCAGTTGCGCCCATCCGCGGAAGAGCAGAGCAACCCCGCTCACAGTCCCGCCCCAGACGCGGCGGTCGAGCCAGTCGGCCACGCGCGCCCACCAGGCATAAAACGCAATGAATGTAGCGCCATAGATTTCGTCTATGTAGAGCCGGTTGCGCAGCCAGGTCCACGGCAATGGCGCGGCCCTTTCCAGAACGTCTGGCTGCTCCGGCTTGGGCGACTTGCCGCCATAAAGCCACCAGGCCAGAACTATACCGAGGAAGACCACACCGGTTGAAGCGCCCATCACAACGAGGACATTCGTCTCAAACAAACCTCTGATCTCAAGCGAGACTCCTCGTCCATTGAGGAAGCCCTGAAACCACGGCCACGCCGGCGTGCCAAACAGCCCAAGAACACAGGCAAAGCAGGCCAGAACAGCCAGCGGAATCGTCATTACCGACGGGCTTTCGTGCGCAGGCTTGTAGCCGCGCCAGTGACCGAAGAAAACATAGGCCACCTGCCGCGTCATGTAGAACGCCGTGAGCAGCGCGCCAAATACCAGAAGCGCCACCGGCCCCTTTGAAACGCTCCAGTGCGAGCCAGCCTCGAGAATTCCGTCCTTCGACCAGAAGCCCGCGAAGATTGGCACACCGCAAAGCGCCAGCATACCGGCGGCGTACGTAACAAACGTCAGTGGCATGTCAGCCTTCAACCCGCCCATCTTCCGAATGTTCTGTTCTTCGTGGCAGCCATGAATCACCGATCCCGCGCCCATGAAAAGCAATGCCTTGAAGAAGGCATGAGTGATCAAATGGAACATGCCCACCGCAACGCCGCCCATACCGATGCCGGCCATCATGTACCCAAGCTGCGAGACCGTCGAGTAAGCAAGAATGCGTTTAATGTCGTCCTGCGCCACGGCGATCAGCGCTGCAAAGACCGCGGTGAATGCGCCCACCCATGCAATGACTGTGAGCGCTGTCGTTGATCCACCCAGAAGCGACCCCGCCGCCATCAACGGATAAACACGCGCAACGAGGTAGACACCGGCAGCCACCATAGTGGCCGCGTGAATCAGCGCAGAGACCGGCGTTGGCCCCTCCATCGCATCTGGAAGCCACACATGTAGCGGGAACTGCCCGCTCTTGCCAGCTGCGCCGCAGAAGATCAGCAAGCCAATCGCTCCAGCAGCCGTCAATCCCCAGGCCGCATGCTGGCTGAGCAAGCTGGCCAACGCTGCGGGCTCCATCGAGCCGGTTCCGCTGTTGTAGAACAGCAGCGTGCCCGTCCCGCTCGCCAGCCATACCATGCCGAGAAGAAAGAAAATATCGCCGATGCGCGTTGTGAGAAACGCCTTCTTCGCAGCCGCTGCCGCCGACGACTTCTGATACCAGAAACCGATAAGCAAGTAGGATGTCAGGCCGACCAGCTCCCAGCTCATGAACAGCAGCAGCAGCGAGTTGGCAATCACCACGCCCAGCATCGCTCCGGCAAACAGGCTCAGGAAGCAGAAGAAGCGTGTGAAGTTCTCGTCGTGCGCCATGTAGCCGATGGAATAAATGAATATGAGCAGGCCCACGAAACAGACCATCACCAGCATCACCGCAGAGAGCGGATCGAGCACCCAACCAAGATCCACGTTGGTCGAGCCAATTCGAATCCAGGTAAAGTTGACGACGTCTGGAGCGCTCGCATCAAAACCGAAATGAAGGAGCAGCCATCTATCGCTCAGTACATTCCCGAACGCGACGAGAGAAAGAAGAAGTGAGAAGGTCAGGGATCCGATCGCTAGGAAAGCTGACAGCTTACGACGTGGCTGTTTCAGCAGAGCAATGACGCCAGACGCGAGGATAGGTAGAGCGGGAATCAACCAGAGCCATCTAACTATCCATGCTTGCGGCGGCATCGGAGCATTCTTTGCGATTTCCTTCAGGATAAGCAGTTCATTCGGATCGATCACCGGCTCACCCCTTCATCCTGGTCATCTTGTCCAGGTCCGTGGTCTGCGTGAAGCGATAAATATGAATCACCAGCCCCAGTCCCACAGCAGCTTCAGCAGCGGCTACTGCAATCGAAAAGATTGCAAACATCATTCCCGTCAGCATCTCGGGATGCGGACCGTAGCGCCAGAACGCAATCAGGTTCAGATTGGCCGCATTCAACATCAGCTCAATTCCGATCAGCACAAGAATCGCGTTGCGCCGCGTCAGCGCTCCCGCAAGCCCAATCGCAAACAGCACCGCAGCCAGCAGCAGATAACCTTGAAGCGGCGTCACCTGACCATGCGAAAGGGAGCCCATCACTTCGCACTTCCCTTCTCGTGCTTCGCAACGATCACCGCGCCAATCAACGCCGACGTCAGCAGGACAGCAACAATTTCCAGCGGCAGCACGTAGCGCCCCATCAACGCGTTGCCAATGTCGAGAACGCTGACTGCGGGCTTGGCTGTTTCGTTTGGCAGCACGCTGGTGCTGTTCAACACCGCCCAACCCAGCACCGCAAAGACCATCGCCGCGATTATCAGACCGGCCAGCCAACTCTTACTGAAAACGCCGCCCTTGGGCGTCTCCGAGCCGCGAGTTAGCAGAATCGCGAAAACAACCAGGATGGCAACGGCGCCAATATAGACAAGAATCTGAGCGAACCCGGCGAACTGCGCGTCGAGCTCGAGAAACTGAATCGCCAGTCCGGCAAAAGCCACCGTCAACGCCAGCGCGCAATGCACCGTGTTCTTCAACAGCACCGCCGCCAGTGCCCCTGCGACAGTAATCGCGGCAATCAAATAGAAGACGATCGTCATGCCCGGCACCTGCAATCCTTACTCCGCATACCGGTAACTCCTTGGCCCAAAGCTTTCCTTGCGCATGCCCACCTTGGCCATCGCAAAGTAGGCAACCAGCAAAATCGCCGAACACACGCCCCAGCGTGCGAATCCTTCGCCCAGAAATCTCCACAGCCCGGCGACAAACAAGTTCAGAAGCGAAAGAGGCAGCACAAACTTCCACGCAAAGTTCATCAGCTGGTCCTGGCGCAGGCGGGGCAGCGTGCCGCGCAGCCAGATAAACACGCAAATGGAAAGCATGACCTTGCCGAAGAACCAGATCCACGACGGCACCCATGTCAGGAATGAGAACGGCGCCGACCAGCCTCCGAGAAAAAGTGTCGCGCCCAAACCTGAAACCGAAAGCATGCCGACATATTCGCCCAGGAAGAACAGCGCGAACTTGAACCCGGAATACTCCGTGAAGTAGCCCGCCACCAGTTCCGACTCGCCTTCCGGCAGATCGAACGGCGATCGATTGCTCTCCGCCGTTGTCGCCGTTGCATACAAGAGAAACGCCGCAAAGCCCCAGGGCGTAAAGATGTACCAGTGCGGAAGACCCCAGGTGTACTGGTTCTGAACGTCAACGATGCGGCCAAGGTTCATCGAGCCGGTCATCATCACCACCACCAGGCTGGCCAGCAGCAGCGGCACTTCATAGCTGATCATCTGCGCCACCGCGCGCATCGCGCCCAGCAGCGAATATTTATTGCGGCTCGACCAGCCCGCCATGAAGACCGAGAGTTCCGTCGACGCGCCCATGGCAAAGAAGAACAGGAGACCCGCGTCCAAATTCACAAGTGTCATGTTGCGGCCCATGGGCAGCACTGCGTACCCCATGAACACCACCACCACGAGGAACACAGGCGCCAGGAAGTGCACCACTCCATCGGCACTCGTTGGAACAATATCTTCTTTGGTCAGCGATTTCAGTCCATCGGCAACGGGTTGCAAAATTCCCAGTGGCCCAACTCGGTTCGGACCATAGCGGTTCTGCATACGTCCGAGCCCCTTACGCTCAAGCAGCACCGAAATAGCAAACAACGCCGGAAAGACGCAGATGATGGCCACAACACTGATCAGCACACCCACGACGTGCTGCAATGCGGGAGGAAAGAAACTCATCACCCAGTGCTGGAGGAGCACAAAGATTTGATCTGCGTTCTCGATCATGCCTTGAGCTCTCCTCCGGCCGTCTTTGTTGCAGTTGCCGCCGCAGCCGCCTTGGCCGCTGCTGTTTCTGCTGCGGCTTTTGCCTTGGCTTCCGCTTTGGCCTTCTCTTCGGCCAGCCGTGCATCCACCTCCGTGGCCTCGGTGGGGTGAATCTTGTGGTAGTGCTCGTTCGATTTAGCAAGTTCTTTGCGGTCGTAGAGCAGGCCGCCGAAACGGTCCGTCGTGCTCAGCTCAAACTCGGTATCCATCTTGATCGCTTCAAATGGGCAAACCTCCACGCAGATCTGGCAGCTCATGCACACCGAGATGTCAATGTCGAAGCGCGTAGGGTAGATCTGCGGCTTGCCGGTATAGTCCGGCTTCTTGTCGACCGACTTCTCAATGTAGATACACTTCGGCGGGCATTCCTTTTCGCAAATCTGGCAGGCAACACAGCGCAGCCCGGCCTCCCAGTCGGCGCCATCGTAGACCAGGAACGGGAAGTTGCGCGCGGCCTCGATCTGCGGGAGTCGCTCCTCGGGATACTGGACCGTAGTCAGCCGCTCGGCGGAGACAAAGCTCCCGCCAAAGTTGCGAGCCGTCTCCGCCAGTCCCTTCAGTATTCCTTCGCCGAACAATGATCCCTCCCAGAGAATACAGATGACAGATTACAGATCTCAGTTAGCGTTGTTGCCTATTGAACTTCCCGGTTACCTGTCTTTGCATTCGGTCTAGCTCGCGAACGCCAAAAACTGTCACCTGCAATCTGTAACCTGTCATCTGCTTCATCACCGATCCACTTCTCCCAGCACAATATCGACGCTTCCAAAAATCAGCACCACATCGGCCACGTTTTGCCCGAGGCACATGTCCTCAAGAATCGTCAGGTTAATCAAGCTTGGCGGGCGAATCCTATACCGATAAGGATTCGGACTTCCATCGCTGATGAGATAAAAGCCGAGCTCGCCCTTCGGTGCTTCAATCCGGCCATATGCTTCGCCAGGCTTGGGACGGAATCCGCGAATCTTAGCCTTTGAATCCATCACGGGACCACCGGGAATCTCCTTCAACGCCTGATCGAGAATCGCGAGGCACTCTCTGATCTCAAGAAAGCGAATCATGAATCGGTCGTACACGTCGCCATGATCGCCAAGCGGCACTCGGAACTTGAACCGGTCATAGATGCCGTACTTGTCGACCTTGCGAATGTCGTAGTTCACTCCCGATGCACGGAGCATTGGTCCAGTGATGCCGGCGTTCACTGCCAGTTCAGCCGGAAGAATCCCAACTCCCTGTGTGCGCGCCATCAGTATTTCGTTCCCGGTGAGCAGATTCTCAAACTCGTCGACGAACTCAGGAAGCCCATCCACCACCTTGCGCGTCTCCGCCAGCCACTGGGCAGTTGCGTCCACGCGGCAGCCGCCGAAGCGCATGTAATTCACCATCATGCGCGCGCCCGTGAGGGCCTCAAAGAGATCGAGAATCTTTTCGCGGGCCTTGAAGGCATACATCAGCGGTGTTCCGCTGGCGCCCATCTCCTGGATGAGGAAGCCAATGGCCGAGGCGTGGTTCTGCACGCGCGTCAACTCGGCCACAATCACGCGCAGATATTGGGCGCGCTCCGGCACTTCTTGCCCTGTGAGCTTTTCCACGGCGATTGCATATGCCCAGTTGTTGGTCATCGGGCAGATATAGTCGAGCCGGTCGGTGAACGGCATGGAGCCCAGGTAGCTCATGCCCTCGGCAAGCTTCTCGTGGTTGCGGTGCAGGTATCCAAACACCGGCTTCAGCCGGATCACCCTTTCCCCATCAAGCGCCACATCCATCCTGAAGACGCCATGCGTCGACGGATGGTGCGGCCCCATCGCCACTTCAAGCAAATCGCCATCGTTCTCCGGCTCAATCACCGGCGGTCGGTTCCAGCCTTCGGGCCTCTGCTTCTCTTCCCAAGCATTTTCTTCCTGAACAAATCCGGTCGGAGTCATCGCGCGCCCGCTCCTTCCGCGCCTGCAGCGGCCCCTGCTGCAACAGTGGCCCCGGCTTCCGCAGCGGCTAATGCCGCCCGATCTTCGAGCGCGCGCTTCAACACTTCGTCATGCGCTGTGGGCTCATACTCAAAGTCATCCGGTTCCACGTAGTCGCGGCGCATCGGATGATCTTTGAACTCATCCCACATCAGCAGGCGGCGCAGATCCGGGTGCCCCTTAAAAACGATGCCGAATAGATCGAAGATTTCGCGCTCCTGAAATTCCGCCGAACGCCACACCGGCGTCAGTGACGGAAGCTCCACCTGGTCAGTGCGGTTCACGGTCTTCATCCGAATCACGACAGGTCCATGACCCTTGGTCATCGAGAACAGGTGGTACACCGCCTCAAGGCAGCCAGGCGCCACGCGCTTCTTCGTCTCTTCCACGGTTTCTTCTACCGACTGTTCCACGCCATCGACGGTTTTCGTCACGGTGCGTGTGACCTTCACCTTCTCCGCAATCTCTTTGTCGGGCCAGTCGACTCCGGTCGCGTTGGAAAGGAAATCAAGAGCCATCTCGGGATCATCACGAAGAAACGTCGCCACCTGCACCGCGTGACTGGGCGCGAGCCTGAGCGAATGCTGCCCTGAGACGCTGGGGTTGACCTGAATCTCGACCCCTGCCCCCGGCACCGCAGCCTCAATCGCCGCCTTAATCTCTTCAACACTCTTCAACGCCAAGTACCTCAACCTGTCCTTAGTCCCTACCTGCTAGTCCCTGGTCCCTCAGTCCCTTAGTCCCTGTCGTTACGCCTTTATCGCCGGCAACGGCCAGACCAATCCGTTCGATCTGGGCTCCAGATCGTGTTCGCCCTGCACCGGAACAGGAAACTCGCCCGGCGCATTCGCATCCAGATGGCGAGGACGGCCCTCACCGGTCAGGTGCTGCCCGTCAATCTTCTTCTGCAGCGTCATGAAGGCATGGATCAGCGCCTCAGGCCGCGGCGGACACCCGGGAATGTGCACGTCCACTGGAATGTACCGATCGATCCCTTTCAATACGTTGTATCCCTGCTTGAACGGCCCGCCAGAGATGGCGCATGCCCCCATCGCAATCACGTACTTCGGTTCGGCCATCTGGTTATAGAGCCGCACCACCTGCGGAGCCATCTTCTTCGTCACAGTACCGGAAATGATCATCATGTCGGCCTGGCGAGGCGAGGGCCGAAAGACCTCCGCGCCAAAGCGCGCCAGATCGTAGCGGGCCATGGTGGTGGCAATCATCTCGATGGCGCAGCACGCCAGCCCAAACTGCATCGGCCAAATCGAGCTCCTGCGACCCCAGTTGTAAAGCTCCTCGATGGTCGTAACGAAGACGCCCTGCTTGCCCAGTTCGATCTTCAGTCCCTCATCCACCATCGCTTCGCTCCTTCGGGCGGCAAATTACAGATGACAGATGACAGCCACCCGAATTCAATCCCCGAACCTCGTTCCTTTGTCCCTGGTCCCTTTTCTCTTAAAGCCGATGCCTGCACACTGCCATCTGTAACCTGTCAACTGTCATCTTGGCCTCACGCCCACGTCAGAATGCCCTTGGCCCAGGCCCAGGCAAGCCCTTCGATCAGCAACAGCACAAAAACCAGCATCGCCAGGCAGGCCGACGCTCCAAGTCCCGTAAATGCAACAGCAAACGGAAGCAGGAAGACTGCCTCCACATCGAAGATCATGAAAATGATTGCGTACAGATAGTATGCCGAGTGGAATTGGACCCAGGCATCGCCTTTGGATACCAGGCCACACTCATAGATGGCGTTCTTGATGGCGTTCGGCTTGGCGGGAGAGAAGGTTTTGGCCCAAAGCCACGCCAACGCCAGCGGCGTGAGTCCGAAGCCCAGAGCCACCAGAAACAAAACACCCAGAGAAAAATAAGGACTTGAAACCATCTGCAGACAATGCATCCTTTAGAACAACCGTACCAGTTTGCGCCCCGTTTTGGCCAAGCAGATGTGCGCCATCGCACACCACCCAACCCCATTTTTCCCCGCTCATCCCACTCTGTGAACCGTTCGCTGCGCCCAGGGCGAAAAGAGCCCCAAGACTGGCTTCCGCTAACCCCACTCCACCTTTCGATTGAAGACAGAGTCAGCCTGCCCCCTGCTACCGTTCCATTGTTCCCGCGGATTTTCACTATGAGCGCTCCGCGGGAGTCGAGAAGCTTCTCCCTGGAGATCAACCGACAATGCTGAAGAGATTCTTGCGTCCCTCGCTGACCATCGTCACGTTGGCCATCCTTGCACTTTCGGTTACATGGGCCGTGCGCGCCTCAAGCGACTCGAAGTCCGACTCCGCGTCCACCTCCGCAGCTCCCTCTCCCTCTACCGCAGACACAGCGACTAAACCGGCAACCGAAGCCACCACCCCGGCGCCGGCGCCCACCGATCCGTACGCGCCCACAAACGCCGTTTCCGGCCCCACCACTGCCTTCCACGATTCCGTGACCTCACGCTACAACTTCGCTTTCGGCAAGCAAACGCCGTTCCTGCCCTCGAATGCGACCACGGTGAATGGGCAATTCATGAGTCCCAAGGCCTTCCCAACCGCCCAGTACTGCGGTCATTGCCACCAGGAGGCGTATCACCAGTGGCGGCAATCGGTGCACTCCAACAGTTTCCGCGCTCCGTGGTACCTCAAGAACGTAAACTCGCTCATCGACGAGAAGGGTGTGCAGTTCTCCCGTCACTGCGAGGGCTGCCACAATCCGGTGGCCCTGCTCAGCGGCGATCTGTCGCAGGGCATGCCGAAGAAACGGCCCTTTGAAGATGAAGGCGTCTCCTGCTCGGTCTGCCACTCCATCCAATCCACCAACACGGTGGGAATCGGCAGCTATGTAATGGGAATCCCGGCTGTTCTGGTCGATGAAAAAGGCGCGCCGATCACCGGCCCAGTCTCCGACGCCGAGATCCTGGCCCACCTTGATCGCCACTCCAAGGCTGTCATGCGGCCGCTCTATCAAACCGCCGAGTTCTGCGCCGCATGCCACAAGGCCGCCATCCCGCGCACACTCGACGACTACAAATGGCTCCGTGCCATCTCGCTCTACGACGAGTGGCAAGGCGCCAGCTTCACCAAGCAGTCTCCCCTCCCCTTCTACCGCAAAGATGTTGCCTTCACCTGCCAGACCTGCCACATGTTCCGCGAGCCCGTACCCACCGGCTCACCTGAACCCGGCGCCAAGGATGGCAAGTTCGTCTCCCATCGCTGGCTCGGCGGCAACACCCTGATCCCAGTCTTTTACAACTACCCGGAACAGGCTGAAAAGCTGGCTGCCTACCTCAAGAACGGCGCGCAGGGCACAGGCGTCTTCAACGTCGATATCTTCGCGCTCGAGAAGGAAGGCGCCGCCGCCACGCCCAAAGATCAAGTGCTTGTAGCGCCGCTCGGCCTCACCAGCTTTTCGCTCGCCGCAGGAGAAACCCTGGTTGCCGATGTGGTCATCCAGAATAAGGGAATCGGCCACACTCACGTCCCGGAGCAGCGCGACTTTTACGAGTCGTGGGTCAACTTTGTAGTCAAGGACGACGCGGGCAAGACCATCACCGAGAGCGGATTCATCCAGCCCGACGGCGCTCTCGATCCCTCCGCACATTCCTTCACCAACCGCCTGATCAACGTGAAGGGCGAGCTCAACGACCTTCACCAGATTTGGCACAACCGCGTCCTGGCCTACAACAACGCCCTGCAATCCGGTCGTTCGCAGTTGGTGCGCTACCGCTTCCGCCTTCCTAAAGACATCACCGGCAAGATCACCCTGACAGCCACGGTAAAGTACCGCCGCTTCAATCAGCACTTCATCGACTACGCCATGGACCAGAAGCCCGGCCAGCACTACCCCATGCCGGTGATCGACATGGCCACCGAGACCAAGACCTTCAACATCGGCGACAACGCACCCGTACCGCCCGACCCCTCAGAAAACAAGGAGTGGATGCGCTGGAACAACTACGGCATCACGCTTCTCGATGCTCAGCAGTATCCGGCTTCCGTCCACGCCTTCGAGCGCGTCGCGGCCCTGCGCCCCGACTATGCCGATGCCTACATCAATATGGCGATCGTTGAAAACGCCTGGGAACGCTACGACGAAGCCAAGCCCAACCTCGAGAAAGCTCTCAAACTTCTCCCAGGCGATCCGCGCGCCCTGTACTACCGGGCCGTTATCGAGCGCCAGGCCGGCCAGATTGCCGAAGCCATCACCGATCTGCAGGCTTGCATCGTCAAGTATCCCCGCTTCAAGGATGCACTCCGCGAGCTGGGCTTCAGCTACTACCAGCAGCACGACTACGCGAAGGCACTCGACGCCTATCAGCGCCTGCAGGGCGTCGACCCAGACGACCTCGCTGCTCACTATCAGTTGGCTATCCTCTATCGCCGCCTCGGCGACAAGACCAGGGCTGCAATCGAGTCGGCGAAATTTGCCGATCAAAAAGACGATCCCACCGCCAGTGAATATGCGCTCATATTCCTGCGCAAACATCCTGAGGTGGCCAGCGAGTCAGTCGTCTGGCACACCCACGATCTCACCGGCGACAAGCCCAAAGAGCCGCAGAAGATCGAGTACAAATACATTCCCGGCGCAGGCATGTAACGTTCATATTCCGCCCAGGCCGCCCGCAACAATCCCGTATTTCGCCTCAAGAAACCTAGCCAACTCTGCAGGCACCAGCCCCGCCAGCTCCTGCCACGTAAGCACCTTGCACCGCACGCGCATCTCCGCGATCTTCACCGCAGCCATCACCTCAAACCACATCTCTCGCAGATCGGGCCGGCGCTCATCGTGAATCACGCAAAAGCTTGAGCCCTGGCCATACGCAGCCAGCACGTTCCGAATCAATTGATAGCCGCGGTATCCCGGCTCAAACGGCTCAGCCTCCCTCGCGCGCTCAACAATCGCCGTCTGAAACTCGCGTGCCACCGTCGCCGCTTCCATCAATTCGGTTTCATCGCGCCCCACATCCTCCCACTCCTGCGTGAACTCCTCGGCAAACTCGACCGCACCCCTCCTTCGCGCAGTCCGAATCTCCGCCCGCGGCAACAATTCCCTGTCAAACACATCCTCAAAGTCGCGATACCCCTCCACAATCGCCGCTGCCCTGGTTTGAAAATCCGCCTCAGTCAGTTTCGCCTCAACCAGCAATCCGCCCCAGCGCAAATCCACCTCCGTACGGTCAAAGCGCCCGTTCTTCAGCGGAACCCGCGCCTTCCACCCAAACTCCGGCGTCGCATCTCCCTCCACCCCAAGCGCCGAGCGAACCGACGTGGCCTGAGCGACACCTGGCGCGCAAAACACATTCATCAGCAGCGCATCCGAGCTCATCGATGAGTCGAGCTCGCGCCACCGTCGTGGCGGCTCACCCTCCGGACCAGACTCACCCCTGGGAAGCGACCGCCCCTGCGCGTGAATCTTTTCGAAGCGCCGCATCCAGTCCGGTCGCGCGCAGATGGCCGCATAGGAGGCATCGAAAAAGTTTCCGTGCCTGCCCTCCTCCGGAGAAAACACAATCACCGGCGGGTCCCCGTAGCTCTCCACATGCGCACGCCCTCGCGCCCAGTTGCGACTGCGCTCGCCGAGTACGCGCCGGAGTTCCCACGGGTAGAGTCCTGAGTTCATGTTGATCGATGATCCTGTTCCGTCGCCTTCAATTCCAGGCAGAGTGTTACACCTCAATGAATTTCAGAACTCTTTTCCACCGATCGTTACAGAGCCGTAACTGCAGTGTAACTTTCGTGTCACAAATGCTTGTTAGCTTCGTTGATGGTACGGGCACGGCCTATCGCTAAAGCGTGCGCAAAGCCCGCCGCACAGTTCTTTCTGTTAGTGCGCTCATTCAACTGGTTCAACCATTCTTTGGAGGTCTTATCGTGACACACCCTTTGCTGAGCGGACGTACACGTCTGTTCGCACTCGTCTTCTCCCTGCTCGTGCTGATTTCCGCATCAGCCTTCGCTCAAACATCGACCGCGAAGCTTGAAGGAACAGTCCTCGACGCGCAGGGAAAAGCAGTTGTCGACGCGGCTGTAACCCTTACGAACTCCGCCACTGGAGCGACGAAAGTGGTGCGCACCGACTCCAACGGCGCTTACTCCTTTGACGGCCTCGCAGCCGGCAAGTACAGCGTCGAAGCTACCGCGGGCGGCTTCGGAAAAGTCTCGAAGGCTTCAATTTCGCTCGCCGACGGGCAATCCCAGCACGTTCCGTTGACGCTCACTATCAATACATTGACCGAGATGATTACCGTCAATGCAGGCATCGATTCAATTGCCTCCGAGTCGGCTCCCAGCGGCGGGTTTATTGAAGAGCGTACGGCGCAGTCTCTCATCTCGAACACATATATTGAGAACTTCACGGCCCCGATTGCCGACTTTGGCGAGCTCGTCCAGATCGTTCCCGGAGCGTTTACTACCAGCTCAAACGGCGTGGGGCTCGGACAGAGCAAAACCTACTTCCGCGGATTCCCCGACGGCGATTACGACATCGACTTCGACGGAATTCCCTTCTACGACACCAACACGCCGACGCACCACTCGTGGGCCTTCTTCCCAAATGAATGGGTTGGCGGAGTCGACTTCGACCGCAGCCCGGGTACTGCCTCCACCATCGGTCCCGCACCCTTTGGCGGAACCATTCACCTGCTCTCCAAACCACTCACCAGCGAAATGGACGTGCGCGGTACCTTCTCCTATGGAACCTGGAACACGAAGCTCTACGACGCTGCCTATAACTCCGGCAACTTTGGCATGTTCGGCGGCGATAAGAAGTCGAACCTCTTTGTCGACTGGCATCGCATGACCTCGGACGGCTACCAATCGTTCAACTACAACCTGCGCAACGCAGGATCTATGCTCTACCAGTACACGTTCTCACCGAAGACCGTTCTCACCGGCTTCTCGGGCGTCCTCCGCCTCAACTCGAACGGCCCGAACATCGCCTCAACACGCTGCATGCTCTACGGCACGGGAACGGGCTACAGCTGCACCAATGCCAACACCGCCAGCGGCCTTCAGCCCTTCACCGGGGCCGGAATCAAGTTCCTGCTTACCAACAACTCCGATCCGGCAAGCTGGTTCGACTACCAGTACAACACCTACCAGGTCCCCACCGACTTTGAATACGTTGGCCTCAAGACCGAGTTCGGCAAGGGCTGGTATCTCGAGATCAAGCCTTACACCTACAACTACGACAACGGCGAGCTCTACTCCAACGCCACGGCGATCGTCGACTCCACGAACCCCGCAGTCACCAAGGTCGGAAAGGTCTATGACTACAACGGATCGCCGTTCTATCTGGGCTCTTCGATCAGCCCTTGCGACATCGGCGTTGTAAAGAAGGGCATCAGCGCCCTGCCTTGCGGCATCGACAAGTACAACAGCTATCGCAAATACGGCGAGACCTCGGTGATCACGCAGACCTCCAGCCTGGGCGTATTCCGCGGTGGCTTCTGGTACGAGTGGGCCGACACCAACAGGCATCAGTATCCCAGCGATCCAGCCAACGGCTGGGCCGATCAGCCGCTGCCCAAATTCAACGAGTCATTCTGGACCAACAGCTACCAGCCTTTCGTGGAGTACGAGTTTCACGTGACGCCCAAGCTCAACATCACGCCGGGCGGCAAGCTGGCCTACTATACGTTTGACGTGCTGCACCACGCCGACGACGGCGCAACCGTCGGTCCTCTCACCTGCGCAAGCACCACCGCTGCCTGCTCAGCAATTGTGGAGGACACGGGCAGCTTCCTGGCCCCTCTTCCGTCGCTTGACATCAACTATCGCGCCATGTCGAACTGGTCAGTCTACGCTCAGGTGTCCACCGGCAGCGTGGTCCCGGCCAGCGCGACTTACGACTACCTGCACACGCCCGCGTCCGGCACCAGCACCCTTCCAACTCTAGCCACGCCTCCCAAGCAGCAGAAAGACACCACATACCAAATTGGCTCCGTCTATAAAGGACAAAGAATCACTCTCGACGCGGACATCTACCACATCCGCTTCCAGAGCGGCTTCTCGTCCACCATTGACAACACCGCTGGAGATGCGGACTTCGGCGATACGATTTACTATTTGCAGCCCAGTTCGGTTTCGCAGGGTGTGGAATTCGAATCGACTTTAGTCCTGCACCCGGGCCTGAACCTCTATCTAAACGGCTCGGCCGGCAACGCCTACTATCACGGCTCAATGAACGTTGGCTCCCTTGCGGCGCCCATCTACGAGACGGCTCCCTCGGGCCTGTGGGTTGCGCAAACGCCCTCTGACACGGAAATGGAGGGCCTCACCTACCAGAACCACGGCTTCGATCTGGGCCTCTTCAACAAGCGTGTTGGCGAAGAGCATGTGGACAACGGCACCTACCACAACCAGGGAATCATTGCTCCCTTCAGCTCCCTCGGTGGTTATGTGAACTACACCATCCGCAACCACTCGATCCTTGACCAGACCAAGATCCGGCTGAGCGGAACCAACCTGCTGGACGCGCACAACATCCAGAGCAACACGCTGGGCGGATCGGTGCCGACAATCTACCTCAACGGCGGCGGCACATGCTCAAGCCCAACCGCGGCAAATCCTTGCGATGCATTCAGCACCGCCGGGCCCACGCCAATCAACGGTGCGGACGCGCCCAGCCTGATGGCGGGCCGCAGCTTCTCAGTCTCCGTGACCTTCGGGTTCGCGCCGACCGAACGCAAGTAGTCCCTACCTCAAACCGTCAAACCTCTGGCCGCATCAGGGTTCATCCCCGATGCGGCCGCTGCTTTTTAAACGCAAACTCGCTCAACGAGCCGGCAACGCGGCCTCATCAAAAGGTTTGAGGCTGCGCGGCAAGCACGGATGAGAAAATAAGACTTGTGATTGCCCGGAATAAACTTCTTCTTCCAACACTTACGTTTGTATTTACACTTGCCATGTGCCAGGCCGCCCTGCCCGCCACAATGCCTCATCCCACAAAAGCTGACGAGCAAGCCGGCGCACTCCTTTTCCGCCAGCAGGATTGCGCGCATTGCCACGGCCCTGAGGGAATCGGCGGCAAAAAAGGGCCGCCTCTCACCGATATCCGCAAGAACAAGCTTTGGCCCCCGGAGAAAATCGCGCACCAGATTCTGAATGGCGGGCAGAAAATGCCGCCCTTTGGCGACTCGCTGACGGACGCGCAGATTGCCCAGCTGGTGGCCTACCTGAGGGCTAAGCACAAGCCCACTCCGCCCGCTGTGAACGAGCCGGCGCAGGCACCTCTCGCGCATTAGAGATACGGTCCCTGAAATCCAGCCCCCGAAGTCGCGGCCAGAAGCTCCTACGCCTTCGGCCACTCCACTTCGGTCAACTCCTCCGATCGCTCCCAGAGTAACCGTGCCGTTTCGCTGTCCAGCCCCTTCGGATCGATTTCAACTTCGCCTGGGGCGCCGACCAATCCTAAGGCGCCTGTCGGTCCATAAAATCCACCGGGCTGAGTTTCGGGGGCAGTCGCCGCCTGAAGCGTTGGCAATGCCCCTTGTTGCGCCGCGTGGCTCAGGTGCATCCCCAATGTCCGATGCAGAAAGTTGAGCAGGCTTGCTTGTCCAGGGCCACTGGCGAAAAGTCCCGTGCGTGCATAGCCGGGATGGGCTGCGGCGGTCAGTATGCGCCAGCCCCCTGTTCTGCTCCGCCGCGCAAGTTCCTGGGTATACAGCACCAGGGCAAGATTCGATTGAAAGTACGCCTTCCAGCGGGAATAGCCCCGTTCCATTTGCAGGTCGTCCAGCCGAATAGAGCCCATCCTGTAGGAGATGCTGCTGACCTGCACGACGCGCGGCTGGGTGCTGGCAGCCAGGAGAGGAAACAGCATTCCGGTCAGCGCAAAGGGCCCAAGGTAGTTGATGGCAAACTGCAGCTCGATGTCGGCGGAGTTCACCTGACGGCGAGGCAAGGCCAGGATGGCCGCGTTGTTGATCAGGAGATCGACTGGAGTGTTGACCTTTTTCAGTCGCTCGACAAAATCGGCAATTGACTGGATTTCTGCCAGGTCGACCTTCTCAAACCGAACCAGCGCTGCGGGAGCAATGGAGCGAATTTTGCCGACCGCCCAATGTGCCTGCGCTTCATTCCGGTCTGCGATGATCACGTCAGCTCCGGCAACCGCAAGCGCGAGCGCCGTTTCGTAGCCCACTCCGCTTGCCCCGCCAGTTACGATTGCCAACCTGCCCCATTGAGGGGGAATCTGTGCAGTTGTCCAGGTGCTTAGGGAAGAATCTACGTCGCGTTGTATTTCAGGTTCCTCTTTGTATCTTCTGACTATGTCATGCTTGAAAAATCAATCATTCACAGCAGATTCAAATTAGCGGCCTTGCAGCCCGTTCCATATCACTTCAAATCCCAGTTCCCTGCTGATTGCTTCTTCTTCCGGATGGGCCTGGATGTAGCCCACCGTTGTTTCACATTGCCCACGAACCATCAGCACCATAAGTTCGAGCGGCGCATTCTGAAACTTGCCGCCTTGCACCACCTCGCGGGTCACGCTCAACATCTCCATAATGGCAACGGTTGGCGCCTCGTTCTCTCTGAACAGCCTTCCTGAACTGCGCAACTGAACTAGAACAGTCAGCAACTCGGGCTGAGCCAGGTGCCTGTCGGTGTAGCGATCCCAAACGTACCGAAGTCGGGTTCGCGCATCCGCCTGATGCGGGTAATCGACAAGGGCATTGTCAAAGCGCGTTCGCAAGTGCCGATAGAGCTGATTGATCAGGTCGTCTTTGCTCTTGAAGTACGTGAAAAGCGTTCCTTCGGCCACACCTGCAGCTTTCGAGATTGCCGAGGTCGGGGCGCTTAGGTTTCCCCTCTCTGCAAACACACGCAGAGCGGCATCCAGAATTGCTGTTCGTTTGTCGTCACTCTTTGGTCGGGACAGATCATTCCTTCAGGGGAGTCAGAATAATTGAGCGCTTACTCAGTCATTCAAAAGAATAATCGATTTACTCAGTGACCGCAACAACTTTTATTCGAAATCCTCGGAGATCTCCGCGGAACAGCACGACCATCCCCTTGAAGAAGTGCTTGAATCAGACCAGAATCGGCTCGTCGGCCACCCCAGCCGTCCCAAAAAACCGCCGATAGCGCTCGACCTCGGGCGCCGGGCCCATTGCTTTCAAATAGTTATCAGACAGCTTGATCGCCGGTCGACCACCCACATCGGTCAGTTTGCACACCAGGCTGATGGGGTTAAAGTCTTCCCCGCCCCGAGGATCGCAGTTCCGAAAATCATTGGTCAGAAAGGTTCCCCAGCCAGCGCTGAACCGAATGCGCCTGCCCCGTTCCCATCTCTGCTTGTCCTCAAAGTCGCTCGCCCGCGTGAAGTCTCCAGGCCCTGCGCCGTTCAGCATCTTGCCTCCAAAGTAGGCGTGGAGGCCGAGAATCTGGCCCACATCCAGACCGTCGCTCGCGATCAGCCGCTTCTTTCGCGGATCCTTGCCCCGCTTTTCGAGCCATTCGATGTATTCGTCGCCCGCCACGTAGGGATCTTTTGAATCGACTCGCTGCCCGGTCCAGTCGGCCACCCAATCCGGCGCGCCCTCAAGGAACTGCGTCGTGCCAAACGTGTCGGGTAGCAGAATCAAGAGCTCGCCTTGGTAGCTCTGTTGCCAAAGCTCCAGGATTCGATACTGCGCCTGGCGCAACTCATCATCACTGTTTGCCATCGCAGCAAGGGCCATGGGCAACTCGTGCGCATTGGTCCCGATCGCCTCAAGATCGTGCTTGTAGGCGAGGTAGGTATTCGAACTCCCGGCAAAGCTCGCTCCCAGCACGTCTGTCAGGGCGATCACCACGTACTCGTGCCATAGGAAGCTGTGCCGGCGGCGAGTTCCAAAGTCGCTTATATTGAGCCCGGGGACTCCGCGCAGACGCTCCATCTTTTCCCAGAGCCGCGTCTTGGCTCTCGCGTAGAGCACGTCGAGTTCGAACTCGCTCAATTTTTTCAGGCTGGCGCGGGTCTTGAGCTCGTCGATAACCGAGAGCGCATAAATCTCCCACAGCGTGGTCTCGGCCCAGGGCCCGTGGAAGTTGAGTACCAGTTGCCCGTCCTCGGTCGACAGCTCAAAATCCGACAGCTTGAAATCATTCTCCAGCCATTCGAGAAAGGCCGGCTCAAAGATTCCGCGCTTGCCGTAGAAGGTGTTTCCAGCGAGCCAGATCAGCTCCGACTTGTGAAAGCGAAGCTTGCGCGTCGCCTCCAGTTGTTCGCGTAGCTCGTCCACAACAATCACTTCGCCGAGCCGCACATGACTTGTGCGATTCAGCAGCGTGAACGAAGTCTGCGTCGTGGGGAAATGCTTCCAGATGAACTGGAGCATCAGCAGCTTGTAGAAGTCGATGTCGAGCAGCGACCGCGTAATCGGATCGAGCTCCCAGTTGTGGTCGTGTGCGCGCCTGGCCAGGTTGATAATCACTGTGCTTCCAATGTACCGGAAGGGGCCGAATCAGGAGAGGCTGTTCATATTTCGACCAGCCGCATTCCTTGAGTTTGGTAAGAATATGCGCACACGCGAACCCTCCACTCACAGCCCAGCTTATCCTGCATTAAAGACTTCAGCCCCTGATCCGGTTCCTTGTCGATCTGGCGGCGAATCGCCTCGCGCGCATTCTCAGTGTAAATATTCCAAAGCACGATTGTGGCTCTCCTTCGGGTGGCTAAGTCTCCATCCTGAAAGAGTTGTGCGACCGAATCGACTGCGGGCTCGCCGATCTGTGAGAGAGCATTGGCGACAGGATCATCAAAAAGGTGAGCAGCCATGCCAAAATTTGTAGGGCCCCCTCGGTTGTCGGACCTGAGAAGTCTGGTCAAGATCGGCACAGCCTCCACAACCTTCAAATCGGCAGTCAGTTGCAGAGTGCTCATCCAAAGTTGCACATCTCCCCGTGCGGCAATCGCGATCAACGATGGGAGACGATTTGCAATGTACTGCCGCGAGTCTGGGTCTTCTTTAGCGAGAGCTCTTAGTTCCTCCAAGGCCTCTATCGCGGATTCGGCGTTGCCAATCTTAGCTAAGAGGTTTTCGAGATGAGCTCGATCCTGGCCCGTCGCGACGGTAGAGAGCCCCGCCACCATTCCACCGCATAACATCAATGAGAGAATCCGGCGCATTTCTCTTCCCCTCGACTAGTAGATGCCGATCCGGGCCCGAAATCAAGCAGGCACTGTCACATGTCCCGCTTGCATCGGCTACAAGTTCCGAATGCCGCATGAGGTTTTCACGATCGAGCGAGTTGGTTGAAGCGGAACTTCGCGTTCTAGTTCACTTCCGCCGCAAACCGATCGCGCAATTCTCGCCGGAGGGTCTTGCCATTGTGGTTTTGCGGCATTGAACCTGCATCGAGTATCCAAATCCGCCGCGGCGCCTTGTAGGCAGCAAGATTCTGCCTGCACCAATCGACGAGCTCGGCCTCGCCAACGCTCGCGCCCGTATGCAGTTCGACCGCTGCAACCGCGATCTCGCCTTTCTCCTTATGTGGCAGGCCAAATGCCGCCGCGCGCGCCACCTGCGGATGTGCAAGGACAACCTCCTCCAATTCCCGCACATAGATCGAGTACCCGCCTGACTTGATCACGTCCTTGCTGCGGCCAACAAGCCGGATGAGCCCCAGCCAATTGCGGGTCGCGAGATCGCCGGTTCGAATCCAGCCGTCGGCCGTCAACAATCCCTGGCTGTCGCTCGCGTCATTCCAATAATGCGGATGAAGGCTGCGACGCCGAATCTGCAACTCGCCGACCTGGCCAGTCTTCGCTTCGTGCCCGTCCTCATCAACAATGCGAACGCGGAAAGGAGGAACAGGGAAACAAAAGTCGCCGCTGCCGGGCATGAACGAAAGATCGACCCCCATCATGGCTAGCCCGCCAAGTTCTACCATGCCGTAGCCATTCAAGAGCACGGGCGGAATGCGCTTTCCGAATGGCAAGCGAACCAAGCCGCCAAACTTGCGGAGCCTGTCCCGCATCTCGGAAGGCAAATGATCGCTGGCCGAAAGCCACACGCGTACGCTCTTCAGTTTGGCTGGGTCGGGGTTGCTGTTCACGATGCGTGTGAACATCTCCGGAACGCCGACAACAGCGGTGATACCAAATCGCTCGATCGCATCGAGAGCGCGGTCGACATCGAATCGATCTAGCAGGCATCCGCGAATGCCCGCAACCAGGCCATTGAGCGCGATGCTGATGGCCATGATGTGGGACCATGGGAGCGCGATGAGCGCAAGGTCCTTCGACCCGAGGAAGAGGCTCGCCAGCACGGTCGACGATCGGCCGCCCAGCAGCGCGTTGCTCGATAGAGCCGCCCCCTTGGGAAAGCCACTCGTTCCCGAGGTGTGAAATACCGCGATGGTCGCGGTTGGATCGATCGTGGAAGGGGGAAAGAATTCGCCAGCGTCCGTCCTTTGCAGGAATCCTTCCAACTCTTTGACCGGAGCGGCGAACTCATTCTCGACCTGAATCCACGTCTTCACGGGCAGCGATTCGCGGGTGTGGATCGTGCGTTCAAAGACGGCTCTGTCTGTAACAAGAATCTCGATGCCGCTGTTCTCAAGGATGCGGCGAACTTCCGGCTGCGAGAGCATCGGGTTCAACGGCATGGCGATGCCGCCCGCCCGGGCGATGGCAAGAAACCAGTGAAAACAGTTGCGGTCGTTGGTGCGATACACCGCAACCGCTTGTCCCGGCTTCAGCCCAATCGTTCGACGCAGAAAGGCATCGATCGAACATACATCGCGATGCAGCTCTGAGAGCCGAAATTCGCCTTGGTCGCTCACCGACGCAACGCCGTCTCCCCGGCGGCGCAGCAATTCATCCAGCAAGTTCGAAACCGTTAGGTTCGGATCCTTCGAAAGTTGATATCGGCGAAAGATATTCATTCGACGGTTACTGGTTTCCGGCCCCAGTCGCTGGCCACGCAGTAGTGAAAGAGGCGATCCAGATAATCGAGAACCGGAGGCGGAGTCAGACCGACTGGGCCAAGCAGACGCTCTGCGTTGGTCGTGTCAAACTGCATTTTCATGGTGAAGTAGTCGCGGTAAGCCCGGCCGTCGCGCAAGATACGCCTCTTACGGCCCCAAAGCGTCATGAAAAGGATAGGACGGATTGCAGCAAAGAAAAAATTGGGATCGACATAGCGCGGCTCGCGTACATGGAAATACTCGGCCGCACGCTGGGCTATCTCCTGGATGGTCGCGCTCGCGCGAGGGCCGGCACACAGGTGAACTGTGCTGCCAAGGGCACCTTCGTCAAACGCGAGGCGCGCGACCGCCGATGCCACGTAATCTACGGGCACAATGTCGAGCACCGCATCGGGATAGCCTGGCACTGTACGCCAAAGCCGACGCGCGTAGATCTTGAGCGGCCAGTACATCATTTTGAAGCTCGAAGTTACCCCAGTTCGAGAGTCGCCCACGATAATGCTGGGACGTAGGATGACCGCGGGAAGTGAGCCGAGCCGCGAGCGAACCAGCGCTTCCGCCTCGGATTTGGTCTGCTCGTAGGTGTTGCGAAAACTCTGGCCCACGTTGAGCTCGTCCTCGCCCACAAGGTCGGAGCGTTCGCCCGCGACGTAGGCAGTCCCCACGTAGGCCATGCTTTTCAGTTTGCGGGCTCCCGCAGCGAAGTCGAGCAGGCGACGCGTACCTTCAACATTGATGCGGCGGGCCTCATCGATTGAGTGGTCGAAGCGAACCGTCGCGGCCGAATGAATCACGCGAGTCACTTCCGCGGAGAGACGGTCCCATGCTGTTGCGTCAAGCCCGCAGTTGGGCTGGCTCACATCGCCGGAGTACACCTGGACGCGCGCTCTGAACTCTTCCGGAACAATTTGATCGGCACGCTGCTGGCCGGGTTGGCCTGGTCTGTCGCGAATTAGAAGTGCAAGTGAAGCATCCGGCTGGCGAGCCAACAGCTCTCCCACCAACTGGGTTCCAAGAAAGCCAGTTGCGCCGGTAATCAGGATCAATTCAGAATTCATCATGTAAAGATTTGGCCTCTGTGCCCTGACTTCTTTGAGGCCGATATGCCTTGACTCTGAGTGCACGTCAGACCAATGGATTTAATGGTCATTATAGTCCCCTGGGCGTTAGCCCCTTGACCCGGACGTGGGCCCTCTTTCGATGGCAGCGGCGATCGCACCGTGAACCTCTTTGGGCAATTCCGGCATGGAGCCGGATTGCGATGCCACCCAGCTTCCCCAGCGATTTCCCGCCTCGTTGAGGGTGGCCAGGTCTGCTCCCAGCAGAAGATAGTGGGTCAGCGCCGCGGTAAATGCATCGCCGGCTCCAATCGTGTCGACCACCTGCGCTGGATATCCGGCATGCTCATGCGAGCCTTTTCGCGTCACCAACAGACTTCCATGGCCGCCACGCGTCACGGCAACAAGCTCAAGCCTCGGGAACTCCTCGAGCAGCCTCATTGCTTCGAGTCGAAGTTTGTCGCGGGCCAGCGAATCTCGAACCTCTGGTTCGTGATTAAGCTGCATCCCCAGCAAATCGAGCATAAGGGGAACCTCGTCCTCGTTCATCTTGATCACCGTCGCAAGCTCAAGCGACTCCTTCACCACCTCACTTGTATAAAACGGCTTCCGCAGGTTCACATCGAAAACCCGCACGCAACTCGAAGATGTCTGCCCGACAAGGGTCTGGATGGTCTCTCGCGACTCCGGCGCGCGCTGCGCCAGCGAACCAAAGCACACCGCGTCTGCCCTGCCCGCTATCTCGACCCACTCCTCTGATAGTTCCAGCGAGTCCCACGCCGCCGGCTCATGGATGGTGTACTGCGGCTGGCCTTCATCGAAGTGAACGGTAACCCGTCCAGTCCCGAGCCGCGAATCGATCTGCACCAGGCTTGCATCCACCGGAAGCAACTCCAACTGATCGAGAGCTTGCTTCCCAAGCTCGTCCCATCCAACCCGGCTGAGCAGCGCGACATGATTACCCAGCCGCCCCGCCATGACGGCAAAGTTCGCCGGCGCACCACCCAGCCGCGGCCCCTCAGGCAAGATGTCCCATAGCAGTTCGCCGAGCCCGAGAATCAGATGGGCTTTGCTCGATGGCTTATCCATGTTTTGCCAGTCTATCTTGATGAGAATCGCTTCTCGATCCCCTTCCACCGCCAAATCGAACAGTCTTCAAAGTTTGAAGACGCGTACTCGCCATCGGGTTGATTGGCCATGATCCGGTAGTCGGCGATTGCATCGGCCCGGGTTCGCGCCACCTTGCCTAAAAAGATCCGGGTGAAGCCCGGAACCTCGCCGAGCACGCTCTCTTGCTCGTTGTTTACGTAGATGAGGTCCAGACTGTCTGGCTGGGTTCGCAGGGTCTCCTGCCATTTCGTCAATAGTCTCTTCATCACTTTGCCGCCAAAGGGGTTGAAAAGAAAGGCCACAGTCGGAGCGGAGGGAAGCCGGAATTCAACCGCGTCTCCTTCAACAATCCGAACCTTCCCTGCCTTCACGCGGCCCTCCGCGCGCCATTTGGCAAAATTGCGCCGCGCGATCCGCACCAGCGTGGGATTGAGTTCGACGCCAACTACCTCCTTGAACGCCATCTCTGCTGCAAGCAACACCGCTCTGCCCATTCCGGCGCCGATGTCGAGAAAGACGGTCTCTTCCACGCGGGCTTTGGGATTCCGCCGCCTCCATCGCCTCATCAGCGCAACAAAGACAGATGGGGCCACACCAAAATAGGCCGTAGAGTGCCGATCATGCCGATGACCGCTTTTCAAGTGCCTGCCGGCTACAAGGCCGCTGGTTCGAACACCGAATCGCTCATCAAAAGGATGGACGGTGTATCCGTCCTTCACTGTCAGCCCAGGCAGCGTCTTGGGCCGCTTGGCTGTCGCCGATCCGTGCACATCGGAATTCACGGATTGAACGTAGCACACCAGTGAGGGAAGCCCGGCAAATCCTCATTCGCCCGCGGTTGGCGCAGCGCCGGCCAGCAGAATAGGCGCCGTCGGCGTGTCGCTCCCGCTCGCCTTCTCAACCGTCACACCGAAAGCCTTGGCTGGGACGCCCTTTGGCAGTTCCGGCAGCACCACGCTCGCGTTCCCCGTTGCATCTGGCCTGAACAGCCCTGCGGGAATCGGAGCGGAACCGTTCGCCGGAATCACCCAAAGCTCATAGGTCTTGTCCGCCGGCAACGAGGCCAGGTTATTCCCCTGGAAGATCAGCGCGCCGGTCGAGGGCAGATAAACAGCACGGCCAGACGGCGCGGGAGGAGTCTTGGCCGCCGTAAGCAGCACTCGCTGTGCCGCCGGCGCGGTCAACACGTCAACCACCGCCTGCGCTCTGGCGTTCTTTTCCGTCATGCTACGGAGCACCGCCGTCTCCCGGCGAAGCCTCATGTCCAGATGCATCACTTCCCAGCTCAGCCCCGCGGCAATGATCAGCAATGCCGCAACCGCCACCTTCGGCGCCCAGACTGAAACCCTGCTGACCGCAGCGGGATTGAACGGAATAATCTTCGCGAGCTTTGGATGAGCCCCCGCTTGTTTTGCATCCTCGGCAATGCGGCTCAGGAATCGATCCCGCGCGCCTTCCGGCAAAGGCTGAGGTTCCGTGCTCAGGGCTACCAGGGCAAGATCGCCCGTGGCCGCGGCCAGCTCCGCACGGCAGACTTCGCACTCCGCCACATGCGCCTGCACCGCGGCCGACTCCTCGGCCGTCAATGCCTGCAATGCGTGGAGGGCTAGATCCTCCTCGGAAATGTGCGTGCCGTTCGTCACCCCTGAACTCCCTTCCTCAAACTCATCAGCGCCGATCGTATGCGCGTCTTCACTGTTCCCAGAGCATCGCCCGTCTTTGCGGCAATCTCCGTGTGACTCATCCCTTCAAAAAACGCCAGCTCCACCAGCCTCTGCTGCTCCGCCGGCAATTCCTTCATCACTTCGCGAACCTTTTCGATCATCAGGTTCCGTTCGGTCTCTGAGGACAGATCCGTCTTCGCGGGCAGCACCACATCTTCCACAGAATCGGTAGGCTTCCTGCGGCGCAAACTGTCTATGGCCCGATTGCGAGCCACCACTGCAAGCCAGGCGCCCAGCGATCCGCGTCCCTCCGTGTAGGTCCCGGCGCCCTTCCAAAGCTGAAAGAAGATATCCTGCATCACATCCTCAGCCTGCGCCGGTTCCTTCAACACACGAAGAGCCACCGAATACACCAATCCTCCATAGCGGTCGAAGACTTCTGCCATCGCCATTTGGTCGTTGCTCCGGACACGTTCCATAAGGAGTTGGTCGCTCGTCCCGCTCGTGCTGGATACGCGCGCCTTTTCTCTGTCCTCATGCAAGGAACGACTGGAAGCTTCAATCGGATTGAATGGGATTTCAGGCATTCTGACAGGGGGGACTCAAGCCACCCACATTCTACCCACGCTTCCACACGAAAGTCCAAAGTATTCATGCAAGTAAGCGTGGCCGATGCTTGGACCGTTTCGGGCCCAATTCGTGATGTGGCTGACGTTATACGCCGTCGTAGCGAGACCGATTTCTAGCCTCGCGCTCGACCCTCCCCATCAACGCAACTTCATTTATCTGAGTAGATGACTTCCCCGCCTCGAATCGTGTAGCGAACCTTCGAAAATGCCGAAGTGTCCTGGGCCGGATCGGCACGTAGGACCACAAAATCCGCATCCATTCCTTTCGCGATCCGTCCGCTGTGAGCGGAATAGCCGAAGCGCTGCGCGGGATTGGTGGTAAGCGAAGCGAGAATCTCCTGAAAACTCATTCCGGCCCGCGACATCCACTTGAATTCTTCTGAGGTGTCAAATCGGTCGATGTAGCCGACGTCGGTGCCGAAGAGGACTTGTCCTCCGGCCTGGGAGAAGGCCTGCAACTGCTGGGCTGCTCTGCTCATCCCCGCCTCAATCTCGGCGGCCGAGGCATTTGGGGACACGGTCTCCCATAGGGTAAGCGTTGGGGTAAGTGCCATGTGAGCAGCCACCATGCGCTGGGCAAACGCCGGACTCCAAGGCTCATCTATGGGAGTGGTGTGGTCCAGAATATCGACCCCGCTCTGAAGCGCGACCTCGATTCCCTGATTATTTGAAACATGAGCAAACACCGGTTTGCCGGCGCTGTGGGCCTCGTCGGCAATCGCCTTCGCAAGGTCTGCGGGCATGGTCAAGATGCCATCGCTCTCGACGGAGTTCGCGAAAATCTTGATGCCATCCGCGCCGTCACGAACCTGTTGACGCACGCGCTCCTTTGCCTGCGCCGCTGATTCCACCTCCGGAATACTGACGTGATTGACTTGGAGAAAATCTTTGACGTAGATCGGTGTTCTCACCCAGAACGGCTCACCGACTGTGAAAATCCGCGGCCCTTTCACTTCGCCGCTTTGTATCCGACGGCGGATGAGATCGGTGTTCTGAAGTGTGGAAGCGATATCAAAAAACTGTCGTGAATCCCCATTTTGTGAGCATTTGTTGAAGCTGTGTGGTGATTTGCTCAGAAGAGACATTCTCGGCATGCAGCAATCCAGGCAACAGGATGTGAACGTGGCTGTTCCAGAAACCGGCAGTCACAACGAGGCCTTTGCAGTCGATTATGGTCGCACCGCGTGGCACTCTCACCTCCGCCTTCGGTCCAATCGATTGAATGTGGCCGCCGCGCACAAGGACTGTACCGTTTTCGATTGGCGGTTCGGTTGGCGAGAGATAGATCTTCGCTCCAACCAGGGCCAGGTCGGACGCGCGGCCTTGCAGAATTGCAAAAAATGCCAGAGCCAGAAGAAGGGGGAACGCCAGCCGAAGTCGCATGGTTCGAACATACGGCAGAAGCCCAGGAATTGTTCCGAAGCGGCGCCTGGAGCGGTCACTTCGCCATGCCGGATGGAATGTGAGCCCGCTCATTCAATCACAGGGTCATCCTCCCAACAAACAACCCGTAGCCGCCCTGCTTAGGTCTCCTCCGTAGCCGCAACACCAAAAAAAAGCTGAAAATCAAGGTATTAGGGGTTAGAATTCTCCCCTACCCCCCCGGCGATTCGGAGGCATTTCGATGCGCCCACGACCCTTTCTGCTTTCCCTGGTGCTGCTCTTTGTCACCATCGTTGCCGGGATGATAGTACGGATGGTCCCGCTGGACCTGTCCCCGCTCATCGTCAAATACGGCGGCTCCATGCTGTGGGCTTTGGCCATTTACTGGCTCGTCTCCACCGTCTTCTCCCGCAGCAGCTTGGTCTTCTCGGCCATGGTTGCAGGCCTCCTGGCCACGGCCGTCGAGTTTCTCAAGCTCTATCACACCTCGGATCTTGAAGCTTTCCGCTACACACTGCTGGGAACCCTGCTGCTGGGAAAGATCTTTTCCTTCTCTGACATTGCCGCATATTGGTTTGCCGTCTCTTTCGGAGCGATCCTCGATATGCAGTTCCGCCCGGCCAAAAGCAGGTATCGCCAGCCCGCGCCGGGATCATGAACCGGCTTGTGACCAATCCGACGATCTTCCAGCGTGTCCGACCAAACCAGTCACTGCTCTCGCGTGTTTAGATGAGGTACCTTTCTGGTAACCCCCACCCAAATGGGCCAGATTCGCTCAGTGACAGCCACCCTCAAATCGCGCTACGCTGTTAAGTATTCGTGCCCGAAGCGTACTAAGGAGCGCTCGTACCCCAATGCCCATTCAGACAACCCCTAACATCTGGCACAACGGAAACCTCATTCCGTGGGAAAATGCGACCCTCCACGTCATGAGTCACGTAATCCACTACGGCTCAAGCGTTTTCGAGGGGGTTCGCTGCTACGGCCAGCCTCACGGCTCCGCTGTTTTCCGCCTTCCAGAGCACATGCAGCGCCTGCTCGACTCGGCCAAGATCTACCGGATGGATGTCCCCTACACGCTCGAAGAACTCTGCGCGGCCGTCGTCGATCTCATTGAAGCCAATGACGTTGCGCCCTGCTACATCCGCCCCATCGTTCTGCGCGGTTATGGCGAAATCGGCGTCAGCCCCAAGGGCTCGCCCATCGAGGTCTACATCGCCAACTTCCCGTGGGGTAAGTACCTCGCTGGGCACGGCGGCGCTGATGTGTGCGTCTCCAGTTGGAATCGCCTCGCCCCCAACACCATGCCTGCGCTCGCCAAAGCCGGCGCCAACTACATGAACTCCCAGCTCATCCACATGGAAGCCGACCTAAACGGCTACCAGGAGGGCATTGGCCTCGACGTTAACGGGCTGGTCAGCGAAGGCTCCGGCGAGAATATCTTCGTTGTACGCAACGGCGTCCTCTACACTCCGCCACTCTCGAACTCAGCACTCTCCGGCATTACCCGCGACTCTGTGCTCACCATCGCTCGCCATCTCGGGCACACCGTGGTCGAGCAGTCCATGCCGCGTGAGCTCCTCTACATTGCCGACGAAGTCTTCTTCACCGGAACGGCCGCGGAGGTTTCTCCCATCCGCTCCATCGACCGCATCGTCATCGGCGACGGCAAGCCCGGCGAAATCACCAAGAGCATCGCCGACGAGTTCTTCGGCATCGCCAACGGCCTCAAGCCCGACCGCTTCGGCTGGCTCACACCGGTCAAAGTCGAAGCTGCGGTGCCCGTAACGGCGTAAAGCAGCATTCGAACCAGAGACAATGGGCAGGCCTGGTGGCTTGCCCAGTTTCTTTTGCGCTCGATACGCGCTGGGATCGCTCATGTGACCGGATCGCCCGGCGAGTATCATTAGAATGTGGCCCCGGTAGATCTGGCAGTGACTTTCGCGCCCCTCGCCGCCGTCAACCACCCTTCAAGAGCGGTGGGCCGCATACTCTCTGAGGCCATCAAGCCCACGCCCACATCGGCCTGTCAGTAGTCATTCCACGCAGGAGGAAGAGCGGCGATCGTGAAACCCGACATGAGAGTCTCGTTCGCCGGCATCGAACTGGCGAATCCCGTGATCGCCGCCAGTGGAACCTTCGGCTACGGCATTGAATTTGAAGAAATCGTCTCGCTGGAGAAGATCGGCGGCTTTGTAACCAAGGGCATATCCCTCGAGCCCATGGCC
>Ga0182015_10000962_pt1 | contig 39785 bp, 36 predicted proteins | sample 712P3MmetaG_FD_120478 | JGI IMG/M metagenome (GOLD analysis project Ga0182015, IMG submission 120478) | Permafrost microbial communities from Stordalen Mire, Sweden - 712P3M metaG | ecosystem: Environmental > Terrestrial > Soil > Wetlands > Permafrost | place: Sweden: Stordalen | collected...
ATCGGAAGCCGCAGTGGGCGAGTAGACGAGACCGATGCGTGGGGCAAAATCCTTATTGCCCGGAGGCGCTAACGTGCGTCGAACTCCAGGATCGGTTGGAAAAAGAATTCCGGCGGGAGCCGTTGGAAAAACTACGGATTTTCTGCCCGGCTCCAGGACCGCAAGCTGATTGTATTTTTCGTACCACGGTTCGATCCGGTCCCAGCGCAAACCGTAATTGAGCGTTAGGTTGGGCCGCAGCCGCCAGGCATCTTGCGCGTACAGACCAAGATATTTATTGCGTCCGTAAAAAGGTTGGAGCTGGCTCTGGTTGTATTGCGTGGGAGCGCCGAGCAGGAAGTCGGCGAAATCGGATCCGGTCTGACTGCCGTAAAACAAGAAACTGCCGTTGAATTGAGCAATGGCACGGGTGTTGACTTGGTCGTAATGAAATTCTGCGCCGGTCTTAATAGTGTGGGTGCCTACGACTTTGGAGAAATTGTCGAGCCACTGGTAGGTGTTGTTGGCCTGCCTGAGCTCATTGGTATTGGTTCCGATGGAGTAGTTATTGAAGGCCACGTTCTCCACACCTTCGGTTTGCGGCGAGAGCGGTACGATGCCTGGAGTATTGGGTCCGACCTCAAAACCCTGAGAGGCGAGGCTGACCCCGAGTCCACCCTGCGGACGGCCCAGATCATTGGCGTCGCGGAGATAGCTGAAGCGGAATTCGTTGACGGTGGTCGAACTCAGGGTCTTAGTGTTGCCAACATTCAGCAACTGGGCGCGGCCTAGATTGAGTGCGTTGAAGCCGGGCACATTCGCTCCGCCTTGTGCTGTGGGATAGGGATTGTCCTGCGAGAAGTTATCGAGAAAATAGTAGGCCGAGAACAGACCCCAGGACGTGTTGGCATCGAGACGAAACGCGCCTTTGTTGTCGTTAAGGGTCTGGTTGTAGGCGGAAGTTGCAAACTCATTACCGCGAAGATTGGGCGCGGGAATGTACTGCAACAGATTCTGGGCGGGAACCGACCACGCCCTGGTTGGGATTTGCAGGGTGGGAAAGACACAAGCCGTGGCGGGCGTCGCGGAATAGTTTGTGTTGGTGCAGCCAGGGAAATAATAGGCCTCACCCACAGAAACTTGATAACGGAGACTATCAGAGAGCGTGCTCGCCCAAGCGGGACCACTCACCTTTGTGAGCAGCGAACTGGCCAGATCCGACAGATTGCCGGAGCGATCCTGCGCGGAGGGCATGGGGATCAGTCCGGTATCTACGCCCTGGGTCTGGCGCGTGCCTTGATAGTCCGAGTAGAAGAAAATCTTGTTTCTAGTTACCGGGCCGCCCAGTGTGCCGCCGAACTGATTCTGATCAAAGGAACCGCGGGTGGGAGAAAAGTAATTGCGCGCATCCAGATTCGTGTTGCGCAGAAACTCAAAGACATCGCCGTGAAATGCGTTGCTGCCCGACTTAGTTATGACATTGATCTGGCCGCCGCTATATTCGCCATACTCGGCGTCGAAATTGTTGGTGAGGATCCGGAACTCGGCGATGGAATCGAGATTGGGAATAATGGCGGTGCCCATGTTGACGTCTTCTTCGACGTCGCTGCCATTCACCATGAAGCTGTTGGCGAATTCGCGCTGCCCGTTGATGGAAACAGTGCCGGGGTTCAAGTCTCCCGAGGGTGAGAAGGCGCTGGCGCCTACATCCTGAACCGTGCTGGAAGTGATAGAGGTGACGGGAGCAACGCCGGACTGAAGAGCGAGAAGATCGGTGTAGCTGCGGCCATTCAGAGGAACTCCGGTCATGGTGGAACCGCTGATGACCTCGCCCATCTGGGAACTGGAAGTTTCGACGTGAGCGGCGTTGTCGCTGACGGTGATGGCATCGGTTCGTTCGCCGACCTGCAGAACGACATCCAGCAGGAGCGCGCTGTTGGCGTCGAGGGCGATTGCGGTGCGGCGGTAGGGTTTGAAACCGGGGTGGTTCACTTCGAGAACATAGATGCCGACGGGAAGGACTGGAAAAGTGTAGCTGCCTCGCTCGTCGGCGGTGGCGGATCGCTGCACGGCGGTACTCGTGTTGACCAGGGTGACGGACGCTTCGGCAATCGCGGCCCCGGACTGATCTTTGATTGTGCCTGAGATGCTTCCACCCACGCCGGCGAAAGCCGCCCCCAACAAACAAAGGCATAGGCATAGACGGCACAGCGATACTTTGGAGAGACTCCACATAGTATTCAGGAATGCGGCGCACCGTAGCGCCGCGTTCGGGACCGCTTCCAGTTGCAAATGAGTCGCATCTAAGACTACTATTAGATCCCGGCCGTGAATCTTCGCAAGAGATAAATTGGACCTGCTGCTAGTTGCAATCCAGTCGCATCTGAAGTACAGTTTCGATATTGACGGATGTTGCCGTGGGCCGTCAAGAACTGGCGGAAGAATTCGTCGCAAGGCGGTTGCGACCAGTTGCGACGGTTGAGGAGCCGTCCCATGCCACTACCCCAAACTGAGATGCCGGGCCGGTTGCAGGCTCACTTCGCCGACCGCGGAATACGCATGACCCAGCAGCGGCGGGCAATTCTGCGCGTCATGGAAACAACCACCAAACATCTGGATGCGGCCCAGCTTTTGCGCAAGGCCCAGAGGCTCGATGCCAGCGTGGATCGCAGCACGGTGTACCGGACGCTGAAGCTGCTGAAACGGCACGGGCTGATCGACGAACTCGACCTGATGCACATTCACGGCGAAGGGCACTACTACGAACGCAAGTTGAACCGGGACCACATCCACATGGCGTGCCTGCGTTGCGGAAAGATCATGGAATTTGTGAGCGACATTTTCGAGAAGCTCAAGGGACAAGTGGAGAAAGACTGCCGGTTCCGGATTGTGGTGTCGCGATTAGAGATTGGCGGATATTGCGCGGCTTGCCGGGGCGCCGAGTAGCCGGTTGGGGAATCGCCGATGGAAATCCGATTTCTTGGCGCAAATGACGCGAGCGCGTACTGGAAGGTCCGGCTGGAGGCCCTTGAATGTGAACCGGAGGCGTTCGGCTCTTCAGCGGAAGAACACCGTGCTCTGACGGAAGACGACGTGGCAAAGCGATTGTCGGCCGACCCGGCAAACAATTTCGTCGCGGGCGCATTTGCTGGCGGGCAGTTGGTGGGGACTGCGGGCTTCTTTCGCGACAAGGGTCTCAAGGAACGCCACAAGGGACACATCTGGGGTGTTTATGTAGCGCGCGAGGCGCGGGGCCGGGGAGTTGGCCGGGATCTGCTGCGCGCAGTCTTGCAGCGCGCCAGCAATATTGAAGGGATTGAGCAGATCATGCTCTCCGTTGCCACCACCCAGGATGCCGCAGTAAGCCTGTATCGGTCCCTGGGATTTGAATCCTTCGGCTGCGAGCGCCGGGCTCTGAAAATTGGCGACCGATATCTCGACGAGGAGAACATGGTGCTATACGTCAACCGTCCGTATTCTCAGTAAAAGCGGGCGCAATCGCGTTACCGGGCAAAAAAAAGCGCCTCGGACTTTTCAGCCCAAGACGCCTCGGCAGCCCTCCCCCAGAACTGCCAAACCACGATATGGATATTAGTGAACGGCTGAGTCAGTGTAAACGTCACTTTGGTAATGAGGTTTTCCCGTGTAGTTTCGCGGCTGCTGAATGGGAATGCGTGAGGATTAAGCGAACAGGCCAAGAAATTAGAGATACAGGCGTGGTAGAAACCCCGCACTGGGCTGGCAGTGGCGCACACGGTAAGGGGTCCTTCGACTACGGTCAGGATGACAAAGCTATCGGGATTGCCGGAATTATTCTTGCTTGTGCCAGGTTTGGCCGTTGTCAGCGGTGGTCCAGACTTCGGCGTTGGACGTGGCCACGGTTCCGTGCTGTGGGTCGGGGAACTGAATGCTGATGATGTCGCCGGTAAGAATCGAGCCGGGTGCGGAAGGCAGCACCAATGTCCAGCGATTGCCTCCATCGGCGGTGTGATAGAGCGCACCTGCGGAACCGCCGGCCCAGACTTCTAATCCGGCGGAAGCCACGGCGCGAAAGACCACACCGGAATTCGGGAGAACTTTGGCCTTCTGATTTTTCTTATTCGGCGCCTCTTGAGCACTGTATTGATCAGTACTGGCGGTGCTTTCCACCGCGTCAGAGCTGGGGGCGGAAGTGAGATTCATGCTCGGATTTATATCTTCCCAAGTCTTGCCCCCATCGAAGGAACGCTGCAACGTGCCGGCGGAACTAACCACCCAGCGCGGTGACGCATGGAACAAGAGAGAGGGAGAGATTTGCAGAGGAATGCTGGGGGGCGCCGGTGGCGGTGCGGACATGGAACCACCCACAGCTTGCGCGGGCACGGGATTCTTGGCCTTGGCGACCGCATCCAGATTGGTAAAATTGCGGCCATTCGACGGCAGTTCCTTCTGATTCTGAATGAGCCGATCCTGAACCTGATTTTGTACGGTGACTTGCGTCGTGGCTTCAGCCCCCTCCGATTGCACTTCGACCACCTCGGAGCTGCTACCCACTCGCACTTGCTGGGTAGGCACGGGAGGCGGAGACTGCTGTTGAGCGAGAGCAGGGCTTGCCGAGGCTTTCGCAACAGCTACATTCTGGCGAGACGGAGCAGCCTTGCGCTTGGCCGATGTGGCGTGGCTGGGGAGCGCAGTCAATGCGTCTCGCTCCATCCTGGTTTGAGGAGCAGCCGCCTGCGGCGCGGGAGCCTGCGGATACATTGGTGAATTTTGCGCCGCAGTGTCTGCCCTGGTATTCCTTTGCGCGAAATTCGAGGCTACGGTTTTTTCCTGGTGACGCTGCCTGTATTGCACAACTCCGATCGAAGTGACGGCCAGGACTCCGGCAGCGACGACTCCCCAACGAAGGACGGGCCAGCTTAACCAGCCAAGTCGGGCGCCGGACGCAGCGGGCAGGGCGACGGTTTCAGTCGCAGGCAGAGCGAGCGCGACTACATTTCTGCAATCGGCGCAGCGGGCGAGGTGATCGATGACACTCGCGTGCTCCGCGCCGGTAAGAGAATGCTCGGCGAACGCAGTGAGAAGATCAGCGTCGGGATGCGATTCTGCCGCTGCTGGCGCCGAGGCCATCAGCTGCTGGCGCACGATTTTTGGGACGTCCTGCATGTTGTTGTTTCTAGTTTCTAGTTTCTAGTTTCTAGTTTCTAGTTTCTGGTTTTTCGGTTTTTCGGTTTTTCGGTTTTTCGGTTTTTCGGTCTAGCTCTACGGTCTAAGCGCCTTTTGCGGAAGAACTCACGTTTCCTTCTTCTCTGAGAACGCTGCTGCCGGCGATTCTTGCGTGAGGCTGCGGCGAATATCCAGCCGCAAGTCACGCACGTCCACTTCCAAAGCCTCTTCGGCCTGGCGGCGGGCCATGCCTTGCTGGATCATGCCGGCCAGGATTTTCTTGCGCAACGACTTAGCCAGCTTATCGACCTTGCGGCTGATCGTGGACTCATGCAGGCCCAGCATACGGGCGATTTCAGCCAGGGTGCGCCCGTCGAGATAATACGCCGCCAGCACCATGCGGTCTTCACTGGCGAGCGAGGCCAAAGCGGCACGGGTGGAAGATTCCAGGCGCGAGTCTGCGGGCGTAACCGGATCGGGCGCCGGAGCCGCGAACTGGGAGCCGTCTTCGCTTTCCTCGTCGAGGCTCACCAATCGCTTGGTGCGGCGGTAGCGATTGACAAATTCCTGCGCCAGCACGGTGCGAAGCCAGCCTTCGAGTGATCCGCGACCGGTAAAGGAGGCCAGCTTGGAAACTCGTTCGCCGTCGCGCGTGGTCGTGCCGTAAAGCTCGGCATAGAGCGTGTCGGCAAGGTCGCGCCCGGCTGAGTCTTCGCGCGCGATGCGCAGAGCCGATTGGTAGAGCTTTTCGCGGTAGCGCGTGAGAAAGATTTCCCAGGCGGAGTTGTGCCCTGCTGCGCAGGCCCGGGCAAGGGCGAGTTCCTCGACGCGCAGGGTCAGCAGAAACGCCCGAGCCTCAGCGTGATTCGCGCCGGCGGGGAGATACTTCGCGCCCACATCACAGAGAATCGCGGCAAAGGATTCGCGAGTCAGGCCAATCTTCTCGCAGCCGCTGGCGGCGTGCAGCTCCGCCACAAGCTCGGTGACAGCCGATTGCACGGATGCGGAGATCGGTTTCGTGGCGCGCATGCGGAATAGAAGAGTACGACGAGCCCTGTCCCCGATACTACTAATTCCTTAGACGCTTGCAATGTTAATTTTGGCCGCAAGGCCTGATCTTTATTTCGTTCTCTCAGCGAGTCGCGATGGGCGGTGCGCCCCGTGGAGACGGCCCACATCCTCCTGGGACCGGGGCGCACCGCCCGGCTGGGGGAGGAGCGCTATGCGTACGAGATTATTCGTGGCAGTGACCGCGTTGGTGATCGTGGCCGGAATGGTCTGCCTGGACTTGCGGCCGGTTCATGCCGGGGAGCAGCCTTCTGCCTCCGGGTACAAGGTGCTGGAGCCGATCCGGCACGGGAGTCTGACGGTGTTTCCCGTGGTCGCACCCAAGTCCTACGCTACCGGCGAATTCCTCACACTGGATGAAGGATTGCGATCAGGCGAGGTGGTGGTCACCGAATACGGAAATGTTCGCGGCCTGATCCGGCGGCACGCGACGCCAGCGTTGCTGCACGACGGCGCTGAGGTCAACCGGTTGGTGCTCATCAACAACTCGAAGCATCCGCTATTGCTGCTGGCGGGCGAGATTGTTACCGGAGGCAAGCAGGACCGTGTAATCGGAAAGGATCGCATCGTTCCGGCGGAAAGCGATCCCGTGGATCTTAGCGTGTTCTGCGTGGAGCCCGGACGCTGGGTGGGAACCAGCGAGCGCTTCGGAACGTCGGGAGCGACGTACGGAGGCGGAATTGGAGCGGCGCAGAGTGGGCGAAACGTCTCTGCCCTCGGAAGCCTGATGGCTCAACCCTCGGTGCGCGCCAAAGCGATGGGCGACAAAGATCAGAACCAGGTTTGGGCAGAGGTGCGGAAGCAGCAACAGGCGATGGAAACCGTTGAGGTAGAGACCACGGCTCCGCAGGTGAACACGGAGGCGATCCGCTCCACCAGTTCGTACGCCGTCGTGATGGAGAACAAGGACGTGAAACAGAAAGTGGACGAGATTGCCGCGCCGATCGAACAGAACTATCAGAGTCTGATCAAGCAATTGCGCGATCGTAAGGCGGTCGGGGTGGTGGTCGCGGTGAACGGGCGCATCATTTGGGCCGATGTTTTTGCCAGCACTGAGCTGCTGGAAAAATACTGGCCGAAGCTGGTGCGCTCGTATGCGTCAGAAGCAGTGGTCTCGCGGGCGAAAGGCGCGGAGGCGAGTTCGGCACAGGCAGAAGCGTTTCTCGGAAATATGGAAGGACGAAGGGAAACGATTGAGAGCGAACCGGGAGTCTACCGTCACACGGAGGTGAACGGCGATGGGTTCAAGGCGTTCGCCTTGACGTCGTTGCTGCCGAAGACTGGGTTTGATGTGCATGTGGCGAAGATGGCGGAGTGAGGAACGCGTTCAGAGGCGGAGAGCTTTCTTCCGGTAGAGCCTGCCCAGCAGCATCACCAGCGCGAAACCGACGAATGCATAGGGACTGTTAACCGCGCTGATAAGAGCCGCAACCAAACACGCCAGTGCGAGCGCGTAGAGGCGAACCGTAAAGCGTGTCCGTGTGGCAGGTTCGATGTCTTCCAGATTCCCGGTCCGCACCGTGCGCCACCAAAGCAAAGCCAGGGTCCCGGCGATGGCGAACTGATTGGCAAAATAAATCGGAAGAGCGGCCCTCAGATACCGGGCAAGCACCGCGGCGGAAAAAGGCAGCAACGACACGAACATGAGTGTGAGCAAGCTGAGCAGCGTGCCGATGCGGTCGAGTTTGCGCATCGCCTTAAATACGGTCTGCTGAAACATCCAGAAGACGGAAGAAAGCGCAAACGAAACGAAGAAGCTGAAATAAACCCGCCAGACCGAGGCCAAGGCATGCAGTAGCTGGCGGGAGCCTACGTCGCTGCCGAGTTCGGGGACCCTCAGATCAAGCACCAGCAGCGTCATGACGATGGCGAACAGGGCGTCCGACAAGCCCTCCAGCCGGTGCTTGGACAGGAGAAAGACCTCCTTGTCACTGGGGCGAATGGTTACGGCACTCATGGCGATAGCGGATGATGCCATAGCCGGAGTGGCGCGGGCAAATCAGCTGGCCTCGAAGTGAAGGTGGAAAGTCAGTTGCCGCTGTTATTTTCGGACCAATTGCGCCACGCGGCGGAGTCGTTGGGTAGATGTTGTTTGGTGATGGCAGCCAGAGCCTGGAACACCAGGGCGTGGGTTTGAGCATCGAGTGTGGGATCGCTCGAGTAGTTGATCAGTTGGGGAACGGCGATGAGACGCTGATCGTGGCTCAACATGCCGGATTCCGCCAAACTGCAGGCGGCGCGCTCACGCACCATCGCCGATGGATCGTTGCGCATGGCATCGAGCAGGGGCGCGATGGTTGTTGTAGTTCCCACCAGAGCCAGGCCTTCGACGGCCCAACGGCGCGCGTCTTCGTCCCGGCCGGAATCTTTCAGATGTGCCGTCAGCACCTGGACCACACGATCGGTTTGAACGCCGCGGTTTCCCAGCAAGCCCAAAGTCCACAAAGCCCAAATCTTTTGCGCGTGATCGCGGGAGTTGGCCTGGCGCACCAGCGCGTCTACACTGGATTCGCTCTTGGAAAGTCCGTAGGCCGCCAGTTGCACCTCAACGGCGGACGCCCGCAGGCGCTGGTCGTTGGAGTTGAGTGCGACCGTGGTAAGGTCGCCGAGTTGCGAATCCCACTTGAGTTGGCCGCGCCAGGCGTCGATGCGGGCCTCGATCTGGGCTTCGGTCTGGGCGTTAGTCTGATCGTCGCTCTGGGCCGTGGTTCCATCCGAGCGGCTCACGGCACGCTCCAGCAGAATCTCGGCCTGCTTCTGCGGCCTCTGCCGGTCCAAATCGTGATCCGAAAGATCAGCGGATGTCAGAGGAGAATTGCTGTGCGGCGAGGGTGAGCTGCTGATTTTTCCCCAAAGCGCGACCGGGCCCGCGCCGCTGGAGACCAGGAGCGCCAACCCGATTCCCCCCATCATCGCGACGAAGTGAAGCCGGCGCAGGCTTGCAGCCGGGAGCCTTTGCCGTGGCAGCTCCCGCTCGGGCACCTGTCGCTCCGGCAAATTTAGCCGATCTACATCCATAAGCAAAGTTTAGAGATGACCTGGAATAGGGTAAAGTTACTTCGGGACCCCGCCAAGTGAAGTTAGATGCAAGATCGCGGCCACCTATGGCCGGAAACTGGCATCGGAGTACAACGCCGTGGGCCCAGAAAGCTCACGGAGGCAGTTATGTCTACGAAAACAAAGTCCCTGCGCCGTTGGTGGCCGGTCTCACTCACTCTGCTGTTTGCGGCTGCGGCATTGGCTGGGGCTGGACTGGCTGCGGCCAACCCGGGATATAAGGTTGCAAACACCTACAAGATCGGCGGCGAAGGTGGTTGGGACTACCTGACCGCCGATGCGGCGGCGCGCCGTCTTTACATTTCGCGGGCGACCCACGTCATCGTGCTCGATCTGGATTCGGGCAAGGCGATCGGCGAGATTGCGGACACGCCGGGGGTCCACGGCATCGCGCTCGTGCCGGAACTGGGGCGCGGCTTCGTCAGCAACGGGCGCGAAGGCACAGTGAGCATTTTTGATCTGAAGACGCTTGCAACCAGCAATAAGGTGAAGGTAGGCGAGAATCCGGATGCGATCCTCTACGATCCCGCGACCAAACGTGTTTTCACCTTCAACGGACGAAGCCAGGATGCAACCGCCATCGATGCGGCCAAGGGCACGGTATTGGGCACGATCAAACTGGACGGCAAGCCCGAGTTTGCCGCCAGCGATGGCAAAGGCGAGATTTTCGTGAACATCGAGGACAAGAGCGAGTTGGTGGCGATCGATCCGAACAAGCTTGAAGTCAAGTCGAGGTGGCCGCTGGCGCCTTGCGAATCGCCCACCGGTCTTTCGATGGACCGGACGAATCGCCGTCTGTTCGTGGGCTGCGACAACAGGATGATGGCCGTGGTAAATGCCAATACCGGCAAGGTGGTGGCCACTCCGGCGACGGGCGACGGCGTGGACGCGACCACTTTTGACGACGAAACCGGACTGGTGTTTGCTTCCGCCGGCGAAGGTGTGCTGACAGTTGTGCGCGAAGAATCACCCGACAAATTCAGCGTGGCGGAGAATGTTCCGACTCAGAAGGGTGCGCGCACGTTGGCGCTCGATTCCAAGACTCACAATATATTTCTCGTAACGGCAAAGTTCGGCCCGGCGCCGGTGGCTACGCCCGACAATCCACACGCGCGGCCCAGTATCCTGCCGGATAGCTTTGTGGTTCTGGTGGTTAGTCATCAGTAAATGAAGCGCCGTCTCTATTCCCGACGAGCTCTGATTTATTTAGTGCTGGCGATTGTCCTGCTGCAAAGCGGCGCGGTACAAACCTGCGCCGCTTACTCCGTGCTGACACACGAAGAAATCGTGGACCTGGCATGGAAGGATAACCTGCTTCCTCTGCTGAAAAAGCGCTTTCCCGCTGCCACGGACGACGACTTAAAGAAGGCGCACGCATTTGCCTACGGCGGTTCGGTAGTGCAGGACATGGGTTACTACCCGTTTGGCAGCAAATATTTCAGCGACCTCACGCATTACGTCCGCAGCGGCGACTTTGTGCTCAACCTGCTCAAGGAAGCGTCTGACGTCAACGAATATGCGTTTGCGCTCGGCGCTCTGGCTCACTATTCCGCCGACAATTGCGGACATCCTACGATCAATCAGGTGGTTGGCATCGAGTTCCCCAAGCTCCGGAAAAAGTTTGGCAACGTCGTGACCTACGAGGACAACCCCAAGGACCACATCCGCACGGAGTTTGGCTTCGATGTAACCCAGGTGGCGAAGAACCGCTACACTTCCGACGCCTATCACGATTTCATCGGTTTCGAGATTTCCAAACCGGTGCTGGAGCGGGCGTTTCTGGATACCTACAGTATTCCGCTCAGCGCCGTAATCACGAATGAAGATCTGTCGATCGGCACGTTCCGGCGCGCCATCGGCACCGTGATCCCGGAGATGACCCGCGTCGCGCTGGTTGCGCGGCGCAAAGAAATTGTGGCCGAAACTCCAAACTTCCGCGCCCGCCAGTTCCGGTACTACCTGTCGCGCACCAATTATCAAAAAGAATGGGGCCGGACCTATGAACGTCCCAGCTTCGGAACCCGTGTGCTGGCGTTTTTTCTCAAGCTCGTCCCCAAGGTCGGACCGTTCAAAGCCATCGACTTTAAGATCCCTACCAAGCAAACCGAGGACCTTTACATCGCCAGCGTCGACCGGACAATGGAGAACTTCACGCAACTCCTGCATGAAGCTGGTGAGGGAAAAGTGCAGCTCGCGAATACCGACTTTGACACCGGTCATGCCACGCAGGCCGGAGAGTACGCTCTGACCGATAAGACATATGCACACCTGCTCGATCAGTTGGCCGGGCGCAACTTCGACCAGATCACTCCTGACTTGCGGACCAATATTCTAGAGTTCTACTCCGACCCGAGCGCGCCGATCGCAACCAAGAAAAACCCGGAAGACTGGAAAAAAACGGCTGAAGAACTGGACAAACTTCGCGCCCTGCCGAACCCAGCGCCGGCGGGCAGCAAAGCTGCCTCGGAAATCAGTCCCGCGGGCGCGGAGCCTGCTGAATTGTCTCGGGAAGATTCCGCCTATGGCGGCATTTGACCCTGAGCGCCTACCGCATGCTCGCTGGGATCACGCCGTTCTTGAACATTCCAAACCACATCTGCGTGACCGCTTCGCTGTAGATTCCCAGCTCGCGAATGACCTCGCGCGCAAACTCCACACTTCCCAACCCGCTTGCCGTGATGATCTTGTGGTCGGTCACCGCCAGTTCATCCACGTAGAAATTCTCATCTTTGTACTGCGGAACCATTTTCTTCAGATAACTCTTCGCATTGCTGGTGTGGCGGAGCCCGGACGTAAGCCCGGCGCGGGCAATTTCCAGCGTCGCCGCGCACAGCGCCCCGATCAGGATGTTCTCCGCATGCAGGCGGCGAAGAAGTTCGGCCAGCTTCTGGTCCGGTCCTTCTTCCCACCGGTTGCCGCCGGGCACGATGAAAATCGCTGTGTCGCGCGGCTCGACCTCTTCGATTGCGATATCGGGCAGCAACTTCAACCCTCCCATGGTCACCACGGGCTCGCGTGAATGTCCTGCCGTCAACACTTCGTACTTGCCGGCTTTCCGGATCTCGCACAAAGCCAGCGCCGGCTCCCAATCCGCCAGCCCGTCGAATACAAAGAGGTATGCTTTCGGCTTCATGATTCGCATTCTGGCTCGCTCGTCCGCGGGGCGGAAAATCCGCCGTCAGTCCGGAAGATTGACTCGAGAAGAATACCTGTTGAAACCAAGTTACGCGAACACTTGATCTTGGGGCTAAGACCGGACGACGGTAGTGCCTCAGTTTCATAGTGACGCACGACCCGGACGACCGTTCGGTTGTCAAGCCGGCGACTTGCCGTGTATCATCGCACAACTTTATCGACCGCGAGCTTGGCTCTCTGAAGGCTGTGAAAATGATGGTTGTGGACGGCAAGTTTTACCAAGCGCGGGTCACCACACGCGTGGAGTTCGCACCCGACCTGTGGATGATTCGCATCAAGGCGGGCGGGGAGTTCAAGTTTATTCCGGGGCAGTATGCGACGCTGGGTGTGGAGCACGATGGCAAGCGGACGGAGCGTCCATATTCAATCGCCTCGGCGCCTTTTGAAGATGAAATTGAGTTTTTCTTCGAGTTGGTACCGGAAGGGGCGCTCACACCGCGTCTCTACAAACTGCAGCCGGGCGATGAGTTGCTGATGCGCAAAGTGCCGAAGGGCAAATTCACGCTGGATAGGGAAAGCGGGCGGAAAAATCATTTGCTGGTTTCGACCGTGACCGGAGTCGCTCCGTTTGTCAGCTTCGTGCGGCAGATGTCCAAAGACTGGAAAGAAGGCCGCTTCGACGGCAGCCACAAGTTGTACCTGCTCAACGGCGCCAGCCGTCCCTGGGAGTTCGGCTACAAAGAGGAATTGACCCGCTTCGCCGCGGAGTTGTCCTGGTTCAAATATGTACCCACGGTGAGCCGGCCCTGGGAACACGCCGACTGGCCGGGGGAGATCGGACGCGCCGACGACGTGCTGCGCAAGTATGCCGACCACTGGGAACTCGACGCCACCAACACAACTGCCTACCTGTGCGGCCATCCCGATATGATCGCCAATAGCAAGGCGATTCTGAAGCGCCGCGGCTTCCTTGACAGGACAGGAGTCAAGGAAGAGATTTACTGGATTCCGGCGAAATAGCTCATGTAGAGACAGCCGCCTCGGCTGTCCCGCTGGAGCCTGCCCTGAGCGAAGCCGAAGGGCGAAGCCCGGCGGCCATTCGCAACCGCTCTAAACCCCCGCCCGCGAGCTTCGCCGCTCCAACAACAGCACGTCTCTCCAGGTCTCTCCCAGTTTGCCGATACGTTGCCTCACCCCAACTTCGCGGAATCCATAGGATTTGTGCAGCGCGATGCTGGCGACGTTCTCGGGAAAGATTCCGGCTTGCAGCATCCAGATGCCGTAAAGTTCGGATTCTTCGATCAGCGCTTGCAGCAGCGCTTTGCCTAGGCCGCTGCCCCGCGACGCAGCGGCCACGTAGACGGAGACTTCTGCAACTCCGGCGTAGACTCGTCGAGCGGAAACCGGGCTCAGCGCCGCCCAGCCGAGGACGTGCTCTCCCTTGCGCGCGATCAGGCGACAGTCTTTGCGATGGCCACTATCCCACTTCTCCCAGTCCGGAAGCTCGGTTTCAAACGTAGCGTTTCCGGTGGCGATGCCTTCACCATAAATCTCGCGAATGGCCGGCCAATTTTCGGGTTGCATGGGAGTGATTTGGTAATCCATTGGCAAGTTCTAAGAAGAACTAAAGCTGTCTATAAATCGCTTTGGGAAGGGCGCGACTTTTAGTCGCGCCGCCCATGCTCTACAAAAAACCCGGGCTTTAGCCCCTGTGGGTGCGGCCTCTACGTTTCGGCGGGCGCGAAGATGACAAGAACGGCCAACTCTTCCGCGATGTCGTAGAAGCGATGACCGACTTCCGCTGCAACGAAGATCACGCTGCCTGCGGAAACTTCGCGGTCTTCCGCACCGGCTTGGAAGCGGGCGCGGCCGCGGACGACATAGTAGATCTCGTCTTCGCGATGCGGCTTCTGGCGATCCGCCCCTCCAGCTGGCAGGACGTAAAGGCCGGCGCTCATCGCCGGGACACGCAGGAACTCGCGGTAGGACTTGCCGCTCTCGGCGCGCTGCTCCTCGATCTCTGGAAGGCTGGCGAACATGGTCTTCATCGGGTCTTCACGCGAAGATGCCCCCGAAGATGAGGTCGGTAAATTGTGGAATCAGATTCTGCGCCTGCAATTCACCTTCCGGTTTGTACCATTGGTAGATCCAGTTGATCATGCCGAGCAGGGCGAAAGCCGCGGCGCGCGGGCTGACCTTACGTCGTGCGTGATGGAGAGGCTGAAGTTTCCTGTGGGCTTCCTGGTGCGCTGCTTTCTGCACTTTGTCCTGAACTTCGCCCATCAGGCTTTCAAGGAAGTGGATGTAATCCTTCTTGCGGGAGTTGATGCGTTTGCGCAAGGCCGGCGGGAGGGGATGATTCTCGTGCAACATCACCGTGATTTCGCGATCGCGCGGGCTGAGAACGACTTCAATGTGCAGCCGGATGAGAGCGCGCAGCCGCTCTTCGGGATCGGCAATGCCGCGCACGGGATTGAGCACGCGTTCCTGGGTGATCTCCATGGCGTGATTCATGATCTCGAACAGGATTTCGTCCTTGCTCTGAAAGTGATGATAGAGGCCGCCTTTGCTCAGTTTGAGCGCGGCGGCCACGTCGTTCATGGAAGTGGCGTCGTAGCCCCGCTGCTGGAACAGGCGGGCGGCGATGCGCAGGATTTCCTGCCGGGAGTCGACCACAGTCTCGCGGGCCATCGGGTGACATGGTAAACAGTTGCGAGGGGGAATGCCAATTGCTCCTGCACTCCATTAAGGGCTGTCATCCCGACCGGAGATTTCTGCTCCCGAAGGGAACGGGAGGCAGCCGATGCCGGACAGCCGTGGGCGGCTGTCCCCACATGGTTCGTTGCAGATCTGAATTTTGCGGTATTTAGTTGCGAGAACATATCTCTTGACACTGCATTCGGCGTTCAGTAGCATACTTGAACCGACCGACCGGTCGGTTTGCATAAGTAGCTAAACCCGGCGGACGAAGTGTCCGTCCTGCATGCAAAGCCGGCGAGACGCCGGCGCTACACGTAAAAGGAGCATCTTGTGGCCACAATTTTCTACGAGCATGACGCTAATCCCGAAGCCCTGAAGGCCAAAACCATCGCCATTCTGGGCTACGGCAGCCAGGGGCATGCGCAGGCGCAGAACCTGCGCGACAGCGGCTATAAGGTCATCGTGGGGTTGGACGCGAATCGTCCCAGCGCACAGCAGGCCCGCGCTGATGGCATGGTGGTGGTGGCTCCGGATGAGGCAGCCAAGCGCGCCGACTGGATCCACATGCTCACGCCCGATGAAACTCAGGCGGCGGTGTACGAGCAGTACGTCCAGCCATATCTGCATCCGGGAAAGATTCTGGGCTTCTCGCACGGCTTCAGCATTCATTTCAAAACGATCGCCCCGCCCGATGATGTGGACGTGGTGATGATCGCGCCCAAAAGCCCGGGCCACTTGCTGCGGCGCGTGTACAGCGAAGGGCGTGGCGTGCCGTCGCTGATCGCGATTCAGCAGGATTCCAGCAAGCGGGCTCACGAGTATGCCTTAGCCTATGCGCACGGCATTGGCTCGACCCGCGCGGGCGTGCTGCAGACCACGTTCAAGGAAGAAACCGAGAGCGATCTGTTTGGCGAGCAGGCGGTGCTGTGCGGCGGTTTGACGTCGCTGATCAAGAAGGGATTCGAGACTCTGGTGGAAGCCGGCTACGCGCCGGAGATCGCATATTTCGAGTGCCTGCACGAGATGAAGCTGATCGTCGACCTGATCTATGAAGGCGGCCTGAGCCGGATGCGGTATTCGATTTCGAATACCGCCGAGTATGGAGACCTGACGCGTGGCGAAAAAATCGTCGGCGATGCGACGCGAGCCGCGATGAAGAAAACTCTGGCCGACATTCAGGACGGAACGTTTGCCCGCGAGTGGATCAAGGAAAACAAAGACGGCGGCTACAACTTCGCCGAATTGCGCGAGAGAGAGCAACAGCATCCGATCGAGATCGTGGGCGCGCAGCTTCGCGGCATGATGAGCTGGCTGCCGGGACAGCAGGCGAAGAAACCGGCTGAGGCGCCGAAAGCAGAAATCAAACAGGTTGTGAATGCTTAAGGGAGCCGAAATCGTTTTGCGGTGCGTGCGCGCTGAAGGCGTGGACCTGGTGTTTGGGTATCCTGGCGGCGCGATTATGCCCTTGTACGACGCGCTCGAAGGCAGCGGCATTCGGCACGTGCTGACGCGGCACGAGCAGGGCGCGGTGTTTGCCGCGGAAGGCGTGGCGCGGGTTACGGGAAAAGTGGGCGTCGCCATCGCAACCAGCGGCCCCGGAGCGACCAACCTGGTGACCGGCATCGCCGACGCTAAAATGGACTCAGTCCCGCTCGTCTGCATCACGGGACAGGTACGCAGCGCCTTGATTGGCAGCGATGCGTTTCAGGAAACCGACGTTTTTGGGGTGACGCTTTCGCTCACCAAGTGGAGCCGGCTGGTACGCACCATTGATGAAATTCCAGAGGTAATCGCCGAGGGATTCCACTGGGCGCGCAGCGGAAGGCCAGGGCCGGTGGTCATCGACATTCCCACAGACATCCTGAAGGCGAAGAAGGAATTCTCTGGGCCGGTAAAGTTTACTCCGCACCCGCGGCCCGCCGATGCAAAAGCGGAAGGCGCTTTCAGCGATACGATTGTGGCCTTGCTGCAACGGGCCACCCGGCCCGTGGCGCTGGTGGGCGCGGGGGCAAAGCTTTCGGGAGCGATTCCAGAGTTGCGGCGGCTGCTCGATGATTTGAATATCCCTACATTTACTACGGTTCACGGGCTGGGCGCGGTTCCACCGCAATCGCCGTATTACCTGGGCATGGTGGGTATGCACGGGACGCGCGCCGCCAACCACGCTCTGCACGAAACCGATTTGCTGCTGGTTTTCGGGGCGCGCCTGGATGATCGCGTGACCGGGGATCCCACGCGCTTTGCGCCTCATGCCAGGATCGTGCACTTTGAAATTGATCCGGCGCAGCTTGACCGGGTGCGGACCTGTGAATTGCCGGTGATCGGCGATCTAGCCGAGACGATTCCCGCATTTCACGCTGAATTACTCCGCGCTTCCCTGCCTGACTGGAGCGGTTGGCGCGCGGTGGCCTGCGGGCCGGAGCGCGCGGAACTCGACCCGCGGGGGCTGGCGCAGCCGACGATTCGCTTTCTCGATGAACTTTTCAGCCGCCTGCCGCAAGACAGCGTGGTGATTGCCGATGTAGGCCAGCACCAGATGTGGGCAGCGCAACGGTACCGGTCTTCGTCGCCGCGCGGCTTCATCACTTCGGGCGGCCTGGGAGCGATGGGCTTCGCCCTGCCGGCGGCGGTCGGCGTGCAACTGGCGAAGCCGGAGACTTGCGTGTTGTGCGTTTCCGGCGATGGCGGATTTCAGATGAACATCCAGGAACTGGCCACGGTGCACCGGCTCGGCCTGCCCATAAAAATGGTGATCGTGGACAACAAATATCTGGGCATGGTGCGGCAGTGGCAGCAACTTTTTTATGCACGCAACTATGCCGAAACCGATTTGAGCGACAACCCGGATTTCGTCGAGATTGCCAAGGCTTACAAGATTCACGGATCGCGGCTGAATGAAAGCGCCATGGCGGAGTATCCGGTTTCGGCCGGTACGGGAAATCTCATCGAAAACTTCCTGCGTTCGCCGGAGCCGGAGTTGCTGGTATTTGATTGTCATCCGGAAGCCAACGTTTATCCCATGGTCCCGGCGGGAGCGGCGCTTTCGGAGATGGTATTCGGGGACGAATAAAGAATTGAGCGATCGGGTGATTGTGTAATTGAAAAGCTCGTAGTGCCAACAGTTTTTCAATCGCCAAATCGCCCGATTGCCCAATCGCAAAATCTGGTTTGAGGGTACTATCATGCAAGTCTTTCACATCCGCTATCGCAACGCGCAAGGCGCATTGATGCGTATCCTAAACGCGGTTTCGCGCAGAGGGCTCGACCTTCCATCAGTGCATGCCGAGGCCGCCGGGCAGGAACACGCAGTCACTATGCTGATCGAGGTCACGCACAAGCAGCTCGGGCAGCTTTGCCGGGAGTGGTATGGGATCGTGGATGTAATCGACGTACGTTCCAGCGCGGCCTTACAGCAGCATGGAGAACCGGCGTGGGCGCCGCTTCCACCGGTTTCGGCGACCGTTGCCGGGCAGTCGGCGCGCGCGGCGTTGGCTTAAGTTTGGGTTTGTGTTGGGCAGTGGCAACAGCATGGCGCTACCTGGGGGAAGCGTCATGCGTTTGGGGAACCTGCAGTTGGAATGCGGCCTCCTGGCATCACCCAGCCGCAGGTGCCCCGTTTTTAGACTGTGTGCTTGATCGCCCCGCTCTCACCTTTACTCCAGCCTCTGTTGTAATCTTTCCTCATGGATCTCAAACATCGTAGCCGCGGAATCACTGACGGGCGCGAGCGGGCTGGGGCCCGCTCCATGTTCAAAGCCATTGGCTTCACCGATGCTGACCTCAGCAAGCCGCTGATTGGCGTGGCCAACACCTGGATCGAAACCATGCCCTGCAACTTCCACTTGCGGCGGCTCTCCGCCAAGGTAAAAGAAGGCATTCGCGCGGCCGGCGGCACTCCCATGGAATTCAATACCATCGCCATTTCCGATGGCGAAACCATGGGCACCGAAGGCATGCGGGCTTCGTTGGTAAGCCGTGAATTGATCGCCGACTCGATTGAACTGGTTTGCCGCGGCCAAATGTTCGACGCGGTGGTGTGCGTGGTGGGCTGCGACAAGACAATTCCGGGCGCGGCCATGGCGCTGGCGCGCATGGATCTTCCCGGGCTCGTGCTCTACGGCGGAACCATCGCAGCGGGCAGCTATCGTGGCAAGGACGTCACCATTCAGGATGTATTCGAAGCCGTGGGCGCGAACGCCGCCGGAAAAATCACCGACCAGGAATTGCACGATTTAGAGAATGTGGCCTGCCCCGGCGCCGGAGCCTGCGGCGGCCAATACACGGCGAACACCATGTCAATGGTGATGGAGATGATCGGGCTTTCTCCCATGGGATTCAACAGCGTGCCGGCGATGGATGCGCAGAAAGACCAGGTGGCCTTCGATTGTGGCAAGGTGGTGCTGAATCTGCTTCAGAAGGAAATCCGCCCGCGCGAAATCCTGACCCGCGATGCATTTGAAAATGCAATCGCATCCGTGGCTGCTAGCGGAGGGTCGACCAATGCCGTACTGCATTTGCTGGCGATCGCGCGTGAAGCCGGAGTCGATCTGGAGATTGACGATTTCCAGACGGTGAGCGAGCGCACACCGCTGCTCGCCGATTTGAAACCTTCCGGGCGTTTTGTCGCCGCGGATATGCACCGCGCCGGCGGCGTGCGGCTGCTGGCCCGGCGATTGCTTCACGGCAATCACATCCATCCCGCGGCGAAAACCGTAACCGGTCTTTCTTTGAAGGCTGAGAGCGAGAGCGCCATCGAAACTCCCGGCCAGGAAGTGATCGCGCCGCTGGAACGGCCGCTGAAGAAAACCGGAGGGCTGGTCATCCTGAAAGGTAATCTTGCCCCCGAGGGCTGCGTGGCCAAGATCAGCGGGCATGAACGGCTGGAGCAGCGCGGTCCGGCACGGGTTTTTGAATCGGAAGAAGACGCCATGGCGGCGGTCACCAGCAAGAAAATCAAGTCCGGCGACGTCGTCGTCATCCGCAACGAAGGCCCCAAGGGCGGACCCGGAATGCGCGAGATGTTGGGCGTAACGGCTGCGCTTGTGGGTGAGGGATTGGGATCCTCGGTTGCGCTGTTGACCGACGGCCGGTTCAGCGGGGCCACGCACGGATTGATGGCCGGCCACGTCTCGCCCGAAGCCGCGCTGGGCGGCCCTATCGCCGCCGTGCGCGATGGCGACATGATCCGCTTCGATGTCAGCCAGCGCGTCTTGGAAGTTGAGATCAGCGACCAAGTTCTGCGCCAGCGCATGAAAGAGTGGAAGCCGCCACAGCCGCGTTATCCCACCGGAGTGTTCGCCAAGTATGCGGCGCTGGTGTCGTCGGCGTCGCAGGGGGCAATCACGCGACCGCCGAAATAAAGTCTTTCTCTGAATGTATTTGCCAAAAAAGGGAGCGGCCGGGCCGCTCCCCTTTCTTCTTCGGGTCATTGAGACAACGAATCACGGCCAGTCCCCTTACTGTGTGCAGCCCGGACTGAACGCCGTGAGCACGTTGGCCACGGCTGAAATAGCGCAGTCATAGCCTGCGCCGGTCGAGTCGAAGGCGTTGTATTGTTGCGAACTGGACTGGCCCGTGTTTCCCAGGAAGTTGAAGGAAGAGTCGTATTCGATCGTATCCACGTGCTGCCCGGCATTTTCGAGAAAGCTCGTGTATGTCACTTTGCCGCCCTGAGTTATGTTGTCGGTGACTTGGTAAGTCTGTTTGGCCGTGGTGGTAACGTTGATGTCACCGCTGGAGAGCACGACCTCATCGATGTTCACCGTCAGCGGGAAACTGAAGGTCTTGTAGTTGACAACGCTCACTGCCCCTGGTTGGGACACCACGGTGTAGGAGTTAAGAAGCGTACCTTGGGAAATATCCTGCACGTACTCGGTTCCGGTGATGTTGAAAACCTGGAAGTTAGTGAAGCTGATGGACTGCGAAACCGCTGTCGTCACCGTGCCGTGCGAAGTGTTGACGTAACCCGAAATCGCAAAGCTGCGGTTCGAGGTGACGTTCACCGTGCCCGTGATGGAAATTGGCTGTACATTGAGTTTCTCCTTCGCCACTGGAGCTGGCCCGGTAAGCGTGTTTTGAGTGACGGCGCCGGTAACCTGGGTTGAGCCCGGATCAAGATAGAGCAGGAGCGACGCCGTCGCTGAGAAATAGCTGTCGGCGTTGTAGACGCTGAGCGCAACCCTGTGCGGCTGGCCGTTGCTAAGCAGTCCCGCGAAAGGAGTAAGGTTCACGCGGTAAGGCGTGAAGTTCAACGTCTGCACGCCGGGGATCGGAAGCCACAGGAAAGGATCGATGCCGCCAGTGAATATCCAGGGAAAGACGGGCGCTACGCCGGCTCGCTGGCCATCGATGCTGACCTCGGTCTCGCGAAAGGCCGTGTTGCCGCAGCTCTCCAGCTCCGACGCAACGTCATTGGGCACGCAGGTATACCAGAATTCATCATTCGACTGACTTTGCGCGTAGACATCCAGATATGCGTTTTGCACGTTCTTGGGAAAGGTGAACGTGCCGCCGAGCGTGCTGGAAGTTGCATTGAGCGCTACCGTGCCGCCTGAAGCACCACCCGACAGCGGCAGCACCACATCGGCCGTAAGCGGCGCCGTCTGGCCCGGAGCGAGTGGATAAAACTCCAGCGATGCCGAAGCATAGATGGTCGACGTGAGCCCGCAGCACAAAGTATTGCCGATGTCGGCCTGGCCGGATTGCGCGGTATAGAAGATCGAACTGTAATCGGTAAGATCGTTCTCGATGTGCCACGACGGACCTATATTCGACGGCTCCGCGGTGGTCCCAAAATAAATGTTTACCGGACCCAGCCAGAAATTGGCGGTGCGGTCGTATTGAATGCCGGCGTTCAGGTTGATGTCCGCCTCCAGCACCACCTTGGCCCAAGGCCCCGGACAGGAGGAAGGCGGAGCGTAAGTAAAGCTCTCCACGTTGAAATCGAAGAACTGTGCGTCGCTGAATAATTGCACTACGCAAGGCGTGGTCGTTGGTCGGATCACATTTGGATCGGCGCTTACTGTGTTCGCGGAACCGATCACATACGGGCCCGAAGCGGAAGCGAAAGGAACCAAAACTGCGGCAAGCAATAAAAGCGGAAGAATATTCCGCGCCAAGCGGGCAGTGCGGGGCATGCGAAGTCCTCCTGGGGCAGTGGCAAAAGCCGTGTCCATCTCGGCATTGCGGGAACACAAGCGGACGGAAGCGGCATTAGCGCGAAAGTATTACGCGTTCGCCGCGGCGTGTCAACAAGAAGAAAGTCGGTAATGGCTCAGTTTGAAACTTTCAACGATTGCACCCCTCAGGCGTCATCCCGTCGTTACGCAATCAAGTCCCGCATTTTTACCAGCGGGACGAGAGCCTGCCCTGAGCGAAGTCGAAGGGATCTCCCGTGCGCAAACAGCCGCCTTTTTCAAACTTCCCTTTTTGCGAGATTTTCAAGCTCGTACTTTCAGCACGTGCCTTGGACCGCCGATGAAGCCCCATAGTACCCTCCCTCACGCTCCGGAAGTCCCGCAGATTTTGTCTCACCTTTGGCGCGGAAGGTTCGACTGTGTAAACTAGCTTCGCGATGAGATTTCTCCCCCCGTCGATTGCTGTGCGCCGCTTTTTTCTGCGGATGTTCCTCGCCACTTTCATCGTGGCCTCCATCCCCGCCGGCTTTGCCTCCGCCTATAACGGCCATCCCAAGCTGGTCGTCGTGATTGTCATCGACCAGTTTCGCGGCGACTATCTGGAACGCTACCGCGAGCAGTTCGGCGAAGGCGGATTTCGCCTTCTGCTCGACCACGGCGCAAACTTCACCGACTGCAACTACGATTATGCCAACACTCGCACCGCTCCCGGGCATGCCACGCTGTTCACCGGCGCTTACAGCAACGGTCACGGAATTGCCGCAAACGAATGGTGGGACCCGAAGAAAAAGCGCATCGTGACTTCGGTGGAGGACGATGACACCAAGCTCGTTGGCTTGGCCGAAGAAAAGACCGGCGCATCGCCGCACAACCTGCTTGCCGATACTCTGGGCGACGAACTCAAACTCGCTACGCAGGGGCAGGCGCGAGTCTTTGCCGTTTCCTTGAAAGACCGGGCGGCCGTCCTGCCCGGAGGCTTCGCGGCTGACGCGGCTTATTGGATTGACCCGAACAGCGGCGTTTGGATTACTTCCACTTACTATCGGCGCGACTTGCCCAAGTGGGCGCAGGAGTTCAACGCCGGAAATCGGGCCGCGAAATATTGGGACCGTGATTGGAAGAATGCGAATGGAGACACACTACGTTCGACCGCGCATCGCAAGAGCAAAGACGGGTCTGATGCGGGTTTCTACGAGGTCGTCGGCTCCACTCCCTTCGCCAACGAGTACGAACTGGAATTCGCCAAGGAGCTAGTCGTCTACGAAAATCTCGGCGCTGGCAAAGCGACCGACTTGCTCTCCATCAGTCTTTCCCCGAACGACATTCTCGGCCACCAGGTCGGTCCCGATTCGTCCGAGATGGCCGCAATGGCGCTCGCGCTCGATCGTGAACTCGCCGATTTCTTCAGCTTCATCGGTCATCAGATCGGCCTCGCGAACGTGTGGATTGCGCTTTCGGCGGACCATGGAGTTTCCGCCTTGCCCGATGCCGCGAAGAAGCTGCATATTCCCGCTGCCAATCTGGACGCGGGCAAACTCGGAGCGCAGATCAACGGCGCGCTGACCGACAAATTTTCTCCCGGTCACACAGGCTCCTACGTCAAACTCGACTACCCGCTCGCCTGGCTCGACCAGGATGTCTTCGCCTCCATTCACCTGAAGGAGCATGACGCTGAAATTGCCGTGGGGGAAGCCATGAAGCAGGCTGGACTGCGCGGCTACTTCACCAAGTCACAACTCGCGGAAGGTGAAGTCCCCGATACCGCCCTCGGCAGAAAGTTCTTGAACAGCTACTCGCCCGAAGGCGGCTGGTATGTGATGGGAGTTCCGGAACCTTACACGGTCGGCCCCGCCAAAGGCACGGACCACGCTTCCCCTTACACTTACGACACGCACGTGCCCCTCGCTTTCTATGGGCTGCCATTCCGCACGGGAACGTATCGCACCCACGCCGAACCGGTCGATCTGGCGGCCACGTTGGCATCGCTGCTCGGCATCAACGCTCCCACGCATGCCGTGGGGCGCGTGCTCACGGAGGCGATTGCCCCACCGCATCAGGCAGAGAATGCTGCGGCATCTCCTTACGCTGGGTCTCCTAACGAAAGAGCGCCGCGGTGACACCTTCCCACGAAAACGCCGGCAAGTCATCGATCGATCTCAGCGTGAGCTTCGCCGGCATCGAACTCAAAAATCCCGTCATCGCCGCCAGCGGGACTTTCGGCTACGGCGTCGAGTTCGAAGATGTCGTCCACCTCGACCAGTTGGGTGGATTCGTCGTTAAAGGACTCTCCCGCGAGCCCATGATCGGCAACCCGCCGCCGCGCCTTTGGGAAACCGCCGCCGGCATGCTCAACGCCATCGGCCTGCAGAACATAGGCGCGTCCGCGTTCCTCGCGGAGAAGCTGCCCAAGCTGCAGCAGATCAAAAATATTGTCGTCTTCGCCAACATCTTCGGCTACACCCGCGAGGACTACGAACGAACCATCGAAATCCTCAACGACGGCGAAGGCGTTGCCGCCTACGAGCTGAACGTTTCCTGCCCCAACACATCCGAGGGCGGACTGCAGTTCGGCAGCGATCCGCGCTTGCTTGACGAAGTGGTGACCACCGCGAAGCGCGCCGCCCGTCGGCCTCTGATCGTAAAGCTATCGCCCAACGTGACCAGCATCGCGCAGATGGCCTACATTGCGCAGGAGGCGGGCGCCGACGCTATCTCGCTGATCAATACGTTCGTCGCCATGGCCATCGATGCCGAAACGCGCAGGCCTCGCATCGCTAACGTCACCGCCGGACTCTCCGGCCCGGCCATCAAGCCGATTGCCCTGCGCATGGTCTACGACGCCGCGCACGCGGTCAACATTCCAGTTATCGGCATGGGCGGCATCTCAACCGCGGACGACGTCGTGGAATTCATGCTCGCGGGTGCAACCGCGGTGCAAATCGGCACGGCCAGCTATTGGGATCCCTGCGCCACCGAGAAAACCGTGGACGGACTGAAGAGCTGGTGCGAGGATCGTGGCGTAACGCGCCTGGCAGAACTTACCGGCGGCATGATTTTGGAGTAGAGGATCAATCAACGTTTCTTTTCTCTTACCGCCACGCCCCCATGATCGCTCCCATTGCCAGGAAGCACACTAACTGATAGCCGGTGTTGATGGCGTATAGTTTGGCCGGTTGCCGGCTGAAGAGGGAGTTTGTCAGTTGCACCGTGGTCACGAATCCCAACCACACCGCCAGTCCTACCTTCATGCCATACAGCGGCGTGTTAATCGTTGCGATGGCAATAATTTTCCCCAGCACCGCGGCAGCGATAATGCTGGCCACCAACGACAGCCCGTAGGAAGGGCCTGCGCTCTTCTGCATCTCCGCAATCTTCGCTTTGTCGTCCGGGTCGTAGCCCATCAAGACCATCCACCGGCGCGCAAACAGCACCGGCGAGTACCATATGAACCCAACCACCATGGTGGCCAGTGCGCTCACCAATACCGCCCACAGGTTCACACCCATGAACTTCATGGAAACACCTCCCGCTAAGAGTTGAGATTGGGCAATGCAGCCCCTACGAGTGCAGGGATACTAGATGACGAATGCCGGATGAAAATGAATGAGGCTTGAATGAAAAAACGTCGATGAAAAGACGCATAATGGCAACCGGTTCACTAACGCCCGTGAGTGTACCAGATCGACCCGGGAGACTTGTAATTGCGGCCCGCTCCCCACACGACATGCGTGTTTCCGAGATTATCGATGGCCATCGAGAAGTAGTCGCCGAAGGGAAACTTAAACCCCTCAGGCAGAATGTAGTCGTAGCCACGTGCTGGACCGGAGAGCTGCGTCTCGGCTGACCAGGTTGCGCCGCCGTTGCTCGAACTGCGATGGAAGACATTCCACAGCGGCTGATTTGACAGAGCATGATTCCGCGTGTCCATCCACGCGATGCGCACGTCGCCGGCCACCCCGGCGGTGATTGCCGGAAAGCAGTGCTCTACCTGATCGTCCGCGGTTGAGACATCCGCCTTTGCCGACCAGCTTGCCCCGCCCGTGGTGGAAGACGAAAAGTATATGCGTTCCGGTCCGCCGTGTACCGTGCCGGCGTTCCACAGTGCGTAGACGGTTCCCGCGGCATCGGACGTCAACGCAATCTGCGCTCCCAGAAACTCGGCCTCGCATCCCTGCGCCGCGCAGCCCGGCGGCGCGCTCGAAACATCGAGCAGAACTGTGTTCCAACTGCGTCCAGCATCCGTCGACCGGCTCACGTAAATGCTGACGGGGCGAGTGCTGAGATTCCGCCGCGCATAGGCCGTCCAGGAAAAGTAGACATCGCCCGTCGCATCCACGGTAGCGCCGCCCGCCAGCGACCAGCCCGGCCGGGCGTTCGGATTCACGGTCACTGCGGCGAAGTTCTGGGCATAGTCATGCGATGCGGCGACCAGAAAATTCTCGTCATGATTGAATCCCACATAGACATCGGCGCCATGCACCGCGAGCACCGGCTTGTCGGCGTCATCGTTGTTGCGCGAGTGCTCCGCGACCGCGAGGTACCAGCTGCCCCCAAAGTCCTGCGACCGTGCCACCATCACATCGCGCTTGTTGTTCTGCAGCCAGGAGACATATACCGTCTGCCGGTCCACGGGATCCACCACAATCTGCGGATCAAACTGGCCGGTCGAGGAAGCCACCAGCGGATGGGGCGCTTGCCACGACAATCCGTTGTCGTTGCTGACCAGCAAAGCCATCGTGGGAGCGGTGCAGGCCGGGCAGTCGTTTACCGCGCCGTACTGCGGAAACAAAATATAGATGTGTCCATGGCCATCGGCCGCCATCGCGGGTTCCCACTGATCGCCCGTGGTGTAGCCGACACGGCGCTGTGGGCTGAAGTTGGCAACGGCGAACGCCGCCTGCGCGCTGGCCAGCGCCAAAAGCACGCAGATTGCAAACTTCTGCACACCTCCGGCACGGCTGGGACCTAAAACCACAGAACGACTCCTGGGACCACGACTACGACAGCAATGTCCGAACTTTACCCCGAATCCTCCACACCGTCAATTACCCGGTCGAGCGGAAATGCCCATGTGGCGACAGCCGCCCTCGGCTGCCGGGTCGAGCGAAGCTCGACAGCGTTTTCGCCAAGGCCGGCAACCCGCAAGGCCCTGTGTTTCCAAAACGTGACTTTCTGCCGAATTCGTCATCTAATAAGAACGGGAGAGGAGCAATCTTAAGATGGAGAAAGCCACATTTGCAGCGGGATGTTTCTGGGGAGTCGAAGCAACCTTCCGGGCGATGCCGGGGGTTCTATCCACACGTGTTGGCTACACCGGCGGAAGCACGGACAATCCCACCTACAAAGAAGTTTGCACCGATCGTACCGGCCACGCCGAAGCGGTGGAGGTGGAATTCGATCCCGCCCAGGTTCGCTACACCGACTTACTGAAAGTGTTCTGGGAGAATCACGATCCCACGCAGCTCAACCGCCAGGGACCGGACTGGGGCACGCAATACCGCTCCGCCGTCTTCTTCCACACGCCGGAACAGCAGGCCGCGGCGCAAGCCTCGAAGGAAGCGCTGGAAAAAGCGCACCGTTATTCCAAGCCGATTGCGACGCTGATCGTCCCCGCAGTGACGTTCTATCCCGCCGAGGACTACCACCAGCAGTATCTGGAGAAGCGCGGCATGGCGAGCTGCCATATCAAGGCGTAGAGGACGAGTGAAGGCTTGGGGATAAGCAGGTTTTGGGTGGCGCGGTTTTGGGTGACGCTCTGCTAGTAGCGAGGGCTTCAGCCCCCGAGGCTCAGGACACAACGTCATACTCGTGAGAAGTTGAAAGCTGCAGGAAATCGTTCGCATCAATGAGGCTAAGGATTATACGCACCAGAGGCGGGAATCGCCGCCGTGAGGGGTCGTGCACGATGACTGGCGCGGAAAGTTGATAGGACACGCGGCGAGTCTCCAGCTGGCAGCGCCCAGCGGCCACCACATTCCTTACCCACCCGCTATCTCGCCCATAGGTGAGCGCGATCAGGAATCCGTCGCGCTCTCGAAAAACATTCACCGGCGTCCGGTAGATCCTGCCTGACTTTCGACCGACATTTGTAACAAGGCCAAAGCCGGGCATTCGGGCCGCGAATCGGCTTGCTATTCGGTTCGTAATGGCTCGATGGAAGGCTGCTACCCACCTTTTGCGAAACCGGACTAGAAGGACGGGGACCAGCAGGATTGCGAGAAGCGAGATAACCGATGTGGCGATTACCATGGCCGATTACTTTCCCGTCATGCGCACCTGGAACGTGATTATTAGCCGACTAAAGTCGAACCCGATCTCAGCCATTCACCCTCAGCCACAGGTGCCAGACGAACAGCCCGACATAGCTCGCCGCGAGCAAAGCAAACAGCAGTGTTAGGAGAGCGTGTCCCACAACAAATGCCGTTCCCTTGGGCCAGTCGGCGTGCGAAAAGTAAATCGCATCGACAAGAATTCGCGCAGTCCAGTAAACCCCGATGAAGCAGGCAAGTCCCAGGGCAGCTCGGTCGCCTTGAAGCAGCTCCGTGTGGAGTGCTAGCGTCAGTGTGCCGAAGGCAATGATCGTCAGCACCGTGAATCCACCCTGCACCCAAAGCAGTTTCCTGTTGAACGGTATCAATTGCTGTAAGTCTCGTTTCCAGTCCAGTCGATATGGCACTTGAAAGCTGGCGAACAGGATCACAAAATGCGCCGCGCCGACGAACCACAGATCGACGTCAAACAGCCTCTGCACGAGTGCATTAGTCATAGCGCGTGAATTGCCCGCATGAAGGGAAGTATGACACGCATCACAAACCACGGGTGAAACAGCCCAAAGACTGGTACCGTAAGCAACACCACCATGAAACACCAGCCGCGCACTCCCTGCCCCAGCCCGAGCCGCTTGCCGAACCGTGAACGCTCGACGGTCACGCCCGCGCCTTGTAGCAAGAAGTAGAGCGTAGGGAGGCCATAGCCTCCGCCAGCGGGCAGCGAGATCACCAAGTCGTGGATCAGCCCAGAAGCAGCGAAGACCAAGAAACCAGCCGTATCCGGCCCTAACGTTCTATATAGCGGGCGAAAAATCAATTCATGGGAAAGCTGACGAAAACCGAGGTTCCACCGCTTCCCCCAGAACTCTCCGAGGGATGTGGAACGGAGCGGCGCAGACATGATGGATTCGGCTTTGACGCCAAGGCTCTGCCACAGGAGAGCGACAATCTGGAAAATACCGAAGTGCAGCAGCAGGATCAGACCCACCATCCCAACCCACCCGCGTAGAAGGGGTCGTCCTTGGGGAACGAATCGCGCCACAACCCAGAGCAGGATCGCACCGAAAATCGTTTCGAGCATCGCCCAGAGCCAAGTGGAGAACGCTGGCGGCGGTACACGTTGTCTCGCATCCAAGAAAGCATCTGCATCCATTCCTGGCCAAGCCAAAAGATAGGCTGCCGAACGCCACGCTGGATGAGCAATTCGCGATCGCGCTCTCCACCACGTCAGCCACTTCAGGCTGAGATAGATGGCGAACGAAAGAATCCACATGAATACCCAAGGGGGCAGTAGATTACGGCAAGTCACTGCTGTCAAAGGCAACACGCAAATCGGAAGCCAACCGAGCACTCTATAGAGCGTTTGAAAGTTGGTAAGTCGCATCTAAGTCGATCTTGCACCCGATGCCTTCTTGGCTGGAATAGGTATCTTGAGGTTGTTGGCGAAACATCGCCATTTCGCCAGTAAACACCCAGTAAACCCTAAGAGCGGCTGTTCCTGAAATGACTCCTAAGCCGCCGTCAGCAGCATCGGCGCACCCTTCGTAATCACCAGCGTATGCTCGTAATGCGCTGACGGCCGGTGGTCCGCCGTGACAATCGTCCACTTATCCGGCGCGACGAACGACCTGCCCGACCCCGCCGCAATAATCGGTTCGACAGTAATTACCAAACCCTCAGTCAAAACTTGATTCGCTTCCGGGTCAGCGTAGTTCGGCACGCGCGGTTCCTCGTGGATCGTGCGTCCAATGCCGTGCCCACCCAGATCGCGAATTACCGAGAAGCCACTCCGCCGGACCTCGCGCTCGATCACTCGTCCAATCTCCAACACTCGAAAGCCGGCTCGCGCCACCAGCATTGCCTTCGCAAAAGCCCGTTCCGCGCAATCGATCAGGCGCTCGCGCTCTTCCGTCACTTCGCCCACGGGAACGGTTACAGCGGCATCCGCCATGAATCCGTCTTTCTCCACGGTGACATCAAGCTTCACCAAATCCCCCTGCTGCAGCGCGCGTTGGCCGGGGATGCCATGCACCGCTTCATCGTTGAGGCTGATGCAGTTCACTCCGGGAAATCCATAAACCAACGCCGGAGCGGATCGTGCTCCATGCTGCCGCATCACGCCCGCGCCCACTTCGTCCAATTCCGCCGTGGTGATTCCCGGGCGCACTTCACCTTTCATCGCCTCCAGGATCAGGCAAACCACCGCTCCCGCGGCGCGCATTCCGGCTAATTCTTCCGGCCCATTAATAGACATGAGATCACCTCACCCGCATGATATCTCCGTCCTATGTCTTCGATCTTATGTTCCAGGCGAGCTTTAGGCGGGAGCTTTAGGCGAGCACCTCAGGCGCTGGCGGGTTCGTGCGGGCCGAAGAAGAAAAGCAGCACAAAGCCCCCAATGTAAAACGGCAGGCTCTGCTGAAATTTGCAGCCCATGAAGCGCAGGATCAAGCCAAACAACGCCAGAGCTTCGCATAGCGCATAGGTGGTGATATAGCCGCTCTTCCAGTGGCGCAGAGTGAGGGAGTCGTCGGGGTGAACTGCCAGGCTTTCCGCCGACCGCAGCACCAGAGTGCGCCTCACCACAAAAATCATGCCCACAATGGCTACACCCGCAGTGGTAAAAACATAGCTCAGCGAGGGATCGACGGCTCGGGCGCCGCGGCCCAGAACTTCGCCTATGACAGCATAGAGTAAAATGCTGCCGAGCATGGTCCACTGCACCGCCCGCAGTGTTCTAACGGTCCCCCTCATTGCGTACATTCTCGCGCAGTTCGCGGGCGGAGATCAGGAATTTTTATCGCCGGAACCCGCCAAGGCAATACCGATTCCCCGCTAGCGATGATGTCCGCTGACGCGCAATCCGGGACGCATCCGCAGAAAGACCTGAAACGACACGGGGAAATTGCCGTACGCCGCATCCAACGCGGCCGGCTTCGAGTACACCGTCACATCCGCTCCCAGTCCCAGTTGCCAGGCGCGATTCTGCAGCAGATCACGCGTGCCGCCGAAAGTATAGGCGCCGATGCGGTAAGCCGGCTGCACCGCCTCTTGGGGAAACAACTCATCTTTGTCCACCAGTTCCATCCGCGTAAATACATAATCGCGCCGCAGAAAGTTCAGCGTGGATTCGAGCAGGTAGCCATTGAGGTTGGTACCGGTCCCGATCTCGTGTACCCGTCCCCACACCAGCGAGGTCGCCCAATTGCCCGCCGTCAGGGGATGGTTGTATTCCACCGACGCCGTCTGCCGCCACTGGTTCCAGGGTTGCAGCGCCTCAGGGTGGTCGAGGTGCCCAACACTATATTGTGCTGTCCAGTTTCGGTCAGGGGCAACACTGCCGCGCACCGACCAGGAATCCAGTGCGGCAGGCTGGATACTCCAGCGCTCCTCGTTCGGTTCGTGTCCGTTAAAAGCCGAGCCTTCCAGCTTCACGCGCTCGATCACGAACCCGGTCGTGACCACGCCGAAGCTGGTGTGCGTCGAATCTTGCAAATGATGACTGAGCGGCGCCAGCGGCAGCTCTGAAGCGGACGTGCGGTGAATATAAGTAACCGGCCCGAGCGCCGGCTCCGCCGACGGCCCACCATATAACTCCCATGAGATTTTCTCCGAAAGCGGCAGCGTGTACAGCGCCGAGAGTTCCGCAAACACATTATGCGGATGTTGATGATCGACCAGCGCCTCCCCGTGGTAAGTCTCGCCCGTCTGAAACAGCTCCGGGAAGCCAGGATGCGGCGATGTCAGCGACTCCGCCGAGAACATCTGACGCAACAGAATCGTTCCCCCGCCCAGCTGATGCTGCTCCATCAACATGCCCCAATTCACTGACTCTGCTTTGCCCTCGCCCCGCGGCCCGCCTTGCTGGTTGTAATCGGTGAAGATCACGCCGTGCGCCATCAACTCCCAACCGCCGCGCATCCGCATCCACTCGTGCTCCGGCACCGATGCCGGCTCCCACCCCGTTCCCGACCCGGCGTGCGGCGAGGGCAACTGCGCCGCGTCGTGCTCCTCCATGGGCATATTCATTCCGCCCATCGAAGAGTCCTGAGCCGTAGCCGGATACGGCATCGTCACCGCAACGATCGAAAGGATGGCCATGGAACAAACGCCAATTGAATCGAACACTGCCCTGGACACGAAAGCCTCCCAACGCCAAGAAAAAAACTGCCATCTGCGCCCGGATGGGCACATTCCCATGAAAGATTGTGAGGAAGAATGGAGGCTAGATTCTAAGAGTCAAAACACGGGGCGGGCCGTTGGAAGGCGCAAACACACGCGCAGATCGATCGGTTGCGCTTGTAGTCTCAAGTAGATCGATCACGCCAGCCCGCGGTTGCAACATGGGACGCGAAGAAAAAACATTCGTCAGCAAAGCGGAAGGATGTGCACCCGTACAACAACGGTAATCGGCGGGTTGCGGGCGGGATGGGATTTTCGGGGAGTGACATCCGGCAGAAGGCGAGTGCGCCGACGCTGCCGGCAGAAAGCACATCGCTCCGGCGCCCGCGGCAACCATCGCGCTCAGCAACGCCAATGCGATAGTGCGTGAGAAAGGCTGCGCCACGATTATGTCCCTGTGATCTTCACCCGAAGTTCTTCCGGCAGGCGCTCCCGAATCTCCGCCGGCAGCCGGTCATGCACGCGGCGCGCCCCTTGCTTGGCCGCATCCAGCACGGTGACCGGAGCGGGTGTCGCCACCGCCACCACCAGCCAGATCAGCGCCGAGAGCGCAAAGCCCGCCAGCGCCGCAATCTCCAGCCAGAAGGCGTGCCGCGGACCAAAGTGGCGGATCACTCCAAAGGCCAGCAGAAACACCCCACCCGAAACCGAAGCCAGCGCGATCAAGCCCACATCGATCATGCGGTGCACGCGCTGCCGGCCGCGGCACCGCTCGCACCCGGCAAAGTGGCTCTCGTAGTCGCCCCGCATCTCCGGCGCCAGGCCGGAAATGTCGTAGCGCCAGCCCGCCAGGATCTTGCCCACAATCGGATCGATGCACTGCTGACTCATAAGGAACTACAACTGGATGGGCGGCAAAACCTCGGACTGCACCGCCACCAGCACGCGATTCTGAAACAATCCGCCGCGCTCGGCCAGCGCCTTTTCCGCCTCCCGCCGCGCTATTTCCGGATGATTGTTCTGCTCCGATAGATGCGCCAACACGATAAACGCTGCACTATTATCATAGTCGCCGGTGAAGAAATCCGCGAGTTTCAGGTTCGAGAGGTGCCCCACGTTGCTGGCCACGCGCTGCTTCACCGCCCACGGATAAGACCCTCCGCGCAGCATTTCTACGTCGTGATTCGACTCCATAATCAGGATGTCAGACCCGCGCAAGTGGTCGCGAACGTTCATCGGCAAGTACCCGAGATCGGTGGCCACGCTCACCTTGGCGCCTTCCACGCGAAAGGTGAAACCCACGGGATCGGCGGCGTCGTGGGGAATGGTGAAGGGTTTCACCTCGATATCTCCAACCTGAAAGCGATGTCCCGATTCGAAGCGCTCCAGCCTCTCCAGTTGCGGCCGCTCGCCGTTGTCGTTGCGCAACGCCCGTGCCCACGCTGCGTGCGTCGCCCCCGTCATGAACACTGGGATGCGCAACTTCTTGGCCAGAGTTGCTAAACCGTAAACATGATCGGAATGTTCGTGGGTGATCAGAATCGCCGCCAGCGCCTGCGGATCTTCGCCCAGCGACTTCATGCGCTTGAACGTCTCGCGGCAGGAGAGGCCGGCATCCACCAGAATCCTGGTGCGCGCGCTGGCCACAAACGCGCAATTCCCCCGGCTGCCGCTGGCCAGCATCGAAACCGTCACACCCATGCTGGCAGCATACGCGCCCACCCTGTGGAACTGGGAGTAACTTCTTCGTTATCCAATACCTTGGAGGCACGGCATCCGGCTTCCGGCCCTCGGCTTCCTGTTTCGGACTGAAAACCGAGAAACGAAACTGAGCTGCCCACGGATCACTGCCCACTGCTCCTACTTCCCCTGCCGCAAATTATCGATAACCCCGCGCATCAGCGACCCGCCGTAAGCTCCCGCAATTCCCGGCAGCGCCGCCAGAAACGATCCATACATCTGCGCTCGCGTAGGTTTCACGCTCACGATCAGATAAGCGCCGAGTTCGCTCAAAGGAATGAACACCCCCACCATCGCCACCCACCGCCACGGCCAGCGCGGCCGCAGCAGTCCCAGCAACATGCAAGCCGCCAGCACCAGCAGCGCGGTAAAGAGCAGATCGTTGACGGCAACATCCGTCAGCCCTGTCCCTATCCCCGCCAGAGCAGCCAGCATGTAGAAGGGCACGTCGCTTCGGGCTCGCAGCGAAATTCGCTTGGGTGTCATTCGGTCTAGCGTTGTTTTCATGGAAAAAGTATGAACGCATGCACTAACGTGGAAGAGCGGCGCTTCAGCGCCGCGTCAGCATCCCCGATCAATGCGGGCTTTTAGCCCCGGTGCGGGTTTCTAATACTGATAAAACCCCCGTCCGCTCTTCCTCCCCAGCCACCCCGCATCCACCATCCTGATCAGCAGCGGACACGGCCGGTACTTGGGATCGCCTAACCCATCCTGCAGCACGCGCATAATGTCCAGGCAAACGTCGAGTCCAATAAAATCGGCCAGCGTCAGCGGCCCCATGGGATGCGCCATGCCCAGCTTGAAAACTTCATCCACCGCTTCCGCCGTGGCCACACCCTCCATCACGGCATACATGGCTTCGTTCAGCAGCGGCATCAGCACGCGGTTGGAAACAAATCCCGGCGCGTCGTTCACCTCCACCGGCGTCTTCGCGAGCTTCACCGCTAGCTCGCGCACGGTCGCAAAAGTTTCCTGCGAAGTAGCCAGCCCGCGGATCACCTCCACCAATTTCATCACCGGTACCGGATTAAAGAAGTGCATCCCAATCACCTTTTCCGGCCGCTTGGTAAGCGCCGCGAGCTTGGTAATGGAAATCGAAGAAGTATTCGAAGCCAGAATCACCCCGGACCGCGCCAGTCGATCCAGATCGCGAAATATCTCCGTCTTGACCTCAAACTTCTCCGTCGCCGCTTCGATGATGAAGTCGCACTCCGCCAGCCTGGCGCGGTCAGTCACCGGATCGATCTTCTTCAACGCCGACGCCTTCTCCTCCGTCGTGATCTTGTTCTTCGCAACCTCGCGCTCCAGATTCTTGGTAATAGTCGCAAGTCCGCGCTCCAGAAAGCGTTGCTCCACATCGCACAAAACCACCGAGTAACCGCTGCGCGCAAACACATGAGCAATTCCATTCCCCATAGTTCCAGCGCCGATAACCCCTACCTGTTGAATCTGCATACCTTTGCCTCGGTGAAACGTTTGAGTCTAGCACCACGCTTCCGTCAAATGGGCAATAAGAATTGAAAGGAGAGGATGGGCAGAATCATTCAACGGACTTGAAGTGCCTAAATGAAATTCTCGGCAGCAATATTTCCGCCCTCCGGCATTTCCGTAGTGTTCGCCCATCGTATGATTCCCGTAAACGCAACCATAGCCGCGAGCTGCGCAAGATGGCACCCCTCAGGCGTCATCCCGAAGTCCCGCGTTTTCACCAGCGGGATGAGGGATCTCCGTGCGCACACAGCCGCCCTTTTCAAACTGACCCACTACCTCTTGCGCCGCTTCGCGGCTATAAACCCGTGGCCGATGTAGAATATTGTGTAGCAATCCCGCGATCTCCGAAAGGATTCCCTCATGGCAATCGCCGAAGCCCCCGTCCGGCCGCGCACAGCATCCTCCCATCAAGGCCCATTCATCAACGAGCCCTTCTTCGATTTTCGCCACGAAGAGAACGCCCGCAAGATGCGCGCCGCCATCGAGCGAGTGCGCGGCCAGCTTGGCCGCGAGTATGACCTCATCATCGGCGGCCAGCGCGTCAAAACCGCCGACAAGATCAAGTCCCTGAACCCCTCGCGCCCCTCGCAAATCGTCGGAATCCACCAGAAGGCGGGCAAAGAGCACGTAGAACCGGCCATGACCGCCGCGCTGAAGGCATTCACCTCCTGGAGCCGCACCCCCATCGAAGAGCGCGCCAGCCTGCTCTTCCGCACCGCCGACCTGATGCGCCAGCGCAAAATGGATTACATGGCCTGGCTGGTTTTCGAAGTCAGCAAGAACTGGGGCGAGGCCGATGCCGATATCTCCGAGACCATCGACTTCTGCGAGTTCTATGCCCGCGAAGCTCTGCGCCTATCCAAAGCCGAGACGCCGGTGCAGTTGCCCGGCGAGCACGATTCGCTCACCTACATTCCGCTGGGCGTGGGCGCGGTGATTCCTCCCTGGAATTTCCCCTGCGCTATTATGGCCGGCTTGGTGGTCGCTTCCATCGTCAGCGGCAACACCGTAATCTTGAAGCCCTCCAGTGACTCCCCCACCATCGCCGCCAAGTTCATTGAACTGCTGGAAGAAGCCAGCATGCCCGAAGGCGTGGTGAACTTCTGCCCCGGCGCCGGCGCCAGCTTCGGCGATGCCGTCGTGGCACATCCCAAAACTCGATACATCGCGTTTACCGGCTCCCGCGAAGTGGGGCTGCATATCAATAAGACCGCCGCCACGCAAGCTCCCGGTCAGCTCTGGATCAAGCGCACCATCCTTGAAATGGGCGGCAAGGACGCCATCATCGTCGACGCCGACGCCGATATCGACTCCGCCGTCGAAGGCGTCGCGCAAGCCGCATTCGGCTTCCAGGGCCAGAAGTGCTCCGCCTGCTCCCGAGCCATCGTCGACGAGCGCGTGTACGACAAGTTCCTCGAACAACTCAAAGCCCGAGTGGAAAAAATCACCGTCGGCGACCCGGCGGAAAACAGCAACATGGGCGCGGTGATCAACGAAGGCTCGATGAAGACCATCCTCGAATACATCGAGCAAGGCAAGAAAGATGGACGCGTCCTCACCGGCGGCCAGCGCGCCACCGAGGCCGGAGAAGGCTATTACATCCAGCCCACCGTGATTGTCGATATTCCCGCCAAGTCGAAACTCGAGCAGGAAGAAATCTTCGGGCCCGTGCTCGCGGTCATCAAAGCCCGCGGCTTCGACCACGCCCTCGAAATTGCCAACGACACCGAGTTCGGCCTCACCGGCGCTATCTACACCAAATCTCGTGACAAGATCGACCGCGCCAAGCGCGACTTCCACGTGGGCAACCTGTACATCAATCGCAAGTGTACCGGGGCCATGGTCGGCGCCCATCCCTTCGGCGGCTTCAACATGTCCGGAACCGATTCCAAATCCGGTGGCCCCGACTACCTGTATCTGTTCACGCAGGCTAAATCAGTCGCCGAGAAAATCTAGCAGGCTGAGGAAAACGCCGCCAAGCCACCCAGAGCGGAAGGGCACGGCTTTCATTGCTTGCGGAAAGACTCGATGTTGCAATTGATTTTGGGTGGCGCAGCGCTTCAGCGCAGCGATAACTGTCTGTTTTCCAACACGGCTTTAGCCGCTTTAGAAGCGAGGGCACGATCCTTCATTCGCGGCCTCACTTAGACAGGTAGCTCCACCCCGGAGAATCGCTTGCACGCGTCAAGCAACTCCTCCTGCCGCTTCGCGTCGCGCGTGGCCGGGTTCGGTCGGCGAAGCCGCATGTGGTAGAAGTACTCGCCCGTGACCATCGCAGCCGGATCATCACTCACGGCAAGCCATACCTGGGTGCGATGCCCGGCATCCAGGTCTCCGGTCGCTTCCGCACCGCCCATCTTGGTGGCCACCCAGCCGGGCTCAAGGGCATTCGAAAAAACGTCCGGCCAGCGCCGTGCAATGGCGAAGGCCAGAAGCACGTCGTGCAGCTTGGTATCGGAGTAAGCCTGCTCCCCTTGCCATGGGCGATGCTCCCACGCCAGATCCTTCAAACTTGCGTCACCGCCCTGGTGGAGGCCGGAACTCAGGTAGACCAGTCGCTTCGGCTTCTTGATGAGCGCGGTCAGGATGTAAGGCGCGAGAGTATTCACGGCAAATAGATGCGGCAAACCGTCCTCGGTAGCGATGCGCCGAGGTTCCCGGTAGCCGATCCCCGCATTGTGGATCACCGCGTCGAAGGAGCCGAGCCCGTTTACCTGTTCCGCCACTTTGCGGGTTTGCGCGATGCTGGCGAGATCACCGATCACCACCGCCTCCGCTCCGGGAACAGCCGACATCGCTTCCTGCCCTCGCTGCTGGCTGCGGGCATGCAAAACCACGCCGTGTCCTTGCTCGATGAGGAGTTGTGCCGCCATTCGTCCCAGCCCATCGGAAGAACCCGTGATGAACACGCGTGCCATCTTGCTCTCTTTCTCTGGACGCTGACGAAACCGAACGCTGACAAAATTAAAATTAAAATTAAAGAGACTAGCTGCCGGTTTTTTCAGCAAGTGGAACCGGCGCCGGATTCCTCTCCGCAAACTGCCGCTGATGCCAGTACGGATAAACCGGCGTGACATCGCTCGCATGATCCAGTTTCGCCACCTGCTGGGGAGAGAGATTCCATCCCACCGCCTCTAAATTCTGCCGCAACTGTTCCTCGTTCCGCGCTCCGAAGATCACGGTCGAAATCGATGGCCGCTGCAACAACCAATTCAGCGCCACTTGCGGCACGCTCTTTCCCGTCTCTTTCGCGACTGCGTCCAGCGCATCTACTACTTTGTACAGATATTCGTCTCCCACCTGCGGTCCTTGTTCGCTGGTCTTGTGCAGACGGCTCTCCGCCGGCAACGGCTTTCCGCGCCGGACCTTTCCTGTCAACCTTCCCCACCCCAGCGGACTCCACACCAGCGCTCCCACGCCCTGATCCAACGCCAGCGGCATGAGCTCCCACTCATATTCCCTGCCGATCAGCGAGTAGTAAACCTGATGGCCCACATACCGCGCCCAGCCGTATTGATCCGCAACGGCCAGCGACTTCATCAAATGCCATCCCGAAAAATTCGAGCACGCAATGTACCTCACCTTCCCGCTCACCACTAACTGATTCAGCGTGCTCAGAACTTCCTCGACCGGAGTCAGCGCGTCAAACCCGTGCAGATGATAGATGTCGATATAATCCGTCCCCAGCCTGCGCAGGCTCGCCTCGCAAGCCCGGATCAGGTGATAGCGCGACGACCCCAGATCGTTCGGTCCCGCCCCCATGCGAAAAGTCGCCTTGGTCGAGATCAATACATCCTCGCGACGTCCGGCAATGGCCTTTCCCAGAATTGTTTCGGAGAGCCCGTCCGAGTAAACGTCGGCCGTATCGAAAAGGTTGACGCCTGCCTCCAGGCAGATATCCACCAGCCGAGTTGCCTCGGCCACATCGCTCGCGCCCCACGCG
>Ga0182015_10000963_pt1 | contig 39765 bp, 31 predicted proteins | sample 712P3MmetaG_FD_120478 | JGI IMG/M metagenome (GOLD analysis project Ga0182015, IMG submission 120478) | Permafrost microbial communities from Stordalen Mire, Sweden - 712P3M metaG | ecosystem: Environmental > Terrestrial > Soil > Wetlands > Permafrost | place: Sweden: Stordalen | collected...
CGCAGCGCGACCATGGGATCGACGCGGCTAGCGCGCCCGGCAGGAAGATACGTTGCCAGAAGAGTGACCGCGGAGAGCAAGATCGCGACAAGAATAATGGTGACGGGATCCCAGGATTTGACGCCGAAGAGCAAACTGTTCATGGTGCGACCGAGCGCGAGCGAAAACCCGACGCCAAGAATTACCCCCACCAACGCAAGCCGCATTCCCTGGATTACGACCATGCGGCGCACTTGCTGCGCCGTAGCTCCCAGGGCCATGCGCACACCGATTTCCTGAGTGCGCTGTTGAACCGAGTAGGACATCAAGCCATAAACGCCGATGGCAGCGAGCAACAGCGCGACCGCCGCGAAAATGGTGAGAAGCGCTGCGTAGAAATCGTTGCGGGCCGTGGACTCGCCGACCACCTGTTGCATGCTGCGGATGTGAGCTACGGGCAATCCATTACTAGCAATGCGCAACTCGCGCTGGATGTCGGCACTCACTGAAAAGGGCGGGAGTTTGGTGCGGACCAGCCACTCAATGGGGCCAATTCGAGTGTTAAGGGCCACAACGCCGTCGTTCACCTGGGCCAGCGGCACGTACATCGTAGGGTCAGGCGGTTCGCTGAGCGAGCTATGGTGGACGTCACCAACAACGCCGACAATTTCCCGCGGTGGCTCATCAAATTCCGGTCCCACTCCTTTTCCAATTGTGACCCGAGATCCGAGCTCTCCGCCGTCAGGAAAGAATTTCCTGGCGAAAGCTTGGTTGACGATCACAGTGCGGCTGGCGGCGCCATTATCCTGGTCCCCAAACACACGGCCCTTCACGAATGGAATGTGAAACACGTCGAAAAAGTGGGGCGTAACGGTGATCCAGGTTCCTTCACCGGTGTAGAGGCCCTCCTTCAGTGGCTGCCCTTCGATGTTGAAAGGAAGGCCGAAGGCGCCTTCGAGTGGCAGGCAGCAACTGACAGCCAGGGTGGCGATGCCCGGCAGACTCTCAACGCGCTGGCGGCCAATCCTTTCGAGCTGCGATACAGCCGCGGCAGTCTCGAAACGCGTGGAAGCGAGCGACATCTCCATGGTCAAGACATTGCGGGCATCGAAACCAGGATCCACACCGCGCAGCGCAGCAAAGGTGCGTATCAATAGCGAAGCCCCGACCAGCAATACGAGCGCGAGCGCCATCTCGGTGATGACGAGAACCGAACGCGCCTTGTGATGGCGCATCCCGCTGCCGGCGCGGCTACCACTTTCGCGCAGGATGCCGTTGAGGTCCGTGCGAGAAGAGGCAATGGCTGGAACCAAGCCGAACAAAATTCCGGTAAGCAGCGTGGCGATGAAGGTGAATAGCAGCACGCGCCAATCGAGCGAAACGCCCGCGCCATGTTCGCCGATTCGAGGAATGTCTCCAGAACTCATCGCCAGCAATGCGCGCACTCCCAGATAGCCGAGTGCGAGCCCGAGCACTCCGCCGCCGGCCGAAAGCAGCAGGCTTTCCGCGAGCAACTGCGAAACGATGCGCGATCGATTGGCTCCGAGGGCGGAGCGAATGGCGAATTCGCGCTGGCGAATCGTCGCCCTGGCAAGCAACAAGCTAGCGACGTTGGCGCACGCTATAAGAAGTATGAAACCGACCGCGCCAAAGAGGAGTAACAGCCCCAAACGAACGTCTCCGATTACAGCGTCGCGCAGCGGAACGGCAGTGAAGGACTGGCCAGGACCGATGACAGGCGAGTCTGGGAATTTCCGCTTGAATTCTTCGGCGGCAAACCTCATCGCCGCCTGGGCCTGAGCAAGTGTGACACCCGATTTGAGGCGCGCCGTCGCTCGCAAGTAATGCCCCTGATCAATGCTGGCAGGATCGGGCTTCAACGGCAGCCAAATATCGCTGACCGGATCACTCTTGAAAGCCGGACCCAATACTCCGATAACCGTGTACGGTTCTCCCCCGAGATCGATCGTGCGGCTGATAATTCCAGGATCGCCGCCAAAGCGGCTACGCCATAATCCATTGCTGATTACGGCGAGGGCCGGTCCGCCTGGACGATCCTCTTCGGCGCTGAATGTGCGGCCCAAGGTGATGGGCGCGCCAAACACGCGGAAATACTCAGCCGATACGTGGATTCCCTTAATTTGTTCCGGCCGATCGCCTCCCGTCAAATTGATACCGGGGCCATTAAAATCGTAGGCCGCGACGGAATCAAAGACCTGAGTTTGCTCGCGCCAGACATTGAACTTTGGAATGGAAGTGGCGTCTGAATTTCCCTGCTGGGAGGTGAGCTCGAGTTCGACCAAGCGGTCGGGATTTGGATAGGAAAGCGGTTGCAGCAGAACAGCATTTACGACCGAAAATATTGCAGTGTTGGCTCCGATGCCGAGCCCAAGCGTTAGAATTGCGACCACTGCAAAGCCGGGGTTTTTTCCCAGTGCGCGTAAACCATAGCGAAGGTTCTGTAGAAAATTTTCCATCACATCCTTCCGCTCAGTGCATGGTTTGGCCCAACATGAACGCCAGCGGAATTTTAGGTTGCGTACAAAGGCAAGTCAACATGACAAAATGAGACGATCATTTGTTCATGCCGGCGAGAAGCGTGGCCTTACCCCAGGGATGAAGAACGCTTGGAGGGTCAAGTGCGGAAGTGCGGGATTATCGTCGTAAGCCTCGCGTTCCTATGCATCGTTGTCCGGGGAGGTGCGCCAGCAGGCGTGAACCGAGCCAGCACTGGCGATCCAGTCGTCACACAGGTAACGGCTCCGCCCGCGGCGCCTTCTCCATCTGCCACCGCGGGTTTCGACGGCGCTAAGGCGTTCGAACATGTGCGCCAATTAGTGAACATTGGACCGCGCCCGCCAGGATCGGAGGAAATTCACCGCGCGCAGGCCTATATTGTTGCGCAGCTTAAGAGCTATGGCTGCCAAGTTGAAGAGCACGATTTTCACGCCTCTACGCCAGTCGGCGAGGTTGCGATGAAAAACATTGTCGCCAAAATTGCTGGCACCGGTAGTGGCATCGTGCTCTACAGCACGCATTACGACACTCTACGCATGGCGAACTTTGTCGGGGCCGACGATGGGGGCTCAGGCACTGGCACCATGCTTGAACTCGCGCGGCTTTTCTGCGGAGGCAAAACAAAGAACGTTCTTAATGTCTGGATCGCGTTTTTCGACGGCGAAGAAGCGCAGGACAATTGGACGGACAAGAACAGCGTGCGATGGACGAACGAAAACAGCACGTTTGGCAGCCGCGAAATGGCGGCGAGCATGGCGCTCTCCGGCGATCTCAAATGGCTTAAGGCCATGATCCTTGCCGACATGATCGGGCCATCCGATTTGAAGATAAAGCGCGACTCAGGATCGACAACCTGGCTGGTGAATCTCATCTGGGCAACAGCAAAGCAACTCGGCTACCAGAACGTGTTTGTAAATGAAACTTACGCGGTGGGTGGCGATGATCATTTTTCATTCATCCGGCGCGGCGTCGCAGCCTGCGACATCATCGATTTATCCGACGTCGAGAATACATATTGGCACACGCCCCAGGACACGTTGGATAAGGTTAACCCGCGCAGCCTCGCGATCGTCGGGCACGTGTTCATCGCGACTCTGCCGGCTCTCGAAAAGAAATTACAGTGAGTGCCACGACGGGCGTTTTCTTCGCCTTACGACAGGAGGGAAACGCAGCGATCAGTGTCTTCAGAGCTAGTGTGAACCGGCGTTCTGCGTGAGGGCGCCGCTTTCAAGCGTGCTGAAAGCAAGATCACGCGGCTTTACAGAGTATGGACGTCACTCTGAGCGACGGTTCACGCAGCCTGGAGAATCTCTCTTCGTTTCCTCATTGGCGAAAAAAAAGCCGGAGAGAGGTTCTTCGCTGCGCTCAGAATGAGGTCAAAAACTGATTGCGTCACCGCTTGGGCGGTGCTCACAGATGATTCCGTGTATCCTTTACCGGCGACAGCGTGTCAAACGTCTGGCTCGCGGAAACATTGGCTATCGCACCGGCTCAGTTTGCCGGCTTCAAAATCGTTGCGTTGGGGAATTACGTGACGAACGATCGAACGCTATCGCTTTCTACCGTAACTGCAACCATCCATGCTCCCATCGAGAACGTTGAGATCGCCGACTGGCTTTTCAACCTGCCGGATGCCGAGTATCAACGCTGCTCGCACGCGCACATCGCAGCAGGCAGCACCACCACCGACGACGGGCGTCCGATGTCAATCAACGTCGAAACCATCGGCGATGCGCTGATGATTCAGCACTACGTCGCGGAAATTCGTGAGCCCCATCTGTGCCGCATGGTTTCAATCTCCGACGCGATTACGGAAGCGGGCCGCAATAAGGTCCAAGTGGTCTGGGAACTCGGCGCCAAGAAGATAGACGACAATACCTGCGAATACAGCAACCACATTCACGCAAGCGCCACCGACGAATTCCTGACGTTTTTGAAACAGCACAACATCCCGTTCGAAACCGCCAAAGAAGCGCGGCAGCAGGCGTCGGACGTACACAACAGGGAAGAGACCCCAAATTTTGCCAAGAGCATCGAGCGGCGAGCGCTGGGCAAAGCGCGAGCGGCACGACAGTAGAACGCGAACAGGATGAGGCTGGGTGGTACAAGCGGTCGAAAGCCGCGGGGATCTTAGTGCGATCGGCTTTGAGTGTATGGCTTTCCAACCAGCGTTAATCGTCTACTTCGCAGCGGGCCGCTACCGATTCAGCGCTTGTAACACTCTTTTCACATTTGGCCTTATACTTCCGGGATATCATCAGCGATTGCAGCGAGTTTCATACGAATGGGGACACCTACGATAGAGGCGGCTACCGCAACTGAGGCGCTCGCCGTAAAAGAGCCGGCACCCAAGAGGCAGTATCCCGGGGCGTTAGTGGTAGTGGAAGGCATTGACGGGTCCGGGAAAAGCACCCAGCTCTACCTATTGAAACGCTGGCTGGAAATCGGCGGGTATCGCATCCATTTTACCGAATGGAATTCGTCGCCGCTGGTGAAGTCCGCCACGCGGCGAGGGAAACAGCGCCGGCTGCTGACGCCGACGACCTTCTCGCTGCTGCACGCCGCCGATTTCGCGGATCGCTGTGAACGCCAGATTATGCCTTTGCTGCACGGCGGCTATTTGGTGCTGGCCGATCGTTATATATATACAGCCTTCGCGCGCGACGCCGCCCGGGGGTGTTCGCCTCATTGGCTGCGCAATCTCTATAGCTTCGCGCCGACTCCGGACATCACGTTCTACTTTCGCGCGCCACTGGACGTGGCCGTGAACCGCATCGTGGCCGGACGACCCAAGCTTAAATATTACGAAGCGGGCATGGACCTGGGCATTTCGCTGGACCGCGCCGAAAGTTTCCGCATCTTTCAGGAGCGCATCCTGAACAATTACGACCAAATGGTGGAAGGCGATCATTTCGTCCTGATGGACGGGACCGTGCGGGTGAACAAGCTTCAGAAACTGATGCGCGAAATCGTGGGCGAACGAATTTCATTGCAGCAATTCGCGCCGAAGAAAAAATGAAAAAACCGGCAAACAATGCGGAGAAGACGCATGGCTCGGATGGACGGCCTTCGAAAAAACGCAAGGCCGCGCCGGCGGAAGAGCTTTCGCGTTTTTACGGCACGCCCCTCCCGGGCGTGAAACCGGAAGAACTGAGCGGCACGCTGGTGGTAATCGAAGGCACGGACGGTTCCGGGCGTTCGACGCAAATATCGCTGCTGACCGAATGGCTCGAATCCGAAGGGTTCGCGGTACAAACCATGGGATTACGCCGGTCGTACCTGGTGGGCGAAGACATCGACGGATTGCTGGCGGAAAACGCGGTCACGCGCATGACTTTGGCGCTGATGTACAGCACCGATTTCTTCGATCAACTGGAGCGGCGTATCCTGCCAGCGCTGCGTTCAGGGCTAATCGTTCTTGCCGACCGCTACATTTTCACTTTGATCGCGCGCGCCGCGGTCCGCGGAATCGGCCGCGATTATTTGCATGGAATTTACGAAACCGCGCTGCGGCCGGACCTGACGTTCTGGCTGAACGTTCGCCCGGAGGTCGCGTTCGATCGCGAATTCAAGAAATCGCAGACGATCAGCTACTGGGAATCGGGACGGGATATGTCGCTTTCGAACGATTTATTCCAATCCTTCATCCGCTATCAATCCATGATCAAACGCGAGTTCGAATACCTGTCCAAGCGGCACCGATTCATCGAACTGGACGGCGAAAGCAGCGTCTCCGAAGTAAACGGGGTGTTGCGCAAGCAAATCGCTGCGCATCTCGGGATTCGGAGCACGCACTACAAGCCTTCGCACGCCTTGACGCAGCTCTGGCGGTAACCGAGTGGCCGCCCCCGTTCAACTGGCAGCCATCGACGCCGGGTCCAATGCCATACGGCTGCTGATCGCCCGCGCGACGTCCCCGAAGCACATTGAAATTCTGGACAGCGAACGCGCAGCGGTGCGCCTGGGGCATAACGCATTCACTCGCCGGGTGATTTCCAGCGCGACGATAGCGCGAGCGGCGCGAGCGTTTCGCGGGTTCCGCGATCGCATGGATCATTCGAACGTAGGAGCGTATCGTGCGGTAGCCACTTCGGCGGCGCGCGAAGCGCGCAATTGCCGCCGTCTGATGGAGCGCATCCGCAGAAAGGCAGGAATCGAACTGGAGGTGATCAGCGGGGAGGAAGAAGCGCGTTTGGTGTGTTCCGCCGTAGAGTGGGCGCTAGCCGATCGTTTGCAGCCGCGGCTGATTTTCGATCTGGGCGGGGGCAGTCTGGAGCTGAATTTTTATCAGCGCGGCATTTTAGAGCATCGCATTGGTCTGCCGCTGGGCACGATTCGGCTGATGGAAACTTTCTCGCTCGAAGGAGCGATCGATGAAGACAACGCGCGGCGTCTTCGCCATCACATTCTGTCGCTGGTTCGCAGCGCGATGCCATCGGCGCCGCGATTGACCCGTTCCATGGCGGTGGCCTGCGGCGGAAACGCCGAAGCGCTGGTGCGGATCGCGCAAGGCCCGATGATCGAAGGAATACCGTCGATCAACACCCGGCTGCTGCGCGACCAGACCTGGCGGATATTAGCTCTGGACGTCCCCGGCCGCATGCGGGTTTTCCGGATCAAGAAAGATCGCGCCGAAGTAATCGGAATCGCCGGGATTATTTTTACCACCCTGGCGAAATGGCTGGACCTGCAGACCATGATTGTCCCGGGGGTGGGCGTGCGCGAAGGCATCCTGCTTGATTTGATAGCGGAGCAATATTCTGTGCGCATCACCTCGGAAGAAGAAAAAGGCCGCGCCGCGGAATTGCTCTCAAACGCCCGCTGGTTCGCGCGCCGGTTGGATTTCAACCCGCAACACGCGGAGCAGGTCACGCGGCTAGCGCTTTCGCTGTTCGATCAGCTGCGCCCCATCCATGAAATGGGCGCCGAACTCCGGCTGATCCTGGAACTGAGCGCCATGCTGCACGACATCGGACATTTCGTTTGCCGCAAATCGCATCACCGGCACGGAGAATATTTGATCCGCAACGGAGAAATCCCCGGACTGCGCGGATGGCGGCGGGAGATGGTGGCGGCGATCGTGCGCTACCACAATTCAAAATCAGAGCCGCAGCTGAATCACGCATCCTACGCGGCGCTGGACAGCGAGCGCAGGCGCCACGTCCGCCTGCTCACCAGCTTGTTGCGAATCGCAGAGAAACTGGAGTCCGAGCATGCCCAGCACATCAGCGGCGTGGACGTGCAGATCGCCGGGCACAAAGCCATTTTTGTAGTTCGCGCCAGCAACGGCACCCGCCTGGATCTCCTGGGACTGGAACGAAAATCCAGCCTGTTCGAAAACGAATTTCATCTGAAGCCGGAATACAAACGGGCTCAAGGCAAGGAAAAGGTAGCCTAGAACAATGATTCTTTATCTGGTACGCCACGGAATAGCCGTCGATCCTGCCGATCCGCAATCTCTCTCCGAACCGGAGCGCCCGTTGACCGCGAAAGGGGTGCAAAAAACGCGCGCGGCGGCGCTGGGGCTAGGAGCCCTAAAAGTAAAGCCCGATGTCCTGATCACCAGCCCGTTCGTGCGCGCGGCGCAGACTGCGGAGATTTTCGCTGAAACACTAGGATTTGCCGTGGCCAAGATCCGCACGCATGACGCATTGAAACCGGCGGGTAATCCTGAAGATCTCACCAAGGAAATACTTCGGCTGCGAGCAAAAGAAGCGATGTGTTTCGGCCACGCGCCGCAGCTCGATCAAACTATCGCCCATCTGACGGGCGCCCGCGGCGTTTTTACCGAACTGAAAAAGGCCGGTGTCGCGTGCCTGGAACACACTGCCACGCACGGCAAATGGACGCTACGTTGGATGCTGACGCCACGGATGCTGCGTCAGCTCGCCGACTGAAGTCTTTCCGCCTGGTTGATCACGGGCGCTCGTACGATGTGAATTGCCAGGAATCCGGTACGCCACAGGTGCCAGAGCGATTCTTTCCCGGCGATAATCGATCGAAATTGGTTCAGGCGCGTTTTGCGGGCGCGATGGAGTACCTGATACCACCGCAACACATCGGCGTTTTGCAACTTGTCTCGCTGCTTGCCGATTTCGCTTCGCAATACATCCATGTCATGCACTTCGCCCAATAAATCCTGAATACGTTTCAAATTCTTGCTCCAGGGTTCATAGCACTGCGGCATGAAATTTTCCAGAGTGTAGCGAAACCCTTTCAGCCCGATGCGCAGCCGGTGCCAGGCAAGCCGGCTACGGTTGGTTCGAGCGCGCCGATAAAGTTCGGCAGCTTCATTCAGCCGGGCCAAAGCCAGCCGCTGAAACACAACGCTGTTCACCGGAAAAAATTGGGCCTTGTGGCTCAATTTCTGCGACCACTTTTGCCAGCTCTTGCTATCAAACGCGTCCAGCGCCTTCTCGGCTTCTTTTTGCTGCTTGCTCTCGGCCTGGCCCAATGTCTTAAGAAGGTGCTTGCGCACAGGATCACTGGACTCCGAAAGCTTCTTCACCCAGTCCTGCTCGACATGCATATCGCGCAATGCTCCGAGGGCATGAAACAGTTCGCGGCTGTCCTTCTTCAGCTTCTTCCAACCGCGGTCGGGATTCACTGCGCTCAAAGCGTCGGCCATAGTCCGGCAACGCCGTAAGGCGACGCGCAAATCGTGAACGTCATCGGCTTTCCAGCCGTGCTGCACAGCATCGGTCATTTCGACGACGCGATTCATCCACAGCTGAAATCCAATGCGCTTCGCCGAGCCATTCGCGGGTAGTGAAATTGTTTGTGCCATTGTAATTTACAGCTCTAAAGGTAACCGAGCAGAACGACCATGCTACACCTGCGCACTCCCATTTTTCAATGCGCGAGCATCGGGCAGCGAGCTAGTCTCGCGGTGGTGCGCTCAGAAACACGCGGCCAGCAGGGTTCAACTGCAACCGATCGCGACCATGCCGATCTTGCGCTCAATGACTGCACTCCGGCTGTGCTTTGCCTATACTCTTTGCATGAGCGAACTGGCAATTTCAGATTTGGCGTTGATTGTGATTGACGTGCAGCGTGTCCTTCGACGAATGGGAGGCGGCAGGCCAACGGCGTAACAATCCAGATGCGGTGAAGCGCATTACAGAAATGCTTGCCGCATTCAGGAAGGCCCGCGCTCTGGTATTTCATATCCGGCACGAAGGCACTCAAGCCGGGTCGTCCTTTTTACCTAATAGTTCGGGCTTTCTGGTAAAGGACGAAGCTCGGGAGCGGGACGGAGAGCCCGTCATCGTCAAGCGAGTGAATAGCTCCTTCATAGGCACGGATCTTGAAAAACGGTTGCGCTCGGCCGGAGTGCGCACCGTAGCAATCTGCGGAGCGACGACGAATCACTGCGTGGAAACAACCGCGCGCATGGCAGGAAACCTTGGCTTCGATACCTGGCTGGTGCGAGACGCTACCTGGACATTCGAGCGCGTGGGACCGGACGGGGACAAACATTCAGCCGAAGAGATTCATGCCATGACGCTGGCAAACCTCCATGGCGAGTTCGCGCGCATCGTCAACGCACTCGATGTGATTGCGGCTGTAGAAAAGTAATACAGAATAGAGTTTCGCCCCGCCAGACACCTGCCAATGGCGCGACTCCGTTGCGCGCGAACAGCGATCCGGGTTTTCCAGGTGTCTGATAGGTACGTTCGGATAGTCGGCTTCCCGAGGGGTCAGGGGGTCGTGCTAATAATGGAGTTCCCCTTCCTCTGTAGCCGCCGCTTCTTTCAGCGGCGAGCGTCCCAAGCCAATGCTCCCCCGGAGGCTATCCAATGTTTCAGCTCGTCTACGTCAGTTCCGCCGTAACCCCCTTCTCAAAGCTCGAACTCAACGCCCTATTGCTGCAGGCACGTCAAAAAAACACGAAACTCGACGTCACACGAATGCTCCTCTATAAGGATGGAAATTTCGTGCAGGTCCTGGAAGGCGAGAAGGAAGCGGTAACATCCCTGACCGCTGTGATCGAGCGGGATTCTCGGCACACCGGCGTGCTAGTGATCTTACGGGGCAAGACCGAAGAGCGCCTCTTTCCGGATTGGTCTATGGCATTCCGCGACCTGACGGATCCAAACGTAAAACTGACCCCTGGGTACAACGATTTTCTGAACACGCCATTAACCGAAGCCGAGTTCGCGCGCGAACCCAACCGGTGCCTGAAGCTGCTGCTGTTGTTTAAGAAAAACATGTAGAAACAGCACTTTAATATTCTGAGTCACGATAGTCACAAATGATTAAGTTTCGGAAGACCTGGTAGCAGCAGAGGCGTTAGTGCTTAAAGAATCGAAGCTATATAGTCCCTGGCGCTGCACCGAGGTCGCGAGGAAGCGGAACTGAGGTTCTCTCCTCGCTTTGCCTGCCGGAGTGTATCCACACCTGTAACCGAATATTCGCAGAATATTCACATAGGCTCCAGGCGACCCCGGTAGCCTAACAAGTCATCCCGAATATGGAGCTTGTTTCCTGCCCTCCCCTTTGCCACAACGTGCGTGTACCGCCGCGTCTGAGCTTGTAAGGTCGACGCGAATTCCATTTCTGCTTATCTTGACCGTTTTCATTTCCATCTGGTGGGCCGCGCCCGCAGACGCTCAGGTAGCAGGCGGTGAATCCTGCCAGCGACCGGTGAGCGGCAGTGCAACTCCCGAACCCGCGGATTTGCATAGCCAAGACGGTGTACTCAGTGTGGACTTAACACTGCGGAACGATGTAGCGGCAAGCGGACAGACGCGTTATTGCTATGTCACGGGGGATGGCAAGCAATCGCCGAATCTGAGATTGCACCCGGGCGATCTACTGGTTTTACATCTTAAAAACGCCCTGAGCGATACTTCGCAAGCAGCCACCACCCACAGCAGCGGCCCCGGCGTAAGCGCCAATCCAGAAACAGACCCATGCACTCGCGAGGAAATGACGGCGCTCACAACAAATCTTCATTTTCACGGCCTCGAAATTCCAGCAGTCTGCCATCAGGACGAAGTTTTAAGAACCGCAATAGATCCATCCGATCCTCCGTTCGAATATCGCGTAAGGATCCCGAAAGAACAGCCGCCCGGCCTTTACTGGCACCATCCGCACATCCACGGATTCACGGAGTCGAAGATTTTGGGCGGAGCCTCGGGCGCGCTGATTATCGAAGGCGTGGAGCACAGCAATTCAAAACTGGCGGGATTGCCGGAACGCGTTTTTGTGGTCCGCGATCAGCCGTTGCTGAATCCCTATGCGAAGCCAGTGCAAACAGGTTCCATGCCGGCGCCGACCGTGATGAGGGATGCCGAAGGAGATATCCTGAACGCCGGCACAGACGGAGGCATGCCGGCAAAAGACCTCTCGATCAATCAAGTGCCGGTAAATTTTCCAGAATACCAACCAGCGGTGATCCGCATGAAGCCCGGCGAGCGCCAACTCTGGCGGGTGCTGAATGCTTCGGCCGACACCTATTTGGATTTGCAAGTCTTGTTCCGTACTGCGCCGCAAATGTTGGGCGTGGGTGGCGCTCGATGGCGTCCCGCTATCGTCCGCTAATGAGTCGCAGGGAAAAAATCCGGTGCTGTGGGAAAGCCACATTCTGATGCCGCCCGCCGGCCGCGTGGAGTTCCTCTTGAATGGGCCAGGATTAGGAGTGCCGGCGAGCATCGTCACTCGAAAAGTAGACACGGGCCGGGATGGCGAGAACGATCCGACGCGTCCGTTGGCGCAAATCGTCGCCGCTCTCGATTCAGCGGAGCCGCGAGCCAAACTTGCCGCCACAAGCGAGCCAGTAATTCGAGAAACGCAGACCTGGCTCGGAAATGTGAAGCCGTCGCGCGAACGCAAACTTTATTTTGCGGAAAGATCGCAAGACCCAGCCAATCCAAAAAGCCCCATCGTCTACTCCATCACGGAAGAGGGCCGCGAGCCGGTTCCGTTCGATCCGTATTCGAAATCGCCGGACATTACAGTGCAGCAAGGAGAGGTAGAGGACTGGATCATCGAAAATCGCACGCAGGAGCTACACGCGTTTCACATCCATCAAACCCACTTCCTGCTGCTCGAATGGAACGGCGTCCCTCTGGACGAGCCCTACCTGCGCGACACGATCAACGTGCCCTACTGGGACGGCAAGAGCAAAGAATATCCCAGCGTGAAACTGCGCATAGATTTTCGCGACCCGGAAATTGTCGGAACATTTCTGTATCACTGCCACATCCTGGAGCACGAGGACGGCGGCATGATGGGCTCAATCCGCGTGCAGGCGACAGAGGCGAAGCCTTAAAAGGTACTAGACCTCGTAGACCTGTGACGACACTGCAGTTTTCACGAATTTGTCATAGAGCAATAACAATGCGCACGTATCACTGCAATGCACGCATTTGGTTCCCACAGGTCGCCCGGCATTGACTGAGTGTGTCCACGCTTCGCTGGCCCCGACTGCGGAATCGAACGTCAGCATAGATCTAAAGGAGAGGACATGATGCACAAGCATCTTCGCTGGTTGGCGTCCGGCTTTCTGGCTATGAATTTAGCCGCAGCCCTGCCCATCAGCACAATGGCACAGTCGTCCGGAGAGGACACCACAACTCCGATCACAAGCACGTCGTGGTGATCTTTGACGAAAACATTTCCTTCGACCATTATTTCGGAACTTATCCCCACGCCACAAACCCGACTGGCCAAACTCCATTTCACGCCAAGGACGATACTCCGCGCGTAAACAATTTAGTAGCCGGCGATTTGCTGGACGAGAATCCGAATTCCACGCAGCCGTTCCGCATGAGCCCAGGAGTGGCTTCGGTAACCTGCGATCAAAATCACGATTACACACCTGAACAGCAAGCGGATGACCGCGGCCTGATGGACAAATTCCCGGAGAGCACCGGATCGGGCGGTCCCGGATGCAACGACTACGGCAAAGGCGTCGGAGTAGTGATGGGCTATTTCGATGGCAATACCGTACAAGCCATCTGGAATTACGCTCAGCACTATGCAATGAGCGACAATTCCTACGGCACGATGTTCGGGCCTTCCTCGGTGGGAGCTCTGAACCTGATCGCCGGAACGACGGCGACAGCGACGCTATATCCGACGAAGCCAAACGGCGCCGTCGCAAGTGCAGCCGGCAACATAGCCAACGGCTCGACAACGGGCCCGGTGATCGGCGACCCCCGTCCCGCAAACGACGATTGCGTACTGACCAATCCGCAATTACAAACCACGACAATGGTAACGATCGCCGGAAAGAACGTCGGCGATTTGTTGAACGCCAAGAACGTTACATGGGGATGGTTTGAAGGCGGCTTTGATCCGACAGGCTATGACGCAAAGGGACGCGCCGTTTGCGGCTCAAATCACACCGGCCTGACTGGAAACGATGCGGTGGAGACCGTCGGCGACTACATTCCTCACCATGAGCCGTTTCAATACTACGCGAGCACCCAGAATCTTCACCACGTTCTGCCGAAGAATGCGGCGCTGATCGGAACTTCTTCCGATGGCGCAAATCACCAGTATGGCTTGAGTGCTTTCTGGGCAGCTCTAGGCGAGGGCCGTCTGCCAGCCGTAACGTATTTAAAGGCCGCTGCGTATCAGGACGGCCATCCGGGCTACTCCGATCCGATCGACGAGCAGGTCTGGATCGTTAACGTCGTCAATGCGATTCAGAACAGTCGCTACTGGATAGATACAGCAATTATCATTAGCTATGACGATTCCGACGGCTGGTACGATCACGTCCTCGGGCCGGTGGTTAACCAGTCGGCAGTAGCAGACGATGCTCTGGCTGCCCCGGGCGTTTGCGGCGCAGCAACAGCGATGGGCACTCAGGGACGCTGCGGCTACGGTCCTCGTTTGCCGCTGTTGGTGATTTCGCCGTACGCCAAACAGAATTACGTCGATCACAGGGCGACTGACCAGTCGTCTATCCTTCGATTCATCGAGGACAACTGGAACCTGGGCCGAATCGGCGAAGATTCGAGCGACGCGAAGGCCGGCAAGCTAAACGGCTTCTTCGACTTCGACGATGCCCGTCACGCGCCGAGGCTGATCCTGGATCCGTCGACAGGGTCGGTCATTTGGCAAAACCAATACTAACCACGAACTGGGCTGTTGATTCACGCAGGCGACACACAAGCAGCAGCCAAGAAAGCGCAATCCTGGTCCGAGCCAGCTCCGGCTCGGACCATTTTTTTTCGCCAGCCTGCCTTTTGAGAACAATTCGGTTCGTCGTACACGACGAAGCTCCCCTCCCTTCCCTAAAGAGAATCGAGAAGATGGGCCGTGCGTGTTACTTAGGTTTTCGGCCGATCCATGCCGTGATTAGTCCTACGAGCGCCAAGATTGAACCCCAGATAAGGTTAAGGTCGACTCCCATCGATTTTGCGTAAATATCCGATCCCATTGTGGAGAGACCGTAAAACGCCAATAGGGCACCGATAGCAAAGAACAGCAAACCCAGCGGGAGGCGAACGTCTAATCCCACGCTTGTTTCCCCCTTAGTTGAGACTGCGCTGGCTTTGGCCGTTTACTCATCTGAATAAGAAGTTGAGTATCACTGCCATCCCGGCGACACCGGACGCGATCCAAACTGGTCTGCGATACCACGGTGAATCTGAGTCAATGCGCCGCGGCGTGAGTGAATAGACCAACCCAACAAGTTCGCGCTCTGGCCGGGGCCTGGTGAGCAGACTAACGACAACGGTTATGAGCATGTTGACCGTGAAGCTGACGATCGCGGTCCAAAAGTTCTGCGCCATATCGCTTGGGTAAATGTGGAGCGTGGCGATCCAACCTCCGTGTAAGCCCGGCGAAGCTCCTCGAGGAATGGTGAGCCCATGATGAAGCAGAGCAGCGGTGGAACCGCCTAACAGGCCCGCGAAAGCAGCATGGCCGGTGGTACGTTTCCAAAACATACCGAGAAGAAAGGTCGCAAACAGCGGAGCATTCACCAGGGAAAAGATGAGTTGAAGCGCGTCGTAAATGTTGTTGAAGCTGGTAACTGCGTAGGCCGCGCCGATGGATAGCAAGATGCCGCCGACAGTGGCGGCACGTCCCATCCATAGGTAGTGCGAGTCACTAGCGTTTTTTCGGATGTAGCTCTGATAAATGTCGTAGGTCCAAACGGTGTTGAAGGCAGTGACGTTGCCCGCCATGCCGGACATGAAGCTGGCAAGCAGCGCGGTGATGCCAAGGCCCAACATCCCGGCAGGGAAAAAATGAAGAAGCAGAAGGGGAGTCGCCAAGTCGTAGTTGTAAACGGGGGCGCCAGTCGAGTCAACGATAGGCTCGCCGGTGATTGGATCTATTTTCTGCGGAATTATTCCATGAGGGCGGGATTCTTTCACGTAGGAGTCCGCAGCGGTACCCTGCGCGGATGCCCCAGAGATTCCGCCCGCGATCGCTGAAGGCGCCGACGCAGGAATCGGAGCCAACGATTGAGAAGTGACACACACGGCTATAAGTCCCGGCAGAATAACGACAAAAGGAAAAAACATTTTCGGAATGGCCGCTATAACTGGCACGAGGCGCGCCGAGTGCTGCGAATCGGCAGCCATGGCCCGCTGAATCACCAGAAAATCAGTACACCAATAACCGAAGCTGAGCACGAAACCGAGCCCCATCACCAGCCCAACGAGTCCCACGCCGAGTGAATTGGTGGAGGCGTGTTCCATACCGCGCCAGGAATGAGTCATGACTGCCGGAAGCCGCTGTTGAATGCCCGCCCATCCTCCGACGTTGCGAAGACCGATCCACACCAGCGGGAGAAAGCCGGCGACAATCAGGAAAAATTGGAGGACTTCGTTGTAAATCGCGCTGGAGAGACCGCCCAGGAAAATGTAGCCGAGAACGATGGCGGCACTTAAAAACACGCTGAAGTGAAAAACCCAAGCCTTGGGCATGAGCCCGTCGAGCAGACCGAGTGTCTGAATCAGAAGAGCCATGGCATACAAGCTGATGCCGGAACTGAATATGGTCATGATGGCGAACGAAAAGGCGTTGAGGGCGCGGGTTTTCTCGTCGTAACGCATGCGCAGATATTCGGGGACGGAGCGCGCTTTGGAACCGTAGTAAAACGGCATCATGAAGTAGCCAACGAAAAGCATGGCTGGAATGGCGCCGATCCAATAGAAATGGCTCATCACGATGCCGTACTTCGCACCAGAGGCGCCCATGCCGAGGACTTCCTGAGCTCCTACGTTGGCGGAAATAAAGGCCAGGCCGCAAACCCAGGCTGGAATCGAACGTCCCGCGAGAAAGAAGTCGTTTGAGCTGCGAATGTATCGCCTGAGCGCGAAGCCGATCCCAAGCACAAAAGCGAAGTACACGAGCATTACCAGCCAATCTATCCAAGCCAGATGCACGTTAGCTCCGTTTGTGCTGCGAATGCCGGCGATGACAAATGCAAGGAAACGATCGGAGAGGAAGACGGCATCGAGAACGGTGCCGCCTTCCCTGTTTCAGATTCAGCGTGCCGCAGATATGGAAGCTCCGCCGGGATTGGCAACTTCGGCTGTGAAAGCGTCAATTCCAAGTTGAGAGCGTCCCAGTGGCGTAAGGTCATTTACCGTGGCCCGGCCCTTGAAGTCGATTTCGAAGTTGTCCGGCGCGAAGTCGGGCGGAGTCTCCCCAGACAAAAACGAAGGAGCTTGCCTTTTGGTGTACGCCGCGTTTTTCGCGCATCCCGGTATGGAGGCAATGTACATCACATTGCTGTAGCCGCTGCCACGGTGTTCGTTCTCGACGGCGTGCACGACATCCGAGTGCCAAAAAACCGTGTCTCCCGGCTGCATCGTCGGGATTGAGGAGAGCGCGCTCAGGAGGATGCCGTGATATTGCGTGTTGACGGAAAGAGTGCGGCCCGGCTTTGCGCCGCAGAGATCCTCTTCCGGCACGTCGTCCTGCAATGCCCGCAAAAGCACGTACACCATGGAATTGGCAATCGGAATCAGTTGCAGCGTGCCGTCGCCTTTTCCCTGGCGCGTGAGCGCAGTCCATCCCTGGAAGGTCCGGAACATGGAACAGACCGCGGGCGATGAAACCTCACTTATGTCGGGCCTCCAAGCCGCGTCAAAAGCGTCGTACTGACGCCACTTGCCCGAAAAAACGTGGCGGTAAACATTGCGAAAATTTACATCCAGCCAACGCTCCACCGAACCGCCGTCAACGTGCGGAGACAATCCCAGCGAGGCCGAGTCTGGCGGGCGGCGCCGGATACGATCCGCGTATGCCGGGGTTTCATTCGGATTGAAATGTTGCTTGCCTTCGCTCTCCGATTTCCAGAGCTTGTTCAAAAAGATGCGCACGCGAGTGAGGGATTCAGATTGCCGCGCTTGCACCTGCGGCCGCGACCAATAAATCCCATAAATCTGGGGCTTGGCCGAAGCCAGGTCGCCAAAATAATTATCGACAGCCGCGTTCGCGAGTTTCGCGGTGAGGCCATTTTCGTCGACATATGTTCCAATTTCATGGTCCCAAGCGGTAGCTTGAGCGGCTGGAAATGTCTGCCGAACGACACAGGAGCCACGGTCCTTAATCTTGGCAATCATCTCTGGTGAGACCGTGTCGGCCTCAACGTCCGCATACTGCACTGCCGGGATAACGTCTTCCCCGGCCTCGCGGTCTTTGACAATCGCGGCGACCCGGCGACGCATGTCCGCTTCTACGTCCTGAAATACTTCTGCGTAATTCGGGAGCGCTTCGCGAAGCGACTTTTTTACGCTACGGACCGATCCTGGTAGATCTGTAATTTCAAGTGCCATCGTGTCTTCTCCCATTCAAAATTTGACCTACAAAAACATGCGGAGTCTGCGAAGGCCCGCCTGATAGCGTGCCGTTGACCGGCAGAATTCCCCCATGAACCAATCGCGCAATTCTAAGCAAACCGCGCAGGCGGAGTTGATGCGGACAGGCCAACCTTTGATACTATTCGGACATCGGACGCATCGCGCGTGGCCGAGGGGTGCCCTGTGAAACCGCAGTTTGAGCGAGTGACATTTCAAAAAGGCTGTTCTCTGCGGGTTTACCATCGGCGAGTGGCAGAAATTCCCTTCGAATGGCATCACCATCCCGAGTACGAGCTGACACTGACGTTAAACAGTAAAGGTTGGCGATTCATCGGGGATCACGTGGGTCAATATCAAGCGCCCGATCTTGTGCTGGTACCGCCCGATATGCCGCACACCTGGGCGTCGACGGAAAACCTGCGACGCGGCGAGCCACACACCGCGATTGTGGTATGGTTCTCGGGCCCCTGGTTAACTAAATTCATAGGCCTATGTCCTGAGTATTCAGGTATCCGCGCGCTTATGCGCCAGTCGTTCACTGGCCTGGCGTTCGATCAAACCACGGCAGAACGTTTCGCGAAACGGGCGAGAGGCTTGCTCGCGAAACAACCACGCTCGCGTCTCCATATGGCTCTGGAGCTGCTGCTGGAACTTGCGGACGCACCTGCAGCCGCTCTTTCCGTGAACATTGGCAATACTCGTCCGACGGTTGAGGGGGAACCTGCGCAACTAACACGCGTGCTCGATCATATGCACAAGCGATTCCACGAACCTATTCGCATCGCTGCACTCTGTGAAGTTGGCAATTTGTCCGCGCGTTCTTTGCATCGGCTGTTCGTGAAGCATATTGGCGAGAGCGTCAGCGATTATCTTTCCAGGCTAAGGATCGGGCGGGCCTGCATGCGCCTGGTGGAGAGCGATTCCTCCGTGGGCATGATCGCTTATGAAGTGGGACTGGCAAATCTCGCTAACTTCAACCGTCATTTTCGTCGTATTCGACACATGACGCCGACAGCCTACCGAGAATCTGTAAGGCAAGGTGGAAGGTTGGCGGACGCTCCCGGCGACACCGACCTGCAGAAACTTTCCGAAAGGCCGAAGTCGCTCGAGGGGCGACGCAGAGTGCGGCCTTTTAAAGCCACGAGCGACGGAAAACTTCTTATCAGATGGCAGTGACGAAAACGGGCCGCCAGGCCTGGAATAAAATAGTGGGCACGAGCGTTGACGAGAGTCACGCGCTGCTGCCGTTCCGCTCTCAAACTATAAACTTTCAGGTTCCGCGCGCCGTCGCGCATAATGTGTGCGGCGGAGGGTTTGTCTTGGCGCGTAAAGCTGGCAGCGTTGGTCTCACCCAGGTTTCCGAATGGGACGATGGCAAGATTCGCCGCAAGAATGATTACCTTGCTGCCGAGGAGCCGCTTGAAATTCGAGTGGGGCATGAGCCGATCAGCGTCACCATGCGCACGCCGGGGCATGATCTAGAACTGGCCGCGGGTTTCCTGTTCACCGAGGGGCTGGTTCAAAAATACGCGGACATTATTTCTCTTCAAACCGTTGGGGCGGCGAATGCGCCGAACGGCTTAGTGCGCGGTTCCGCATCCAGCCCCGATGCGGGGCAAAATGGCGCGAAATCGGAGAATGTAGTGCGGACCGAGATCGCTCCCGACGTTGCCCCTGATTTGGAACACATGCGGCGGAATTTCTTTGCCGCGTCCAGCTGCGGGATTTGCGGGAAAGCGTCGATAGAGGCGATTCGGTCGCGCTGCCTTACGCCACCTAATCCGGATTTTCGTCTGGACGCTGAAATTCTGGTGCGCTTGCCGGAGATTCTGCGCTCTTTCCAGGATGTCTTCGAACGAACGGGCGGGCTGCATGCCGCCGCGCTATTCAATTCCGCGGGCGAGTTGCTTGTGCTACGCGAAGACATCGGACGGCACAATGCCGTGGATAAAGTGATTGGTTGGGCGCTGCGCGAAGAGCGAGTGCCCATCGCGGACTGCGTTTTGCTGGTCAGCGGGCGCGGCGGATTTGAAATCGTGCAGAAGGCGATTGTTGCCGGGTTGCCGGTGGTGGCTTCGGTGTCCGCGCCTTCCAGCCTGGCGGTGCAACTGGCGCGCGAATTGCGGTTGACGCTGATTGGATTTTTACGAGGTAGGAGATTTGTGATTTATTCGGGCGAAGAGCGGATTCAGAGGGCGGTTGGGCACGAATAGCGCGGACTGGGTAAATTAAGGCAATTCGCCCTTCGAGTGTGCCGCCGGCGGATCCTTAGATAAACAGGTGGCAGCTACAGAGTCACGTCCTGTAAATTTGCGCCAGACGTGCGTTTTGCGGATGCCGCAGATTTTCGGTTTACGCGCGCGGCTGCAAGCTCAGTTCGCCATTTTGCGAACGCTTTTCGATGCCAATTCGTCAGGCTGCTGCATCATTTGGCGGAAGGCATCGACCAGTTCACGATCCCACCATCCGCGTTCCGCTTCTTCGTTCATCATGTCAAGCGCAACTTCCGGAGCGAAAGCCACTTTATAAGGACGCTCGCTGGTCAGCGCGTCATACACATCGGAAATTTGCAGTATCCGCGCTGTCAGAGGGATTTCTTCGCCTCGCAAGCCGTCAGGATAGCCTGTTCCGTTATGTTTCTCGTGATGGTGGCGAATGATGGGCAACACCAGCCGGAACGTCTTCAGTGGAGCGCAAATATGTTCTCCCACGACCGGGTGCTTCTGCATTTCAACAAGTTCACTGGGAGTCAGAGGGCCTGGCTTCAGCAAAATCGCATCTGGGACAACCACTTTGCCGATATCATGGACGATCCCGGCACGGCGCAGCGCCTTGATATGTTCGTCGGGTACACCTAGAACTTTTCCCAATCGCGAGGACATTTCCGAAAGGCGCTCGCAGTGGCCGTGCGTGTATGGATCACGGGCTTCAATGCTGTGCGCCAGGCTGAGCAGGACGGACTCCGCGTTTTCGAGTTCGTCGGTGTACTGTTTTAATTTTAGCAAGGAGCGCGTGCGCGCGAGCAATTCGTTCAAATCGATGGGCTTGCTGAGAAAGTCGTCCGCGCCGGCGTTGATGCCTTTGATGCGATCCTCGGTGGCCGAAAGGCCGGTGATCAGCACAACGGGCGTAAGGCGCGTTTCGGGCGTTGCCTTGATCCGGCGGCAGACCTCGAAACCGTTCATGCCCGGCATTACGATGTCCAGCAGAATCAGGTCAGGGCGAAATGACGCGCATTCCGCAATTGCTGTTGGGCCATCGTGCGTACTGCGCACGTCAAAACCCTCGCGGCGCAAGAGCAATTCCAGTGCGGCGCGTGCGCCGGCTTCGTCGTCAACAATTAGTACCTTCTCAAACATACCAGCGCTTTCAGGCTCCCGATGAATTCGGCGAATTGAATTGGCGAAATCATGTGACGCGCGTAGCAAGCGACGGGGTTGCCAACAGACAATCGGCCCTGTGGGTCGCTTCGCCGCGCAATTATTCCAATGTACAGTGTCTGCGATTTTTGAACAACCCCTCGGTGTACATGAAGAAAAGAAGCAGTTGGGAGCAGAGGCGGCGGGAGGAAAAATCACCGGCCAGCATTTAGTCTCTGCGTAAAGCGGCTTCAATCAAGCCGTGAGGTTCGTCGGTGGGGAGGAACACTTCCGCGGGATTGTCCATTCCGAAGGGAGAGAGATCGACTCGATTGAAATGTTTGTTGGGGAGCGACAGGCGAATTTCGCGTGCGTGCTGAAAGTTCTGCAGGACTGCTTCGCCCATTGCGTAGAGTGTGTGCTGCAGCGATTGACTGTCGTGTTCCGCGAATGTTTCCAGCAAGGTTTGACGTATGCCGTGCCACAGCGTGCTGAATTCCACATCGCCGCTTTCGTAAAGCCAGTCCGCGTGGATGGAGGTGGAAAGAATGCGATCGCGATCTTCTTTTAGGGTGGTGTAAGGGTCTTTCAGAAATCCTTCGAAGGCGGACTTGGTGGTTTTCAGCACGATCAGGTCCGCGATTCCGGATCGGATGGTGGTTCCCTCGCGGGCGCCGTTCAGCGCGGCGGTGCGTTTTTCCTGCGAACCGTGCTGGAACGCGGAGGGGTGCGGTTTCCCTCCCAGCACGATCCGGTTCCAGAGGCTTTCCTGCGCTTCAATGCGCACGCGCGAGATTTGCGGATTGTAAGTTAGAAAGTGTTCGATCAAATGCGAGCAGAAGTTTTCCAATGCTTCCGACGGATATTGCCGCGCCAGTGCGTACACCGTGTTCTTCATCGTGTCTGTAGGGAGGATTTTGCTGTTGTCGCCTTTGGTGTGCGCGGTTTCGAAGTCGCCTTCGAACAGAATCTGGAGGGTCAGTTCGTGGATGTCGTGGCGACCTTCCTGCCGCGATACACGCAGCAGACGGACGCGCGATTTGCCGTAGTCGTTTTGCGTCAGCGTGATGGTCATGGGTCAGCTCCCACGGTATGTGGAGTATCCGTACGGGCTCAGCAGCAGCGGGATGTGGTAACGATCGTTCTTATCGGTGACTTGAAAGGCGATCGTAATTTTCGGATAGAGACTTCGAATTTTGCGCGAACGAAAATATGTTTCGGTTTCAAAGCTCAGGCGGTAAACCGCTTCGGTCAGAGTGCCGGGCTCCAGCAAATGGCGGAGACGTCCGTCGGCGTCTGTGGCCCCGCGGCTGATTTCCTTCCAAGTATTTCCCGCTTGAATTTCGAGCGCCACCGGGACGCCTGCTGCGGGGCGGCCAAGGGACGTGTCGAGGACGTGCGTTGTGATCTCGCTCATGAGTTCAGCAGTTTCTCCAGGCGCAGGCGCGTAATCTCTTTCTGCTCTTCTGCGGCAACGCGCAATTCCACTTCAGGCTCGTGCGCTAGACGTTCTTGCAGCGCTTTCAGTATTTGCTCGCTCGTTTTTCCAGCGGCACAAATTAGAAAGACGTGGCCGAAGGCTGCCTCATAGGCATGGTTTGCCGCTGTTAATACGCTTATTGTTTCCGGCGATGCTCTCTGCGCGACGGACTGTTCGTCTGCCGACCAATTGCGCGCCGTCTGTGTTTGTTTCGCTGCCGCCTTTTCGGCGCCGATTGCTGGATGGCTGCGAAATGCCGTGAGCCAATCGTTGCGCCGGAGCTTTGACCACGCCTCTTGCGCCGCATCATGCAGGTGGGCGACGTCGCGGAAGGGGCGATGCGCGAGCACTTGCCTCACCCATTTTTTCGAACCGCAGCAGTCGTAGAGCGCGTCAGCCGCCTTAGCGCAAGTCATGCGGTTCAATTTCTCAATGCCGCTAAAAGTTTTTGCGGGCTGCACAGCCTTGCCAAAAACGCGAAAGCGGCTGACACCGCCATCAGGAAAAATACTCAACCGGACATGAGTTGTCGCGGTTTTCTCATGCAGTTGCCGGCGAAAAATATGAAGATGGTTCGCTTGTAGTGGGACTCGAGGCAGCAGTTCCCGCCAAACGCCGGCCGAATTTGCCATCGCGCTTGCGCCCGCGGCGCTATCATCCGCAGAGTAGCTTGCCTCTACCGAACAGTCCTCCGGAAAATTGCCTTTGAAATATGCGGTGTCGACGTCGATTCGCCGAATCACGCCCGGCACGCCGAGTTTCACGATCACCCAGTCATGGCCCGCTCCACGCCTGCGACGGGTTTCCCAACCATCGCTCATGTTTTTTCCGTGCCCGGGCATCAGCAGGTTTAAAGGCTCGCTGAAAAATTGATCACTGAACGAAATCACCTGACCACCATTCTCAATCGCGGCCAAGTCCAGCTCGCCTTTCGTCCATTGAGCCGTATCGGGCGTGACCTCCCCGTGCAAACGGAGGCGCGCGACGCCTCCATCCGGATAAATCTTCAAGCGAACGTGGGTGAAGCGCCCCTGCCGATCAGCTCGTCCCTCGCGATCAATCGAGAACAAATTTTGCGAATCCCCTTTCAGAGAAGTCTCCGCCAGCAATTCCACCCACTTCACGGACGCGGCCTGGAGCTTTTTTCTCTCATCTTTGTACGCAGGCCGGCCGCCGAGGTGGCACCCCTCCAAAGAGAAGCGCTCCGGAAAATTTCCCCGAAAGAAGCTTGTATCGACGACTACACCGCGGATCGTTCCCGGCAATCCTAGTCGAACGATGCACCAATCAAAGCCGGGGGTACGACGCCGGCGGGTTTCCCAGCCATCCATCCACTTTCCGCGCGCAGTGTATTTCCCTTCGATAAAGACCGGCTTGGCCTGCTTCAGCAGATTTTCTTTGGGCGCAAAGAACTCGTCATTGGCATCGACGACCTTGGCGCCCAGCCGCTGGGCCGCCAGATCGACCAGATGAGTAAAGCCATTCATACAGCGCCTCGCAGGAGAACGCGGCCAATGGGACTGGGACAGAATTCTCCACGATCGAAAATCTTGCGGCCCCGCAAAAATGTTGTTGTGACCACTCCCGAAAGTTCCCGTCCCGCGTATGGCGTGATTTTGTGCCGATGAAGCAGCCGTGCAGTGTCGACCCGGAATGCAGCGTCCGGATCCCAGATCACGAAATCCGCGTCACATCCCGCCTGAATGGAACCTTTTCGCTTTTCCAATCCTGCGAGACGCGCTGGTCCGCGGCACAACCATTTCGCGACATGCGCGACAGCATATCCGCGTGCATGCGCTTCCGTCCAGACGATCGGCAAACTAAGTTGCAAGGACGAGATGCCGCCCCAGGCGCGAAGAAAATCGCCTTCGTCCGGCAACTTCAGCGATGGAGGACATGGAGAATGATCGGTGGCGATGAAGTCAATCGTACCTTCAGCGAGGGCTTCCCATAGTCTCTCGCGATTTTCCTTTTCGCGGATCGGCGGAGCGCATTTATATTCCGTGGCGCCATGCGCAATTTCTTCGGCCGCGAATGTCAAATAGTGCGGGCAAGTCTCCACGCTGACTTTAACGCCCTCGGCCCGCGCGTGCTGGAGCACTGGAATTGCGTCCGAAGACGACAGGTGGACGATGTGAATCCGCGCGTCGAATTCGCGGCTGAGATGCAGAAGCAGGGCAATGGCTTCGTTCTCGGCAGCGCGCGGCCGCACGGCGAGCCAGGCGTTATAAGCGCGCGGCGATGCGGCTTTCGGCAACCTCGCAATCGCGTTCTCGATCGGTTCAGGCAATTCAGCGTGAACGAGCAAGGGAGCGCCAAGCGCGCTCAGCTGCGGCAGTGCTGCGCGAAGGTGATCTTTGCCGGCGTGCGCAAATTCCTGTACCCCGCTGGGAACCAAGAAACATTTGAACCCAAACAAGCCTGCTTCCCAAAGGGCGCGTAGTTCTCCGATGTTGTCCGGAACCAAGCCGGCCCAAAAACCAACGTCCACCCAAAGCTTGCCGGCCGCCGCTGCCAGTTTTCCGCGAAAGGCTGAGAGCGTGGTGGTTGCCGGAATACTGTTGAGCGGCATTTCAATCAGAGTTGTCACACCGCCAGCGGCCGCAGCGCGCGTGGCTGTAGAAAAACCTTCCCACTCCGTGCGGCCCGGCTCGTTAATATGAACGTGGGAGTCCACAATTCCTGGCATTACAACTAAATCGCCTGCTTCGTAAATTTCCGCGCCCTGCGAGATATTGTCAAAAGCCGACACCGCTGTTATGACCCCTCCGTGAACGTGGATCGCCGCGGCGCGTTCGCCTTCGCGCGTAATGACACGCTTTCCGCGCACAATCAGTTCTGCGTCAGTTGGCATTAGCAAATCATCCGGCGAGTACTTCGAAGAATTCGGCGAGCAAGTTTCGCGCAACATTCCGCCGATAGCGCGCCGTGGAACGAATATCATCGATTGGCGCGATTTCATTGGCCAAGGCGTCCTGCGCGGCTTTCAGAATGTTCGCGTCCGGTTTCTGGCCGCGGAGCAATTCCTCGGTGCGAATGGCGCGAAGCACCGTTGGCGCTACGCTGCCCAGCACGATTCGCACCTCGCCGATTCTGCCTGAATCAACGCGCGCCGCCGCTGCAAAACAAACTTTGGAGATCGCCTGCGCGCGCCTGGTACCAACCTTTCGGTAATATTGTTTCCAGGCGCTCTTCGCTCGCGGCAGGCGAATTCGCCTGATTAATTCCTCCGGCCGCAAATCCATTTGTTTATAGCCGGCGTGAAAACGATGGTAGGGCGTCCAGCGCGCACCGGTTGCCGAAACGATTTCGAGTTCAGCATCGTAGACAATCAATGCCGGGGGCGAATCCGCCGCTGGCGATGCATTGGCGATGTTCCCGCCTAGCGTCCCGCGATTCTGCGTGGCGACGCTGCCAGTTTCCGCCGCAGCCCGGCACAGCAGCGAAAATTCGCCGGCGAGAATCCGATGACGGCGTACATCCGTATACGTGGTTAAAGCACCGAGCGTCACGTGATCCGCGTTCGTTTCAATCCCGCGCAACTCCACTAAATTCCATATGTTCAGAAATTTCCGCTGCGGCAGCTTGCCAGCTTCCAGCAGGACCATCAAGTCCGTACCGCCGGCAAACGGTTTCCACGTTCCCGGCTCACTCGTCATTCGGTCCAGCGCTTCGCCAAGATCGCGCGGCGTTTCCATTTCGTACGCCGGGAGGAATGACCTCACGCACGCGTTCCCGATTGCGCCGTGGCTTCATCAGAATGTTGCACCGCCTGTAGCACGGCTTCGAAAATCTTCGTGTATCCGGTGCAGCGGCAAAGGTTTCCCGAAAGGCCTTCGCGAATCTGCGCATCGTTTAGGTGCGGACAACGATTGAGAAGATTCACCGCCGCGAGCACCATTCCCGGCGTGCAGATTCCACATTGTGCGCCGCCGTGCTTGACGAATGCCTGCTGCACGGCATGGAGCGTTCCGGCCTGCGCGACGCCCTCAATTGTGCGTATCTTCGTTCCTTCGGCATGCGCCGCCGGAATTAAACAGCTATTCACCAGCGCTCCGTCCATCTCCACGGAACATGCGCCACATTCGCCTTCGCCGCAGCCCTCTTTTGTTCCGGTAAGCTTCAGTTGCTCGCGCAGCACGTCGAGCAAGCGAGCCATTGGGTAGGCTTGCAACTCCACCGGCTCGCCATTCACTTCGCATCGCAGGGATAGCTTGCGCGCTACGTCAGGCATGAACGCCTTCCAACATTTCAAGCAGAATCTCCGGTGTAATGGGAAGTTGCCGTACATCGGCGCCGGTGGCTTGCGCGATCGCGTTGGCGATGGCCGGAGCGGTACCATCGAGCGGCAGTTCGCCGATGCCTTTCGCGCCCGCCGGGCCGCGCTCGTAAGGAACCTCCTCGAAGTAGACCCGAATCGCCGGCAAATCCATGGATGTGGGCATCACGTAATTGGTCATCTGCGCGTTGGCCATGCGCCCTTCCAACCACGCGACATTTTCGTACAACGCGAACCCTATTCCCTGCGCCACGCCCCCCTCGATTTGCCCGGCTGCCAGCGCGGGATTAATTACTTTGCCCACTTCCTGTACGGCGACGAAATCGTCCACACGAATTTCTGCCGTGCGCGCGTCCACGGAAACTTCGGCTACATAAACGGCCCAGGCATAGGCGCTATAGGCGTCTCCGCGATAGTTCTCGTCGTCCCAGTGTAAATTGCGCGGATGTTCGTACTTTATGAAAGATTTCAATGCGCCGTGCTTGTCAATATAATTGCGGCAGGCGCTGGAAAATTCGGCAGCGCCATCATCCTGTTTCATCATTCCACTACTCACCAGCGTTTTCTTCAAAGCCAGCGCCGCCGATTCCACCAGCTTGCCCACAATCATCGAGGTGCGCGACGCCACTGTGGGGCCGCTGTTCGGCACATTGGCCGTGTCCGGTTGAATGATTTTAATTTGGTCGCAGTCGAGGCCCAGCGCGTCCGCCGCAATCTGGGAAAAAATCGTGTTGGTTCCCTGCCCCATTTCCGTGCTGCCCGCGAGCACATGAACGCTGCCGTCGCGCATCGCTTCCATTGCCACTTCCGACGCCAGATATTCTTCGCCCGAGCCGGTGAATCCCGCGCCGTGCAGGAATGAGGCGAAGCCGATGCCCTTTTTTACTACGTTTCTCGCATTCTCTTCCACGAAACGCTTGCGCTTTGCGTGGTAATCGCTGAGTTTAAATGCGCGGTCCATCAAACCGTTCATCTCCACTTTTTCTGTCACTACTTGCCCTACGGCCAGGGTTTGTCCTTGGCCAATAAAATTGCGCCGACGCAACTCGTCGGGGGGCATTCCAATGGCCTCCGCGACTCGGTCCAGATGCCGCTCGAGTGCAAAAACGCTTTGCGGCGCGCCAAATCCGCGAAAGGCCCCGTGCGGCGGAAAATTGGTAGCAACGGCGCGGCTATCGATTCGGATGTTTTCGCAATAATAGGGGCCTGCGGCGTGAATCGTGCCTCGCGACAGTACCACCGGCGAAAGCGTTTCGTACGCGCCGCCATCAACCGTAAAATCAATGTGCATCGCCAGTAGCTTCCCGTCGCGGCTCACCGCCGTGCGATGACGCGTTTTTGATGGATGCCGTTTGGTAGTAGCCACCATATCTTCCGCGCGGTCGTAAATTATTTTCACCGGGCGACCCGATTTGCGCGCGAGCAGCGCCGCATGCCCCGCGATCATCGACGGGTATTCTTCTTTGCCGCCAAATCCTCCGCCGGTTTCCGCCTGGATAACGCGTATGCGATTTTTGGGCAAGCCGAACAGAATCACCAGCGCCTTGTGCACGTAGTAAGGACATTGCAGCGAGCCCCACACCGTGACGCCTTCAGATTCACTCCATTGCGCGATCATTCCCTGGGGCTCGATGTAAAGTTGTTCCTGCGCGCCGGTCTCGTACTCGCCTTCGATCACAAAGTCCGCGCTGCTCCAGACGCTATCGACGGCGCCCTTTTCCACGTGAAAGTTTTTGAAAATATTGCCGGTACCCCAAATTATTTCGCGGCGTGCGACAGCGTCTTCGATTGAAAAAATCGCAGGTAACGGTTCGATATCAATTCGCACAAAGCGCCGTGCTTCTTCCAGAAGGTATTTATCGGGATGGGCCAGCAGAACTACCGGCTCTTCGCAGTGATTGACGACACCATCCGCCAGGCAGGGCTGGTCTTCGATGAGCAGCGTGATGCAATTTTTTCCCGGGATATCCTTGGCGGTGACAATCGTGAATTCGTTCCAAGGAATGTCGCCTTCGAAACGAATTCCGCGAATCCTGCCCCGTGGGGCAGGACTGCGCACCGTGGCGCCGTACAGCATCCGAGGGAACGCCAGATCGTCGACGTATTGAGCGCGCCCCGTGACTTTTTCGCGGGCTTCCTTGCGGGGGACTGATTTTCCGATGTTGGGCGTTTGCACCAGCGGCCGCCTTAGTAGCGGATTTTGTTTTCTTGTTGTTGCCAGGCGCGAAATGCAGCCAGCGCTCCATCCTGCGCCATACGAATCATCGGGATTTTGCGCTCGCCGAAAGGCCGCTTGATTTCTTCGTAAATGAATGCGTCATCGAAACCAGCCTTGGCCGCTTCCTCTGCTGAATTCGCGAAATACACGCGCGCTGGACGCGCCCAGTAAATCGCGCCCAGACACATGGGGCACGGTTCGCAGCTGGTGTAAATCTCGCAATCCGGCAACTCAAAGCTTTTCAGCTTCCTGCAAGCTTCGCGAATGGCGACTATTTCAGCGTGCGCGGTCGGATCGTTCGTCGCGGTCACGCAGTTCGCGCCTTCGCCTATGATTTGGCCCTCTTTCACTACCACCGCGCCAAATGGGCCGCCTTTGCCCTGTTGCACATTTTCCAGCGACAGCGCGATTGCGCGAGACATAAAAGTGCCGGACATTTTATTCATTCCATTTCCACAAATATCTGCGCATTCGTTGAGCGATTGTGCGGGAAAAACGTTCGAGGAGAATTGTATCGCAGGCGCCATTCATGGGATTGAAGAATGTAGGCTGAATGCCGCGCCTCATATCGCTTCATCTGCATTTACTTCAGGATCCGGCAGAAGTTCCAAATATTGAAGCTGGCCTGCCGCGAATCCTTTTTCTTTGCGCCGCCAGAAATATAAAAGGGCGCTGCCGATTAGAATTAGAGCGACGCTCAGGCCCGCCCATAATCCGGGGGCGCCAAATCCGGCTCTAAAGCAAAGATAGGCGCCCAGAGGCAGACCCACGGCCCAGTAGAAAAATAAATGGCACAACATCGGGGTGCGCGTATCGCCCGCGCCGCGTAGAGCGCCGGTTGCCACCGTTTGCATCCCGTCGAAAAGTTGAAAAAAGGCCGCGACGAAAAGCAACTTGCTGGCTGGCGGGATCAGCGCTGGATCATGGGTGTAAATCCGCACGATCGCTTGCGGCGCCAGCAGAAACGCAATCGCCATGCAACCCATAAAGCCAGTCCCCAGCAACATCGCCGTCCACCCCGCGCGGCTCGCAGCGTCTGCGTCGTGGCGTCCTAACGCTTGCCCTACTCGCACTGCCGCGGCGGCGCTGATTCCCAGTGGCACCATGTAGGTAAAGCTCGCGGTGTTCAGCGCGACCTGGTGGCTCGCCAATGCTACCGCGCCCAATCTTGCTATCAGTGCCGTGGCCACTGCGAACACACCAACTTCAAGTCCAAATTGCGTCGCGGCTGGCAGCCCCAAATATACCAGGCGCCAGACGCGCGGGAAGTTCGGCAGCCGCGCTGCGTTGCGCAGGCCTGTCTTGTTGCGGTGGTCGTAATACAGCGCATACACAAGTAGCACGGTCATCATGTAGGTGCGTGCGAAGCATGTCGACCAGCCCGATCCCACTGTGCCCATCGCGGGGAAACCCAGATGCCCGTACACCAACGCCCAGTTTCCAAGCAGATTCACCAAATTCGCTGAGATCAACGCCAACATCACAGGTTTCGCCAGATTCATGCCTTGAAGATAGCGCCGAAAAACAAAATAAAGCAGCAGCGGCAATGTGCCCCAATTCAGGGTTCGCAAATACGGAATCGCCTGGTTCAACACTGCGGCTTGAATATTCAGCGAGCGCAATATCGGTTCGAACAGTAAGATCACGCCCATCAGTAGCGGCGCGATGGCCAAGCTCAAGTACACCCCGTTCACCAGCGAGCGGTGACAATCCTCCACATCCCCGGCGCCATACGAATGGGAAACCAGAGTGTCGAGCCCCAGCATGAGACCCGTGCCGAAAATGGCTGCGGAATTGAATAGAACGCTGCCGAGGCTCACCGCTCCAATCGCCACCGCACTGTCCGCCTGCCGCCCCACCATCATCGTATCGACAATGGCCATGGTCATCCATCCCAGTTCCGCAAGGACCAGCGGCAGCGCCAGGCACATCATGGGGCGCGCTTCTTCGGCGATGTAATGTAGAAACAGGCGCTTGATCATGAGTGGCAATCAAATCTGTCACGAGTTTATACTTTTATGGGTGTAGCGTCTCTGATGATCGAGCACCGCCCGCCCGGCGACGCGCGAGTTTGAAACGCAGTGAGCCGGCGAATGCCAGCGCCATGTCAGTGCCATGCGACTGGCCACAGGCGGCGGAAGAAAAAGGGCTGTAAGAAGTTGGACGATTCGCGCCGAGTGGGGGCGCAGCAAGGTGCCCGTGCGGTCAAGGGTGCAGCCAGCGATTCGGTCTCGGACCCACTTGTTGCGGACTATTGTTGCTGTTCACGATTTTGTTGTTCGAATTTTGTAGCGGCCGCCTTCAGGCGAGTCGACGGTTGCAGGCTCTCCCAGCCCTCACCACTACCGCGAATTTTTCCGCAATCTGTTTTGGTCAATCGCCTGATGAAAAATCTTTTTTCGGGAGACCTCCATGCCACAAAAACAGAAACACGTTGAACTGCAAGGCAGCGAGCGTTCGCTGCCGCCGGGAGCCACGAAAATCGGCCCGGCCGACCCTGACCAGAGGATTCAGGTAACGCTGTTTTTACGCCGAGGCTCCTCGCCAAAGCAATTTCCATCTTTGGCTAAAATCGGCAGCCTGCCCCCGGCCCAGCGCCAGCATCTCTCGCGTGCGCAATTCGCGGCGACGCACGGCACGCGCCCAGCCGACATCAAAAAAGTCCGTTCCTTCGCGGCGGAATATAGCTTGAAAATTGTCGAGGCCAGCCGCTCGAGACGTTCCGTAATTCTGAGTGGTACGGTTGCCGCTTTCAGTCGCGCCTTCAGCGTCGAGCTCAATAGTTACAAGCATTCCACCGGCACTTGCCGAATGCGCACCGGCACGATCCAAATTCCCACGCGGCTCGAAGGCATCGTCGAGGGCGTTTTCGGTCTCGACAACCGGCCGCAAGCAAAACCGCATTTTCGCATCCGCAAGAACGTCGGTAATGCTGCGAATCCTAACGCTTCAAGCGGCTCGTACACCGCGCTGCAAGTTGCGCAAGCCTACAATTTTCCGACGGAGACGGATGGCACCGGGCAAACTATAGGCATTCTGGAATTGTCCGGTGGATTCAAGGCGGCGGACCTCACCACGTATTTCACGAGCCTGAGCATCAAGACGCCAAAAATTACAGCAGTCTCGGTCGATGGCGCTACCAACTCACCGACGGGTAGCGCCGATGGGCCCGACGGCGAAGTCGAACTCGATATCGAAGTTGCCGGCGCGATTGCACCGGCCGCCCAAATCGCGATGTATTTCACTCCGAACACAGATCAGGGCTTTCTCGACGCTCTTACCACCGCGGTGCACGATACGACTCTGAAACCCTCTGTCGTTTCGATCAGCTGGGGCGGGCCGGAAAGTTCCTGGACGCAACAAGCCATGAGCGCCTTCAGTTCTGCTTGCGAAGATGCTTCTACAATCGGCGTTACGATTCTGGCTGCTTCTGGCGATGACGGATCGACCGACGGCAGCGCCGGCGGCACACCCACAGTGGATTTTCCCGCGTCCAGTCCCTATGTGCTCGGGTGTGGCGGGACGAAGCTCGCATTATCAGGCGAAACAATTTCCAGCGAACAAGCCTGGAACGAACTTTCAGCCGGCGAAGGCGCCACTGGCGGCGGAGTGAGCGAATTTTTCGCACTTCCCAGTTTTCAGCAGTCTGCGAGCGTGCCAAAGGCGCCAAATGGATTCGTGGGCCGCGGCGTGCCGGATGTTGCAGGTGACGCAGATCCTGAAACCGGATATAGCGTGGTCGTTGACGGGCAACAAACCGTAATCGGCGGCACTAGCGCCGTGGCGCCGCTGTGGGCTGGCTTATTGGCGCGAATTAATCAGTCGCTCGGCGCCAGCGTCGGATATTTGAATCCGTTGCTGTACAGCGCGAAAGCGGAAAGTTCGCTGCACGACATTACCAGTGGAAATAATGGCAGCTATTCCGCTGGGCCTGGTTGGGACCCGTGTACGGGGCTTGGTTCACCTAACGGCGCCGCTTTGCTGCGGGTGCTGACGACGAAGCCCGCCTCGCCAGCGCCGTCAAAAGGCCGCAAACCAATTCACAGAAAAAAAGCAAAACTTGATTCCCACGCTTTCCGCTCTGTGAACGGCCACTTATGAGTAGTATAGTTTTCGGTCCTGAGGAGGCCCCGCAAATGGCGTCGCGCTGGCGATTTTATTTTCTGACCACGGTCATTACATTTCTGGCGACGTCAGCCGCCCCCACGCTCTATGGTCAGAGTCCCTCCGACCAAACTCCGCCCCCGCCGAGCACGGCTCAGCAGAATCCGGCATCACAGAGCACGACGCAAGCGACTGCAACACAGCCCAGTACAAATGAGCCGCAATTCAATCCCAGTCTCTTTTCGAATCTGCAATGGCGTTGTATCGGTCCGTTTCGGGGCGGCCGTACGGTACCCGGCACCGGCGTACCGAATGAGCCAAACGTCTTCTACATCGGCGTGAACGACGGCGGCGTGTGGAAAACTACCGACGCCGGCCGTACCTGGGTTCCGATCTTCGACGGTCAACCGACCGGCTCGATTGGCGCATTGGCCGTCTCGCCATCGCATCCCGAGGTCATTTACGTTGGCAGCGGCGAAGGTTTGCGGCGCCCGGATCTTTCCACCGGAGACGGAATTTACAGGTCCACCGACGGCGGCAACACTTGGAAACATCTGGGGCTTCGCGATGGCCAGCAAATAGCAACGATCCTGATCGATCCGAAAGATCCTAACCGTGTTTTCGCCGCCGTGCTCGGACATCCTTATGGGCCGAATCCCGAGCGCGGAGTTTTTCGTTCGACGGACGCCGGTGAAACCTGGAAGAAAATTCTGTACAAGGATGAGGACACCGGCGCGGTCGATCTCGCCTTCGATCCTGCGAATTCGCAGATTTTGTATGCGGATATGTGGTCTTCCCGCCGTCCGCCGTGGAGCATCGGAAATCCACTCGAGGGGCACACCGGAGGACTCTTCAAATCGACCGACGGCGGGGACACCTGGCACCCGCTGACAAAAGGGCTGCCGACCAACGAGCAAGGGCTAGGCCGCATCGGTTTCGGCATCGCGCCCAACGACCCCAATCGCATCTACGCGTTGGTGGATGCCGCGCCGGAATTCGGCGGGCTGTATCGTTCAGACGACGCGGGCGAAAGTTGGAGGCCTGTGAATCATGAAGGGCGAATTTGGGGACGCGGCTCCGATTTCGCCTGGGTGCGCGTCGCGCCGGACAATCACGACACAATTTATATCTGCAACACTTCTACCTACCGCTCAACGGATGCGGGCGAAAACTTCACCGCTATCAAGGGCGCGCCCGGCGGGGACGACTACCACACTGTGTGGATCAATCCTGAGAATCCGCAAATCATCCTGCTTACCAGCGACCAGGGCGCAACGATCAGCGTCAACGGCGGCGCCACATGGAGTTCCTGGTACAACCAGCCGACCGCGCAGTTCTACCATGTGATCACCGACAATCAATTTCCCTATTGGGTTTACGGTGGACAACAGGAAAGCGGCTCGGCAGGTACAGCAAGCCGCAGCGACTGGGGTGAAATCACTTTTCGCGACTGGCATCCGGTCGGGACTGAAGAATTCGGTTATGTCGCGCCTGATCCCTTGCATCCCAACCTGATTTACGGCGGCAAAGCCACACGCTTCGACATGATCACGGGACAAACGCAGGATATCTCGCCCGCGATTTTGCGCAGCGGCAAATACCGCTTCAATCGCACCGCGCCGCTGATTTTTTCGCCCGCCGCCCCGCACACGCTCTACTTGGGCTCCAACGTATTGTTCAAGACCATTGACGCCGGACACACCTGGCAGATCATCAGCCCGGACTTGACGCGGGAAGATCCTGGCGTGCCGGCAAATTTGGGCCACCTGGCGGCGAACGATCCGGCGAAAGAAAAACATCGCGGCGTGATCTATTCGCTCGCGCCGTCACCTTCGGACGCCAACTTGATTTGGGCGGGCACCGACGACGGCCTAATCTGGATTACGCGCGACGGCGGCCAGAATTGGCGCGACATCACGCCTCCGGAATTAACTCCGTGGAGCAAGGTGGCGCAACTCGACGCATCGCACTTCGATCCCAACACGGTTTACGCCGCGGTGAACCGGTTCCGGCTCGACGATTTGCATCCTTATATTTATCGAACGCACGACGGCGGGCAAACTTGGCAAAAAATTACAAATGGGCTGCCCAATGACGCGTCCGTGAACGTCGTCCGCGAAGATCCTGAGCGCCAGGGCTTGCTTTTCGCCGGCACCGAGCGAGCCATTTTCGTTTCCTTTAACGATGGCGATTACTGGCAATCCCTGCAGCTGAATCTACCGGCAACTTCGATGCGCGACCTCGTCGTTCACGAGAACGATATCGTGGTCGGCACACATGGGCGCTCCTTCTGGATTCTCGACGACATCACGCCGCTGCGCCAACTTACCGATGAAATCATAAAATCGCGCACGTATTTATTTCATCCGGCCATGGCCTACCGCGTGCGCAGTTACGTCATGACCGACACCCCGCTGCCCCCGGAGGAGCCAGCCGGAAAAAATCCACCTGACGGCGCGATCATCGACTATTACATTCAATCTCCCGCGCCGGATGTCGTGAAGCTTGAGATATTCGATCCGTCAGGAAAAGTGTTGCGTACATTTTCAAGCACGGATAAGCCCGATGTGTCCACGGAACAGCTCGGCAAGGAATTGAACGTCCCGCTCTACTGGATTCGTCCGCCACAGATTCTTTCGGCTGAGCCAGGCTCGCATCGATTCGTGTGGGATTTGCGTACTCCACCCCCTGGGTCGGTGCGGCACAACTATCCCATCTCGGCGATCCCGCACGATACGCCGCGCGGCCCGCGCGGGCCCGCTGTGCTGCCCGGGACGTATACAGTCAAGCTCAGCGTGGCCCGAAACGGCGGTCAAACCAGCGATCAAGCGGCGGGGGCGCAGGAACAAACCGACGCCGTAAAATCCTGGTCGCTGGAAATCAAGATGGATCCGCGCGTAACGACTCCTACCGCGCAGCTGGAGCAACAATTCCAGTTGGCCTCTCGAATTTGCGAGCAAATGAACGCGACCTACGCTGGGCTCGCGCAAGTTCGTGGCTTGCGGGCTCAGCTCAAAGATTTAACACGGCAGGCTCCGAAAGGCGATCTCGCTGATGCGATCACCGCGCTCGATCAAAAAGTCGCGGCACTGGAAGGCACCTACAAGGAGTTCGGCCCTGTTTCGGCTCAGGACAGTTTCGCACAACTGAACGGACAATTTGGGAAACTGCTGGAAGTAGTGGATGGGGCCGATGCGGTGCCAACCCAAATCGCGCAGGATACTTTCGTGGATCGTCAGCGAGCGCTCGCATCCGTGAATAATAATTGGGACGACATCAAAGGCCACGTCGTGCCCACGTTGAATGACCAGCTCCTGCGCGTCAAGCTACCGCCGATCGATTTAAGCAAAACAGTCGATCCGCAATTACAAAACTCCGCGGAAGACGAACCGTAGCGCAAAAATGTCGAACGCTTAAATCCGGTCGACCTTCGCCGCCAGAATAAAGTCACTCTCGGTCAAGCCGTTGATTTTGTGCGTCCAGGTGGTGACTTCCGCTTTCCCCCACGACAATAAAATATCCGGATGGTGCCCTTGCTCTTCGGCGATCGCGCCAACTCTATTCACGAACGCCAGGGCCTGCGCAAAATCGGTGAACTTAAATTCGCGCATGATGTGATGACCGTCTACTACTCTCCATTGAGGTACTTGCTTCGCTAAATCCTCCAGTTCTTTCCCGGCCAGTGGTGCAACGCCGCCCCGGCAGGGCACACAATTTTTGGTCGCAAGCTGGCTCATCTGTTCCTCCTGAAATGCTGTTCTCCTGCAATTCTACAAGAATCACTCGCGCGCCCGTTACTGCGTCACAATGTTCTCAAAAAAAAGCGCGATGGCAAATTCCGCGGCTGTTCTGTTATCCTCTTGCGCACAAATTGCTTTAGGTCCCTGCTATCCATCACCTTGAGAACTGTGAGGCCAAAAATGCCCGATGAACTTGGCGAGTTGAAGGAACGCGCGGAAGCGGCGGAACACGAACGCGGCCTCGCTCCGGTTACGCTCACGATGGCAATACTCGCGGTGCTGGTCGCCGCGGTCACCTTGTTAGGCCATCGCGCGCACACTGAGGAAGTCCTGCTGCAGACTCGCGCGGCTGATCAATGGGCCTATTATCAGGCCAAGGAAATTCGACGCCGTAACTACGAATTATTCCTCGATGAACTGTCGATTTTTACGCTGCAAAACGAACAACAAGTTGGCGCCATTCGTGACAAATACTCGAAACAAGTGGACCGCTACGCCGGCGAACTGAAGGATATTGAAGCAGAAGCCAGGAATGCTGAAACCGAAGTGAAGACGGAGGAAGCCCGCGCCGATCGCTTCGATCTTTCGGAAGTCTTGCTGGAAGCAGCGTTGGTGATTTGCTCGATCACGCTTCTCACCCGCAAAAGAATTTTCTGGTACTTCGGTATCGTGCTTTCACTCGCGGGACTTGTACTGGGAATCACCGGCATTATCATTCATTAGCGCTGACACTCACACCGCTTGCGCAGCCGTCGCGCGCCGCGAGTGTCGACATCATGTCGCCGCAACCCCATACAGGAAGCAGTCAACCGCGAACGCAATCAGCCGCGCCCGGGCTTAATGGAATGCGCGTCCATGTATTGCCGCACATATTCCCCAAAGGTCTTCTCTAATTTCAAAGTAACCGGGCCAGGCGCAATAGCTATCTTGTGGCCGTTAATTTCGCTGACACCCAGCATGCTGCGATTTGTCGAAGTAATAAAAACTTCGTCGGCAGTAAACAAATCTTCGGGACGCAACGTCCGCTCTTCCACCGGCGCTCCGGCTGACGAGCCAATATCGAGCAGCACGGCGCGTGTAATTCCCGGCAAACATCCTGCCCCGATGGGTGGCGTCGAAACTCGGCCGGCCTTCACGCAAAAAATATTGGCTGCGGTGCATTCGGCCACTTCGCCGCGCTCGTTCAAAAGCACTACCTCGTCGAAACCGGCTTGCTGTGCTTCGTAATAGTTCCAGACATTATCCAGCCACGAAAGCACTTTCACCCCAGCCAGCGGCGATGCCGCGTGCCGGCCATGCTCGCGTATACCCAAGCGCGACGGCTCGCGATACGAAGGCAAATCCGCGGAGCACAGGATCAAATCCACGCGCGGGAGATCTTCGTCGCTGCGCCAGAATCCCACCTGGTTGTACACCATATAGACCCGGGCGGCGCCTTCGGCGACTTTATTAACCCGAAGCAACTCCCCCAATTTTCCCCGGACCTCGCTCTCCTCGAATGGAAAAGGGCAATGCGTGCGTTCCGCGTCGCGCTCGAGTCGTTGCCAATGGCGCTCGAAGGCGAATGGGATACCTTCATAAATGCGCACGGTGGTGAAGAGGCCCCACCCGTTCAACAATCCCGCCTGGCCCGGTGAGAGCCTAACTTCTTCAACAGGCTGCAGCCGGTCATTATGGAAAACCATCCTATGGATCATGCCACCTCCCTACCGTGCGGACCTGCGGCGCTAAGCGAACACCATTCTAACGCAGAAGGGTTTCGGCATTCCGGCGACCTTTGCCGCAGGATATTAGCCTTTGCCTTGGATGGGCGGGAGTTCGTGGCCAGCCGACATCCGATAGGCATGTTTTTACGGTTTTGTTGGTTTTGTGGTCGCGACGTGGATGTTCGACGCCCGTTGCGCCCAATGCGCGGACGGCTGGGCTAGGGTTGCAGTGCCCGGCATGGCTAAAGACCGGTTGCTGCAGAATCAACATCTCCGTTCAAGGCGCTATGTAGTTTTTTCCGGCCTCGGTCACCGTCCCGGGGCTCTGCGATGGTACAACTACCGATGCTGTTCTATTGACATCGGCTAGGTACTGCGCCTAAATTGAACTGGTACTTATAGGAGTAATACTATGCGGTACGTAGCTAAGGCCTTTCTTATCGCGATTCTTACAGTTTCCTTATTGAATATTCCTGCTTTCTCCGCCGATGAAAAGCCTCTCGGGCTGATTACCCAGGCTCAAGAGGCCCGGTTGGGCGATGCCAATGTCGCGATTGGCACCACGGTGTATCCTGGCGACACCTTGGCCACCGAAATCGGCGGC
>Ga0182015_10000965_pt1 | contig 39722 bp, 40 predicted proteins | sample 712P3MmetaG_FD_120478 | JGI IMG/M metagenome (GOLD analysis project Ga0182015, IMG submission 120478) | Permafrost microbial communities from Stordalen Mire, Sweden - 712P3M metaG | ecosystem: Environmental > Terrestrial > Soil > Wetlands > Permafrost | place: Sweden: Stordalen | collected...
ACTTTCGTACGTTGGCCGCGCCCACGGTTTGACTGCCTGGCGAGAATTCGCCTTATTCGTACACGCGCGGTTCCTTCACTGTCACGACTCTAGCAAGTTCCAGTACCAGTGTCAAGTTGTTTGTTTGCATCGAGTAGGGAAGTGCGCCCGGAACAATCGTTGTACATAATTTTGTACATATGGGGTCCGTAACTCGCACTAACTGCATACAACTCGCCGCATCTCGCTCACCTCTAACCGTTCTTGTTTGCAGCATTCGGGAATGTTCTATAAACTACTTTGCGCATTCCTGCGGCGTGCCGGTCTGTCCGACGGCAGTCGCGTTTTTCGCGGTTGGTGTTCCAGGGGGATGGATGCAACGGGTGATCGGTAAGCTGGCGCTGATCGGTTTGTTTCTGGCGCTGACCGGCTGCGGCGGCTCTTCATTCCCGTTGGCTCTGGTGATTTCCACGAGCCCCGGCACCATCTCCGGCGGCGGCACTTACACGTTCTCCGCGACGACCACGAATTCGACGACGCAATCCGGCGTCATTTGGTCGCTAGCTCTGAACACGCCGAGCAGCACCACGGATTCGACCACGCCTTGTTCCTCGCCGTGTGGCACCTGGGTTAACGCGGGAACGGCGATCACTTCGCAGACGACTTCCGGCAGCACGACTTACTACAACACCGTCACTTCGATTACCTACACGGCGCCGCTGACGCCGCCGACGCCGAACGCGATCGTTCTCACGGCGGCGGCTCCTTCGAATGCCGCCGTCACCGCCGACATTATTTTCGAGGTCGGCGCCCCGGCCGTCGTCGTGCGCCTCGCGAATACCTTCACAACGATCGCGCCCGGTGCCGCGCCGGTGACTCTCAATGCCACCGTGCAATTTGACTCAACGAACGACGGCGTCAATTGGACGCTGGCCGCCGCCGGTTCACCGTGCAGCCCGGCTTGCGGAACTCTCTCGCCAGCGGCCGCGCCCAGCTTCAGCGCGGTCTATACGCCGCCGGCGACCCTGCCAACGGCGCCAAATAATTCGCCGACGATTACGGCCACATCCGTGGCGAGCAGCACGTCGACTGCCTTCGATTCGTTCTTGATTCAAACGCCCCCGCTTCCGATCAGCGTGCAGATCACGAATCCATTCACGACGGTCGCAGCGGGTTCGCCCGGCGTCACGGTTAACGCGCAAGTGACGAATGATCAGCAGGGCCAGGGTGTCACGTGGTCAATCTCGCCCTCATCGAATACGGGTTCGCTGAGCGCCAACGAAGCTTTGAGCGTCCTCTATACGCCGCCAAACACGGCGCCCCAGCCACCCTTCAACACGCCGACAATCACGGCGACGTCGGTGGCAGACCCCACAAAATCGGCGTCATTCACATTCACGATCGACAGCTCGTCCGCAGCAAAAAGCGCATGCGACACCAACGGCCAGTACGCATTTTATTCGCGCACAACCGATAGCGCGCACAAACCGTTCTTGGTTCTTGGGAGCATGACTCTTGATAACGGCAAGGTCATGGTGAATTCGGTAGATGTGAACGACAATCTCCAGATCGTGTCAGGCAGCGGAATCTCCGGGACCTGCAGTCCCGCGCGCCTTGCCAATTCCTTCGGAGATGCGTCGACTAGTGTGATTACCTTAGACTCTCCGCTGCCGGGATCCGGAGGTAAAACTTCATTCGCCTTGTCCCTGTACGGCGATGGTTCAACGGGTCAGTCCGGTGATGTATTCGGTAACGTCCAACCTATCGGTGTCGACGGCACACTTGTGCGACAGGATCCGGGCTCATTTACAAACTTCGGTGGCGAATTCTCATTTATCCTGTCGGAGCCTTCAACGAGCGCTACCGGGCGCTTCACACTTACCTTCAATGGCGCTAGGGGCGCAGTCACAAAAGGCTTGGTGGACGCCAATGTTACTGGTGTCGGCCAAGTCGTTTCCTCGGGTGCGCTCACGGGGAGCGCCACTCCTCCCGACGCGAATGGCCGCGGTACGATGAGTCTCAATTTTGCAGGGCAGGAAAGCCGCGCGTTCGGTTACTACGTCGTCTCGGCGCGCCAGTTCCTTCTATCCGAGATGGATCCCAACGCAGCGTCTGCCGCGTCCGGCCCACGTGCGTACAGCCCGGTCATGTCACGCGGAGGTGGATACACTCAATCGCTTTCTTCATTAACGAGCGCCTCCATTAACGGAGTCCGTACGCTTTTGCGCAACGGCTCCGAAAACACGCAGCCCATTACGCAGAGTCGAGACATGGCTAGTATTTTTTCGATCTCGGGTTACTTCGAGAAAGACGCGGCGTCGCGGGTAACGATAAGCTACCGAGCGAGATTCAACGTCGGTGTTCTGGCAGCGACGCCCTCGGACCCGAAACTAGTCACATTCGACCCGACCACCGGCCGCGCGACGCTCGCCTACAATAGCGGCGCGGGCCGCGGATTCGTGGATTCCGCCGTAATTTACCTCGCAGCGCCAAACGTGGGAACATTCCTCGACATCACGACCGGCGCGGCGAATCATGCGCTCGCGGGCTCTCTCACAGTTCCGATCAATGAAGGATCGTCGCAACCGTAGCGTCGGCCCCCACACGCGCAATCACGCCGATGCGCCACCGGTTTCGTAGGGGCTGGCCGGCCGTTCTCGCTCGAGAGACACTCGAAATCAATGTCACCGGCAAATCGCCGGAAGCACCAATTCCCATTTTCGCTTTTCTATTTTCTGTTATTGCCGCCCCCCATGCTCACCATTCCCCAAATCGAAGCGCTCCGCGCCGCGAATCCGCATCTCTACGAGGCGCTGAAACGCGTGGTCACTGGCGTCAACGCTATCGGCACCACAAATAAACTCAGCCTCGACACCGCCGTCTCCGATGGCACCGATTTCGCGCGCGTTGCGTCCGACGCTCTGACGAACAACGCCATCGATCCCGCAAAGCCAGGCGTCTTGATGCGTGGCTCCGTCCCGCCCGTGTGGAGCACCGGCTTCACCTACGCATCCACGCCATCAAGCATCACTTGGTCGTGGACCGGCCTCACAATATTTCGCGCCGATGGCACAAGCACTTCCGTCGGGAGCGGCTCGCTCGCCGTCAGCGCCCTCGCCGCCGGAACCACCTACTACTTCTATCCTTACTGGGACGAAGCGGCGCAGGCGCTAGCATGGGTCGCGAGTGGCGTGGGCTCGCCAGCAAATGCGCAATCCGCGAAAACAAACGCCGCCGCGCAGCAGCAGGCGCTGCAAGGACGCATTCCGCTCAGCCAGGGCGCGATGGTCGCAGCCACGCCCTCATCGGGCAGCGGGGCCGGCTCGGGCGGCGGCAGCGGAAGTTGCTTGCGCGCGGGCACAATGGTGCTTTGCCGCGATCGCGGCACCGTGCCGCTCGACACATGCCGCGTTGGAGATCATCTTCTCGGTCCGGGAAATGGCGGCGTCGGCCCGCGCGGCGATGTAGTCCTGGGCGGAAAAGACTCGTGGACGCGCATCGTCCGCCTCGACGTGTTGCCGGCCGACACATTCATCCGCTTGCATCTTTCAAACGAAGAGACGCTCGACGTCACGCCGCATCACATTTTCACGCTGGCCGACGGCTAGCCAATGCGCGCCGAACGCCTGTGCCTCGCGGATATTTTGGTGGGCCGCTTCGGCCGCCTCACCCTGCGCCGAATTGAAGCGATTATCGAGGAAGGGAAGAAAGTGACAGTGAGCTGCGCGCCGATCCACGAATTTTACGCAGGCCGCCACGCCGCGACAGTTCTCACGCACAATTACACATTCAATTCCTAACGTGCCGCGCCGCGTCGCCGTCGCTCCGGCGTCTTTCTGCAGGGAGGCGAGTCAAAATCGCCGTGGAAGCCGTGCTGAGAATGTCCGATCGGCACTCACGGGGCTGACCGGAAGGCCGGCCTTTTTTTTCGCTACGCTTTCACGCTCCACCGCCGAAGTTTCGGTATCACGTTTTTGGCGAGCTCCCGGGCCTTCGCTTCTGGCATGCGTAGCTCACCGGTCATGTTCTCGACGGACTTCGCGATCATTCCATCGAGCGTCAAGTCCGGCCTCGTAAACGCGCCGCTCTTGTAGCAGAAGATGCAAAATTCGGAGTTGCGCGCGCCGTCGGCGTTCGTCGCAAAATTGTTCGCCGCTTGGCCCGACGCATCCTGGAACTCGCCGAGCGGCATTCCGCAGCTTTGGCAACTCAGTTTGTCGCCCGTGCCGTGAAATATATCCGCGCCCGTCATTGCTTGCAAGTTCGCTTGTCACTCGTCGCTTTCACTGCTTCGGAGTTCTATGCACGGCCGCACATACTATCTGACCACGCTCGATGCCTGGCAACGGAGCGCGCCACGCTTCGCCTCATCGCACTTCGCGCACGCGGATCCCGGGGCGAGCTCATCCGAGCCCCCGGGCGCAATCATGATCGTCGCCTTCGTCGAAGCTGATGAGGGCGTTCACAACACACTCGCCGCCGATCCCGAGTGGGAATCGTTGCCGCATCCGCTCTCAAACAAGCCCGTTTCCGCGCGCGTAGCCGCCGCACTTGCGGCGCACGGCGTCGCTACAAGCGCTAATACATTCGACGTCGCAGAAGCGATCTCTCGCGCCCACCCGATCCTGCGTTACCGTGTGTTCTAAGCGCGAGTCTTATTAGGGCATCAGTGCGTCTCGCTCGTTACTTATCACTCGTCACTCATCACTTCCACCCGTGCTAATTCGCCCGTACACTGACGCCGATCTCTCCGCGCTGCGCCGCATGCATGAAACGCAGGGCTTCGACTACGCGTTCCCCGATCTTCGCAATCCGCTATTTCTCTCAAAGCTGGTCGTAGAGGATGACGCTGGCCGCGCCGTTATGGCCTCGCTCGCGCGCCTAACGTGCGAGATCTACCTACTGATGGATCCAGCCGCAGGAACTCCGCGCGATCGCTTCGCCCGCATCGCCGCCCTTCAGCGTGCGGGCGAATCGGATCTGCGAACTCGCGGCCTCGAGGACGCGCACGCATGGCTGCCGCCGCGCATCGCCGCAAGATTCGGCCGTCGCATTGAGCGGCTCGGCTGGCTCTGCGACGATGCCTGGACGCCCTATTGCCGCCGCTTCATCCCGTAGCTCGCGGCGCGGGCATCTTGCCTACGTTCTGCCTCGTAGCATACTCCGGCCGGATGATGGCGGGCGGACGCCGCGCCGCGAACGCCCGGCTGGCAATTGAAATCTCAAATCTGAAATCTTAAATTTTCTTCCAAGGAGATCCAAATGGGACGCGGCGCTCAACAACAAACTCGTCAACTCACCGATCAGCAGCTCGCTCTTCAAAACCAAATGCTCGGCCAGGAGAATCAGCAAACGCCGCAGGACCGCACTCTCCTGATGCCGACAATCAGCTCGCTACTCACCAATCCCGGTTACACGGCCGCGCAGCAGAACGCGATCACGCAAGAGGGCATGGGATCCGCGCGCACCGCCTACGATTCGCTCGCGCAATCGGCGCAGAACCAAGTGACGCGTACGAATAATTCCGCCGGCTTCGACGATCTCACCGCGCAGCTCGGCCGCTCCGAAGCCCAGAATCTCGCGCAGCAGGCCCGGCAAAATCAGATCACGTTCGCGAACGATGCACAAAGCCAGCAGCTCGCCGGACTGAGCGCGCTAGGCCAGACCTACGGCATCGACACCAATCTCCTCGGGAAGTCGATGGGCATCCCCGCCCAACTGCTGGGCGTTCGCTCGAGCGCATCCGGAAATCCCGACTACAGCTCTCTCGGCGGCCTCTTCGGCAGTCTCGGCCTCGGACTGGGCTCTCTGTTCGGATAGGCCACGGTGTCGCAAACCCGCCGATCTCAAGCGTTCGGCGATCGTAGGGTCCGTCGGAAGACGGACTGGCCCTTCAAGATTTTGCTTTCTAATCACACTAAAATCTCAAAACAACCGGACGATCTCTCGCGAGGTTTTACATTCCCACAACATCGGATCGTCCAGTCATTTAAATGCCATGATCGCCCGGCCAGCACATGTAGGGTGCGTCATAACGCGCGCCGCTTTTTGCTTGGATAAAACGAGAACCCGCGCGAGGATTCTCTCAATCTCGAATTTCAAATCTAAAATCCGAATCGCAAGTATCGAGGCTCCCCCATGGCCCGCTTCCTCGACTTTTATCACCTGGCCGCCGCGTTCGCCGCGCTGGTGCAATTCTCGCTGTTCCTGCGCTGGCTCTACCGTCGGATTCGCAACGATGAACTCACGCGCATCTTCGTCGAGGATATGGCCACGAACCATCTTCCGCAGATCTACGTTTTGTTGGAAAAATTATGCGAGCAGCAGGGAATTGACCGTAATGCGCCGCCCCCAATTCGCTGGATCAACTTGAACGGCTTGAACCGTTCTTAGATTTCAAATTGAAACGTCGAATCTTCTCGCCGCCAGCATCGAGAATGGGGCGGCCAGCACAAGTAGGCTTCGTCGGCAGAGGGAAGGGTTTCCGGGTGTCGCGCTGCAGTTCACCGAATCTCCCAGACATCGCTCCGCACCGCCTGTCGGCGGACCTTTTCAGTTCCAATTATCTAATCGCAGCGCCAGCATCCCACCGGCAAGTTGCCGTGGAACGGCAGGGGTCAGGAATGTCGGCAGAATGCCGACGCTGCGTTCGTGCGGGTTGAAACCCGTAGCTTCTGGCGTCTCAGATAGGCTCAGACCCTAAATCCAGCTAAGACGCTGCGCTTTTTCTCCTCCGCGTTGCAATTTGTTTCGCGGCGTAAATCGTTCCGGCGCGTTTGCGTCCGCATTCTGTTCGCCCGTGCGAGAATCGCGTCGAGAAGACGATACGTCACCCATAGGACCGCGCCCGTTGGCACTCCCATCGCAATCCCGAATGCGAGCCCGGCCTTTGCCTGCGCCGGAAAAACGATCTCAGGCCAACCCCAGAAAATCGTGCACGCCGCGGTCGTGACCAAGTATTCGCCCACCCCCCGATACGGGGCGCTTCTTGATGCGATCGCGGCATGCACAGTCGCGTTCATGGGAGGCGCAGAGATTAGGCGGACCAGCATCGCGCGTCAATCCGAACATCTACGGAGTCTCTTCCGTGCATTCCACGTACGTACAATTGGCAATCGGCGCCGCTGCTCGGCACCAACTCGACCCGGCCATTGTTTGCGCCATCGTGGAGCAGGAGTCTGCGTGGCAACCGTGGGCCAGTCGGTTTGAGCCGGCGTTTTTCGCTAAATATGTCGCACCGCTTTTCGCGATCTGCAAGGGCGAGCCCCCAACAAATACCGAAGCTTATTCGCGTGCCTTCTCATGGGGCCTGATGCAGGTAATGGGGCAAACGGCGCGCGAGCGGGGCTTCACCGGTAAGTTTCTAAGCGAGCTATGCGATCCCTCGACAGGCCTCGACGCCGGCTGCGAACTCTTCGCGCATAAGTTCGCTCTCGCTGAAGGCAAACTCGAACGCGCCCTGGCGCTCTGGAACGGCGGCGCAAATCCCGAGTATCCCGCGCAAGTTCTGGCGCGCGTCGCGAACTACAGCGCGCTCAGTTCACCCGCGTAGCACCGAGGCGCACATCGCCGAGACCGCCCAAACAGAAATTGTAGGGCGAGACATAAGACGCGCCGCTCTTCGCATATTTCTGCGGAGCACAACACGAAACTCGGCGAAACCAAAAGGCACTCGTAGCATCAGTAGGCCGCGGCCCGGAACTTTATTCCTTTTACCAATATGCCTCTTCGCCACATACTTGCCACCGTCGCCGCAATCATCGACGTGCCGTTGATCGTGTATTCCTGGCTCGAATCTCGTGCCGACCGCGCACAGTTGCAAGCCACACTCGCCGCTCAGCAACAAATGATTGACCTAGCCGAGTCACGCGAACACGAGAGCGCCGCCGAGTTAAAAATCTCGCTCGATCAAATCGCAGCGCTCAAGCGTCAAGTGCAGACGCCGGCGCAAATCATCAGCTCATTGCCGCAGTATTTGCCCTTGCCCGAGCCGATCACGCTAGAACCCGCGCCGCGGGCTTCAACTCAACAATCATCCGAGTCGATCAGTTCCGCGCTCCGCCCACAGCGGGGAATCGCCGCCGAGAAGGGAACTGTCGCGTCGACCGCGCCCAGGTCGTCCGACTCCCATGGGACGTTCCTGCCCGATAGCCCCGCGCCTCACCGCTCCGCTGCCGACGTTTTCTCTGCTCTCAAATTTGAAATTTCAAATTTCAAGTCCTCTCGCGCGTTCACTGCCCCAGTGAAGGACGCAGCACCTCCGCGAGATGCACAATCTCCGGATCAGCTAGCCACGTCTTCCGGCAACGCCGAAATTCCTGACGCAGATCTCAAACCCCTCTACGACTTTGTCCAGGATTGCCGAGCCTGTCAGGCCCAACTCGCCGCCGCCAACGCCAATCTGACCGACGAACAAGCTCGCTCCGCCGCGCTCGCGCGCGAACGCGACGCTGCCGTAACCGCCGCAAAGGGCGGCGGTTTCTTGCGCCAGCTCAAGCGCGACGCAAAATGGCTGACCATTGGAGCTGTCGCCGGCGTCGTCCTCGCCCGCACACGTTAGTCACCACGCCACAAATCGGGCCACCGGTGCGGCACCGGGGTCATTCACGTGGACCGGCTAGACAGCTCGATCGAACGCATGCAGCTATCGCAAAGGGCTCGCGTATGCGATCGGAAACTGCCGCGCGATACGCATTTTCAGTTCAACAAGCCGTTGTACCGTCCTCCGAAACCTCAAATCTGAATTTTCCCCGATCGCCGAATCGCCTCTCACACCGTCAACGCTGAAATGACGATCGTCCCCAACGCAATCTCAAACGCGACGGCTACAGATCTAAATTGCCCAAGATGAGACCTTGGCTTAGCTGGCGATAGAATCAAAGCGTCAGTCGAGTCACGGCGATGTAGGAAGTACAGGCGCTCTACTCAGCTCCCATCCAGCTCGTGGCACACTCCGAATCGACCGCCGCGGACCGCTCCGCTCAAAGCGACTGGCCGCTCAAAAGAACCAGCGACCCCTCGGCCCCTCCAACCGCCAAATCGCGCCATGCTCAGCAACCGTCAGAAAATTCCACGCAAGAAAATCGAATACAAGCCGTCGCCGCTATGACGCTCCTCCAACCGCTAAATCGCGCCACGCCCAGCAACCGTCAGAAAATTCCACGGAAGAAAATCAAATACGAGCGGTCCCCGCTATGATGCTCCAACCATTCACCTTATATGTTTGTCACAATCTCGACCCGTATTCCGTCGCTCAAATCCTCGTCTTCCTCGCGCACTCGCGACAGCACCCAACCTCGCATCAGCCATCCAGCGAGCCATAGCACAATCCAATCCTCGACCTCCACTCCGTTAGCAAAGTGCCGCGCAAAACCAGAATCGTAATAAATCTCTCCCTTGACATCCGGTAATTTATATTATGTTGAGAGTTGATGCGTGGGGATAGGCGGATGGAAGTTCGAGACGGGCAATAACACCGTATGTTTGGCTCACGATGTGGTTTGGCTGGTTCGTCACTCCCGGGGGTTGGCTGTGGCGATCGAGTAGGTTCTCGAACGGCATTGCCGCTGCAGGTGGACACAGCGCTAGTGCTGGGGGTGGAGCTCGTAGTCGATTAATTGCTCGACGGCGGAGGGATCGCCGCCGACGGCTTCTCGGCCGTTTATGAACACCGTGGGAGTGCTGTTGACGCCAAGCTTTTGACCCAGGGCGAGGTCGGCTTGCACCGCCTCCTTGGCAGCAGGATCGGCAAGGCAGGCTCGGAAGGCGTCGCGCTGCAGACCGGCTGCGACGGCTGCGTCTGTAAGCTTGTCGTAGGCGTTCTCGGCGGAGATCAAGTCCTGCTGGTCGAAGATCGCGGATTCCATCTTCCAGAAGGCGTCAGACGAAGTTTCGAAGGCGCAATGACCGGCGATGGCTGCCGTCATTGCCCAAGGATGGATGGCCTCGATTGGATAATTCTTGAAGACGATTCGCGCCTGGGGATATTTCTGCTCGAGGGTTTTGAGATATTCGTGCAATTGGCGGCAGTGAGGGCACTCGAAATCGCTGAACTCTACCATTGTGATCTTTGAGTCCGCGGGACCTTTCGAGGGAGAGCCTTTCGTAGTCAAATCCTTCCGTGCGGCAGCGAATGGATCTTCGCCGGTCTTGTAAAGTTCGCCACGGATGATATATGCGCCGTCCTTGCTCGCGTAAACGACGCCAGTCTGATTTTGATCCTTATACTTCACCTCAATCCCAACCTCGTAGTAACCGGGAATTGTCGCGTCCTTGTAGGGTCCAAGTTTCACCTGGAAATCCGGACCCCAACTAAAGAGATTGCGCAGAAATGATTCGATGGTCACCGAGAGATGCGCCTGGTCGGGAGAACTCGGCGCAGCAGCGGGCGTCTGGGCCTGCGCAGCAACCGTAAAATACAGAATTGCCGCGAGGACCAGCACAACACGGAGTTTCATCGAAACATTCCTCCTAAAGCGACGCGAAAAAGAATCTCATGACACGAAACGATTGGCGAGCGGAAACCGCCGCCCGACGCTGAACGCTTTGGATGTAATTTTCAAACCCGGCGCCGCCTGATTGCGTTTGTATTCGTTTTGGTCTACGCGCCGCGTAATACTTCGCACAAGCTCGATCGAGTATCCAAAATGGCTTGCGATTTCTTCTGGATCCTTGATGTCCTCGACGTATGCCTTCAAGATCCTGTCCAGAACATCATAGGGTGGCAATGAGTCGGAATCCCGCTGGTTGGGACGAAGCTCGGCGGACGGGGGTTTCGTCAACGTTTCGACGGGGATGACTTCCCTTTCGCGATTTCGCAATTTAGCGAGTTCATAGACCATCGTTTTTGGAACATCGGAAATGACCGCAAGGCCTCCAGCCATGTCGCCGTACAGCGTGCAATAACCGACCGCAATTTCGGACTTGTTGCCGGTGCTCAGAACGAGTGAGCCGAATTTATTCGATAACGCCATGAGCAGATTGCCGCGAATTCGCGCCTGGATATTTTCTTCAGTTGCGTCCACCGTGCGGCTATTAAACACCGGATCGAGGACTTGCAGATATTCGTCGAAGACTCCGGCGATCGGCAGAACTATGAACTCGACTCCGAGATTTTCCGCAATTTGTCGCGCGTCGCGCAGACTGCCTTCCGATGAATAAGGCCCAGGCATTCCGACGCCGAGCACGTTCTCGGCGCCTACGGCATGCACGGCGACTGTGACGACAAGAGCGGAATCCACGCCGCCGCTAAGCCCCACGACCACTTTCGAAAATCCACATTTACGGACATAGTCACGAGTGCCGCAAACCAAAGCCTTGTATGCGGCTTCGAGTTCATCCGAGGTTTCGTGGCGGATATCGCCGACGAGCGTCTCCGTGTCGAATAAGACGAGATCGTCCTGGAAAGAATGCGCTCGAGCAACGATCGTGCCATCAGGGGCGATTGCAACACTCGAACCATCGAAGACGAGGCTGTCATTGCCACCGACCTGATTGACGTAAACAACCGGCACGTGATGCTGGCGTGCGAGAGCGCGAAGCATGTCGAGGCGAAAACCGCGCTTGTCAATCGTGTATGGGGAAGCCGAGATGTTTAGCAGGACGCTGCTTCCCTGCCCCACAAGCTCGGCGACGGGATCGCGTTCGTAGAGCCGCTGCGCCCAGAAATTCTTATCGTTCCAACTATCCTCGCAGATGGTGATGCCGAGCTGCTCCGCACCGAGAGGAACGATCGACTGCGAATGGGCTGGTTGAAAGTAGCGCGACTCGTCGAAGACGTCATAGGTGGGCAAGAGCATCTTGCGCTGCTCGAAGATGATGCGGCCGTCGGCGATGAGAGCTGCTGTGTTCGCGACGGGCTTGCCCGTGTTGTCTTGGGCCTTGCCAACGTATCCGACGATGCTCGGCATCGGGATGAGTTTTGCGAGCTTGGCGAGTTGAGTGTGATTTCGCTCGATGAAAGCCGGGCGTTCGAGGAGATCCTGCGGTGGGTAGCCGCAGACGCACAGCTCGGAGAACACGGCGAGATCCGCGCCGCGGGTCTTGGCCTCGCGGGCGATTTCCAGAATACGTGCGGAATTGCCGTCGAAATCGCCGACGGTCGGATTAAACTGGGCAAGGGCAATTTTCATCGGACGTAAATAGAATACGGTGCAACCGCGCCTATATCAAATCGGAGCAGTCAGCCAAACTGCAACATAGCTTCGGGAGTTCGGCTTCGCCAAGCAGCGTCCTACGCCGTCTGAAAATTCGGCCGCCTGTCGGCGAGCCCTGCAGGCGTCCCGCGGGCGTGCAACGCAGCTAGACGCAAAACGGGCTCCTGGACAGATGACCGCCAGGAGCCCGGCAATCTCGCGCGCGAGCGCTCCAAACTAGACGCTAAAGGAGCTGCCGCAGCCGCAGGTGCTCTTTACGTTCGGGTTGTTGAACTTAAAGCCCGAGCCGTCGATGGATTCGATGTAGTCGATCGAAATGCCATCGAGGTACATCTCGGACATCTGATCCACAAGGACCTTCAAGCCGTCGAATTCGTACACGTTATCGTTGTTCTCGTTGACCTGATTCTCGAAGGCCATGTGATAGCTGAAACCCGAACAGCCGCCGCCGACTACAGCCACGCGCAGACCCGTCGGAACGGGATTCTGCTGCACCAGGATTTGCTTCACTTTCTCGACTGCTACCGGCGTTAGTTGAACCATGCTTGGTATCCTCCAATGATCGGAGCCAGGTCACGAACCTGAACTCGTCAAACTCCATTATAGCAGATTGGCAAAATAGGGAAACCACCCGAAGTCGAGGGATGTTTTCAGACGAAAAGGGCACGTCTAGGCGGTTCCTGCGTCTTGCTGGCAATTCAGTCTCATGGCACCGGGCGGAAAACCGCCGGCAAGATGCCGGCGCTACGACTGAATGATTGCCATGGAGCTGCGCTGTGCTTTGACGCTACTTCGTGCGCTGGCCATTAGCGGGATCGAAGACGGCGTTGCGTAGGAATTGCTCGCTTGTCCACGGTGGGGGATCGCCGCCGAGATACTTGTGGAACCATTCGATGTGTGCGGTGTAGTAGAGCGCCATCTCATACCAACTTGGCCAGTGTCCAGCGTTTGAGTAGATAATTAGCCGCGAGGGCACGTTCATTTTCTGAAGCGAGGTGAACATCTGGAGCGACTGCGTATACGGAACGCGAAAGTCACGCTCGCCGGAAATCACCAGGCAAGGGGTCTTGAAATTCTGGACGTAGTAGGATGGCGAGAATTTCACGTACTGCTGCGAGTTCCACGGATCGCCTTTGAACTCCCACTCGGGAAACCATAGCTCCTCGGTTGCTCCCGCCATCGAGCGCAAATCGAATACGCCCATCATCGAGGCGATGGCCTTGAACCGATCGGTGTGGCCTTCGAACCAGTCCATCATATAGCCACCGTAGGACCAGCCCATCGCGCCCATGCGGTTCGCGTCCACGTAGGGAAGCTTGGCGAGTTCATCGGTGACCTTCATCAGGTCTTCGAACGGTTCCCCTCCCCAGTCGCCGGAGATTTCAGCCGTAAACTCCTGGCCGTACCCGGTGGAACCGTGAGGATTCGCAAACGCGACGACGTAGCCCGCTCCGGGATAAACCTGCCAATCGCCGCGGAACGCGTCCTGCCACTGCTGCTGCGGGCCGCCATGAACGTTTAGGATCAGCGGATATTTCTTTGTAGCGTCAAAGCCGTGCGGCTTAACGATGAAGACTTCGATCTTCGCCCCCGCAGCGCCGGTGACCCACATGCGCTCAGCAGGGCGAATGTCCACTTCGTCGGCAACCTTGTCGTTGAAGTGCGAAAGCCGCTTCGGCTGGGAGGTTTTTGCCCCAGAGAGTTCCGCCGAGAAAATCTCGGCAGGCTCGCCAGTTGAGCGATGGATGAAAATAATTTCGCGAGCATCGCGGTCGATGCCAAACCCGTCGATCGAATTGTCGGAGAGGACCTGGCGGATTCCGCCTGAATCCACCGACACCTGAAAAACGGGTTCGTCACCTTCAACCGGCGCTGAGAAAAAAAGCGACTTCGAGTCTGCGGCCCATTGGTAGTCGTCTACCCAATTGTGGAACGATTCCGTCAGGACGCGCGACGTCCCGGCCGCACGATCGTAGATGGCGAGACGAAAAAGATCCGATTCGTAGCCTGGCTGCTTCTGCGTGCGATAGGCGATGTATTTTCCGTCTGGCGAATAGCGCGGCGTGCCATCGAATGCGAGATTTGCAGCGGTGATATTTCGCGCTTGGCCCTCGCTTGCAATAGGCACTAGCCAAACGTCGCCATTCGTCGAAGAGGCGGGATCGGCATCGTGATCCGAGACAAACGCAAGCTCTGAGCTATCGGGAGAGAAATCGTATTGCAATGGCCCAGCGAGCTGGAACATGGGCGAATCGAAGTCGCCTGGGGTCAAATCACGCACCGCGCCATTGCTCACATCCGCGATCAGCACGTGCGTACGCGTGCCGTCTTTCCACGACGTCCAGTGCCGATAGAGCAGTCCATCGGCCATGTGCGCTTGAAGAGGGCCCTTGTTCCAGCGATCAGCGATCTTCTTGTTGCAGGCATCGTCTGCCCCGCATTCAGGGTAAACGTCACTCGAAAACACGATCCATTTGCCATCTGGCGACCAAAGCGGATCGGCAGCACCCGTGGAGACGTGCGTGAGTTGCGTGGCCTCGCCGCCGCTCGAAGAGATGATATAGATGTTACTCGAACCGTCGCGACCGCTGACGAAGGCGATTCGGCTGCCGTCGGGCGAAAAGACGGGAGAAGTCTCGCCAGCGTCGCCGCGCGTAAATTGCCGCGCATTTGTCCCATTGGCATTCATCAGCCAGATGTGCTCGACGTGCTTAGCCCGTGGAAGGTCGTTGGTCGCAACTGTGAAAACTACCGTCGAGCCATCCGGCGAAACATGGAGGTTGGCGAGCGCTCGAACGCGATATAAATCTTCAATCGTAAAGGCGCGCTTATCGGCGCGGCTCGGAATTGCGAAAAGAAGGCAGAACAAAATGAGAGTCAGCGCTCTTCGATACATGCTTACCTCACAGGGCGGATTGGAGTGCCTGAACAAACGCATGATTTAACCACGGTCGGGCGCTCGACCACAACCGAGCTTGTGTCGTTTGCAACAGGAAATCGGAGCCAGGCCGCCGCAAGAATTGCCGCGGGCGGGATGGTATGATTCGCGAACGATGATCGCGGACTCGGAAGATAAATCAGGCTCTCTCGAGGAGAGTGCCGCCGACAAACTGGTCGAAACCGCTCCCGTAAGTCCGGAGACCGCCGTTGCCGAAGGCGAATGCTTGCCCCAACAACGGCTTGCGCTCTCAATTGCCCTCCATTTGATTCCCGGCGCGGTAACAACGGCGATCTACATCGCGTGCGTGCCAGCCGTGACTCGTGCAGGATATCCCCCGCTCGCAGCGCTGCTGATCGGCACCGTCGCCGGGCTGATCCCAATCGAGCTTGGGGTATTGTTGTTCGAGGGCAAGCGGAAGAACGGGCGATGGTCGCTCGACGGTATCGTTCTATATCGCGAGGCGTGGCCGGCATCGCGATACCTCAAAGTGGTTCCCGTGCTCGTTCTGATCTGCTTCATTGCCATCGGAATTGCGCTGCCGATAGATCGAGTTTTCGGCAGTACAGCATTCGCGCGGCTGCCATCGTGGAGCGTGTTCACAGGCTTTAAGCAATATGCGGGATTCGACCGAACTGCACTGCTGATTACCGTACTCGGCTGGCTGGCCTTTTACGGCTTTCTGAGGCCGATTGTCGAAGAAATTTACTTTCGCGGGTATCTTTTGCCGCGGATATCACGATTCGGCGGGCGTGCGGTTTTTCTAAGTTGCGGGCTGTACGCAATATATCACTTCTGGCAACCATACGGCCTTCCGACTCTGTTTCTCACTTCCCTGCCGATCGTCACTGCGACATGGATGACGAAGAATTATCGGGTAGGAATGGCGGCAAGGGTCGTGCTCGGTCTGCTGGCTGGCCTGTTGGGGCTGATTGGAGTGACGCATCTTCCGCGATAACGCGGCGCGAGGACGCAAAGCAAGCGGCCTTGCCGCTTGAGATGGTTTTAGGATATACAATTTTCACTTAGAAAGACTTGCCGATGAAAAAGACAGTCACATTAATTCCCGGAGACGGCATCGGGCCCGAAGTGGCGTCTGCCGTGCGGGAAATTCTCGCGGCAACTGGCGTGCAGATCGACTGGGAAGAAATCCCAGCGCGCGCGGACTTTGAGCGGCGCGGCCTAGATTTTATTCAGGCGGGCGTACTCGATTCGGTGCGGCGGAATCGCGTTGCGCTGAAAGGGCCGATGGCCACCGCCATTGCCGGCGGACCGCCGAGCATCAACGTCGCGCTCCGAAAAAACCTCGAGCTCTTCGCCAATGTCCGGCCGGTCAAAAATCTCGAAGGCGTGCGGTCGGTGTTCAAAGACGTGGACATCGTGCTTATTCGCGAGAACACCGAAGACCTCTACGCCGGCCTCGAACACACGGTGGTGCCTGGAGTTGTCGAGAGCCTGAAGATAATTACCGAGAAGGCCTCGAACCGCATCGCGCGCTTTGCGTTCGAATACGCACGGAAATACAGCCGCAAAAAGATACATGCCATCCACAAAGCGAACATCATGAAACTCTCGGATGGGCTTTTCCTCACGACTGTGCGCAAAGTAGCGCCCGAATATAAAGAAATCGAATACCGCGAGCTGATCATCGACAATGCGTGCATGCAAATGGTGATGAACCCTCACCAATTCGACATGCTGCTGCTCACCAATCTTTACGGCGACATCATGAGCGATCTTGCGGCGGGGCTTGTGGGTGGCCTGGGCGTGGTGCCGAGCGCGAATGTGGGCGAGGGCATGGCGCTCTTCGAGGCTGTTCACGGCACGGCGCCGGACATCGCGGGCAAAGGAATCGCGAATCCGACGGCGCTGCTGATGAGCGCGATTATGATGCTGCGCTACATGGACGAAGAGGAAGCTGTGAAGCGCGCCGAGGCTGCTCTGGTGAGCGTGTATCGCGAAGGGCGCACGCTAACGCCGGACGTGGGCGGCAAGGCGACCACGGCGGAATTCACACAGGCCATAATTCGCACGATGGAGAAACCAGCGCAGGCGGGGGCGTGAACTCAGTTCCCTTTCGCTTTGAACATAGCCCGTTGACATCATGGATGCGGCATTCCAAAATGAGAGAAGAAGGACAAGAATAAAGCCGGTAGGCACGGATTCTCGGAGGTCCAATCGTGGCAGTGATGGACATTGACGTCGCGGCGCACGCGAACGGCGAAGCTGTAAAGCTGGAGCCGATATCGACCGGCACGACGACCAAGCGCAAGCGCAAGCCGCACATCGTCGCCGTGATCAACGATATGTGCACGGGCTGCTCGGGTTCGCCTGCCTGCGTGGATTATTGCCCGGTGGCCGAGTGCATGTATTGGGTGGAGGACGAAGATCATCCGCCTTTCGGACACATCCGCGTCGATCCCGTGCTGTGTATCGGATGCAAACTTTGCACCAGCAAAGGCCCCGATGGCGCATTTCTCGAAGGCTGCCCCTGGGATGCCATCGACATGGTCCCCCTAGCGGAATTCGAAGCGACTTACGGGCAAATGCCGTACTGACGACACACTCTACCGCTCTTTCGGATGAAGAAAATAGCGGATGAGCGAAATCCCGCCGGTTATCGGAATCCAAATCAGATTTTTGAGAAGGCTGCTGCGGCGGTCGAGGCGGTCACGCTCCTCGTCCACCTCAGCTCGGCTCTTTGTAATCAAGACCGTCGCATACTTCAGAAAATCCACGCCGCATTTGTCGCACTTGCCGCCATGCGTCTGCTCGTTCGAGCACGCCGGGCATTTGAAGCGCAGTGTGTTGTGGCAGCGAGTGCAGAACGTCGCCACATCGCGCACCGTCTGGCCACACTTCGGGCATTCCATCCTCACATTCTAATCTGCGAAGGCGCGCGAAACCCCCTGTCCGGAAGGACAGGACACGCGAGAGGATAACGAGCGACAGTCAGGACGAACTGCGGCTGCGAACGCGCTCAAGTGTGAGGCGGGCTTGTTCGCGGACTTGCGATGGTACATCCTCTCCGCCGCGAAGGTAGGGCTCAATGGCCGTAGCGTCTTCCGGTTTGCCAATGAGATAGAGCGCGCGGAGGGCTTCCCAAACAATCTCGTTGCTCGGCGCAATGAAAAGAAGACTTCGCCCCGCGGCGATCGCGGATTTGTCGGCCACGGCCCACGCCGTGAGTGTGCCCGGAACCGCGACCCTGATTTCGCTCGACGAACGATCACCTGAATCAATGTGGCCAACGAGCGTACCCGGATTCAACGCATCGCCGGGCTTGAGCCGTTCGCGGACGGTTCCTGAAGTAGGCGCCGGCATGGCGAATGGCTGGAGCATTCCAACAATTACCCCGTGACCCGAATCGTCGCCAAACCGCACGAGCGACAGCGCGGCATTCCGCTGAACCATCGGCTGCGGATCCGAAAGCATTTTGCGCAGGACCTCGTGGAAATCCTCTGAAGTGGTGTCCTGCCCCATCACCCAGGCGTCCGTCACGCGAATTTCCGTGAGCGGATCGCTCGCGAGTGAGATGAGCTGCGGATACCAGCGGCGAACGGATGTGTCGTTTCGCTCCATCCGGATTTCGAGCTGCGTCAGCGCATGCTGAATTTCCCGAGCGTGTTTGTGGTCGGAAAGAGATTTGGAGATTTGGTCGTCGGTGAGCGGACGGCCGAACCACGTGGCATTCCAGAAGAGGAAAGGCATCAGCACGAACAGAAGCGCGACAGCGAGGACTGCGTAGGTCCACTTGCCGCCGAACGACGGGCCCGCCGCGCGAGCAGGAGCAGGAGCGCTGGCGTCGCTCACGCCAGACCAACCGCGCGAACAAAATGCGTCAGGCCGCGCATAATCGTCGTGGTCGTCCCCGGAATAAGTGGCGGATAGGCCACGTAAAGCAGCCAGTAAACGATCACGCCGGTCACCGACACGTAAAGCCAAAGCGGAAACGTCCAGCGCGCGATCGCGCGATGCCGCACAAACTGATTCGTCAGCGCGCGATAGAGCGCGATGATCACCAGCGGAACAATGACCACGGCAAGAATTGTGTGCGTCGTGAGAATCGTGAAATATACCGGACGGATCCAGCCGTCACCGCCGAACCTCACAAGACCGATGGTAAAATGGTAGTAGAGATAACCGCACAGGAAAACGGACGAGCACACGAACGCGATCAACATGCAGGTCTTGTGCGCGAGGACTTTTCCGTTCCGGATCATGAAATAGCCGGTTAGAAGAAATACGGCGCTGGTTCCGTTGAGCGTGGCGTTGATGGCCGGCAGGTGGTAGACCCATGGAGCTGGAGCGAGCAAGGCGTCTACTTGGCCTGTGAGCCTGGAGTTGGAGTGGCTGGAGGCGGAGCGACGGGCGGTTTGACCGCCGGAGCAACGGCCGCAGGCGGCTTGGCAGGTGCCGCAGCGACGGGTTTCTTAGCTGAATTTATCTGTGGAAACTTCACCAGCCCGGCGTCGCGTGCGATGAAGAGAAGCTGTAACGCAAATACGCCGGCCATCAACAGGCCAACTCCCAGCAAGAGAATGCCGTCAATGCCGCTGCCAATCAGCCCGCTCGTGAATGTCCACACGACGCCGGCGAGAGAAAGAACGAGAAAGAAAACCGAAACAATAGTGAGCTCGATTTCATTCGTTTTGAAAGTCATCGCTTCGTTGCGCGCCTCAATTGTAGGTGACATAAGTCCGTCTGCTCAGCGAGGAATTCGATCCACGATCATGAACCCCAGCAAAAGCGGAATATAGATAACTGTCGCATGCATGAGCCACTTCGCGCGAGCGTTGGTGCGCGTGCGATCGGCCCACAAGCACATCTGAAACAATCCCAAGCCAAGAATCAACGCGCCGAAGAAATACCCGACCCCGGTGATGCCGACCACCGACGGCAGCAGGCTCACCGGCACAAGCACAGCCGCCGTACCGATGATCTGGCGGTATGTGCGATCGCCGCTAGGCTCGACGACCGGAAGCATTTGAATTCCCGCGCGGGCGTAATCCTCGCGGTACATCCATGCGATCGCGAGAAAATGCGGGAACTGCCAGAAGAACAAAATCGCAAATAGAATCCAACCACCGAGCGAAAGCGAACCATGTGCGGCAGCCCATCCGATAAGCGGAGGCAGCGCACCCGGAATCGCGCCGATCAGTGTCGCGAACGACGTCTTCGTTTTCAGAGGCGTGTAAACGCCCAAATAGAGCGCTGAGGTCAGCAGCGCGAGCAGCCCGGCCAGAAACGTCGAGAACAGCCCCAGATACACCGTTCCCGCCATGATCAACGCGGCGCCAAACCAAAATGCTTGCGCGGGCTCGATCACGCCCGAAGGCAGCGGACGCGAAGCCGTCCGCCGCATGTGCTTATCCGATTCCCTCTCCGCAAAATGATTGAGCGCGGCTGTGCCAACTGCAACCATCGTCGTGCCGAGAACGGTGTGAGCGAGGAGCGCCCAATCGAGCGGTCCGCGAGAGCCGGCATAGAATCCAGCCACGGTTGTCATGATGACGAGAAAGGTCACATCCGGCTTCGCCAGATTCACGTAAGCCGACAGCCGCTCGCCCGCGGGAATTATTCCTTCGCGCGCGTGGGTCATCTTCTCCTCATTTGGGGGGCCTCATATCGCCGCACGTTCGGGCGACCGGCTGACTTCCATTGCGCGAGACGGGCGCAGGATGCGATAGCAGGTGAGAGTGACGAGCATGCTCGCTGCCAGCGTTAGCGCGCCAACAACGACGTGCGCCACAGTGACCGAGATGAATAGCGGAAGCGGCTGAGGATCATTCCGCGAAGCGTAGAAAACCACCCAGTAGGTCACGCCGCCAAGCAGAATCTGGGTTCCAAATGTGGCGTGGAGAAGGACCATCGCTCGACGCAACGGCCGAAAATCACGGAAACGCTTCTTAATAGCCACGCCGGTTAAAATCACCATAACCGCTGCCACGCCCGCGCCGACGAGATGCGGAACGATTCCGAACAAGTTATGACGAAAAGCCGCGCCCAAAATTAATTGAACGACGATGGAAGCGGTCGTCGCGACAGCAAGCGTTCGGAGCGCCGGTGAGCCCGCATCCTCGCGAACTTCCAGATCGCTTTGCCACCATGGGCTCGTAAACACCGCGAGGCTTAAAACGGTGATGAAGTAGAGTTGCGCCAGAGTCGCGTGAGCCGATGAAACAGCCGGCGGCAGATAGAGAAGCACCGTTAAGCCACCTAGAAGCCCCTGCGCGATCACAAGGCCCAGGGCGGCCCACCCCAGGCGCCGGACCCAGCGACGCGGCTCAACGAGAGACAGCCACACTGCGAGGACGATGGTGAGGGTCCCTACGAGCGTCGCGATCATTCGGTGGCCGTGCTCGTAGAAAATGCCGCCAATCATCGGAGGCATGAGCGACCCGTAAGACAGTGGCCAATCAGGGACGGCAAGGCCTGCGTCATTGCTGGTAACCAGGGCACCCGCAGTAAGCAAGAGAACGGTGCAGCAGGCAGTGAAGATGGCGAAGCGGTGTACGCCCTGATTCGGTGCGGCTGGCATTCGACGCTGGTTCCTTCCCAACTTTGCCCAGAACCCCAACTTCGGCCCAGAACGCGATAGTCTGCTATGAATTACGGGAAGACGCAACAACTGAGTCATCGCGGCAGGGCGGCGGATCCGCGTACCGTCGCATTCCGCGCACAACGACCAGAAACTGCCCGTCTTCCCGGCGTTGAAGCCGGGAAGACGAGCCATCAAACATCCTGTGATCGCGAGTTAATCGCCTGCCGGAGGCGCCGAAGCGTTGAAGCTTAGGTGAACGGACTTCGATTCCTTCGGGCCGATCGTCACCTGCTGGTCCACTACGCCGTAGTGCTCCTGCCAAGCCTCGATGGTGTAGGTTCCCGGCGGCAGGCCCTTCAGGTCGAACTTGCCATCCTTGGTCGTGACGGCGAAGAACGGATTCTTGAGTACAGCGATGTAGCCCTTCATCCAGGGATGCACGTTGCACTTCACTGGGATCGCGACCTCTTGCCGGGCGAAAGAATTGTCAATCGGCGAGGCGCCGGGCGGCTGCGAGGTGTTCCATTCGCGATTGTCTTTCGGCATCGGATGGATGTTGTGCGTCGTCTGATCGTCGTTCTTGACCTCAAGCGTCTGTCCGGCCATTAGCGCGACGACATGGGGTTCGTACATGCAGCCCTGTTGATTCAAAGCGACCGAGTCTTTGGGCGTGTCGAACGAATACTTGCTGAGATCATCCTTGACGTAAACGACGACGTTATCGAGCGCGCCCTTGTCCCCAACGACGACGTCCTGCGGCATCACCGTCTTCGTATTCGCCTTCGAACAATATGGTTCGGCGCTCATATTAATCGCCTTGAACGTGGGAGCCGAACCAACGAGCGCTACCGTGCCGGTGACTTCACCGACCGTGGACGGATCAATCGTCGCCGATCCGCCTGCCGGAGCGGGCACGGATTCGGTGGATTCCGGAGTTTCTTTTTTGCCGCAGCCGGCGATCGTTATCACCAGCGCGGAACCTATTGCCAAACTACTTACCAGAGTACGACTACGCCAGATTTTCATTGTGAAATTAATCCTCCTCGTGAACTCAAAATCTATCCTATGACATTAGGCTGCTAATAGGAACCCTTCGGCTCGCGTGGAACAGCGGAGACGAACCGTTCGCAATCGAATTCTATTTCCCGCCGCCCGATCCCTTTGCGGCGGCGGGCGTGTGGCCTACGAGCGCCGCCTGCTCCTGCGGCGTCAGCGTAAACATATAGCGGACCAGCAATTCGGCCTGATCGCCCGTGTAGTGCTGTAGCTCGGGCGACTGTGGCCCGTTGAAAACCCAGCGATCGCCGGAACGCTTGAAAAGGCCTGAAGGCATCGCCGTGCCAGGAATAATTTTCGCCGGATCGGTGATCCAACGTTCCGTCCACGGTGTCTGCAGCCGGTCCTTTGCGAGCAGGAAATTCGGAGCGATCGCGGTCTTGTCGTGCGCCTCATTGCCCGTGGCATGGCACTTCAGGCACGGCGCGGCCGGATTCGTGAACAAGTTGCGAGCGAGAGTGCGCTCCTCTGCCGTCATTTCCGGCGCTTTCGGCGGAATGTACGGGTCGGGCTGCGATGAAAGCGCCTCGAAAAATAAAACGAGCTTGCGAATTTCGTCATCGGATAGCGTGAACGTCGGCATCCTCACCTGGAGATAGGAACGGACGCCGTTTCGGTTCGTGTCCGTCGTGCTCAACGCCGGATTTGCAAGGAAAGCCTTTAGCCATTCCGGATTTACGCGCGCGCCTTCAGTGGTCAACACCGGCGGCAGATTGGCGTGATTCTCGCCCTGATACATCGGCAAATCCATCAGGATCGAACGCTGTCCAATTCCGATCTGATGGCAGCCGATGCAGTTATATTTCGTGACGATCCACCAGCCGTCCTGGATGTAACGTCGCCGGTCCATCGGCCTATACATGTATTCCGGCGGAAGCGTGGGATCGGTGCTGCCCAGAAGGAACGTGACGAGCGATTCGAGCTCTTCGTTCGAGCGCAAATTCGGCTTGGGCATGCGCAACGCGTCCATCGGATTCGTGTGGTACTTGCCGACGTCGTACACGCCGGGATTCATCAGCTTCTGCTCGAAGAATCCCTTCGAATCGAACCAGGCCGTTTGCTTGCCGTCGCGCATCGAAGGCTTGCCGTCGGGCAAAACGCCACGCTTGGCATCCTCCGTGAACAAAGCGAAATCAAGACGCTCGATGGGCTTGCTACCTTCGTTGGTGAGCTCCGTGCCAATGCGGCCTTCGTCTTCCAGGCCACCGATTTCGTGGCATCCGGCGCAACCGTAATGCCTCACCAGATCCTGGCCCTTGGTCCTGAGCGCCGGATCGTCCATATAATTCGCATCCGCGTAGGTAGCATCGACATGCTTCTGCGTCATGAGGTACGTTGCGATGTCGCGCGCGTCCTCAATCGGAAGCCGAAGGCTCGGCATCACGGTCGGCTGTTGAACTACCAGCTCGTGCCCGTCATTCGGGCAGCGAGAGTGATCGAGATCAAAAACGTACGGCAAATTGTGCTTCGCGTAATCTTCGGGGCCGAGATCCCGCTTCTCGTAAGGGCAGTATGGGCGCGTGCGCTGTCGCGGGTTGTGCACCCAGCGGACAATGTAATCGTAATTATCCTTTTCGCCCACTCGGCTCAGATTCGCGGCGAATGTGCCGCCGACCAGGTTCGAACCTTCGCCGATTGAATGGCATGCTAGGCAGCCGCGCGATTCGAAAAGTTCCTTACCATGCGCGGCGTTGCCCATCGGCTGGTGCTCGAGCGCCGGACTCGTCAGACCTTGTTGCCAGATAAACGCAGCGATTGCCGGGATCTCATCATCCGACGGGAATCGGAATTGTGGCATTTTCGTTGTCGGCCGAAATTCGTGCGTGTGGCCAAGCCAGTACGGAATCCACTCTTTTCGGAGCTTCATCCGCGCTTCCTTCAAATCCGGGCCGACCTTCTTCACTTCTTGCAAAAGAGTGTGGCTACGGCGTTCGAACTCGACAACTTGCGTATCAATTCGGCTGACGGTTACCGTCAGATTCGTGGCCTTGGTATAGAACGCGTTCGCGGTGGCGTTATCCGGCGCGTTATCCCCCAGTTTTTGCAGTCGCGGGATCTCGAGTTCGTCCTGAGTTTTGTCGCTCGTAAGCTGCGCGATCTGTTGGCGCGCGGAGACAAGCTGCTCGTCTTGGTTATCAAAGCCCTGGAAGCGATGGCATCCGATGCAGCCGCGCTGGCGGTAAAGCTGCTTGCCGTTATTTAGCACCGTAGCGTGATCGGTAACCATATCCGCCGAGTGGCACTGCTGGCAGCCCGCATCGTAATTTTCAGAATAATAGAGCGGCCACAGCCAATGTTCGTAGCGCCCGTGTCCGCGGCGAACCGAATCAATAGCGCGGCCATTGCCCCCGTGGCACGGCGAGCATCCAAATTTCTCGAGAGTATGAATCTTCAGCAGTTCAGGATCGGGGTGGCTGGTGAACGGCGCATCGTTACTCTTCGCCATTCCAAGATCGGCCTTCGTCAAAACAAGTAGCGAAGGCACGAGTTTCTGATCGGTGCCAACGTGACATGACTGGCATCGATCCACGAGTCCCGCGCCGCCAAGATTGTTAATTGAGGCGCCTGAGGGATTCACATTGATTTGAATCAGTGTTTCATCCCAATCGCGGGCGCTGTTCAGCAGTCCTTCGAGAGCGGTGGAATTCAATCCAGGCAAATGGTCGGAGAGATACTGATTCGCCAGAATGCGCGCCGCCTTGGCTGGGCCGTCATTTTCGCCGCGCTCAGCGACCAGCGCCGCCCGCTGGGCCATCAGGTCTGTGAACGTGTCATTCAGCTCATCGGCGGTGAACTTTTTGTCTTTCTCGATCTGCCCATTGGGAAGCGGCCAATCCACCTTCCAGGGACCCTGCTTCGCCTCATTCAATTCCTTTAGGCGCGATGCCTTACCGCTCTTATCGCTCGCGGGAGTGATTTCATATTCGTAAACGAGGTGCCCGATTTTTCCGCGAGCGTCTTTGAAAGCGTCGCCGATGGCCGCGCGCTGCGTATCGAGGATCCCGATTTGCTGCGCGATCTCATCGTCCTTGGGTTTGGCGGTCTTTTCGAGAGAGTCAGCCTGTTCCGATAGCTTCTTGTAATCCGGCGAAGAATAAACATCGGCCTCGAGCTTTTTTTGCTGGGAAACATCCTTCTGCAGGTACGAAGAGTAGGCGCTCGCGAAACGCCGCTGGTAGAGGCGCCACGGCCGGAGGCCGTACATTTCGTCCCACATGGACCACGCCACCGTCACAATCAGCAATACCGCCGCGATCATCAATGGAAAGCTGAAAGAACTGCTGGTGATCGGATCGTCCTGCTGCGGGCCTTTGGGCGGAACGTCAGGCAAGCCGTGCCTCCTCAGAAGCGCTACGGATGATTTTCACTTCGGCCAGATCGCGGGTAACTCTCAGATACTGAACCATGGAGTCACCCAGATATATTTGATCGTGAAGACGAGCCGCAAAAGGATCTTCACAGGAAGCGAGATCATCAAAATCAAAAACGTGTACATCGTCACGAGCTGAACCAGGCTCATCCGCCGGTACATCTTGCGGCTGAAGTCCGTCATCATGCAAATCTTGTGTACGGCAAGGCCCGCGACGACAAAAAATAGCGCGAGTGGGAATATTCCGAAAATGACACGCGCCCATATCGCCGCATTCGGCTTCGCCGATGCTGGAAGCATAACCGCGAGCCATGAACCGTTAATCCTGAATACTTCGTCGAGATTCCTGTTAACTGCGTAATCCACGCGTTCCGCGTCCCAGGTTTGACCCGGCCAGAACCACATCCATCCCGGACCGCGGATGAATGTCCCGATGACAATCATCACGACCCAGAGACCGATAAATCCAACGAGAAATGTCCAAATCGCAAAGCGCCGCTGGTGATACGTGTAATAGCCATTGCCGAGTGGATTCGTATCAATATATGGAACCGCCATCAATCCAACGATGATCAGCGTCGGCATTACCACGCCGGCGATCCACGGATCGAAATAGACGAGCATTTCTTGCAGACCGAGGAAATACCACGGCGCCTTCGCGGGGTTCATCGTGACGTTGGGATTCGACGGTTCCTCGAGCGGAGCATTCAGCGTCAGCGACCACGCCATCAGAATCACGGTCACGATGATCGCGACCAGAAATTCCATCCGCATCAGGTAGGGCCACGTATGGACTTCGCGCTCCCACTTGGGATCCCAGGGCTGTGTCTTGCGATATTGACTTTTAGCGGCGGCGGGGTCGGAGCCGAGCACAGCAATCAGTCGATCGTTGGCGATCGCTTGGCGAAACGCGTACCAAGTATAAAACGGCACGAGAAACAGAAGCGCCACAATCGGGACGTTGTCCGGCGTTGAGACGACTTCCCAAATTTGATGCCAATCCATCAGTCAACCTCTCGCGTCATTTACTGAAGTCCGCTCGGCCTCAAAATCACCGGACGATGCCCCTTCTCTTCCTTGATCTCAGATTCCAGCATCATCGGCGCTGGGCCGGAAATTCCGCCATCTTTGCGAACCCGCCAAAAGTGAAGCGCCATGAAAATCGCTGCGATCAATGGAATTGCGATGCAATGCCAAATGTAGGCGCGCAAGAGTGCGTTCGCGTCGACGATGGAGCCGCCAAGCAAAGCGAAACGGACGTCGTTGTAGGGCGTCATCCCCAATAAAGATCCGAAAGGTCCTTCATTACCTAAGAGAGGCGTGGCGCGCGCCATGTTCGTTCCCACGGTGACGGCCCAGAATCCGAGTTGGTCGTCCGGCAGCAAGTATCCGGTAAACGACAACAGAAGCGTCAGAACCATCAGCAGAACGCCGATGCACCAATTGAACTCACGCGGGCGCTTGTACGAGCCGGTCATGAACACCCGGAACATGTGCAGCCAGACGGCAATAATCATCAAGTGCGCGGCCCAGCGGTGCATGTTGCGGAGGAGCTTGCCGAATGGAACGTCGTTTTCGAGATACAGAATGTCGCGGAAGGCCTGCACCTTCGACGGGTGGTAATAAAACATCAGCAGAACGCCGGTGAACGTCAGCACGACGAACAAATAGAACGTTATCCCGCCCATTCCCCACGTGAAATTGTAGCGGACGGCGTCGCGATTGACCTTGGCCGGATGGAGGTGAAAGAAAACGTTGCTAAGTACGCTGAGGGCCCGATTGCGCGGCTCTTCGTCGTGCTTAACGCGGAATATAGAGCGGTAGAGCTGAGTTTTTTCGGGCTGCTTCAGCTCTTCGAGCTGATCTTTGGCCTTGGTCTGAACCGTTTCCTTCAGCGCCTTCGCCGAGTCCTGAACCTGATCGAGGACACCGGTCTTGCGGCCATTCCCGCCGTTGCCGCCATTCCCGCTCGTCGGGTCCTTTTCGTCCGGCATTAGAACCAACCCCCTGTACCGCTTTCTGCGCAATCTAACTGAGTAGGACTAGACGTTCAAAAAAGCTCCCGGATCATTGAAATGGTTCACACCAGCGCGGGGATCGTCCACGTAAAGACGGCTCGAATCCACGACAACTTTACCCGTAGGGTCGAGTTGAACGAACGCGCGGTCCATCGGACGCGGCGCTGGCCCTTCGAAATTGACGCCTTCGCTGTCGTAGCCGCTGCCGTGGCACGGGCACTTGAATTTATTTTCCGACGGCTTCCACTCCGGCGTGCACCCCAGATGCGTGCACCGCGCAAAGATCACGAAGAGGCGATCTGGCTCCTTCACCACCCACACGCGGTTGGTCATCAGGAAGCGCTGATCAATTCCCAGGCTGAAGTCTGATGGGAAGCCGATGGTAAAAATTGTATTGGGTTCGTAAAGCGCGCGGGGAAAGAAAAACCTGAGGAACATCAGGAAATTGACGCCGAGATAGCCCCAAATACACGCCCATACAATACGGCGGCGGCTCTTATTGATTTTCCCGGCCGCTTCCTTGCTTTCCGCAGCAGCTTTTGCGCCGCCAGCGGAGGGTGGAACAGGCGCGGTCTCAGCCTGCGTCACCTTTCCGTCCGTTTGATCTGCCATAGCCCCGTTAGAGTGCGGTCAAACTCCGACGCCTAAAAACCTTCTAATAAGTGCATATCTGCTTGCACTGAATTTATATTCCGGCGTTGTAAAAGTGTCAAGCGGATAACGGAAATCGTCTAATAAGGCAACGAAAAAGGAACGCGGATCATCTACCAAAAACACCTACTTATCACGCGGCGTATCAATTCCCTGCTCGAATCCAGCAGCCTTTAAAACAAGATCCGCCAGCGCGCGAATGAAAATCGGCGAGTCATTGAGCGCGCCCATCATGCTGAATTCTTCCACGCCAAGCTTCTCGGCTTCTTCGCGAGCTTCTATGTTGATTTCGTGAAGCGTTTCGATGTGATCCGTCACAAAGGAAATCGGGATGACGAGCATCCGCTTGACGCCCTCATGCGCCAGCCGCTCGATCGTTTGAGTGAGCGAAGGCTCCAGCCATTTCTGCGGGCCGACGCGGCTCTGGTAGCAAAGCACGCGCGGGTTGGCCCAGGCGCCACGCGCGAGGACGAGGCGCATCGTTTCCTCGATCTGTTGCGGATAGGGATCGCCGGCCTTCACCAGCTTCAACGGCAGCCCGTGCGCGCTGAACAGCAGAAATACATCCTCCGGCTTCCGCAACTCGGACAGCTTCTCGTCAATGCGCGAGCGCAATGACTCCACGTACAGCGTATGATTGTAAAAATTCTCGACGAGCCGCCCTTTGCCTGCGAGGCCGTCGCGAGCCTGCCGGTTCCACTCCTTCAGACTGCTCCTGGTGGTCGCGAAGGAATAATGCGGATATAAAGGCAGAAACACGAGATCGTCGTAGATCTCGTGATTGAGCGCCGCGATTGCTTCGTTCGTAAGCGGATGCCAATAACGCATCGCCACAATCGTCTTCGCATGAATCCACGGGCTTAGCGCTTTCTCGAGTGCCGCGCCCTGTTGCTCCGTGAGGCGGCGAATCGGCGACCCGCCGCCAATCTCTTGATAGTGCTCCGCGACGACTTTCGAGCGCCGCGTAGAAATAAATTTTGCCAGTGCCCGGCGCGCGATCCACGCCATGGGAAAGTCAATGATGTCGGGATCGCAGAAGAGATTGTAAAGAAAAGGCTCGACCGCCGCGGTGGTGTCGGGGCCGCCTAACTGAAAGAGGACGATTGCGATGTTCTTCACGTTGACCTCAGATTATTAGGGATCGGTCAGACCGCGACGAATGGACAAAAGAGCGGCACACAGAAACAATCGCTTCGGCGTTATTTGCGGCCGAGCTGGGACTTCAGGCGCTCAATCTCACCCTGAAGCTGCGACAGCCGCCGCGCGATAGTGACTTGGTAGCCAAAAAATACTGCCCAGACAATCATCCAGGCGACGAATAAGCTCTCAAAATTCTTCATCGAATGAACTCCTGCATCGCCAAATTCTGAAAATTCATGCCTGACCCGCCGCCGAAATATGGCGTTCCGTTTCGATCCGCAGCTCTTCCACATCGTATCGCGCGCGCTCGAGCTGATACCGCTGCCGAATGAGAATCACCATGACGGCAGTGAGCGCGAACCAACACAGGTAAAACACTTTTCGCATCGTAGGATCGAGGCCCGATCCCTGGCCGCCGAGAATTACTGGCTGCGGGTGTTGCGTTCGCCAGATGCGAATCGAAAAATAAACCAGCGGCACGTCGAGAAAAAGAAAGATGCCATAAATCGCCGAGAACACAGAACGCCGGTCTGGATCGGCAATGAGATCGCGCAGTAGCAAAAAAGAAATGTAGAGCAGCCACAGAACGAGGGTTGACGTCAGCCGTGCGTCCCACGCCCACCAGATTCCCCAGGCCGGTTTCGCCCAGATCGGGCCCGTGATGAGAACCACCGTATTGAAGGCGACGCCGACCTCGGCCGCTGCGACGGCGAGCCAATCCCAGTATGGCTTCCGGCCAACGAGGTAACCGATATTGGCGATGAAACAAATCGTGAAGGCAATCAGCGCCACCATGCCGCTCGGCGCATGGAAATAGAAAATCCGCTGAATCGCGTGCATCGTCGATTCATCAGGTGCGATGAACAGCGCCGCGTAGCCTCCGAACACCATCAGCGCGCCAACCGCTCCCGCCGCGTACACATGTTTTATCAAAAAGTCCGCCCTACTCCTGGAGCAAGAAATCCGAAAGCAGCCACGACACCGTAAAAAACATCACGTCAAATCCTACCAGCAGCTCGATCCACGTCGTTTGCAGCTCCGGCGTGTCCGAGAGCAAACCCGCCGTCGCTTCCACCGCCGCGAGCAAGAGCGGCACCAGTACCGGAAGCAAAAGTAAAGGCAACAAGAGCTCGCGCATTCGCGCCTGGGCCGCGACCGCAGAAAACACCGTCCCCGTAACGGCCAGCCCAAACGTGCCGAGGCCGAGTACAAACACCAGCCGGCCGAGCACCGGAACTAACGCTACATTGTAAAACACCGCGAAAATCGGGAGCAAAAGAACTTCACACGCACCGAGGAAGATGACATTTGCCAAAATCTTGCCAAGAAGTATTGCAAACGGACTCACTGGCGCAAGACACAGCGCGTCCAACGTGTCGTTTGCGTGCTCCCGCGCGAAAGACGGCTGAAGCATCAGAGAGCCCGCGAATAGCAGTGCGATCCAAAGCAAGCCTGGACCAAAGCGGCGCGATTCAGCGGCCGTAGGATCGAACGCAAAACTGAACATGACGACCACGACCAGCGCGAAAACGAAAGTTGTGTTGAGGAGTTCGCGGGCGCGGAATTCTGCGCGCACTTCCTTGAGGAGAATTGTCGTGGCGGCGCGCGCGGTACCCATTCAGTTCTCCGCCTGAAGCCGCGCGAGAATGGGGCCTGGATCGCCATCGTGCCCCGAATCCGCATCAATCTGGCCTGCCGCAATGCGAACCGCTCGGGTGGCCATGCGCAGCACTTCATTGCGCGCGTGAGTGCTGACGAGAATCGTGCAGCCATCAATCTGTAAAGCCGCGAGAGCTTCCGCGAACCATTCGCGGCCGCCGACATCGAGTCCTGATGAAGGTTCATCAAGAAGCAGGATGCGTGGCGAATGAACCAATGCGCGCGCAATCGCAAGCCGCTGACGCATACCGCGAGAAAACGTTCGTACCAGACTCGTCGCGCGCGCGCTGAGTCCGCACGCGGCAAGAAGTTCCGCCGATCGAGCGGCCGGCTGGGCCACGCCATAAAGCCTCGAAAAGAAAATCAAATTCTCCTCGGCGCTCAACTCATCGTAGAGAAGTGTGCTGTGTGCGACCATGCCGATCCTGCGCTTTATTTCCGTTGGGGAATCATCGGCGAAGCCGGAAAATCGCACGCGCCCCGAACTCGGCCGAGCGAGAAGCGCGGCAGTTCGCAAGAGCGTGGTCTTCCCCGCCCCATTGGGACCAAGGAGCGCAACAAATTCGCCAGGAAAAATTTCTAGAGAGATGCCGCGCAGAGCGATCAGCGAGCCGTAACGCTTTTCCACTCGATCGAAGTTCAAACCCAGGCGCTCGGCACCGTTTGTTGGATCCAAGAGGCCGGCTCAGCCCCGCACGAGATCGCGAAGGGTTTGCTCGAATTGCGTGCGCTGGCTGCTGTAATCCTGTTCTGAAATCGTGCCGGCCTGGTGCCGCAATTCGAGACGAAACAATTTTTCCTTCAACTCGTCCAAACTTCCGCGCACGAGGCTATCCACCGGCGAACCTTGCGGCGTCGCTTTCAGTGGCGCCCCCTCCCGAGAACTACGAGATGGTATGGCGGGCGCGGCGGGCGCGGCCAGCTCTCCGCCCGCGGTTGCGACTTGAGGACGTTTCCATAAGAAGACGATCCCCAGCGCAAACAGAGCAGCAAAGCCGCCGACGAGAATCCATTTCAAGCTATCGAGCCTTCCGGGAAGCGTAGTGACCGTCGTGGTTGTATCGCTCGCCCGGGAATTCACGGACGGATTGTCGTTGCCACTGCCTCCACCGCCGTTTCCGTTCGCGTCCGTCGGAGGAGGCGCTGTCCCCGTGATCGTAATCTGAAGAGGCGTATTAGGCGGAACCGCTTCACGTCCGTAAATCGCCCAGCCATCCTGTTGCCCACCCGCCGCGAATCCCGCGGCATTGACTTGCACCGATGGCGGCGCGACAAGCAGAACCTGCTTTGCGGCATAGGGAGAGACCATTTCGATATTCGCTTGGTTCGACGCGTAAGGAAGCTGGTACGCGATACGCACTCCGTTCTTTCCGGGGCGAAACGCAAATGCAATCGCCGACTGACCGTTGCCTTTGTCAATCGTGCCTTGGACCACCGGCATCCCAGCCGACGACCACGCAGAAACCTGTTGAATCTGCGCGCCCTTCGGCACCACGAACGAGAAGGTCCCAGAATCTTTATAAAACGCGACCGGCGGCTGCGTATCGTTTTCGACCGTATATTCTTCGCCGAGAACGAGCGTCGAGCCTGACGGCTGCAGGACGATGTCGTGCTGCGTGATGGAAATCGCCGACAGCTTGTCAGTCGGATCGAAAATCTCGACCGATACCGACGGCGTGCCAGGAGTCAGCGGCGTGTGGTAATTCACGCCGCGGTAAGGCACGCGGATCAGCATCGGACCCGACCCAATCACGGCGTTGTTGAGTGTAAAATGGCCTTCCGCATCCGACTTCACCGTCGCGACTTGCTGCATTCCGCCTTGCAGTTGTATCAAAATCACATCAAGGCCAGCGCCGGGTTTCCCATTTGTGCCGTTACGAATCGTGCCGGTCACAGTTCCGGCGAATAAAGCTGAGCACGACAGCGCGACCGCTGCAAGCAGCACGATCAACTTTGACAAGCGTACGTTCATTCCGTCTCGATTCTCGCTACTCATGATTGCTCAGGAACTGCGCGGCACCGGCTTGCGCGACATGGCCTGGCGCGTCGCCGGGGTCGGAGCGCCGCCGGTAAACAGATCCATCTCGCCGAGCACCCGGGCCGCCTCGGCTTCGAGCGATTGCTTCATGTCCTCATAATCCTGCTCGGAAAATTTGCCCGCGCGCTGCTCGAAACGAAGATCGCGAAGGTTATCGTAAATCGCATCGCGCCGCTCGAGGAGAATATCGAGCCGCGAGCGGTGCGGCGCGGAATCCGAAGCATCCGGATCGATCAGGAAAATGAAAATTACAGTCGCCGCGGCCAGCAGCACGCAAGCAATCGCAATCGCAGCGCTACTCATCAGGGCCCATCTCCCGCCGGGCGCGCGCGATCAAATCCGCTGAAGCACGAGACGGCGCGACTTCCGCCGCCTTCCGCCGCCATTGCACCAGCGCAAACCGGACAACGACGATCCCGCCGATGACCGCGACGATCGGCATCAGCCAGATCCAAAGATAAAATCCCTTCGCGGCCGGCAGAAGAATCACCGCTGCGCCGTATTCCTGGACGAAATTCTGAACGATCAAATCGTCAGACTCGCTGCGGCCGACGCGCACGTCAATCTCCTTCAGCATGTCGTGCGAGTAAGTGCAACCAACGTGGTTGCAGACACCGAGGATCTGATGGCAGCCACAGACGCACATCATGCGCATGCTGAGTGCTTTCGCTCGGTCGCTCTGCTGTGCCACGGCAAGCGGAACCACCAACAGGCTCAGAATCAACGTAGAAAGCACGACCGAACGCTTCAAACTTGTGCCGCCGCTTTGAGCCCCCGCAATTGACTCAATCATCGCCATGGGCGACTCCAACCGACTGAGGCAACGGCCCGCTAGTCGCAGACAACGCTTCCGTCGCGCCACGAAGTACAATTACAGGCTGCCGACTCGGTATCAAAGCCAGCGCTGTGCCAAGGACGAGAATCAACCCGCCGAACCAGATGCACTTCACGAGCGGATTCAGATACGCGTGTATCACCGGACGATTGGTCTCCGGGCTGCGTCCCGCGTACACGACGTAAAGATCGCGCAACGGCGTGGATTGAATCGCCACCATCGTCTCCGTCACCTGGCTCGCTAGGAAGAATCGCCGCTCAGGATAAAGCATCATTAGCGATTTGCCGTCGCGCAGAATCTCAAGCGTCGCACGCTCGGAATCGTAATTCGGATTTTTCACTTCGTCGAAATTTTGGCAGACGATTGTGTAGGGCCCGATCGTCATCCGCGAACCGACCGCCATCTCCTGCTGAGTGTCGCGATTGAACGCCTGTCCCGCGATCCCGATGAAGATCACGACGATGGCAAAGTGGACGATGTAGCCGCCATAGCGGCGTGTGTTGCGCATCACGAGCTGGCCAGTCGAAGCGAAAATATTCGTGCCCGAACGCGCGGAAATCACGCGAGCGCCGCGCCAGAATTCAGCCGCGATCGTCAGCGTCACGAAAACCGACAAGATCAAGCAAACAAGCGGATAAATGTAACGGAGTCCAAAGACCAGCGCGATGACGCCCGCAGCAATCCCTCCAGCCATCGGCCAGGCAAAGTTCCGCTTCAAACTGTCGTACGAAGTCTTGCGCCAAGCGAGCAGCGGGCCGACGCCCGTTAGAAATAACAAGAACAGCGCGATCGGTATCGTCACCTTATTAAAAAACGGCCCGCCGACGCTGATCTTTGTCCCTTCCACCCATTCCGAGATCACCGGAAACAGCGTTCCCCACAGCACCGCGAAGCATCCGGCCAGAAGAATCAAATTATTAAAGAGAAAACTCGACTCGCGCGAAACAAGCGAATCAAGCTGATTATCGCTGCGCAAATAATCGCGATTCTTCCAGAACGCCAGCACGCATGAGATTAAAATGAACACCAGGAAGCAAGTGAACCACGTGCCGATGGAAGATTGCGCGAACGCATGTACCGAGCTGACGACGCCGGAACGCGTCAAAAGCGTGCCCAAAATGCACAACATGAACGTGACGAACACAAGCCACACGTTCCATACCTTCATCATGCCGCGCTTTTCCTGCATCATCACAGAGTGAAGAAAGGCAGTTGCCGTAATCCACGGAAGAAATGAAGCATTCTCAACCGGGTCCCACGCCCAATAACCGCCCCAGCCGAGCACGGCGTACGCCCAATGCGCGCCGAGAAGTACACCCACACTCTGAAACGTCCACGCGACCATCGTCCATCGTCGCGTAATGTGAATCCATTTTTCGCCGGGATAGCGCCCAAGAAGCGCCGCCATCGCAAACGCAAACGGCACCGTAAAGCCGGTGTAGCCCAAATAAAGCATCGGCGGATGGATCACCATCTCCGGATACTGCAGCAGCGGATTCAGCCCATGCCCATCAGCCTGCGCGACCACCGTAAGCGCGCCGCCCGCGCTCGCCTGACCGAGAATCTGAAACGGCGTCGCTACGAAATTATTCAGTACCAGAAAGAAAGTTTGAACCGTTGCAAGAACCACGCCGACATAAGGCATCAGTTCGGGATGCTTGCGGCGATTAAGAAACAGCGCAAGAAATGCGTAAATCGATAGCAGCCAGCTCCAGAAAAGCAGCGAACCTTCCTGCCCGGCCCAAAGCGCGGCAAACTTATAAAAGAAAGGAAGATCGCGGTTGCTGTGCTCCGCAACATACGCCATCGAAAAATTATTCGTGAAGAAAAGATATTCGAGCGAAACAACGGACATGCTGACGAGGACAAACACCGCCATGCCGGCATTTCGCGCGCTCTTTGTGAGTAGAGGATTCCGAGTGCGAATTGCGGCAATGCCCACGCCCACTGCATAAACAGCCGCAATCAGCGCAAGAACTAAAGCGAACGAACCAAATATGTCCACTAAACCGCCTTGGTCAACTCAACCTCGAGTTCGAGGGGGCCAGGTTTGAAGAAGAAGTATTCGCAGAACCCGTCGAGCCGGGCTGCTGCGGCGTGGCTTGATACTTTGATGCGCACTTGGCCTGAACCTGCTCGGCCACGAATCGTCCGTCGGGCATCAACTTCCCTTCCACCAGCGCCTGCGCTCCGCCTTTGAAGGTATCGGGAAGAGGATCTCGTCCGGCATAACTCACATTGAGGACTTTTCCCTGCTCCTCGAGGACGAAATCTACGCGGCCAGCCAAGTGTTGGATCGAACCGTCTCGGACATTCCCGGAGACGCGCATGCGCTGATGAAGCGCGGAGCCCTGCAAGGTCTGAAGTTCAGTGAGCGTGTGGTAGTAGGTCTTGCTCTGAGTAAAACCGACATACGCCAGCGACAGCATGGTAACGATGATTATTGCTGAACCGATGGAAAATTTGACGCGAGCAGTCATTGTCCCAAACGCCTAAAGTCTTTCCTTCGAAATTCAAACTGGATTCTACCACAACGAGGGTCGAGCAGGCTGGGGGACAACTGCGAGGGCGTTGCAGCGAATGCCGCGCGGCTCAGGGCCCAAGTTTCGAGCGCAAACAACCAACCAATTCCGGCGCCAGCTGCGAGATGTTCATACCCTCTGAAACCATAAACTTACAGCTCAAGATAGGCCGAGCCTGAGTGTCATCCGCTAGCTGGCAGTCCACCCGGCAATATTGGCACTCTTGATTCCAGCAGAATCGCCCGTATGGTATCGTGTCGGGACTGATGAACTGGAAGCAGCGCAGTACCGAATTCTTCTCCGGTACGAGAAACGTTCTCCCAAGTACGCTGATTTCCACGAGCCGTTCGAACGGTCGGAAAACCTCAGACATGATCTCGGATTCCCTCGCGCCTACCTCAATTGTAAAGTAAGCGACACACCGCGCCGCCGCAACCGTGGCAGGCTGCGTCGTGTCCAAAGCCCAACTGCCGGGTACTGGACACAAGTCACGACATCCGGGTTCATGTGGCGCCGGACCCTTCGAATCCTCTCAGGGCCGGCCGTTTTTCGTCCGGCATTTTCGGAAGAAAACCGTGCCGCACGAAAATCAGCCTGTCCTGGGAGCAGCCGAAGGGTGCGGCGCTAAAGGCACGCGAGCTATGCGGGATGTGCGAGCCGCTCGTACTCAACGCGCGCGGGTTCCGGGAACAGGACTACAAGCGAGTAGATGCCCAGTGCGGTCCCAAAAGGCAGCCGTATGAGCGCGAGAAATGCCAGCACAACCGTCAGGATCCGAGCCCAGGACGCCCGCTCGAGCAGGCCCCATCCGGCAACAATCGAGGCCACGCCGATCACAACGGTAATCACGCTCCCAAACATGATTCCCGTCTCAATGAGCCGCGCGAGTGGGAATCCATGGGGCATGTCCGGGATGCGATCCGTCAGCGCTGTGGCGAAGCCGCCAATCCATCGCGCCCCGATCAAACCGAGCCATCCCGCCATCAAAATCCTCAGCACGCCGCGAATGATCCAGAATACACCGAGAATAGAGAGATGCCGGTCGAGGCGCGCAACAGGCGCGGCGCCCGTCGTTGAGACCACGATGGCCCGTCCGCATCCGCTGCAGAAGCGCGCGGCATCTGGCAATGCCATGCCACAGCGATCGCAAAACATGGAACACCTCCTGAACCGCAAAAGTTCTACCTTTGGATACGGCTGCGGGATGGGAAATGTTTCTTGGCGGGTCGCACAGATCGGCTACGCGAAGAATTGCCCCATGCGGCGAAACTTCTCATAGCGGCGCGCGACGAGTTCTTGCGCCGACAGGCGGGAGAAATCTCGAAGGGAGTTCACCAACGCATTATCGAGAAATCGCGCGGCCGCTTCGTAGTCAACGTGCGCGCCGCCCTCAGGCTCGGGAATAATTTCATCAATCAGCTTCAATTCGAGAAGATCGTTCGCCGAGATACGGAGAGCTTCCGCCGCCAATTCGGCCTTCGCCGCACTGCGCCACATAATCGTAGCGCAGCCCTCCGGCGAAATGACGGAGTAGACAGAATTCTCGAACATATGAATCCGGTCGCCGACGGCAATCGCCAGTGCCCCGCCCGAGCCACCTTCGCCGGTGATGGTCACGAGAATGGGCACGGGCAGCCGCGCCATTTCGCGCAGATTCACGGCGATGGCTTCGGCTTGCCCGCGCTCCTCCGCATCCACGCCGGGATACGCACCGGGCGTATCTATAAACGAAAGAATCGGCCGGTTGAACTTGGCGGCCAGATTCATCGCGCGGAGCGCTTTGCGATAGCCTTCCGGCTTCGCCTGGCCAAAATTTCGAGCCACGCGCTGCTTCGTGTCGTGGCCTTTTTGTTGCCCAATCACCATTACCGGATTGCCATGATACTTCGCCATGCCGCAAACCATCGCGGGATCGTCTGCGAAGGCGCGATCGCCGTGAATTTCGATGAAATCCTCGAAGAGCAACTGAATGTAATCGAGCGTTTGCGGCCGCTGAGGATGGCGGGCGAGTTGCAGCCGCTGCCAAGCGCCGAGATGAGCGTAGAAATCCCGCTTCAATTCGGCCACCTGGCGCTGCAGACGTTCGAGCGCCAATGCGTTGTCGACGCCGCTAAGGTTCAACAGGTCGTCCACTTCGCGTTCAAGCGTGTCGATCTCTCGCTGGCGTTTTTTGTCTTGTTTTTTCATCGCCCGCGCCTACGTCACCACCGAATCCGCTCCGCAAATCACTCGAATTTGATCGAGCAACTCCGCATCAGCACGAACCAAGCGATCCGATTCGAGTACGGCTTCCGATCCGTCGCCGCCGACCAGGCCGAACTCAACCTTGCACCGGCCCGGGCGGCTAGCCATGAGCAGATCGAGCCGCTCGAGCAAGCTCTCGTCCGCCGCGCTCAAGTCCACGCGCACCCGCAAAAGGGTCGGCGATCGGCCGAGCATCTCCTCCAGCGGCTTCGCGTCCATGATGCGTAGCCGCGTGCCAGCATCTTCCACCGCTACCCGCCCTTTTACAAGCAGCGGCACCGCGGTCTTGAGAACCGCTTCGAGCCGGACGAACGGCTCGGAAAAGACGAGACACTCTACGACCGCCGTTCTGTCCTGCAGCGTGACGATCGCCCAGCGCTGGTTATCCCTCTTCGACCGCATCGGTCGGGTTTGCACCACGATTCCAGCCACGAGCACATCGGCGCCATTTTTCTGGCTCTCCAGCATGCCAATATCAATCGCCTTCACTTCGGCGAGACGCCCCGCATATTTCTCAAGAGGATGGCCGGAAATATAGAAACCGAGGACGGCATATTCGCCCGCGAGACGCTC